>Ga0105044_10003531_pt1 | contig 21468 bp, 23 predicted proteins | sample MAT01_FD_78092 | JGI IMG/M metagenome (GOLD analysis project Ga0105044, IMG submission 78092) | Freshwater microbial communities from Lake Fryxell liftoff mats and glacier meltwater in Antarctica - MAT-01 | ecosystem: Environmental > Aquatic > Freshwater > Ice > Liftoff microbial mat | place...
ATCTGGATCGGCACGACCAAGTCGCGCGTGCTGCGTTCGCTCGATGACGGGCGCACGTGGAGCGTCGTGTCCACGCCACTGGCCACTGGCGAAGCCACGGGCATCTTCTCGATTGCCTTCCGCGACGCCACGCACGGCATCGTCGTGGGCGGCAACTACCAGCAGGAAGCGGGCGCCGTCGACAACGTGGCGACCACCGCCGACGGCGGGGTCACCTGGACGCTGGTGCGCGGGCGCGGCCTCTCGGGCTTCCGGTCCGTGGTGGCGTGGCTACCCGGGAGCAGCGGTGGCTGGGTGGCTGTCGGCCCTGCGGGCTCGGACATCTCCAACGATGACGGCCGCACCTGGACGCCGGCCGGCGGCGAGGGCTACGACGCGTTGAGCTTCTCGCCGCGCGTGGCCACCGGTTGGGCCACGGGAGCAGGCGGCCGTGTTGCGCGCCTGACGCTGGCGCCCGTAGTTGTGCCGGCAGATCGCGGACTGTACCAGTAATCGGGTGCCTATCGTCGAGGAGTCGGCTTCGCGCACAGCCGCCTCACCCGGTCGGCTTCGAAGGCTGGAATGCCCGTGAGCGCGATGCGGCGCAGCCGCTCGTCGAGAAACCCCGCGCCGTGGCAGGCCGCGCCTGGGGGCACCGGCACCATGGCGTCGCCCCGAAACGCCGCGTGGATCCACCGCACGCGGGGCGTCGTCGAGGCGCCAGATCGAAAACACTCGAAATTGACCATGATCTGGCGGCGTTGGAAGCGCCTGTGGCCGTAGACGATCAGCGCCTCGAGCCGCTTGGCCAGCACCTCCACCTGCACGAGTGCGGCCGGATAGCTGTCCCTCATGCTCAGCCGCTGAAAGTGATCGGCTCGTTGACACGTCGGCGCCAACCGAGCACATCCACGCCGGACGACCGTGGCGCGAATGACGCCACATGTAGCTATGTTTGAAAGATGGAAGCCGGTATCCGAGAACTCAAGAACCACCTGAGCCGCTATATCCGGCGGATCGAAGCGGGCGAGCGCATTGCGATGACGGCCCATGGGCGCATCGTGGCGGAGCTGGTGCCGCCCGGTGCAGGCGCCAGTCGGGCGGCCCGGAGCCGCCTCGCGGACCTGGTCGCCACCGTCTTGGTGCGGCCGCCGGTCGAGGTTGGCGATCCGCTCGAACATTGGCCTGAAATCCGTCTTCCAGCAGGCACTGCCAAGTCGTTGATCGACCGTGACCGTGGCGATGCGTAGGCCCCTGCCATTCGTCGCGGCTCTGTTCCCGCGAAGTGCGCCCGCCGGATTCGCCCCGGCCCCAGTCGTAGGGGCCCTCGGTGGACTGTGCGGTTCGGTTCGTCCAGTCAGCCAGACGCCGCGTGTCAGCCCAAACAGGACGGCCCCACGGCCGTGAGCCCTGGAGGTATCGCATGAGGCGTTGGGACTACATCGGCCACCTGGTCCAGGACCTGCGATACGCCGTTCGCACGCTGGCGCGCAGTCCGGGATTCACTGCGGCCGCGGTCCTGGCCCTGGCGATTGGCCTGACCGGCACGATCTCCATGTTCACGCTCATCAACGGTGTGTTGCTGAGCCCTCTGCCAGTACGCGCAGAGGATGAACTGTTCGTCGGCTGGCGAGGTCTGCCGGGCGTGGGAGCGCGCCGCTGGCCATTCACGACCGCGGACCTCGACCTTGTACGGAGAGAGAGCCGGCAGTTCGCCAGCGTGGCGGGCGTAGGCTACAACGATCCCGTCGCGTTGGCATTGTCCGACGACGGCGAGTCCGCGATGCTGCGTGCGGCCCGGGTCACCGGCGAGTTCTTCGACGTACTCGGTGTGGAGCCGCTGCTCGGCCGCCCTCTTGGCCCCGACGACGACCTCGCCGGTTCCGAGAACGTCGTCGTCCTTGCGCATGGCCTGTGGCAGACCAGATACGGCGCCTCACGCGACGTGCTGGGGCGTCGCATCACCATTGGCGGCCAACGCTTCACGATCGTCGGCGTGATGCCGCAGGACGTCGAGCACCCCCGGCGTGTCGAGGCGTGGATGAGCGTCAGCGCCATGCAGACCACGACGACGAACCCCACTAAAAGGTTTGCCATGGCCACCGAACTCGACATGCTCGCGCGAGTGCGCCCCAGCGTGACCGCGGCCCAGGCACGCGAGGAACTGCGAGCACTCGGGCCGGCCATCGACGCCTTGCGACCGGGGGGCGACGCTCGAGGGCTCGGGCCGTCATTGCAGCCATATCGCGACTTCGTGGTCGGCGACGTGCGGTCGCCCATGCTGATCCTGTTTACCGCGGTCGGCCTCGTGCTGTTGATTGCCTGCGCCAACGTGTCGAGTCTGCTGCTGGTGCGCAGCGACGCGCGCCGATCTGAGTTCGCCGTACGAGCGGCGCTGGGCGCAGGTCGGGGCCGCCTGGTTCGCCAGCTGCTGGTTGAGGGCCTGGTCTTGGCTTGCGCCGGAACGGCCGTAGCGGTGGTTGCGGTCGGTGATGGGTGTCGCGGCCGCAGCGGCGGTGATGGTGGTGCTGGCTGGCATGGTGTCGGGAACGCGCGTCTGGAGGGCGGTCGATGCGCCTGCGTATGCGGCGGTGCGGTTCGAAGTGCGGCTGGCCGAGGACGCCCCCGCGCCAGGCCTGCGCGAAGCTCCTGTAGGCACCCAGCCGAAAGTGGTCTACCTCCGCGAGCAGTCCATCGTGTCGAACGACGACATCGTGGCCTGCAGCGTCGTGCCCGGCGTGGCAGTCGATCGCTACGACGTTGAGATCCAACTCTCGGCTGACGGCGCAGCGAGGCTCCGCGAGGCCACGCGGCAACACGTGGGACGTCCGGTGGCGCTCGTGATCGATGGCATCGTGGCGATGGCGCCGACCGTGCGGTCTGAGATCGGCGAGTTGGGGCGGCTCACCGGCAACTACAGCCGCGAGGAGGCCGAACGTCTCGTCAGAGGCATGACACCGAGGTAGCCCGCCCCGGCGCCCTTCGCTCGGGCTGCGACCCGCAGGGGTCGCTCACGCAGTGCTGCTGGCCATCGCCTGTGTGAATATCACGGGCCTCACGGTCACGCAGATGGTGAGCCGGCAGCACGAGATCGCGGTTTGGCTGTCGCTCGGCGCGTCCAAGATGCGCCTGTTCCGCCAAGCCCTGCTCGACAACGTGGTGCTGGCGTGGGGCGGTGTCGTGGTGGCGTGGCCGCTCACGTGGTGGGCGACCACGGCGCTGACGGCGGCCGTGTCGGTGGCGCGCGTGGCGCCGCTGCAGCGGCCGCTCACGCCCGACACCTCTAGCGCAGGACCTCGCTCGGGCGCGGTTCCCGCTGGCGCACGTGCGCGTTCACGGCGACCTGGCGTCGGTGCGCGACGCCTACGTGCGCGTGGTCGAATCGCAGCAGCATCATGTCGTGCGGGGCCTGTTCACGTTTGACGAATGGACCGACAACGCGCTGCTGCGCGAGCGCCTGCTGGCCGGCGTGTCGAGCGCGGCTGCTGGACTGGTGCTGGTGCTGGCGTGCTTGGGTATCTACGGGATGCTGACGCACGCGGTACTGTCGCGGACACGGGAGATCGGCGTGCGCGCGGCACTCGGCGCCACACGGCGCCGTATCGTGGGCATGGTCGTCCGCGATGGGCTGGTGGTCGTCGTGCTGGGCGTGATGATCGGGATGCCGCTGGCGCTGGCTGCGGCGAACGTGGCGAAGGCGCAGTTCTACGGCGTCTCTCCGAGCGACCCATGGCCGTTCGGGGTGGCTGCCGCTGTCTTCATCGCAACGGGCATCGTGGCGGCTGTCGTGCCGTCACGCAGAGCGTGCCGCGTGGAGCCCGGCGGCCTTGTTGTGCCGGCAGATCGCGGATCGCCGCAGTAGTCGGGTGCCTATCGTCGAGGAGTCGGCTTCGCGCACAGCCGCCTCACCCGGTCGGCTTCGAAGGCCTTCAGGCCCACGGGTCGACGACGGGTACGTCGAGTCCCTCGAAGTGCTTGGTGTTCCGCGTCGCAATCGTTGCCCGCCGGGCCAGGGCTATGCCGGCGATCATCGTGTCGCGCAAGTCTACGGAGCGTCCCGTTCGCTGCCGGTCGGCGGCAAGTTGTGCGGCGGTCGCCGCAGCCATCGAGTCGAAGTCGAGGACGCGATTAGCAAGGTCCTCCGCCAGCACCCGCTCGAAGGCCAGCTGAAGAGCCACTCGCCGTCGTCCCTTCGGCAGCAGAGCCAACCCGAATCGGGCTTCAAAGACGGTAATGCTCGACAGCCATACGGAGTCGGCGGGCTGGCGATCCAGCCAGTCGACGACCGTGACGTCTGGATCGGCTCGCATCAGGGCCGAGAGCACGTTGGTGTCGAGAACGATCACGACGAGAGGTCCGCCACCCGTGCCCGCGTGCCTCTAAGTTCCGGCAGGTCGTCGGTCAATCCAGCGCGCCGGAAACGCCGAGCGATGCGAGTGCCGAGCGTCTGCCCGTGTCCGGGACGCTCACACACGGCGGCGCGCAGGATGTGCCTGACCTCATCCTCCATACTTCGCTCGTGCCGCTTCGCTCGCTGTTTCAGCTGTTCCGCAACGTCGTCTTCCAGATTGCGCACAACGAACTGTGCCACGGTCACCCCCAGCCGGTAACGATATCACCGATATCGCCATGGACGCTGCTTGCTGGAGGTGCACCCGTCGACACGCTGTGGGTGTCCGAAGTCAAGAAGCTGGTCGGGGCGACTGGATTCGAACCAGCGGCTTCTCGCTCCCAAAGCGAGCGCTCTACCAGGCTGAGCTACGCCCCGACGGGTCCGACCGGCTCCGGCCTCGTGATTCGGACAGTTCATTGTAGCCGCTGAGCCTCGCTACGGCTCATCCAGGGCGAAATACGGGCCGTCGCAGCGTGCAACTGCAGACACACCGTGCGACCGTCGCCATCCGACGCCCGCGGGTGCGCTATGCTGTCCGCCCATGGCGCGCTACTTCGTCACCGGTGCCACGGGGTTCGTGGGCGCCGAGGTGGCCAAGCAACTGCTCACGCGAGGGCACAAGGTGACGGCGCTTGCGCGGGCGCCCGAAAAGGCGGCGCTGCTGAAGATGCTTGGCGCCGACGTGCACCAGGGCGACATCACCGAGCCCGCGTCGATGCGCGGGGCCATGCAGGGGGTCGACGGCGTTTTCCATATCGCGGGGTGGTACAAGACCGGGGCGCCGCGGGCCGACGCCGAGGCCACCGCCATCAACGTGGACGGCACGCGCCACGTGCTCGACCTGATGCGCGAGCTGCACATCCCCAAGGGCGTCTACACGAGCACCGTGGCGATCTTCTCGGATACCCACGGCTCGCTCGTGGATGAAACGTATCGCTTCGACGGCCCGCACCTGTCGGTCTACGACCGCAGCAAGTGGCGGGCGCACTACGAGGTGGCGCTGCCAGCCATGGCCGCGGGACTCCCGCTCGTGGCGGTGCTGCCGGCCGTGGTCTACGGGCCTGGCGACACGAGCGCCATTCGCGACGTGTTCGTGAATCATCTGCGCCGCCGCATGCCCGTCGTGCCGGCGCGCACCGCCTATTGCTGGGGGCACATCGAAGACACCGCGCACGCGCACATCGAGGCGATGGAACACGGTGTGGCGGGCCAGAGCTACATCATCGCCGGACCGCGGCACACGCTACGCGAGGCCCTCGACCTCGCGTCCAAGTACAGCGGCCGCGCGGCGCCGTTTGCGGGGGTGCCGCCGTGGCTCATGAGGGGCGTGTCGCACGCGCTTGGGGTCGTGGAGCGCGCGGTGCAGCTGCCGCCCGGGCTCTCGTCAGAGACGGTGCGCGTGGCGGCGGGCGTCACCTACCTTGGCTCGCACGACAAGGCCACGCGACAGTGGGGCTTCGCCCCGCGCGGTCTGGACGAAGGCGTGCGGCATCTCGTGGAACACGAGATGCGCGTGCTCGGCATGGATCCGCGCCCGTGAGCTAGGCGCGCGCGACGCTGGCCGTGGGCTCGCGCAACATGCCGCGCCGCAAGATGCCCGCGATCAAGCGCGTGGCGTCGGGCGTGGCGATGCCGAGTTGCCGCTCCACCCCGAACAGCGCTTCCACCGAGAAGTAGTAGATGAAGACGCACGTGGCAAAGAGCAGCGCGGCCGCGGCAGGCACGTCGTGGCGCAGGTGCTCGTCGAGGTGCAGCCGCTCGCGGTTGGCCACGGCGAACTGCTCGAAGCGGGCGGCCAGTTCGCTGTAGTAACGCTGGATGTGGCGGCCATCGAACTCCACGGCGTCCACGTAGAAGAGCGCGACATGCGATCGCCAGCGTTCGAGCACCTCGCGCGCGGCGTCGGCCAGGCGCTCGAAGTCGTCGAACCGCGCACTCTGGTCGAGCGCCACGTTGATGGGGAAGTCGGCCCGCGTGGTAATCGCGTAGAACTGCTCGAGCAGCGTCTGGAAGATCGCTTCTTTGTCGTGGAAGTGATGGTAGACGCTGCCTGTGGAGAGGCCGGCCTTGCCCGCCACGTCGCGCATGCTGGTCGCGCCGTAGCCGCGATGCGAGAAGAGTTCGAGCGCGGCGTCGAGAATGGCCGTGCGGCTGCGTTCCGAGCGTTCGCCTTGGTGCATGTCGGCGCGTCCGAGATTACTCCAGGTCGCGCAGCCACCGCGCACAGGCGCCGAAGGCCTGGGCCCGGTGGCTGACGGTGTCCTTGCCGGCGCCCGCTTCGGCCAGGGTGCAGCAAAGGGGCGGGTAGACGAAGATCGGGTCGTAGCCGAAGCCGCCGGTGCCCGCCGGCGTATGCGCGATCCGTCCCTCGACCACGCCGCGGGTCTCGAAGCGCACGGCGCTGCCCTCGACGACCGCCAGCGCGCACACGAACCGGGCGGTGCGCTGTGCGTCGGGCACGCCGTCGAGCCGGCGGAAGAGGTCGGCGAAACGCTCGCCGTAGGTAGCGTGCGGCGACAGGTAGCGGGCCGACCGCACGCCGGGCTCGCCCTGCAACGCGTCGATTTCGAGACCAGAGTCTTCCGACACCACCAACCCGGCATACGCGCCGGCGTAGTAGCTGGCCTTCAACCTGGCGTTGGCTTCGAAGGTGTCGCCGGTCTCTTCAGGCTCCAGCAGCGGCGGCAGATCGGCCAGCGTCAGAAGCTCCACCGGCACGTCACGCAATACAGCGCGCACCTCGCGCACCTTGTCGAGGTTCGTCGTGGCCAGCAGCAGCGAGCGCATCAGCGCCCCAGAATGGGCGCGCAAATGAGGCGCTGGGCGGCAATCAACTGGTCGATGCCGATGGCGGCCAGGTCGAGCAGGCCGGTGAGCGCCGCCTGATCGAACGGCTCACTCTCGGCCGTGCCCTGCACCTCGACGAAGCGGCCATCGCCGGTCTTCACCACGTTCATGTCGACATCGGCCTTCGAGTCTTCCTCATAGGCCAGGTCGAGCAGCGGCATGCCCGCGACGATGCCCACGCTGGTGGCGGCCACGTAGTCGTTCACCGGAATGGCGGCCAGGCCGCCGGTCTGCTTCAGCTTGCCGAAGGCCAGCACCATGGCCACGAAGGCGCCGGTGATGGACGCGGTGCGGGTGCCGCCGTCGGCCTGGATCACGTCGCAGTCGAGCCAGATCGTGCGCTCGCCCAAGCGCTCCATCCGCACCACGGCGCGGATCGAGCGGCCGATCAGCCGCTGGATCTCCATGGTGCGTCCGCCCACCTTGCCTTGCGACGCTTCGCGCGTGGTGCGGGTGTTGGTGGCGCGCGGCAGCATGCCGTATTCGGCGGTGACCCAGCCCTTGCCCGTGCCGCGCAGGAACGGCGGCACGCGGTCTTCCACCGACGCCGTGCAGATCACCTTCGTGTGTCCCACTTCGATCAGCACCGAGCCTTCCGCGTGGGTCAGGTAGCCGGGGGTGATGGTGACGGGGCGGAGGTCTTCGGGCGCGCGGTCGAATTGTCTGCTCATGCGAACTGGGTGCTCAGGCTCATGGGGTACGAATCAGTCCTTCATTCTTCCGCAGGGGCTCGCGCAAGTCCACATGACCCGCCAGCGTCTCCACCTCGCGTCCATCGATCAGGATCTGCACGCGGGCCACCGGCGAAAGATTCGTCGTGAGCACCGACACGATGGCGTAGGCGGCCAGCAGCTCGTTGTGCGAGCCACCCGGCAGCCCCTTCACGAAGGCGCCGTCGAGATCCACGTAGGCATCATCGCGCCCCGGCAGGAACACGCCGCGCACGGTCACGTCCTTGGGCACCGCGCGCAGGAGCGGCGGCACGGGCTCGGTGGCGAGCTGCGCTTCGACGAGCGCGCGCGCTTGGGCCACCGGTGTGCCGCCCAGGGGCACGTCATGTGCTACGCCCACCAGGCTGACGCCGTCGTCGGCCACGAAGTAGAGTGTGGCCGAGATGCGCGGACCGACGGCCGCCGTCGGGTCGGAGACGCGCGCCGGCGGCTCGGCATCGGGCGTGGGCGAGGCGAGCTGCCGGCCCAGCGCCGAGAACAGGGCGAAGCCCAGACCCAGCACCCCGACACTCGTGGCCGCAATGGCGAGCCATCGCCGTCCGGTCATGGGGCGGGCTTCTCGCGCCGCTCGCGGAAGATGGTGATGGCCTCGAAGATGGCGAGCGCCACGCGGTCCTGATGCGCGTCCGAGGCCAGCGCCTTCTCTTCTTCGGGATGCGACAGGTAGCCGATCTCCACCAGCACCGCCGGCATGTTGGCGCCCACCAGCACGCGGAACGGCGCCTGTTGCACCGGCCGCGCACTCATCGCCACGCGCGACCGGAGGGCGGCCTCGACGAGCGCGGCCAGGCCAGCCGAGTCTTCGAGATGGCGGAGTTGCGCGGTCTCCCACAAGATGAGCTCGATGGCGCGCGTGCCGCCGCCGAGCTGCGGCAACGCCTGCGCCGGATCCTGCAGGCGGCGCCGCGCCTCCAGGTCCGCGCGGTCGACGCTCAGGTAGTAGACCTCGGCGCCCTTCACCGTGGGCCGGACGGCCGCGTTGGCGTGGATGCTCACGAACAGGTCGGCGCGGTTGTTGTTGGCGATGGCTGCGCGCGCGTCCTGGTCGAGCGTGCGGTCGTCGTCGCGGGTCATCACGACGCGCAGGCCGAGCCGGCTCTCGATGAGGGCCTTCAGCTTGCGGCTCACCTGCAGCGTGACGGTCTTCTCGAGAATGCCGCCGGGACCTTCCGTGCCGTTGGCGTCGCCGCCGTGGCCCGGGTCGATGACCACCGTGCGCACTCCGGTGCCGCCCGGGTCGAACGGCAGGGCGGCGGGATCGGGCGCGCCCGCTGCGCCGGCGGTGGGCGGAGCTTGCGTGGGCAGCGTGGACGGCGGTGCGGGAGCACTGGGCGTGAGGCTCTCGGCGCCGGCGGCGACGAGGTCGATCACCAGACGGCTCGTGCCAGCATCGATGGCCTGGGTGGCGGCCCGGTGCGACGCAAACCGCGGACCCGTGACGAGCGTGAGGGTGGGGGTGCCGTCGGCTGGCCGGATGGCCTGCAGCAACCCCTGCGCGGGCACGGTGGGGATGGCGGCATCCACGGCATCGGCGGCGAACGTGACGGTGATCTGGCCGCCCGCCGAGGTGACCGTGGCCTCGGTGGCGGGTGACACCTCGAAGGTGATCTGGGCGGCGTTGGCGCCGAACTCGCCGCGCGTGACGACGCGTGGCACGCGCAGCTCACCGAGCACCAGCAGACGTCCGGCCCGCCGGTACTCCACGCGCTGATCGACCACCACGGCGAGCACCCGCGTGACGAACTCCGGGGTGACGAGCAGCCGTCCATCCTGCCGCACGGGCGGCGCCACCAGCGACACGAGCCGGCCCTGGATCGACACCACGGTGCGATCGGGCGTGAGCACGGCCGAGCGGGCCCGCAGGCTCACAGTAGTGGCACCGGTGACCCGGTCGTCGCGCACGGTCAGCCCGAGCGCGGCCGCCAGCTCATCGAGGGAGAGATACTCGCCGCCGTTCACCATCACCACCGGCAGCGGGCGCCGGCCCTGCGCGCTCAGCAGGGTGAGCGGCGCTGGCGGCGGTGCCTGCGCAGGCAGCGTCGCGACGGCGAGCGCACTTGCCACGGCAACGCACACGAGGACGAACAGACGGCGCACGACGCCTCCATCATAACGAACCCAGGTAGAATTCTCGCGGCATGGGGAGGTCAGGAATGGCGATTGGGCGGATGGCGGTGGCGTGTCTGGTGATGGCGGCAGGGCTGGCGCCCAAGCTGGCAACGGCGCAAGGAGCAGGCGCGACGCGCCCGCGGCCTGGCGTGATCGACTTGTGGGCGGCCGGCAAGACCGCCTTCGGCGTGTTCGTGCCCGACGAAAATCCCGCCCCGCGCGGCCCTAACCGTGGTTCCGCCGTCTACACCGTAGCCGGCGGTCAGGCGCTCGCGAAGAATCCGCTCCTCGACTTCGTGTTCCTCAATCTCGAGGGCCGCTACGACCGCGACGCGGTGATGGCGACGAGCGAGGGGCTGGGCAAGCCGGGCACGCCCGGGCGCAAGACCCTGCTCGTGCGCATTCCCTCGATGGTCGACGCCGGACCCCAGGTGACGCTGCAGCGCATCAAGGAGATTCTGGCGATGGGCGCCGATGGCGTCACGCTGCCGCACGTCGAGACGCTCGACCAGGGCCGCCAGGCGGTGAGCCTGTTTGCCGACGCGCGCGCCAACGTGTGGTCACCGGCCAATCCGAGCGGCACCGTCATCGCGATGCTGATGCTCGAAGACCCGGGTGCCATCGCCCAGGCCAAGGACATTGCCGACATCGGCGGCTACAGCGTGCTGGCGTGCGGCATCGGCAGCCTCACCGGCGCGCTCAAGGGCGACCGCGCGGCGGCCGAGAAGGGCAACCAGGAGCTGCTCACCGAGACCAAGCGGGTGAAGCTCGTGAACATGCTGACCGCCAGCAAGGACGACGTGGCGCAGCGCGTGAAAGAAGGCTTCCTGGGGCTGCTCGTGCCCAACGACGACGCGATCAAGGCCGGTCGCGCCGCTGCGGGCCGGTAGCCGTTCGCCCACGGCCAGCGTCTGACCCGGCTCAGCGCCGCACGAACTTCTGCACGCGCCGGCCGGTGCCCACTTCCGCTGTGTAGAGGTCGCCGCGCGAATCCACCGCGAGCGCGTGCAGAAAGATGAACTGGCCAGCGTAGCGGCCGATGCGCCCGATGCTGCTCACCTCGGTCAGGCTTGCGCGGTCGTAGATGCGTACCTTGCCGCTGCCGGCATCGGCCAGGTACAGGTAGCGCTGCGCGGCATCCGGCGAGAAGCCCACCGCGAACGACGTGCCGAGCAGCCTGGTCGTACGCTCGATGAAGATCTCGCGCTCGAACACGCCGGCGGTCGAGAACACCTGCATGCGATTGTTGCGCCGGTCGTTCACGTAGACCTGGCCGTCGTTTGACACGCGCACGCCGTGCACCAGGTTGAACTGCGCCGGCGCCGGGCCGTCGTAGGTCACGGTCTTCGACGCGGTGTCGTCAGGCGGCTTGCCGTAGGCGCCCCACATGCGCTTGAAGGCGCCGGTGTCGGCGTCGTAGACGATCACGCGGCGATTCACGTAGCCGTCGGCCACGTAGAGTTCGTTGCTCTTCGGGTCCACGTAGATATCGGCGGCGTTGTTCACGTTGGCCGTGTCGAGCGAGCCGCGGCTCTGTCCGCGCTTGCCGATCTGCAGCAGGATGCGGCCGTCGCTCGTGAACTTCAGGATCATGTTCTCCTTGCCGTCGCGCAGGCGTGGGCCGCCGGCGGAGGTGATCCACACGTTGCGCTTGTGGTCCACGTGGATGGCGTGCTCGTCTTCGGGCCACTCGTAGCCCGCGCCGGGCCCGCCCCAGCCGCGCAGATAGCGCCCGGCGGCATCGAACTCGAGCACCGGCGGCGCCGCCGTGCAACACGCGGCCTCGGGGTTCTGGGCCTTCTCGTCGTCGGTGAGCGACCATGGCCTGTGCAGCACCCACACGTGATCGCTCGCATCCACCGCCACGCCAGTGACCTGGCCCAATGTCCACTGCGCGGGCAGCGTGGGCCAACGCGGATCGACGTCGAAGGCCGGCACGCCCGCACCGGCCTGTGTGGTCGCGCCCGCACGCATCACGATCCGCTCCGCGGCCCCCAGCACGGCCAGCGCGCACAGGGCGGCCAGCATCCCTCGCCGTCGTGTCATGCGATCTCCTTCACGCAGCCGCGTGATCTTCGGCCACGGTGCGATTGCGCCCCGCGGCCTTGGCGGCGTACAGGCGGCGGTCGGCCACGTCGAGCAGTGTGCGAGTGGACCCGTCCTGCGGCATGCTGGCGGCGCCCACGCTGGCCGACAGGCGGGGAATGCGCGCGTCGGCATGCAAGCCCGCGCGCCACGCGTCGAGCCGCGCGACGGCACTCGCGTGATCGACCTGCAGAATCACGGCGAATTCCTCGCCGCCGTAGCGGGCGACGATGTCTTCGTTGCGAAACGCCTCACGCAGGCGGCTGGCCGCGAAGCGGAGGGCTTCGTCGCCGGCCGCATGGCCGTAGCGATCGTTGACCGACTTGAAGTCGTCGAGATCGATCAGGGCCACGGTGAACGGCCGGTCGCCGCGCGGCGCCGAGAGCAGGCGCGCAAAACTTTCGTCGAAGTAGCCGCGATTGAAGAGACCGGTGAGCTGGTCGCGCATCGAGCCGAGCCAGAAGGCGCGCGAGCGCACCACCACGGCGGCATGGATGATGGTGGCCACGGCGATGAGCTGCAGACGGCTGGTCTGCGAGTCCCACTGGAACGTGCCGTAGACCTCCGACACGGTCCACGCCGACGGCTCTCGCATGCCCACCCACGTCACGACGGCGGCATATTGGATCACCGCGGCGCCGCCGGCGGCCAGACACACGCGCGGGTCGTAGCGCAGTCCGGTGCCGGCCAGCGCCACGAAGTACATCGTGTACTGCACCAGGCTGTTGGACGCCACGATGGGGCGGCCCGCCGCGATGAAGCTCACGAACCCGAGGGAGATGATGGCGATGTCGAACTGGCTGGTGACGAGTCCCAACCACGCCGGCGGCGCCGGTCGCGCCGCCAGCCGCTCGAACCCCACGGCGAAGCCCAGGGCCACGCAGATCGAGGCGAGCCCGAGCCAGTTCTCGACTTGCTGCGGGTTGGCCAGCGACGTCGTGACGGGCACCAACGCCAGCAGGGCGAGCAGGCCCAGCCGGAACCGGGCGACGAACAGATCGCCCGACCGGCTGAGATCCCGGCTGATAGGGTCGCCCCATCCCGCCACCGCACGTGCAATCCGCAAGTAAACGCTCACGAAGAATCCCCCGAGGGGTATGCGTCGGGTGCGTCAGTATCCCATCGCGTAGCCGGTGCGCCGGGGATCGGCGCCGGCCGTCATCGCGCCGGTCTTGGGGTCGATGCGAATGACTTGCATATGGCCCAGGCTGCCCCACCCGGGCAGCACTTCCACCGTATGGCCCATGGCCTTGAGCGCGCTGATGGTCGCCGCCGGCACGCGGCCCTCGATCTGCACGGTGATGGCGGCGCCGGGCTTGTAGAAGTTGGGCTCGGCGTTCAGCACCAGCCGCGGCGCTTCGATGGCGGCCTGCACCGGCATCTCGAAGTCCACCAGGTTGAGCAGTACCTGGAATTCCGTCTGACCAATGGTCTCGCCCCCCGGGGTGCCGAAGACGTAGGCGAGCTTGCCGTCCTTGAGCACGATCACCGGTGAGTTGTTGAGAACCGGAATCTTGCCGGCGCCCACGTAGTTGGCGTCGGTGGGGTAGGGCGAGGTCGAGCCGAGACGCATGCCGTTGTTGAGCAGCAGGCCGGTGGTGCCGACCACGACGTTGCTGCCGAACAGGCCGCCCAGGGTGGGTGTGACGCCGACGGCGTTGCCGAAGCGGTCGAGCACCGAGAACGACGTCGTGTGCTGCTCAGGGTCATAGGCCTCGTCGAATGCCGGACCGGCCGCCCGCGGCGAGGTGGCGGGGCTGCCTTCCGGCGTGCCGGGCTGGGGATAGGCGATGGCCTTGGTGGGATCGAAGAGCGCGCGGCGCGCGGTCGTGAACTCACGCGACATCAGGCCCGCCGTGGGCACTGTCACGAACGCCGGATCGGCGACGTACTTGTAGATGTCGGCCTTCGAGATCTTGATCGACTCGATCACCGCGTGCAGCGCGGCGGGGGAATTGGCGCCAGCCGCCTTCAGATCCACGGCCTCGATGAGGTTCGCGCCCATCAGCACCTCGAAGCCGCCGCGCGACGTAGACGGGTTGCTGTAGACGTCGTGGCCGCGGTAGACGGTGTGCAGCGGCTCGGTCCATTGCGGCGTATAGGCCGCCAGGTCGGCGGCCGTGAGCACGCCGCCGTTGGCCTTGAAGAAGCGCTCGAACTCCTGCGCGATGTCGCCCTTGTAGAAACGGTCGAAGGCGGCGCGGATGGCCGCTTCGCGCGTGGCGCCCTGGGCCTTGGCCTGTGCCTCCGCCTCGACCAGCTTGCGCAGCGTGGCGGCGTAGTCAGGATTCTTCAGGAGATCGCCGGCCTCGAGCGGCTCGCCGTTGGGCATGAAGATCCTGGCGGTGGTGGGGTAGCGTGAGAGGTGCTTCGCGCCGCGCGCGATCGACTGCGCCAGCATCGGATCGATCGGATACCCCTGCTCGGCATACTCGATGGCAGGCGCGAATACCTCGGCCAGGGTCATCGTGCCGAAGCGCTCGATGATCGACAGGTAGCCGCCGATGTTGCCGGGCGTGATGCCCGCCTTCATGCCGGCGTTGAGCATGTCGGGGGTCATCTCGGAGGGCACGAGCGCCTTGGGCGCCGCGCCCGCCATCGACACCGAATAGACCTTGCCGCTGGCCTTGTGGAACACGGTCATGAAGCCGTTGCCGCCGATCCCGTTCATCTCGGGTTCGCCGAGCGCCGCCATGGCGCCCACGGCCGCCACCGCGTCGAACGCGTTGCCGCCTTTGAGCAGGATTTGCAAGCCGGCCGACGAGCCGATGGGATGACCGCTCGTCACCAGGCCGTGACGTCCCGCCACTGCCGGGCGTGTCATCGCGGGGCGGCTCGAGGCCGGGGCCTCGGCGGCCTGCTGCTGGCCCACGACGAGCGCGGTGCCGGCCGCGAGAACGAATGCTGACGCCGCAAGCAGGGTACGAGTACGCATCGGAGACCTCCCGGAGGAAACGAGTGTGTAGAGTATAGGAGCAACCCGCGCCGGATCCGTCGGTCCGCGGCGCCGTGTGTCATGGTGCGAATGCCGCGTTCTGCTGCCGAGCTGTTGAGTTTCTCGCTCGTGTCGGTCCGCGCCTTGCCGGTGCGAGGCGCCAGTGGCGTCACCGGCTCGCGGGCCGGAGTGCTGATCGTGGAAGACGACCTTGGCATCTACCGTCTGCACGGGCAGACGGCCACGCTCTGGGCGGGGCCCGACCTGCATCCCGAACTCGGCGATCTCGAGGGCATCGCCGCCAACGAGCGGGGCGACACGGTGTGGGCCGTCGCCGAAGAGAGCGGCGTGCTGGTGGAACTGGCGCTCGGCGCGCGCGGGCCCACCGTGCGGCGCACCGGCCGCTTGCGGCGGCCAGGGTCGCGCGCCAACAAGGGCTTCGAGGGGGTGGCGTTCCTGCCGGCCCGGCACTCGAGCACGCGCCGCGACGCCCTGGTGGCGGTGCACGAGCACAAGCCGCGCCGCGTGTGCCTGTTCTCGCTGCCCGATCTGCGCCAGACCCACGACCTCAAGCTGCCGCCGGAGGCCAAGGAGGCGCTCGACGATCTGGCCGACGTGGCGGTCGACCCGGTAACCGGCCTGCTGGTGTTGTTGTCGGAAGCCAGCCGGCGGCTCGCCGTGCTGCGCCTCGGCCCCGAGGGCCTGCAGTTCGTTTCCACCTTCGACCTGCCACTGCCGGGCAAGGAGCGTCCGGAAGGCCTCGCGTATCTGAGCCCGGGCCGGCTGGCGATTGTCACCGAGGGGCCCGCCCGATTGCTCGAGCTGCGCGTGACGAGACCGGGCCGCGCAAGGGTGTAAAATACTCGGTGGCGCCGCGGCGGATCACCAGCCGTCAGCGGGCACGTCATTCTGGAGGACACCATGGTTCGTGTACGCACCGCGTCGGCGATTGTGATGGCAGTGGCGGCGATGTTCTACGTGTCGGCGCGGCCGGCCACACAACAGTTCGGGTCGATCACGTTTCCCACCTCCGGCGCGCCCGCGGCACAAACAGCGTTCCTCACCGGCGTGAAGGCCCTGCACAACTTCCAGTTCGACGAGGCGGCCGTGGCCTTCAAGCAGGCGCAGGCCGCCGACGCGCAGTTCGCGATGGCGTATTGGGGCGAGGCGATGAGCCACAACCATCCGCTCTGGGCGCAGCAGGACCTGCCCAAGGCCAAAGAGGCGCTCGACCGCCTGGCGCCCACCCACGAAGCACGCCTCGCCAAGGCGAAGCTGCCGAAGGAGAAGGCCTTCCTCGAGGCCCAGCAGGTGCTCTACTTCGCGCCGGGCGACAAGCTCGCCCGCGACCTCGCCTACTCGAACGTGATGGCGAAGATGTACGAGCAGTATCCCGACGACCACGAAGTGGGGACGTTCTATGCCCTGTCACTGCTCGGCAGCGTGCGTCCCGGCGATGCCGGCTACCGCCGCCAGGCGCTGGCCGCGTCGATTGCCGAGAAGCTCTTCAAGGCGAACCCGAATCACCCGGGTGCCGCGCACTTCATCATCCACGCCTTCGACGATCCCGACCACGCCCCGCTCGCCCTCGAGGCCGCCAACGCCTACGCGAAGATCGCGCCGTCGGCCGCGCATGCGCTGCACATGCCCTCGCACATCTACGTGCAGCGCGGGATGTGGGAACAGGTGAAGCAGTCGAACATCGTGGCCTACAAGGCGGCCGTCGACTTGAACGCCGTGATGAAGCTGGCCGAGGGCCGCGAAGACTTCCACACGCTCGGCTGGCTCGGCTACGCTTACCAGATGCTCGGCAACTTCGACGAGTCGAAGAAGACGGTCGACCAGGCCAAGGCCGCGGCCGACCGCAATCCCGCCAACGGCGGCCTCCGTGACGGCTACCTGAGCATGCGCGCGCGCCACATCCAGGAATCCGGGCAATGGGAGAAGCTCGCGCTTCCCGCCGCGGCGCCAGCCCCGGCCGGCGACCACGCCGCCATGCCGGGCATGAACATGGGGCCGTCCCAGGGCTCGGCCACCTGGATCTACATCGTGGGCGTGAGCGCCGCGAAACTCGGCGACCTGGCGACGGCCGACGCCGCCGAGGCGCAACTCAAGGGGTTGCGCGAGCGCGCGCAAGGCGGTCCGAACGCGTATGCCGCGCGTCCGCACGCGGTACGCGAGAAGGAACTCGGGGCCATCATCCGCTGGGCCAAGGGGCAGAAGGAAGAAGCTCTGGCGCTGGCCAAGGGTGCCGTTGACATCGAGGTGACGATGGAGGCGCCATCGGGTCCGCCCGATCCGATCAAGCCGGCGTTCGAACTCTACGGCGAGTTACTCGCCGAGGCCGGGCGCCACAAGGAGGCCGCGGCCGCCTTCGAGCAGTCGCTCCTGCGCACGCCCAATCGCACGCCTTCGGTGAAGGGGCTCGCGGCGGTGTCGGCCAAGCTCAAGTCGTCGATGTAGTGAGCGGGTCCCGGGTCACGAGCCACCGGCGTGTGCGCCGGCGCCCGCGCCGCCGCCCAAGGGCGAGCGATTCGGACGTGTTCGTCGACGCGTTCTTGAACCACTTCGCGGAGCGCCATCCATCGATTGCCGCCGGCAGTGGCCTGCACATGTTCGACGACCGCCTCGAAGATTTCAGCGCGGCCGGCGTGGCGGCCGAAGTCGAGGCCTGGAAGGGCTGACCGTCGACGTGCCGCTGGCGTTTGCGGGCCTGAGCGACACGACGCTCGGGGGCGGGCTGCTGGCCGCCACGGCGTCGGCCGCGCGCGAGATCGAAACCTTCGCGACCTGGTTCGAGCAGGGGCGGCTGCCCTCGGCCAACGCGCCATATGCGGTGGGGAAGGCCAATCTCGACGCGCGGTACTGAGCGGAGGAACTCATCGACGTGCCGGCCGACCAGCTGCTGGCGATCGGTGGGCGCGAGCTCGCGGCCAACGAGGCCGCCTTCATCGCCGCCGCGGCGCAGGTCGACAAGGCGCGGCGGGCGCTGGCCGTGTGGCATGACGTGCTCGCGAACCATCCCGCCCGCGGAGCGCTCGTGCCCGCCGCCCAGAAGGCCGTCGACGAACTGCAGGCCTTCGTGGTGGCCAAGCAGCTCGTCACGTTGCCGCCGTCCGAGCGCGTGATTGTCGCGGCCGCGCCGCCGTTCGACCTGGGCCTGGCCTCGATGCATTCGTCGCCGCCGCTCGAGCTCACGCCGGTGAAGAACTCCTTCTACGTGACCGACGCGCAGGCCGGCTGGGACGCCGCCCGCCAGGACGCCTGGCTGCAGAAGTTCAACATCCCCGCCCTCACCGTGATCAGCGCGCACGAAGTGATGCCCGGCCACTACGTGCACAGCGTGTTCATGCGCAAGACGCCGGGCAAGATTCGCCGTATCTGGATCGGCCTGAACCCGTTTCCGCAGCCGTCGTCAGGCCAGGACGGCTGGGCCCACTACGCCGGGCAGATGATGCTCGACCAGGGCTTCCGTGCCGACGATCCGCGCTACCGGATGGCGCAGTTGAGCGAAGCGCTCACGCGCATCCGCCGGCGTCGGCGGCGCGACAGGAGGCGGAACGCGCCACCTACGATCCGACCTACGGCGGCTACTTCCTGGGCAAGCTGGCCATGCTGAAGCTGCGCGCCGACGTGCAGGCCGCCCGCGGTGCCACCTTCGACCTACGGCAGTTCCACGAGCAGGTGATGAGCAACGGCATCGCACCGCTGTGGGCGCACCCCCAGCTGCTGCTGCCCGGCGACACCTCGCCCGTGCTTCAGTGAACTGGTGGCGAGCCAGGCCGACCGGGCTCGCGGAATCGCAGAACCAGGCCGACCAGGAGGTGTGGATACACGCGGAGACGCCCAACTCCGTTCAGCTCTGTCACTTCCAAGGATGTGCGAACCGGTACAACGGAGGTAGACTCACGTCAATGGCGGTTCGCGATCACGCACCATTCGATGCAGCGGTTTACAAAACGAATCGTTACTTTCGACCCATTCCAGCTGCGCTAGACTAGGTGACCTCACGGGCCGCCGCGAATACGCCCCGCAGCCGCCTATTCCGGTCGTAGAAAATGGCCGCATTGTAAGACACCACGGTCTCTTTGCCATCTCTACTGCGCGCGGTGAGCTCGTAGTTGGTGATCTTGCCTTCAACCAGCACCTGCTTGATGCCCGCCTCGGCCCGTTCCGGATCGGTGAAGAAGTTCTTGAAAGGTGCGCCTATCAGCTCGTCGCGCGTACAACCGGTGAGCGCTTCCATCTGTTTGTTGACGTCGGCGATGATGCCTTGCGGATCGGTGGCCATAATCGCGTCGATACTGGATTCGATGAGAGAACGCGTGTAGAACTGCTGGTCACGCAGCCGCTGATCGAGCTTCATCCTCTCCTCTTCAACCTGCTTGCGCGCGGTGTTGTCGGTGCCGATCAACAGATAGCCGATGATGATGTCCTGCGCGTCGCGCAACGCCGTAACGGAAACCACCGCCGGGAACCGGCTGCCATCTTTGCGGATATAGGTCAACTCGTAGATGTCCTCGATGCCGCGCGAGGCCTTGAACACCAATGCCTCGAAGCCCGGTTCAATCGGGGTTCTGAGTTCGGTGCTGAGTGCTTGCGCACGTTCGATCACTTCCTGCGGATCGGAAATATCGGCGGGCGTGATCTTGTCCACCACGTCCGCCGCCTTGTAGCCGAGCATGCGTTCGGCGCCGACATTGAAAATCTGGATGACGCCCTTGGCGTCGGTGGCGATACTCGAAAAATTGGCGCTGTTGAAAATCGCTCTCCGCAGCACGGACTCGCGCGCGAGCGCCTGTTTCTGCCGAAACAGATCCACGAACACGGCGACCTTGTTCGTCAAGATATGCGGCTCGATTGGCTTGTAGAGGAAGTCGACAGCGCCGGAGTCGTAGCCCTGAAACAGCCGCTTCCGATCATGGGCTCCGGCGGTCACGAACACGATCGGCACGTGCTTGGTGCGCTCGCTCCCGCGCATCATCTCCGCGAGCTCGAAGCCGTCCATGTCGGGCATCTGCACGTCCACGAGCGCTAACGCGACGTCGTTCACGAGCAGGAGTTCGAGCGCCTCGGAGCCTGTGCGGGCCATCAGCAAGTGCAGCCCCGGGCCGCGCAACAATGCCGCCATGGCAACCAGATTCTCTTCGAGATCGTCGACAAGGAGGAGAGTGACGTTATCGTTCACGAAATACAGTTCCTTCCGTATCGCCCGCGCGATATGCGTCGAGCGCGATGATCCATTGGATGATGCCATTGAGCGGCGCCACGAGTTGCGGCTGGGCGCTTGCGATGGCGGCCTCTGGCATCCTGCGCGCCGATGCTTCGTCGGGCGACTGCACCGCGCACAACCCGCCATTCGCCTTGATCGCCTGCAAACCGAGTGCGCCGTCGTCGTTCGCGCCGGTGAGTACGAGGCCGGCGACGCGGGGCCCGAACACATCGGCGGCGGACTGAAACAGCACGTCGATGGAGGGGCGGCAATAGCTGACCGGCTCATCATTGGACAACGCAAGATGCACGTCCTGCGCTCCCGCGAGGTGCAGGCCGCCGCTGTCGACGTCGAGCAGCACGTGATAGTCCGGCGGCGCGATCACGAGGCCCTGCAGGAGCACGTCCTTGTCACATGCTTCGCGCACGGCGATGTGTGCGCGCGCGCCGAGCACCTCGACGAGCAGACTCGGCTTGTCGCGCGGAATATGCACGACAGCGACCATGGGCAGCATGAGCGAGGAAGGCAACGCGGAGAGGATCGCAAGGAGCGCATCCACGCCGCCGGCGGACGCGCCGAGTACGATCGCGTCGACGGACGCGAGTGGCATCGGCGTCGAGGGGAGACTAACCTTAGCGCGGTTCGTCATTCACCTCTTCCGGTAAATGCGTTCGTGCATATCGAAGGTATCGAAGGCGGCTGCGTGCGACGATACGCGCAGATTCTCCTTCGAGCCGAGTGCCAGGAAACCGCGCGGCACGAGCGATTGCTCGAACAATGCGAGCGCGCGGTCTTGCAGCTCGCGGTCAAAGTAGATAAGGACATTCCTGCACAGCACGAGGTGCGTCTCCGTGAAGTCGCCGTCGGTTGCGAGCGAGTGATCGGAAAACACAACAGTCCTGCGCAAGCGGCGATCGAAGACGACGCCGCTGTAAGCAGCCGTGTACCAGTCCGACAGCGAGCCCTTACCGCCGGCCTTCGCGTAGCTCTCCGAGAAGCCCGCCACGCGATCGAGCGCGTAGACGCCTGCTTCGGCCTTGCGCAGCGCCTCTTCGTTCACGTCGGTGGCGTAGATAATCGCGCGATCGAGAAACCCTTCTTCTTCGAGGAGGATGGCCATCGAGTAGAACTCTTCGCCAGTGCTGCATCCAGCGATCCATATCTTCAGCGACGGATA
>Ga0105044_10003533_pt1 | contig 21467 bp, 22 predicted proteins | sample MAT01_FD_78092 | JGI IMG/M metagenome (GOLD analysis project Ga0105044, IMG submission 78092) | Freshwater microbial communities from Lake Fryxell liftoff mats and glacier meltwater in Antarctica - MAT-01 | ecosystem: Environmental > Aquatic > Freshwater > Ice > Liftoff microbial mat | place...
TACCGGCCTTGCCAAGAATTACGACCACGTCTCCGTCAAAGCCGAACAATTTCGCCGCGCAGTGACCGGTTGCGACAATGTCCTGATCGAATTCACCGCCCTCGGTCACACATACCGGCTCACGTTGGAACTCAACCGGCAGGAAGCGCAAAAGAGCCACGGCTTGTGTCGCACGCCGGGTGAGATCGCGAATCTGCCGGCGGGTGAGATTTATTGGGTGCCGACCGGCGCGCATGGTCAGTTCCCCATGAAATTCAAAGATGGCACGCTGGCCGTGATGGATGTCGCGAATTGTCGCATTCACAATGCGACGCTGCTGCAAGGCGACCCGGCCACCGTCCAGCAAGCCCTCGCCAAATTCGCCAGCGACCCGGCGACCGGCGAGTTGGGCGAACTCGGTCTCGGCACTCAAGACCTGCCGTGGTCCGGCAAAGACATTCAAGACGAGAAAGTGCTCGGCACATTCCACGTCGCGACCGGCCGCAGCGATCATTTGGGCGGCACGCTTGATCCGAGCAAATTCCGCGTGCGCGCCAACGCCACCCACGAAGACATTTTGTTCTCGCCGCACAAAACCCCGGAGATTGGCGTCAACGGTGTGTGGATGCGGAAAGGCGGACAGGAAACGTTGCTCATCCAAGACTACGAGCCGACCGATTTTGTGAAGGCCGTCGCCCTGTGAATCCGTACGAGACCCGGCAGTACCTCAAGGAATACCTCCTCCTCCATTACGGCTCCCCGGCTGAATTGTGTCCGTACCCGTTGGCCCCCCGGGAGGCGCTGCAATTTCACCGCCGCATCATCCAGAAATGTCTCCTGCCGGTGCGATTCCCCGAACCCACGCGTGGTTTGGATATTGGTTGCGCCGTCGGCCGGCTCACGTTTGAACTCGCACGCGTCGTGGATGAAGCGCTGGGCGTGGATAACTCCCGGTCCTTCATTCGCGCCGCCAACGCCAAACGCCGCGACCTGCCCGGTCATGTCCGGTTTCAAGTCGCCGATGCGGCGAGTCTGAAAGCAGAAACCTTTCACGTCGTCTTGGCGGTCAATCTGATCTGCCGGCTCCCGCGCCCCCGGCAATTCCTGGCCGGCTTGGCGGACTTGGTGGTGCCCGGCGGACAACTCGTCATCGCCACACCCTACTCGTGGCTGCCGCAGTACACGCCGCGCCGGCAATGGATCAAGTCGGGCGAGATTCCCAAGCTGCTCGCGCCGCAGTTCGAGTTGAAACGCCGGCGCGATCTGCCGTTCCTGATCCGGGAACACGCCCGCAAATTCCAGTTTGTCGTCCCCGAAGTGCTGACATTCGTCCGGCGCTGATTACGCCAGCACGTGCGACGCGCGTTCCATGTGTTTCGCGATGTTGATGTGCCGCGGGCAGACCGCGCTGGCGGCGGAGAAATCCACCCCGGCAAGCTGGCGCGCTTCCGCCGGCAACTTCGCGAACAATTCCCGCGCCTTCTCCGGATCCCGGTAGCTGTCGTGATACATCAGAAACCGCAACGTGTTGCCCACCTGTAACCCCGCCGGCAACTCCTGCCCACAAATATGATCACACCCGGCGCAGTAGAGATCTTCCGTCGCGGCGGCATATTGTTGCAGCCGGGCTTGGTCAGCGGCGGCGATCGGCGTTTGATCGAGCGCGGCGGCGATGTTCTGCTTCATCTTCTCCAGCGTGTCCATGTGCGACACGGCGGCGGCGATGCGTTCGTCCGCCCACACCGCTTTCAGCACGGCTTGCGCGCGGTTGAACTTCTCGCCCTCGAACTTCTTCACGCGATCATCAAAGGAAACCGCTGAGCCTTGCGTTTTCATGGCGATCAAACCGATGTTGGACTTGTGACACGCGTCCATCGCGTTATTTAGCTCCTGGTTGCCGTAATCGCGGAAGTTGTACTTGAACATAATCGCATCAATCCACGGCAACGTGGCGGCTTTCGTCAGTAATTGCGCGCCCGTGCCGTCGTGACAGGAGAATCCAAAGAAGCGGATCTTGCCGGCCTTCTTTAATTTGTCGGCCATTTGCGCCATCTCCGGACTGAGGAACTTTTCGTCTTTCAAACCGTGGAGAAACATCAAGTCCACATAGTCCGTCTTCAGTCGCTCGAAACTTTGGTTTACCAGCCGCTCCACGCCGGCGGGGGAATGGTCGCAGGACTTGGTGGTGATCCACATTTCTTTGCGCTTGCCGGTGCGATCCACGAAGTTGCCCAACGCCGATTCACTGGTACCGCCGGCATAGCAATCGGCCGCGTCGAAATTGTTCACCCCAAACCGCATCGCTTCGGCGAATTTCGGTTCGAACTTATTATCGAACTTCATCGCCATGCCCATCAACAGAATCGGCACCTTCTGCCCGGTCTTGCCGAGCACCCGGCGCGGTACTTGGGGTAACTGCGGTTCCCCTTCCGCCTTGGCCGGCTCCGCCGCCGCCAAGCCGGTCACGCTCGCCACTCCCGCCAACCCGGCCAGCCCCGCCACTTTCAACATTTCCCGCCGCGACATTTGTTTCTGGTCATTAAATTTCATCGGTTCTCCTTCCCACTGTTCAGGTCTTGCGCGAACGCAAGAGCAACGAGCGGTCTTTGGACCGCGTTTCACCCACTGCGGTCACATACACGGCGCGATCATCCGCGACCGGGCATTCGTGTTCACAAATCCCGCAGCCGATGCACAACTCCGGCCGCATGTACGGTTTGTTGAGAATCACCATCGTCCCGTCCCACCGTTTCGTCTGCTCATCGTAGGTGCCAATCGCCTTGGGCGACACGGGACACACTTCTTCACACACGACGCAGGGCGTTTCCATCGCCCACGGCAGACACCGGCCGCGATTGAAGAACGCCGTCCCCACGGAAATCGGGCCATCCGCCGCGTGCGGACCGACACCGAGTTTCTTCGCCGTGGAAATTTTCTGAATGGCGCCGGTCGGGCAGACTTCGCTGCACAACGTGCAATTCAACTGGCAAAATCCAATCCGCATATCCATCACCGGCGTCCACAACCCTTCCAGCCCGGCCTGCGACAGGGTCGCTGGCTGGAGGACATTCGTGGGGCAGACATTGAGACATTGATCGCACTTGATGCAGCGTTCGAGGAACTCGCTTTCCTCGACGGAGCCGGGCGGGCGGATGGCTTTTTTGTCGAAGGCCGTGGGGTTCACCGCCGCGGACATCCGCATCAAGGGATACGCCAGCACACCGAGCACGCCGGTCAGCAACAACCGCCGGCGCGACAACGCTGGCCACGCCACTTCGGTCTCGGGCACTTGGCTGATGACCGGCTTGCCAAACAGTTTCCCGTCCGTGGTCTGCTGTTTTTTCACCGGCATAAAACGAAATGACAGCGCATCTTCCGGGCAATCATCAATGCAGTTGAAACAGACAAAGCATTCGCTCTTGCGCAACGCGGCCTGCGGATCGGACGCCCCTTCACAGTGCGTCAGGCAGAGGTTGCAGTCGGTGCAGCGCGTGACATCCCGATCAATTCGCCACAACGCGAAGCGGGACAACGCGCCCAGCAACGCGCCCAACGGACACAGCACCCGGCAGAAAAATCGCGGGATGATGAGATTCATCCCTACCAACCCCAAAACCACCAACCCCACAAACCACGTCCCATAAAACACCCGGTGCGTATCCGTGCCCGGTTTGAATGATAACACCCCCAGCCATTCGCTCGGCAGACTCCGGCTCGAAAGAATCTGCGTGGTGCTATCCGCCGTCAGGTCCACTGCCGGTGCCACCGCCACAGTGAAGGTGCGGTACATGATGCAGATGGGATCGAGCAACCCGATTTGCAACGAGCCAAACGCCGCCATGATCAGAAAGACGATCAAGATGATGTACTTCAACTGAAAGATGCTGCGGTACCGGTTGATCGCGACCTTGTCGAGATTCCGCCGGGTGTTGAAGAGCCAGCCGATGAACTGATGCAACGTCCCGTACGGACACATCCAATTACAAAACCACCGGCCCAGCAGGAGTGTCGGGATAATCAGCACCAAACTCCACAGCAGATGCCGGTACACGGTGTGAGTGGAAAGGGCGGTCGCAATTCCCACCAACGGGTCAATCTCCAAGAACAACGACACCGGGTATCCCTGCAGGCGGCTGAACCAGGTGACGTAGATGAAAAAGAGAAACAGCCCGAAGAAGAACGCCTGCGATAATACTCGGATGCGCGTGATGCGAAACATCCGCAACCACCACGGTGCTTTGACGCCCGCTGCGCCCGGCGGCGGGTCTTTGGCAAAGTAGACGGTTGGCTTGAGCCGGTTAAGAGTATCCGCCGCAGCGTCCGCGCTGCCCGGTTTCGTTTTGCCGCAGCCGCAATCCCCGCCGCAACTCATCCCACCTGCTCCTCTTTCAACGCGACGTTGCGCCAATCGGGATTTCCCAAGTGCCGCTCGTGCGCGAGGTTCAAATAATGCGGCAGGTCACCTTTACGACCCAGCAACTCCGAAAAACCAAACGCATCCGCTGCGATCTGATCCGTCGCCGCGATCAGCGTCCGGCCCTCCACGACATCGGACAAATCACCGCCGGTCGGCCCGTTCTTCATGAGGATTCGGGAACCGTCCAGCACCACAAACGTCGGCGACATCATCAACGCCAGATCCGCGACGATGTTGTGAATGTCCTGATGGAATTGGTTCCGCCGGCCGCCGAGCAAGCCGTACCAGTTCTTGGTGGTCATGCTGGCGTGACAGAGATTGTGATCCTTAATCGGCGCAATCCCAATCACCTTGTCCACTCCCCGAAATGGCCGGTAGAAGAACGGCCAGCGTTCGATCAACTTCGCCCCCGGCACTTCCAACATCTCGAAGCTTGCGGGCGTGGGTAAATACAACTTTGCACCGGTCGCGTTGGCCACGGCGGTGATGCCGCTCTTGGCGAAACATTTTTCTGGCGACTCAATCGGATTGTCCGCCACGCGAATCTCCGCCGCACCGGCCTCGCGCACGAGCCGGATCAACGCCGCCAGTACATCGGGATTGGTCGTCGCGCCGAGTTTGGGTGACCGCTCGAAGGCGACATTCGGCTTGATGAGCACGACATCGCCTTTGCGAATGTAATGTTCGATGCCGCCAATCGCGCCAATCGCCATTTTCAACATGGCCTCGTATTGCTCGCCGCGCGCGACGCCGATCACCTTGGCGCCACTGGGCGGTTCGACACGAAAGTTTTTCAGTCGGAAGACCGGGGCTTGCGGTTTGCCGCGATCGCCGGTGGGATCGCGCAACGCCTGCCAAATCGCGACCGATCCGCCGGCCAACAACACGCCCGCGCCGATGCGTTTGATGAAATCCCGCCGGCTGGGCCAGTCGGCCGAATGCCGTTCGCGTGGGGCGGCGGCATTTTCCCGGCGCGCCTGCGCTTTGAGTTGCTGCGCGGGCGAGGGTGGTTGTTCGGGTGACTCACTCATTTTAACAAAACCGCGACACGTTCCATTTGCTCCGTGGCGTTCGCCGCCGAGGTGGCAAAGCGAACCCCCACCACATACCGGCCTTGGGTGCGCACGCCATCCACCGCGCTGGTGTACTCGTTATGCACCAAGACCGTACCGGCGGCGGCCCCGAGTTTCTTGCCGAACGCGGCAAAACCTTCGGCCAATTTCCCGGCCAATGCAAGCGCCGCCGCATCATTTTCCCGTCGCGACACAAACACTTCCGTCTCCGTACCCGGCAGCGTGACGCTGTAGAACTGATCAGCGAATTCAAAGGAGAATGCGTTCTCCTTTTGAAACTGCACCAGCGCCGGACTCAATTTCAGGCCGCTGCCAAAAACCTCATACGCCCACGGCAAGGTCTCTTGGGGCAACGCGGCCAAGAACACGTCCCGTAAAATCGCCGCCTTGGCCCGAATCGCTTCCGCGTCGTCCGATCCCAACATCCGCGCGTAGTATCGGCCTTGGGCGACGAACGCGCTGTTGCGCGTGGTGTAGGAAAACCCGGCGACACCAGCCGTGATCGGCGTGTCGGGATTGGAAATCTCCGCGCTGAACGCGCCGAGTGCGTTGGCGATGTTGCCTTGATCAAACAGCTCAATATCAATGCTGAGGGCGGCGTCCGCCGTGGAAACGAGCGAAACGAAATGCAGCTTTTGGAAACCGTACGATTTGTAGAATCCTTCGCGGCCATTAATTTTTTCGTAGAGATTCGATTCGTCGAACATTTCCGGCGGACGTTCCAGCCGCCAGCCTTCCGAAATAATTCCTTCGGGGAACGGCCCCAGTGGAATCCGCCGCGATGTGGCGGCGGCCGGCTCGCTGCCCGGCTCCACCCACGGTAGGACGGGTCGCTTGTAAACAGGAATGTCCCGGCCTTTGCTGGTGAGCAACTGGTCGTCCACCGCAAACAAATCGGGGTCGGGCTGGGTGCCGCGGTACACCACCCATGTCACACTGCCGGCCAAGATGGCCACAACGACGAGGCCGATTTGAAATTCGCGGAGCGAGTAGAAGGGACGAAGGGGTTTGCGCCGAAATGTATTAAACACCGGCTCGACGGGATGCGTCCTGACGATCTTGGGATCCGTAGCCATCGTCCACCAACGGTCGTCAGCGTAATGAAAATTCGCGGCGATAACAAGTGCCGAAAGTCAGTTGCTTGTCAGGGGGCGCGGTTCTGATACACTCCGACGCCAATGAAGATTCGCACCTTGGGAGTGATTCCCGCGCGATTTGGCGCCCAGCGTTTTCCTGGTAAACCTCTCGCCTTGATTGCCGGCCAACCCTTGATTCAACGGGTGTATGAACGGGCGGCGCGCGCGCAACGCCTCGATCAGGTGGTGGTGGCGACGGATGACACGCGGATTCTCGAAACGGTCGAGGCGTTTGGCGGGAATGCGATGTTGACGGCGCCGGATTGTCCGACGGGCACGGATCGGATTGCGGAGGTGGCGCGGCAGTATGATTGTGAGTTGGTGGTGAACGTACAGGGCGATGAGCCGTTGCTGCGGCCGGAGATGATTGATCAGTTGGTGGCCGGTATGGAACAGGACCCGGCGGCGCAGATGGGCACGTTGGCGCGGGCGATTGAGTCGGCGGAAGTGTGGGCGAATCCGAACGTGGTGAAGGTGCTGTTCGGGACGACAGGAAATGCGTTGTATTTTTCGCGCTGCTCCGTACCCTACAGCCCGGATGCGAGTGGCGGTTTTGTGCGTGGGGCGGCGCACAAACATATTGGGATTTACGCGTACCGCCGGGCGTTCTTGCTGCGGTTTGTGGCCTGGCCGCAGTCCCCCTTGGAACAGACGGAGAAGCTGGAACAGTTGCGGGCGTTGGAAAATGGCGTGACGATCAAGGTGTTCGTGACGCCTTACGACTCCATCGGCGTTGACCGGCCGGAGGATGTGGAACTGGTCGAGGATATTTTGCGAAAGCAGCCATGAAATATATTTTTGTGACCGGTGGGGTAATCAGTTCGCTCGGCAAAGGCCTGACGGCGGCGTCGTTGGGGACGCTGTTGGAGGCGCGCGGGTTGCGGGTGACGCTCGCGAAATTCGACCCGTATTTGAATGTGGATCCGGGAACGATGAACCCGTTCCAGCACGGCGAGGTGTACGTGACCGATGACGGCGCGGAAACCGATCTCGACTTGGGTCATTACGAACGGTTCACCCAAGCCAAACTCACCAAGCTCAACAATCTCACCAGCGGTCAGGTGTACGCGCGGATCATCGAACGGGAACGGCGCGGCGATTTCCTCGGCAAAACCGTCCAAGTCATCCCGCATGTCACCAACGAAATCAAACAACGCATCAAGGATGTCGGCGAACGCAGCGGCGCAGATTTGGTGCTGATTGAAATTGGCGGAACGATTGGCGACATCGAAGGCTTGCCATTCCTCGAAGCGATCCGCCAGTTCGCGCTCGAAGCCGGGCCGCACAACGCGTTGTTTATTCACGTCACCCTCGTGCCCTACATCCGCGTGGCCGGCGAGATCAAGACCAAGCCCACCCAGCAAAGCGTCGCCAAACTTCGCGAGATCGGCATCATGCCGCACATGCTGATCTGTCGGAGCGAAAAACCGCTCGATGGCGAAGTGCGCCAGAAAATTTCCCTGTTCTGTAATGTGCCGGTGGAATGTGTGATTGAGGAACTGGACGTCAAACACACAATCTACGAAGTCCCCATGGATCTCCACCGCGAACATCTCGATGATCTGGTCTGCCGGCATCTGCAACTCGCGTTGCCGCCGGCGGACATGCGTGATTGGGAAGCCATGCTGGAGCGGATGATCCGGCCCAAACACAAAGTGCGCATCGGCATCGTCGGCAAATACGTGCAACTGCAAGACGCCTACAAGAGTCTGGACGAAGCGCTCAAACACGCCGGGGCGGCCAACAATACGGCGGTGGAAATTGTGCGGGTGGACGCCGGGCAGATTGAGAAGAAGGGCGCAGCGGAGAGTTTACAGGGGCTGGATGGCATCCTCGTGCCGGGCGGCTTTGGCAATCGCGGCATCGAAGGCAAGATCGCCGCCGCACAATACGCCCGCGAAAACAAGATTCCCTATTTCGGAATTTGTCTGGGCATGCAGATCGCGGTGATCGAGTTTTGCCGCAATGTCTGCGGCTTGGCCGGTGCCAACTCGACCGAATTTGATCCCGCCTCGCCCCACCCCGTCATCGGTCTGCTCGAAGAACAAAAAGGCGTCGCGACCAAAGGCGGCACGATGCGACTGGGCGCGCAGACTTCCAAGCTCGCGCCGGGCACGAAGGCCCATGCTGCCTACGGGACTGACGAAATCACCGAGCGCCACCGGCACCGTTACGAATTCAACAATCAGTACCGCGACCAACTCATAAAAGCCGGCTTGGTCATTTCGGGGCTGTACACCAAGTTAGACTTGGTGGAGATGGTGGAATTGCCAGACCACCCGTGGTTCGTCGCCTGCCAATTCCACCCCGAATTCCTATCCAAACCCCGCCAGTCACACCCGCTCTTCCGTAATTTTGTCAGCGCCGCACTCCAACAGGCGAAGAAATGAACTCCCTCCGCATCGGCAATCTCAACCTCGGCGGCGCCGGCGCACCGCTGTTCATCATCGCCGGCCCGTGTGTGATCGAAAACGAAACGCTCGTGCTCCGCACCGCGCAGCGGCTGGTGGAAATCTGCGACTCGCTTGGCCTGCCGCTGGTTTTCAAGTGCAGCTTCGACAAAGCCAACCGGACCGCGGGCGACAGTTTTCGCGGGCCGGGTCTGCGCAAGGGCTTGGCGATCTTGGCGAAAGTGAAACGCCAATTCGGCGTGCCCGTGTTGACCGATGTGCATGAAATCACGCAGTGCCAGCCGGCGGCGGAGGTGTGCGACATTTTGCAGATCCCGGCGTTCCTGTCCCGGCAAACCGACTTGATTCAAGCGGCGGCGCGCACGAAACGGTGTGTGAACATCAAGAAAGGCCAATTTCTCGCCCCGTGGGATATGCGTCACGCCATCGCCAAAGTCACCGCTGCCGGCGGGAAAAGCATCATCCTCACCGAACGCGGCAGTTCGTTTGGCTACGGCAACTTGGTGACCGACATGCGGTCGTTGCCGCTGATGCGCGAGTACGGGTGGCCGGTCGTGTTTGATGCGACTCACAGCGTGCAGATGCCCGGCGGGGGCGCGACGGGTAAAATTACCGGCGGCGACCGGCGAATGGCGCCCGTGTTGGCGCGAGCCGCCGTGGCCGCCGGCTGCGATGGGGTGTTTATCGAGACGCATCCGACGCCCGACAAAGCCAAAAGCGATGCGGCCAATCAGATTGCGTTGGCCGATATGCCGGCGCTGCTGACGACGCTTCGCGACATCCATCGCGTCGTACAATCACACCGGTGAGTTGTCGGCTTCAGCCATTGGATTGACGTGATTGGTGAGGCGGACCCGGCGCAGACCGCGCGGTGAAACTTCCTCGGCCGTGATGGTGAGGCCGTCCACCTGCAATTGCTCGCCGCGTTTGGGCGCGCGTCCCCACTTTGCCAAACACCATTTCTCGACGGTCAACGTCGTGTGGGAAGGCAGCTTCCAGCCGGTCTCGGCGGTCACGTCCCGAATGGGGATGTCGGCATCGACAAGAATGGAGTTTTCGGTTCGGTCAAAAATCGGCCCCTTCTCGATATCAAACTCATCGCGGATGTCGCCGACCAATTCCTCCAGCACGTCTTCAAAACTCAGAATGCCCACCATGAGATTGTCCGCATTCACGACGACCGCCAAGTGGCTGCGGGATTTTTGAAACAACTGCAACATCGCCGGCAAGCGCGTGTCGGTGAGGAACGTCAGCACCGGGTGGACAATGTCGGTGAGTTTCATCTGACTACCGAGCGCCTGATACTGCCAGAGCAGTTCTTTGACGTGAACTATCCCCAAAACCTCGTCCACCGACACACCGCACAACGGCAGCCGGCTATATCCATACCGCCGCGCCGCCGCGAGATTCTCCGCCACCGAATGCGCGGCCCACAGGACGCTGACGTGGTCCTTGGGAATCATGATTTCTTCGGCGGTAGTTTCCTTCAACCGCAGCGCCTTCAGCATGAGCCGGTTGATTAACATATCGGACGGATGAATATGCCGCGAGTGCATGAGCACGTACTGCAACTCTTCCGGGCTGAAGGCGTGTTCGCCCTCGCTCGCCGGCGGCACACCCACCCACCGCAGCATCGTGTTGGCGGTTTCGTTCAGCGTCCAGATGACCGGCAGAAACAGATAATAGAAACCAATCAATAACGGCGATGTCCAGAGCGTGATCAACCGGGGCCGCTGGATCGCCAGCGATTTGGGAGCCAACTCGCCCACCACGATATGCAGAAACGTGATGACGGCAAACGCCAGCACGTAGGACACGGATTGAATCGCTTTCGGACTGGTGACACCGAGCCAGGCGAGCGGACGTTCGAGCCAGTGCGCGAGAAACGGTTCCCCCAGCCAACCCAAGCCGAGGCTGGCCAGCGTGATGCCCAGTTGCGTCGCCGAAAGGTATGCGTCGAGATGTTTGGTGACCTGCATCGCCCGTCGCACCCGCCAGTTGCCGGTATCCGCCATCGAACGCAACTGGCTCGAGCGCACCTTGACGATCGCAAACTCGGCCGCCACGAAAAACCCGTTGGCAAGCACCAGCGCGAGAATCACCAGTATCTGCCAACCGAAAGTAAACAGTTCCACGCGGAACTCTACGCAGGAACGGCCCGGCGAGTAAAGTGCACACAATCAGACTGGCAGCGCGCTCCCGCGTTCTGCTAGAGTGCCGCCATGAATTCCGCGCAAGTCCCGTACGACGAATTACAACGCCGGCTCAAGTTGATCCGCTGTCTGTTGCTGGATGTGGACGGCGTGATGACGGACGGGAAAATCTATTTCGATGGCCAAGGCGACGAACTCAAAGCGTTCGACGTGCAGGACGGCCACGGCATCGCCATGGCCTTGCGCGCCGGCCTGTTGGTGGGATTCATCTCCGGCCGCGCCTCCCCCGCCACCACACGCCGCGCCGCTGACCTGGGCGTGACCATCGTCTTCCAAAAGCCCACGAACAAGATGGAGATGGTGGAGGAAGTCAAACGGCAACACCAACTCCAGAACGAAGAAATCTGTTTCGTCGGCGATGAACTGGTGGATCTCCCGGCGCTCCGCCGGGTCGGGTTGGCGGTGAGCGTGCCTGGCGGCGTGACGGAGGTCAAACAGGTGGCGCACTACGTGACGCGTCAGGCCGGCGGAAATGGCGCGGTGCGCGAGGTGATTGAGATGCTCTTAAAAGCGCAAGGCACATGGGCCAAAACGATCGAGAAATACATGGCGTAATGGCGCCGCGATTTGCTACGTTTCCGCCGATGAAGCTGACCCTGATCCTCCCGGCGCTCCTGGCCGTGTTCACCCTGGCGTGGGCGGCCGATAAGCGCGAGCCGCAGATGACCGGCTATGTGGAGAAATTTGAAGTCCCCGAACGGGATGCGGACGGCAATTTGAAGTGGCGCTTGAGCGGCGACCGCGCCCAGTTTTTGGCGGACGGACAGATGCACGTGCAGAATCTGCGCGCGGAATTCTTCTCCAGCAACACTGTCGCGATGGTGTTCACCTCGCCGGCCTGCTTGCTGGATCAGCTCAACAAAACAGCCACCACCGACGGCCCCGTCCGCTTGGAATCAGCCAACTTGATCGTGACCGGGACCGGCGCGGATTGGGTCGGTGAGAGCAACACGTTTTCCGTGCGCAGCAACGTGCACGTGACCATTTCATCCGAAAGGAAGGCACCGTGAAGAGAGCCGTACTCGCCGTGATTCTGCTCGCGGGCTGGGGAGCCAGCCGCGCGCCCGCCGACAACCTCATCTCCACCAATCGCCCGGCCGCCGAACCGACGGTGGTGACGAGCGAACGTCTGAATGTGGACTACGCCAACAACCGCGGCACCTTCGAGGGCAATGTGCTGGTCGTGGATCCGCGCATCACGCTCCGCGCCGACAAAATCATCGTGCAATTTGGCGACGCCGCCGGCGCGCAGACCAACTCCGTCAGCCGTTCCGTGAAAAAGATCGAAGCCAGCGGCGGCGTCGTGATTACCGCCGAGGAAAAGAAGGCGGTCAGTGAACACGCCATTTACACCGCTGACGACGGCAAAATTATCCTGACCGGCAATCCACAGGTGGAGACTCCCGAAGGCACCGTCGCCGGCTCGAAGATCACCTTTTGGCGCGACGAAAAGAAAATGGATGTGGAATCGTCCACCCGCTTGGTCTTGTACCCGGAAGACCCGGCCAAGAAATCTCCGCCGCCTGCCGATTCCCCCACCCCTGAACCGAATCCGTAATCCGGATTCTCAACCCACGCCGGCCGCGCTACCCAGAACGTCCCATGAGCCAACCCAACGAAAACACCGCCGTCACCCCCCGCGCCCAAGATTACTCGCAGTGGTACTTGGATGTCATCAAACGCGCCGACCTTGCCGAACATTCCGCCGTCCGCGGTTGCATGGTGATCAAGCCGCATGGCTATGCCATCTGGGAAAAGATGCAGCGTGAGTTGGATGATCGTTTCAAGGCTACCGGCCATGTGAACGCGTATTTCCCCCTCTTCATCCCCCTGTCCTTGCTCACCAAGGAAGAGCAGCACGCTGCCGGCTTCGCCAAAGAATGCGCCGTCGTCACTCATCACCGGCTCAAGTCCGTTGACGGCGAAGTGGTCGTGGACCCGGCCTCGAAACTCGAAGAACCGCTCGTCGTCCGACCCACCAGCGAAACCATCATCTGGGCGCAGTACAAGAATTGGATTCAAAGTTACCGCGACCTGCCGTTGCTCATCAATCAATGGGCCAACGTCGTCCGCTGGGAACTGCGCACCCGGCTGTTCCTGCGCACCGCTGAGTTCCTGTGGCAGGAAGGTCACACCGCGCATGCCACCGAACAGGAAGCCCTCGAAGAAACTGCCCGCATGCTCGACGTGTACGCCGACTTCTCCGAGAACATCGCCGCTGTCCCCGTCATCAAGGGACGCAAGACACCGGGCGAACGGTTTGCCGGCGCGCTCGACACACTCTGCATCGAAGGCCTGATGCAAGACGGCAAAGCCCTGCAAATGGGCACCAGCCATTACCTCGGCCAGAACTTCGCCAAGGGCGCCGACGTCACCTTTCTCACCAAGGAAGGCAAACGCGAATACGTCTATGCCACTAGTTGGGGCGTCTCGACCCGGCTCGTGGGCGCGCTGATCATGACCCACTCCGACGATGCCGGCCTCGTCCTCCCGCCGAAGCTCGCGCCCATCCACGTCGTCATCGTCCCCATCTTCAAGAACGACGCCGAGAAAACCAACGTGCTTGCCGAAGCCGGCAAAGTCGCCGCCGAACTCCGCGCCCAAGGTCTCACCGTCAAACTCGACGACCGCGACGGCATGATGCCCGGCGCCAAGTATTACGAGTGGGAAGCCAAAGGCGTCCCGGTGCGCATCGAAATTGGCCCGAAAGATTTGGAGAAAGGCAGCCTCTGCGTCGTGCGCCGGTTCGTCCTGGAAAAGGAAGGCGAAACCGAGCAAGACCAGCGCAAACGCAAAAAGTCGTTCCAACCCCGCGCCGAAGCCATCGCCGGCATCAAACCCCTGCTCGACACGCTGCAAAACGAACTACTCGAACGCGCGCGCGCCTTACGCACCAAACGCAGCCGCGTCATCAACACCCTCGCTGAGTTCGAAGCCTATTTCGCCGACAAGGACGCTGGTTTCGCGTGGGTCCACTGGGCCGGCAACCACGATCAGGAAGACGAGATTTCCAAGCGTTTCGAAACCACGATTCGCTGCATCCCCTTCCCCGACCAGATTCCCGCGCAGGCCCAGGGCACCGGCACCTGCATCCTCACCGGCGCCCCTTCCCTCCAACGCGTCATCATGGCCCGGGCGTACTGAGCCGTGGCTCCAAATCGGGTGCCAACGCCACAAAATGGCGGCGGTTGAGCGTGTGGATGCGGGCTGCTTTCACTTTCCGCGCGCACGCCAGAAGCAACAGATCGTAAACTGCGCCACCGCGCGCCCCAGCCGGCCCGGCCGATTCCACCACCTTGAGATATTCGGCCGGTGACAGGCTCACCAACGTGAGCCGATCATGGACGTTGTGCCGAATCAACGCGGCCGCTTCGGCGGGCGAAACGTGCAACCCAAGTCGCCCCCCGGTCAAGGTGGCGAAACACTCCGCGACGCTGTGGCTCGCCGCATAGCCGGCACGCGCATCGCCGAGCGCCCCGGCACAAAACTCATGGTGCGGCTCGTCCTCCACCATCGCGGCGATCAGGGTGGTGGTGTCGAAGAATTCGATCATACCCGGCTCGCGCGCGTCTGATCCACCGCCTGCACCGCATCCACTTCACTCCCTTGTTTCGGCACCACGAGCAGCTTCCCTTTCCGTCGCAACTTCGCCGGCGGCGCGCCGGTCAGGGTGAGTTCCAGCCGCCCCCCCAGCAACTCCAACTCAAACATGGCGTCCGGCGGTGCGTTGAGTGATTGCCGGATGCTTTTGGGAATCACCACTCGCCCGGCCGAGTCCATGGGAATGAGCATTTTCATGGGGTCAACATGCCACCCACCATAAGAAATGGCAACCCCAATGGTATGGCGAATGGTATGTCCACCGTGCGGCAGAATCTACAACCCCAACTCCGCCACCACGACTTCGCGATAACGGGCGTGGAGCCGGCGCGCGGTTTTCTGGGCGCGGATGCGCCGGCCATTCAGTTGTGTCACGGGCAGAATCTCAATCAGGCTGCTCGTGGCGAACAACTCATCGGCGGCGCACAGAAAATCCAGACTCAATGTGGTTTCGTGCGTGGCGATGCGTAACTCCCGCGCCAGTGTCAGCACCAAATCCCGCGTGATTCCCGGCAACGGAGCGTCCGTCAGCGGTGGGGTGTAAAGCGCGCCGTGCTTGACGACGAACAGATTGCTGGCGGTAAATTCCATGACCCGGCCCATGCCACTCAAGAGCACCGCTTCGTGCGCGCCGGCGCGTTCCGCTTCCTGCTTCGCCAGCATGTACACCAGCCGGTTTGCCGTCTTGTGCCGTGACAAGACCCGGTCCAATCGAATGGACGAGATGATCGCCGTCAATTCGCCCGTGGGATGCTCCCGTTCTTGGGCGACGATCACCACGCTCGCCCCTTGGTCATGCAACGGGGACATCCAGAGCCGGCTGCCGCCACTGGTCACTTGGATGCGGGCGACGCCATCGCGCACTTCGTTCCGTTCCACCAGCAGGCACAAGATGGCGCGCAACTCTTCCGGACTGAGCGGGCTATCAATCCCCAAGTGTTTCAAACCCGCCGCGAGCCGGTCCAGGTGTTCGTACAACCGAAAAATCTTCCCGCTATACACCCGCATCGTCTCGAACACGCCGGCTCCGTAGAGAAAGCCGCGATCAAAGACCGAGATGGTGGCCTGCGACTCGGGGAGGAATCGTCCGTTAACGTACGCGTAGTTGGTTGATGGCATGAAATATCCCCTGAGCTTTCGCCAAGGTCTCCGCATACTCCGCTGCCGGCTCGCTATCCGCGACGATGCCGCTTCCGACATGGAACGTCAAGCGTCCGTTCTGGAGCACGGCCGTGCGGATGGCGATGTTGAAATGCGACTGCCCGTCCGGCCCAAAATAGCCGATCGCGCCGCAATAAACCCCGCGCGCGTGCGGCTCCAATTCATCAATAATCTCCATCGCGCGGATTTTCGGCGCGCCCGTAATCGAGCCGCCCGGGAAACAGGCCCGGACACAATCCAGATGCGAGACATCGGGCCGCAACGTTCCCTCGACCGTGGAAACCAGATGATGCACTGTGGCGTATGTCTCCACCCGCTGCAATTCACTTACTCGCACGCTGCCGAACTCGCACACTTTGCCGAGATCGTTGCGTTCAAGATCGGTGATCATCAGCAACTCCGCGTTGTCCTTCGGCGACCGCAACAATTCGGCCGGGTCCACGTCCCGGGGCCGCGTGCCTTTGATGGGACGCGTGATCACCTGCCGGCCATTGAATTTGAGGAAACACTCCGGCGAACTCGACAAAACCTGCGCCTCGCCAATATCGAGATACGCCGCGTACGGCGCCGCGTTGCTGGCGCGCAAGACCCGGTACAGATCGGCGGCAGATCCCGGCGCGTCACACTGGAAACGGTGCGAGAGATTGACCTGATAAATATCCCCGGCGGCGATGTACTCCTGCGCGCGCACCACGGCCTCCATAAAATCCCGCCGCTGATCGGCTGGGGTATCCCACGGCGCGGCCAACGTTCGGATTGGCGCGCTGGGAACTGCGCGACCGACCATTACGTTGTCATAAAATCCGAACCAGCAATCGGGCAAACCGAGGTCATCCGTGGCGCGTGCGGGCAGCCGCTCGATCTGGTTCTTCAAATCGTAGCCGAAGTATCCAATCGCGTAGCCGCCAAAGTCGGTCAGTTCCCGCTGCAACCGCGCAAACACACCCGGCTCACCCTTGGCACGGAACACCCGCACCGGCTCAGCCGCCAGCAGTGACTTGCCCTCCCCGCTGGCGGTGTCGAGCCAGACGCAGTGCGGCCGGTTACGCCAAAGTTCAAATTGCGCTGCCAGATCGTTCACGCGATGGTGGGGGCCTTGCCTCCGTTCTCCTTTCGCAATCCATTATACTCCTTTATCATGCCGGGCAACCATGAATCCGAACTCCCGACCACCTACCCCCGAGCCCGGCGGCATGCGCGGCAGTTCGCGGATGCACGATCCTTCCGAAGCGGAACACGATCGCGTTCGCCGGCGCGCCATGAATATCGCGTTTGCGGTGATCGTCGCGCTCAACATCGCGCACGCCGGCTGGGTGGGAGTTGGGGGCTGGGACTGGTTGACGATTCTGCTGCTCAACCTCGCCGCATTGCCGTTGGGAGTGGGCGTGAAAGTGTTCGAGTTGCGCTTCAAGATGGCAACGGAGGAACACCAACAAGCGCTACGCGACCTGCCGCGTCGCAAACGCTTGGAATACGCCGGCTACACCGCGTTGATCGTGGCAGCCCTTGCGCTGAACGCCGGCCTAGTGACGTGGGCGCTGGTGGGTGTGTGGCTGTACGATTTCATCACCTACTACCACAGCCGGCCCGAGCGGATGCGCCATATCTATGCCGTGACCAAAACACTGGATGAATTGCGCGGTTTCCCGGCCCCGTGGGCGTGGCCGTTGCCGGTATTGCTCTGGTCTTTCTTCCGCAGCTTGTAACTGCGTCAGAGATGCAGCGCCGCGCGGACCTCGGCTTCATTCTTGCCGGCGGTGATGACGGCGGCGTTGAGGTTCTGGTCACGGAAAATATCCGCCGCCACGTCTTTCACCTCTTCCGTCGTGATCATGTGAATGCGCTTTTCAATCTCGTCGGGATTCTCCACGAATCCGTACGCGAGCAGATGTTCGCCAATCCACATCATTTGATTGGTCGTGCTTTCCAACCCCAGCCGCATCTGGCCCAGCGCATAGTCTTTGGCGCGCTGTAATTCAACTTCCGCCAGCCGCTGTCGCCCCACCCGGCGCAACTCGCGCAGCACGAGCCGGAGCACGGGCGTCAGATGTTTGGCATCCAACCCCGCCGACACCACCACCACCCCGGTGTCACTGAAGAAGCTGGCCGAGGTTTGAATCGAATACGCCAACCCGCGTTCTTCGCGGACGATTTGGAAGAGCCGCGAGCTCATGTTTTCGCCCAAGACGACGCTCAGCAGTTTTAACGCGTACCGGCGCGGATCGCGGCGCGAGTAGCCGCGGATGCCAATCGCGAGATTCGTCTGCTCCACACTCTTGGTGAAAAAATGGAGTTGCGGGCCGGTCTGCCGATCGTGAGCAGCCACAAAGCGCGGCGCCGCGCCGGTGCGATCCAAGCGCCAGAACGCGCCCACGCGCTGCACAATCTCGTCGTGCGTACAATGGCCGGCCACGGAGATGACGGTGTTGGCCGCCAGATAGCGGCTTTGCTTGAAGGCCAGCACCTCCGCCCGGGTCAGCCCGTCCAACGATTGGGGCGTGCCGGCCACGGGATAGCCCAGTGGGTGTTTCGGCCAGAACGTCTGCGTCAGGAGTTCGTGGACGTATTGCTGCGGCTGATCGCGGCAGATCAACAATTCTTCTTTGATGACCGTCCGTTCTTTTACGATGTCGGCGACCGTAAACCGGGAGTGTTGATACATGTCCGCCAACACATCCAGCAAGATCCCGAGATGCCGGTGACTCGCTTTGGCATAGAAACACGTGGCTTCCTCGCCCGTGAACGCGTTCACATAGCCGCCGACTCCCTCGACCGCCTGGCTGATCTCCTTGGCGCTGCGGCGGCGCGTGCCTTTGAACAGCATGTGTTCGATGAAATGCGAAATCCCGCAATTCGCTTTCGTCTCATACCGCCCGCCGACGCCCACCCACACCCCCACCGAGACACTTTCCATGTGGGGCATTTCGCAGGTGGCGACGCGCACCCCGTTCGGCAATTCGGTGACTTTATACATGCGGCACTCGTTTCAAAATGAACTCCATCGCTTCAGCCGGTTCGTCCACGATCTGAAACCGCGACAGATCCGTCGGCCCAATCAGACCCGGCGGCACCAACTGTTGCTGCATCCAATCCACCAAACCCGTCCAATGCGCGCGTCCGATCAATACCACAGGAAACTGGCTGATGCGGTCCGTCTGAATGAGTGTGAGCGATTCAAACAACTCGTCCAACGTCCCAAATCCGCCTGGAAACAAGACGAACCCGGAGGCGTACTTCACGAAACAAACTTTCCGGATGAAGAAATAGCGAAACGACAATTGCCGGTTCGCGTACGGATTGGGTTTTTGCTCATGTGGCAACTCGATGTTCAACCCGACCGACACCCCCCCGGCCTCCGCCGCCCCCTTGTTCGCCGCTGCCATGATTCCCGGCCCGCCGCCGGTAATCGTCGCGAAACCGTTCTGCGCCAGCAATCGGCCAAACTCCTCCGCCTTCTGGTACCACGGATCATCGGGCCGAATCCGCGCGCCGCCGAAAACGCTGATCGCCCGACCGACCCCGCTCATCTCCTCGAAACAATCCACAAACTCCGCCATGATCCGAAAAATCCGCCACGGATCCTGCGTCGTGAAATCCATCAAATCCCGGTCGGTTTTTGCCGCAAGCATGGTGCATTCATATCCGCCCCCACCACCCCTGTCAAACCCGCGTCCGGTCACGGGCAGTAGATGTTATAGCGACCATCGCGCAGAAAGCCGATCAGCCGCATCCCGAACTCGCGCGCCAAGTCCACCGCCAAACTGCTCGGGGCGCCAACCGAAGCCAGCACAGGGATCCCGGCAATCACCGCCTTCTGCACCAACTCGAAACTCGCCCGTCCGCTCACCAGCACGACCTGATTGCTCGCCGGCAACTGATTCTGCAAAAAGCGCGCGCCGATCAACTTGTCCATCGCATTGTGACGCCCCACGTCTTCACGCAACATCACCAGTTTGCCGGCGGTATCGAACAGGGCCGTCGCGTGCAACCCGCCGGTCTTCTCAAAGAGCGCCTGCTCGCTCTGCAACGCCGCCGGCAACTTCAGATAGAAGTCCGCTGACAACGGCGGCGGCGGCACCAGCACCGCCGGACAAGTGACCCGCACCTGATCCAGCGACGCCTTGCCGCAAATACCACAACTCGAACTCGTGAACACATGCCGGGTCATTCGGGCCGTATCGAACGCCACGCCGGGTCGCAAGTCCACCGTGACGATGTTGTAATTTTGCGGGTCCGCACAATACCGGATCTGCGCAATCTGATCCCGACTGGTCACCGCGCCTTCGGTGAACAAAAACCCGGCCGCCAACTCAAAGTCATGCCCCGGCGTCCGCATCGTCACCGCAACGCTATGACCGTTGACGCGAATCTCCAACGGCTCCTCCGTCGCCAGCACATCCTCCCGCGCGCGCGACTTCCCATCTGCCACGGTCGTGACCCGCGCGCGCGTCGTGCTACCGGCTCGTTTGATGTCCTGCCGTTGCATTGACTTTTTTGGTGCGTTTGTTGAAGATGCGCGCGTGCTGACGACCCTCGATTCCGTGTTGAACAAGTGTGTCTCGTCGCCGCCGAATATACTGGCCACGTTGCAAGCGGTGCAAGCGGCATTCGGTTATGTGGCTCTCGATTCCGTTCCACAAATTGCCGCCGCGCTGGGCGTCACCGATAGCGATGTCCGGGGCGTCTTGAGTTTCTATCACGACCTGCGAACCGCGAAGCCCGGCAAACACATCATCCGCTTCTGCCTCGGCGACTCCTGCCGGGCCACCCACTGCGAGAAATCGCTCGCCGCCCTGGAAAAGAAACTCGGCTGCGAACTCGGCGCGACATCCCCCAACCGCCGGTTCACACTGGAAAAAGTCTATTGCCTCGGCAACTGCGCGCTCTCCCCGAACATGATGATCGGCGAAGAGATTTACAGCCGGCTAATGCCGAAGTCAGTCACAGCCGCTCTGGAGAATCACGCATGAGGGTCTATCTCCCCGATGATTCCGCGGCCATTTCCACCGGCGCCAATCGCGTTGCGGCTGCGTTCGCCAAACAACCCGGCATCGAAATCGTTCGCACCAGCTCGCGCGGCGCGTTCTTCCTCGAACCGCTCGTCGAAGTGGACACGCCGGCCGGTCGCGCCGGGTATCCCAACGTCACTCCGGCCAGCGTACCGGGACTGTTGAAGAAAAAGCCCACCCCCATTTCCAAGATTCCGTTCCTGGCGAAACAAACCCGCTTCACCTTCGCCAACGCCGGCGTGACCGAGCCGCTGGCTATTCCCGGCTTCGCGGCATTGGAAAAAGCGCGCGGGATGAAGCCGCAACAAATTCTCGACGAGGTGAAGAAAGCCAACCTGCGCGGTCGTGGCGGCGCGGCATTCCCCGCCGGCATCAAATGGCAAACCACCGCCGACTCCTCTGGCCGGCCGAAATACATCGTCGCCAACGCCGACGAAGGCGATGCCGGTACGTATTCCGACCGCATGA
>Ga0105044_10003535_pt1 | contig 21463 bp, 12 predicted proteins | sample MAT01_FD_78092 | JGI IMG/M metagenome (GOLD analysis project Ga0105044, IMG submission 78092) | Freshwater microbial communities from Lake Fryxell liftoff mats and glacier meltwater in Antarctica - MAT-01 | ecosystem: Environmental > Aquatic > Freshwater > Ice > Liftoff microbial mat | place...
GCTTGTCTGCTTACCGGAAGCGACTGCAACGACTGATTCAGCGATGCGTAGAAGAAAACATAACGTGTGTGCTATTGACCCAACCCGTTCTTTACGGCGAAGGAAAGGACGATGTTAAAGGAATAGACTTGGAGACCGTGCGAGTGGGTGAAGTGGACGGGTGGACGCACTGGCAACTTCGGAAACAGTACAATCAAGTCACTCTCGAAATTGCAAAAGAGTTCGATGTTGCCCGAATCGATGTTGCGACTCAAATGCCGAAGAGCTCCAAATACTTCTACGATTTGACCCACTACAACGTGGAAGGAGCTGTAAAAATCGCCGAAATCATCGAAGGAGTTTTAGCCAAGGTCTTAAAGCCGCGTTTTCCCTCCTTCAGCTCGGCTGAATAAAACGGGAATTGCTTGCGTCATCGAGAGTCGTGGTTTACCCTTTATCTGGGGCTTGGTTATTTTCGTTTCTCTCTGCGATCATCTGTCCGGCCCGAATACCCCACGCTCGAATCCCTACGTTTTTCCTAAAGCTTAGGAAACCCTCCTTTTTGGTTCGCTTTCACGCAACGCCAATATCCGTTCAAGCCGCCACTTTGCTTTACTTCCATGACAGGACTTAGCGTGAATCGACTTCTACCGGCAGTCCGGCAACGACTTCTACTGTCGCTTGCGGTTTTCGGTTTCATCGCCAATTCGGCTTGGAGCCAGGACGCGGCACCAGCGCTGGAGGTCGTTGCTGTGGTGGGGGCCGAACTCCGAATGTGCGGCGCGGGGGAGACGATCTCCAGTGGCATCGTCTTGATCCAAGGAGATTCGATTATCGCGGTGGGCGATTCCACGTTGACGATTCCCACAGGTGCCAAAATCATTGATGCAAAGGGGTGTGTAGTCACGCCCGGTCTAATCGATGCCCGAAGCAAGCTCTGGTTGGCAACAGATTCGGCCAATGCTACGGCTACGGACGCAGGACTCGATATTCTCGATGGCGTCGATCCCTATTCAGAAGATTGGCATGAGGTATTGCGTAGCGGCGTTACGACCGTTTATCTGCAACCTTCTTCCAAAGGGTCCTTGGGTGGTTTCGGAGCTGTCGTGTCCGTAATGCCAAAACCCATGGGAGGGATTGCAGTACTTTCCCCCAAAGCTGGCTTGCAAGCTTCGTTAGGCGTTTCCGCCAGCAACAATCGCGCACGTCAACAAGAACTAGACCGCACCAAAAAAATCCTGGATGCTGCTCTCGACTACCGAAAAAAATGGGATGAGTACGAGGCTTATATAGCCAAACAAGCCAAGGAGCCAGCCAAGGAAGCTTCGGCTGCTAAGTCAGATGCGGGTTCAGCGGATGCTAAGGCACCAGCAAGTCCCGCTTTATCTCCGACCGGTTCGACTCCCCCATCAGCTCCTACCCCTGGACCACGGGGTCGGTCGCTAGGTGGTCGTCCCTCGAATGCACCGGAAGGGGGAGCCCCAAGCCGGCTTATGCCTCCGCAGGCAGACGCTTCACCAAAAACAGAAGAAGACAAAAGCAAAGAAAAGCCGGTCAAAAAACCCGATCGCGAACCGTCGAAAGAAGAGTTACTGCGAGTGATCCGAGGAGAGATCCCACTGCGGCTAGAGGTCCACGGTCCGGACGATGTCTACTACGCCTTAAAGTTGTTCGAAGGGGACGCCTTGAAAGGGGTCCAAGTTGTATTCGAAGGGCTGAGCGATCTTCGTTCCGCCACCAAAGTCATCCGAGACTTAAAAAATCCTATCGTTCTAGGACCGTGGCTGGATCTCGAACGGGAGGATGCAGAATCTGACATGTCAGCAAGCCGATGGGGGGCGGATTTCTCTACTTACGGCGGAGTTCTAATTATCGCATCCAATGGCAAGACGAGCCTGTCGAGCAAGTTCTTGCGTGCTAACGCGGCCAAAGCTATCTCGCACGGAATGAGTCAGGAACGAGCACTCAGAGCGATCACCATCGACGCTGCCAAAGCCCTGGGCGTAGACGATCGTATCGGAAGCCTTTCAAAAGGCAAACGGGCCGACTTGGTCTGCTTCCGTGGTGAACCAACCAACCCTGCCATCGCAACCTCTTGGAGTATGACAGGAGGCGTCGTGTTGAACTCGGTTCCGGCCGTCCCCGCTTCTGCAATCGATCCGAACGACGCGATGCGAATCACGGCGAAGCCTTTGGATCTCCATGTACCATTGCCAAAATGCTTTGCGCTCCGCACGTCTCGCTGCTGGCTCGAAGGCAGATTGCAGCCCGCGATCATTCAAGTTTGCAACGGAAAGATCGTCGGTTTAGGAAAAGAGAGTTCTGAAACAGAGTTGGGCTATCCCGTATTCGATCTTGCCGACGCGGTAGTTTCGCCGGGGCTCGTATCGAGTCACGCCAATTTCGGCTTGGGCCGGCTGATCGATCCACAACAGGAGTCCGACGCCTCACTCGTGGTTGCCGCCGATGGTTTTGTCGGTGACTTCGACGGTCAACAGAAATTGCTTGACGGCGGGTTACTCCGAGCAATGTTGGCGCCTGGCAGTTCCAATCCTCTCTCCGGAACTGTTAGCCTAGTTCGAATCGGCGCTCTAGAACCGTCTGTGAACCGCGATGCGGCAACTAAGTTAGTCCTCGCCGGAAGTGCCAGGAACCCAAATCGTTTTCCTTCAAGCTTGGCTGGTCAGATCCAGTTGGTCTCCCAATCACTCAAGGGAACGTTGTTGCCCTCTCGGGTTTATCTTCCCGCGACCATAGAACAACAGCTTCAGAAACAGCGTCTGTCGACCTGGAATGAGGTCGCGAGCGGAAAACGCGTGGCGCTCATCGAGGCTCAGACGGACGCGGAAATACTGGCAGCATTACAATTGATGGAAACGCAGAAGCTCAATGCACTTTTGCTCGGACCGAGGCAGCTCCAAAAACATCTGGATCGACTTCTTGAGTTCAAGTGCACGATCGTCGTGCAACCGTTGACCGCGAGTAGCTTCGACTGGTACGTCCAAGACATTGTTCAAGCGGCAAAAGTCGGCATCCCGATTTGTTTTGCAGGTGAGACCGCTGAGCAGTTGCGATTGACCGCGGCGATGGCGGTCGCCGCCGGTGCCGATCATAATGCAATGCTGGCCGCACTGTGCGAACTTCCTAAATCGCTCGCTGGTTCGTCCAAGACGGCTGGCTGGGTGGTGGATGAACCTGCCGATCTCGTCATATGGTCTGGTTCGCCCCTAAACCTAGGAGCACAGGCGTTGCATGTTCTAGTGGATGGTCAAGTCGCTACGAAGAAGGACAACTAGTCGATGCACAAAAGTGTTTTCAGTTTCATTGCTATTGCGGTCGCACTGGCGATGGTCGTTTTGACTGACTCCATCGTGGTCGGACAGCAAAAAGATCCCAGCGGTGACTGGATTTTGATCCGAGCGAAACACATCTACTCGACCCAGGGGGTCTGGGGCGAAAAGGGAGAGGTGCTCGTTCGAGGTGGCAAAATCAAAATTGTCGGAAACGCGATCGATGTACCCACACCGGTTACCATTGTCGAGGTCGATTCGTTGATGCCAGGTATCGTGGATGCGTACTCGAGCGCAGGACTCTCAGGTGGGACGAGCGAGGTCTCGCGAGAGATTACTCCAGAGTTCGACACGTATTCCGCCGTCGATTGGGGCTCGAGAGACTTTCAGGAGGCGATCGACGAGGGGATCACGACCGTCCAAATACTACCGGCGACTGAGAGTGTCTTTTCCGGCTTGGCATGCATCGTCAAGACCGCAGGCGAAACGACCGAAAGAGACATCTCCAAAAGCGGAGACGCGGTCATCGCGATGAGCAGCGACCCAACAACACGCAATCGGGCAAGAGCTCGCCCGGACGGTATCTACATGCGACAACCCACCAATCGCATGGGCGTGGTATGGATCGTTCGCAGCTCCCTCAGCCGCGTCCGTAGCGGTGGCGTCGTCGACGGTGCCGACCCCATGTCGACCCCGATACTAAAGGAAATCTTAAGCGGCAAACGACGGTCGTTGGCTGTGAGCAGAACCGATTTCGATATTCGCAGCGCGCTCGACCTTGGGGACGAGTTTGGGTTCAAGCCAATGGTCTACGGTGGTGACGAAATCTATCGTATTATCGAGGAATTTAAAAAGCGGGATGGTTCGGTGGTCTACACGGCCCTACCGCGGTCTGCGGCGTCGAGTCGTGGGAGCGAAGGAACCGCCCTGCGTTGGAATGTGCCAGGCAAGCTGATTGAGGCCAACGTGCCCTTCTGTTTGGCAGGTGAAGCGTTGTTGGACCAAGCTCGATTTGCATTCCGATTCGGCCTGACACATGAGCAGGCGCTGGCTGCAATCACACAGCGGCCAGCCGAGATGCTTGGGTTATCCGACCGCATCGGTTCGATTGAGATGAATAAAGATGCAGACTTGGTCGCACTTCATGGCGACCCGCTGCAGCCGACCAGTGGCATAGCCTGGACCATGGTTGGTGGAAAGATATACGAGAGCAACACGAGCAAGCAATGACAAACCCATTGAGTAAATACCGTACAGGAATGTTCCTTTGGTTGGGGCTGTTCGCCAGTGCCGCGCAGTTGAAAGCGGACGGACCAATGGCAATCCTAGGTGCAAAGATCATACCCATCGTCGGAGACCCCATCGCGATCGGTACGATCCTCATTCGTGATGGCAAGATCGAAGCAATCGGCAAGGATCTGGTCGTTCCAGGCGAGGCCAAAGTAATTGACGCCACCGGCAAAGTGGTTATGCCGGGTTTCGTGGACGCCCACAATGCAGCGGCCATGACGTCGGCCAATGAACGCAACGAGGTGGTGCCATTTTTGTCGGTGGTGGATTCGATAGATCCCGTTGCACCGTACTTCGAAGAGTGCCGTCGCAATGGCATCACAGCCGCTGCAGTTGTACCCGGCAATAGCACTCTCATCGGAGGTCAAGCAGCCGTGGTAAAGACCGCTGGACAATACGTCAATGATATGTTGTTGAAACGCGAGGCGGGTCTCAAGATCTCCCTGAGACCAGCCAGTGGCAATCGCATGAGCCAACTCGCAAAGCTACGGAAAGAGCTAGACAAAGCCAAAAAGGCTATCGAAAAAGAATTGCAGGGAGAGAAGCCAGACACGTCGGCGGAAACCAAGAAAGAAGGGGAGGAAACGGCCAAGCCAGCGGACAAGCCCGAGGGCGGGCCAGAGGAATCCAAAGAAGAGGCCGCGGCGGAACGCCAGCCGGAAGGAGGAACTGATGTTGCAAGCCAAGCCGCCGGATTGGAAGCGCTCAAGAAAGCGATTCGAGGAGAGCAACCGGTCTACATTTATTGCGAAACGGGGATGGATGTCGCGGCTGCGATTCAGCTGATCGCAGACTACAGTCTCAAGCCGATCTTCGTACTTGGCCCGAGCTGCTATAAAGCGGTAGACTTACTCGTGAAACGCAACGAGACGGTGATCCTCGATCCAAGCCTTGTTTTCTGGGAGAACAATCCGCGCACGCGTGAGGATAAGAAGATTGTTGTACCGCAAATCTTCCGAGCCGCGAAAGTTCCCTTTGTCTTTCAAACCGAAGGCTTCGGCGCTCGAACGTCGTTAGGCAGCAGCTTCTTTTGGTTCCAAGCCGCTACAGCCGTCAAGTACGGAATGCCAGAGAAGGAAGCCCTGGAAGCGATCACCTTATTGCCGGCGAAACGGATCGGGATCGATAACTTGGTGGGTTCGCTCGAAGTCGGGAAAGATGCGGACCTCGTTATCTTGACCGGTGAGCCCCTAAATATCTCCACTTGGGTCGAGCAGACGATCATCGATGGCAAGATCGTATACGAGCGTTCAAAAGACGAAAAGATCAAGCGACTCTTAGCCCCGATAGCGGAGTAGGTCTACCATGCATGCATCGTACCTTTGCTCACTGCTGCTGATAGCAACAGCGTTCCAATCGAGCCCAGCCCTGGGCCAGCAGGTTGACGCCTACTTCGTAAATCAACTATGGCCAGGTAGCGGTCCCGTGATAAACAACGCCGTCATGGTCGTAACGGATGGCAAAATATCGCACTTGGGCAAGGCGAGCGAAGTCGATGTACCCGTCGGAGCCAATCGGCATGACTATCTCGGGGAGACCATCATTCCTGGCATCGTCATTGCTCAAACCACATTGGTCGAATCGAACGCGCCCATCACCCTCTCACTGACTCCGGAAATGCGGGCGGTGGATGGATTCGATCCGTTCCGTGATTTCGACAAGGTACTTGAGGCGGGTGTCACTACTGTGCAACTGTCACCTGGATCATCCCTTTTGATGCCTGGCCAAGGAGCCGTTGTCAAACTCGGTGGTAAGGATCCAGAGAAACGGATTCTATCCCAGTCGGAGAGTCTTCGTATCGTTTTGACCCGTGATGCAATGACACCTCCCACGGTCTACGAACCGCCAGTTGGCGCCGTCTCCGTGGATCGACCACTCGAACCGACTCGTCCGCAGCTTGCAACCAGCTTTGCCGAAGCGTTGGTAGGGCTCGATGCCCTTTTTTCGAACGCCAAGAAGCTTGACGAGAAGAAGCTTGACGAGAAGAAGCTTGATCGCGATCGGTCCTCAACCGACCCGATGATGGAATCGCTTTCGCGACTGGTCTCGGCCCGGCGAACTCTCCGATTTTCCGTGGAGAATAACTTCGAAGTACGGGCTGCCTTAGCGATCGCAAACAAATTCGAATTGCCATGGCTACTGGTAGATCCGACCGAAACCGCTGAGTTGCGAAAGGTCGATTGGCAGAGTCCAGCTGCGATCGGCGTCGTCTTAAGTCCGGAAATGCGGGCTGGCCGAATTGTCAATCCAACGGTACCGGTTCCAGATCGTAAACAGACCATTGACGTATGGCTGAGGGCCAAAGCGCTCGTCGACGCCGGGATTGGCAGCAAACTGGCTTTGCGGACGCCTACCGACGCTGACCTGCCAGATATACTGTTCTTGGCATCGTTGTTCAAGCGAGGGGGGCTCACGACGGAGCAGATCCTGAGCATGATCACGAATAATCCAGCCAGTATGATGGGGGTAGGTGATCGAGTTGGATCCTTAAAGCCATCCGCAGACGCCGACTTCGTTCTCCTTTCTGGCAAGCCACTGGAGTCAGGGACACGCGTCTTGGCGACCTTCATAGATGGTCGATCGGTTTTCAACGCTGAGGTCGATACCCGGTCGATGGTAATCGAAGCGAGTTCGGTCTACACACCTCAAGGGATTTTGCCGGGAGGTGTGGCTGTGAGGAACGGTAAGTTTAGCGGTATCGGAAAGAGCGTTTCATCCAGTCGGAACGCAGCCATCAAGCGATTCCCGAACGGTGTACTCATTCCGGGCTTGATCGATTGCGCAACGAATGTTGGCTTAGGGGGTAATCTAGCCGAATCACTGCCGCTCAATACTAAGCTGGGTGACTTGCTCGCGCGGGACAACGATTCCATGCGACTGGCTCGACAGGGGGGCATCACCACCGGTTTGATTAGCTCTTCTCGATTGCCCAGCCCAGTCCTGGCGTTCAAATTGGCGGACGCCCCTCGCCTTATTCAAGACCCAGTTGCATTGCGTTTCAATGTCGGTGGGAACTTGACCTCCGCAGAAGAGTCGATGCGCCGAATGCTCCGTACAGGCAAGTCCTATGCGGATGGTTGGATCAAATACGATGCTGATTTGGCCGCCTATGAACTCAAACTGAAAGAGTACGAAGCCGCCAAGAAACAGTTTGATGCGACGAAAGCAGCGGAGGCCAAACAGGCGGAGGCCAAACAGGCGGAGGCAAAGGCAGCCGAAGCCAAAGTGGCTGAAGCAAAGAAGAAAGAAGATGGCAAGACAGAGCAGGGGAACAAACCAGAGAGTAAACCGGAGAGCAAACCAGACGTTAAGCCGGAAAGCAAAGAACCAGTACCCCCCATAGATGGTCCGAATCCATCTCCCAAGAAACCCGAGGAGACCACCAAGCAACCAGATGCCAAGCAACCCGATGCCAAACAGCTAGAAGCAACCAAGCCGGCTCCGGTAGAGCCCAAGAAACCGGACGAACCCAAAAAGCCACCGACTGCAGAACAGCTGGAACCCTATCGCGCACTGTTTGCCAAAAAGATAGCCGCCATGGTGGAAGCCTCCGATCCGAAAGCGATCGAACTGGCAATCAAGTTGTTTCGAATCGAGTTTGATTTGTCCACCGCGATCGTTTCCGGAAAAGCTGCTGCAGCGCAAACTGAGCTCTTGGCAAAGCACGGCGTATTAATTGTAACGGGGCCTTTGTTGATCGGCGAGGAAGAGGGTGAGATCGTCAATTATCCAGCAGAGATCGCCGCGGCTGGAATACCTATCGCATTCCAATCTCAAACGACCACAGGCACGAGCAAATTACCCGATGTTGTGGCGTATGCGGTTTATCGTGGGCTGGGACTCTCAGACGCATTGCGCGGAATGTCCCAAGGACCAGCAAGTTTCCTAAAACTGAGCTCGGTAGGATCGATTGAACTTGGAAAAGACGCCGATTTGGTCGTGCTTAGTGGCCCTCCCTTTGAACTTGCGAGCGAGGTTCTGGCCGTCATGATCGATGGCAACTGGGTCTATGAAAAGGAGACAAAGTAATGAGTACGCCCTACGTAGGAAACGCAGCCAGAGTGTCTTCGAGAACAAACAAAGCTAGCAGACTGCAACTAGGCCTATGGCTCATGGGCCTATGGCTTATGGCCGTTTCGCCAATGGCCGTTTCGCCAATGGCTATGGCGGACGATGCGAAACCGAAACTAGCCATCCACGTGGGCAAGGTGCTTACGTGCGTTGGTGAACCGATCATCGGCGGCACCATCTTGGTTTCCGAGGGTAAAATCGAAGCGATCGGCAAGACCAATGAGTTAATTGTCCCGGCAGGCTACGTACAGATTCATCATCCGGATGCGTTCGCAATGCCCGGATTAGTCGAAGCCCACGCGCATGTTGGTGGCTCAGGCGACTTGAATGAAATGGTTTACCAAACGAACCCGGAACTGCGCAACTGGGATCAGATCATTCCCCACAACGATCAGCTGAAGAACGCGATCGCGGGTGGCGTTACCACCATCTGCTTTATTCCCGGCAGCGGGACCAACATGGGCGGCTGGGGCACTCTCATGAAAACTGGGCCTGGAAAACTCTCGGATATCATCATCAAAGCTCCTGGCGTGCTCAAGATCGCACAAGCTGGCAACCCCGAGCGTCAAGATGGTGAGGTAGGCTCTGGACGTGGAGGAATGAATTACGTTATCCGCCAGCAGTTGATGGAGGGACAACTCTACGTGCGTCAGTGGGACGACTTTAAGGCTGGTCGCATCACGGCGGAACCACCTTTGAATCTGCGGCTCGAGTACTTCAAGCCGCTATTTCACCGCGAGATTCCTGTGGTCGTTCACACGCAAATTTATCAAGTGGTCCAGTCAACGCTCAGGATTCTTCATGACGAAATGAATTTGAAAGTGGTTCTCGATCACAGCGAGTTCGACGCCTACAAACTGACCGAAGAAATCCTGAAAAGAGATATTCCTATCATGGTTGGTCCACGCGGCTTTCACTACGATCGAGAGCGTGGCCAAATCCGAGGGCTCGTCGCTGAGTACGCCAATCGAAATGCGAAAGCACTGGGTGTGAACACCGATTCTCCCGTCGTTCCACAGGAGGAACTCTTTTTTCAAGCCGCCATGGCAGTTCGCTATGGTTGGAACGAGGAGGCGGCGGTTCGGGGTGTGACCATTGAGCCCGCCAAGGCGCTGATGATCGATCAGCGAGTCGGCTCGCTGTAAAAGGGCAAGGACGCGGACATCGTTATCACGACTGGCTCCATCATCGACCCCAGAAATCATGTAAAGCAAGTTTTCATCGATGGCAAAAGTGTTTACGACACCCAAATCGATCGACGCAGGTTTTGAGCATCGTGTTTTCCTCCATCGCTTCAGACATCCTAATGTGTACTTCACGTCATCTTGCCCGTCGTATTGCGATGCTTTTGGCATTCGCTTTGATTGCACAAGACAACTGCTTCGCTCAGCGAACACTCGCGATTCGAGGCGCAAAGCTAGAAACAGTTAGCAAACTCGGGACTGTCGACGATGGTGTTATTCTGATTCGCGATGGCAAAATCGAAGCGATCGGCAAAGACATCAAGATTCCTCTCGCGACCCAGGTCATCGACGCCAAGGGCAAGAGCATTATGCCGGGGATCGTCGACCCATACTATGTGGTTGCAGTGGGACGCGATGCCCAAGCCGCGGAGAGCCGTACCATCGTGATTCGAGGACAAACAATTACTTTGCCCGGTGGCCCGCCATCGAGCTCCATTGCGTTTGCCAAAATTGCGGACGGCATCGATCTTGACAGCATCGACTGGAAGGGATCGATTCGAAGCGGTACAACCACCATGCAGCTCGCGATCAGTGGTTATGCTCAATCCTTAGTCGTCCAGTCTACTTCCAAAGTACCCACGATCGTGCAGGCCGACGGGAAACTGTTGGTGTCGGTCACCAATGCGACACAGAGCCTGGACGTGCTGCGAAACGGCTTGCGTCCGCCAGGAAGCAACCCGGGGGCCCCGAGCGGTCCCGCTGGTGGTCCCCCTAGCGGTCCAGGTCCTGGTTTTGGTCGTCCGCCCAGCGGTGGACGACCTTCACCGCAACCACCCAGCCCGCAGCCACCCAGCCCAGCAACTCCTGAGAGTTCTACGGCGAGTCCCAACCCTGCGGCAACCGCGACCTCGCTAAGTCCGACGCAGAAGCTGTGGTCGGAGGTCAGGGAGGGCAAGTCCAGTTTGTTCGTCAACGTAAACAACGCCGCCACGATCCTTCACTGTCTAGCCGCGGTCAAGGAGAGCAAGCAAGTCAGGGTTGTTTTCATAGCGTCCGGCTCAGACTTGTTCGAAGCCATCCAAAATTTAGATCCCAAATCGCACATGGCTATACTCCCGCCTCGTATCGACTTCGTACCGAACTCGCGTGATCGCGTCAACATTCCGAAGCTCTTAAACGAAAAGGAAGTCCCCTTTGCGTTCTCTTTGTCGCTTGGACAAAGTGAGTTCCGTGCTCAACTGGATTCGCCTTTGTTCGCTGTCAGTTCGCTCGTCCGAAGCGGTTTGAATCGACAGAAAGCACTGGAGGCACTCACGATGATCCCAGCCAAACTGATTGGAGTTGAAGCCGAGGTAGGATCGCTCGAGGTGGGTAAAAAGGCTAACTTTCTGATCCTAGATGGCGATCCATTCGATGCGACCACCAGCATTCAAAGCGTATTTGTCGACGGGAAGCAAATCCATGAAAATTAAACAAATGTTCGTTTGCACATTTCTGATAGCTTGTCAGCTCAGTCCGATCCTGACAGGGCAGGAACCCATACCGCCGTCCCCAGATGCAGCCAAGCCAGCCGAGCCGAACAAGAAACCAACCAAGGAGATTCTGGCGATCGTGGGGGGGGATATCATCACGGTCACCCGAGAGAGAATCAGGGGCGGTACCATTCTGATCGAGGACGGAAAGATCAAGGCGGTCGGCCTGGACGTCAAAGTGCCAGAGGAGGCGATCAAGCTGGATGCTGTCGGCAAGACAGTGACTCCAGGATTCGTGGCTATCGACGTGGCGAGAATGGGGTTGGCGACGGCAGGTTCCGATCGCAACGCCAAAGTTTTCGATACCCTAGATCCCTTTGATCGCAACCTAAGCTTGGGGCTTGGCATTGGGATCACGACAGGCTGCGTAGAGATTCGCGCTGGTGGAGGTGGATTCGGCCGACGCGGTGTCTCGGATGGTTTCCCCATCACTGAACGGTTTCTCGGATTCGATCCCGATCTCGAAGAGGATGACGCCATTGTGGAGACAGCCCAACGTGACTACGGTCCCTTTGTATCGCTTTGCAAATGTTGCGGGCTACCGATCATTCCAACCGAACCGATTGAGAACACGCCCGAAGCTCCTGCAACACAGCAAAAAAACGTAGTGATCAAATTGTCTTACGGCAAACTAGAAGGCATGTTGGTGAGCGAATCTGCGTTTCTAGACATGACTCCTGGATCGATGTCGGGAGCCCTCAATCAGCACACTTGGCGAGAACAGATCGCTAAGGCAAAGAAGTACCTGCTCGACCAAGCGGCGCATGAAAAGGGAGTGGCAGCTGGCAAACGAGAACCGCCACCGCGCAAACCGGTAAGCGATGAGATTCTGCGTTTGGTGAAACGGGAAATAGCGCTTCGCATCGCAGCGAATACCGTTTCCGACATTCGGGACCAAATTTCGCTTTCGAAGGAATTGGGTTATAAAATAGTGGTCACAGGAGCGGCAGAGGCTTGGATGATTCCCGACGAATTGGCTGAGGCGGGTGCAGGAGTTGCGTACACGCCTCGCCGCCGCCGCGCACCTCGTTTTGGCGAGGAATTAACCTCGGGTACTTGGATCGAGATGTCGAGGGTTCTAGAGCAGACAGGGGTCCCCTTTGCGTTGACTGCTTTGAGCAACGCTATGAGTTTGGACGGAATTGCGGGCCGCGATTTGTCGAGTTTGCCGCTGGAAGCAGCCTTCGCAGTTCGAGGCGGGGCCAGCGAAAAAACGGCCCTAGCGGCCTTGACCATCACGCCTGCAAGGATGCTCGGATTGGACAAGCGAATTGGAAGTATTGAAGTCGGAAAAGACGCGGACATCCTGCTGCTCAACGGAAATCCATTGGACTATAGAACGTACGTAGAGACAGCTATCGTGAACGGACGAGTCGCATACAAACGCTCGGATGTGCGCATTCTCCCCGTCTATTCGAAATAGTCTCGCGAGGTTCATCCTCCTGCTATCGCGACGGGCACATAACTTTCATCCGTCCACAGCTTCCGCCACGCATTCATCCCATTTTACTCAACCAACCTATTCGGCCGATGCTGGGGCACTGCGCACGACTTTTCGTGCGTTTTCATTGAAATTTCTAGGAAAGACTAAAGTCTTCGTAGGCTGAGGTTGCCGTCCGAATGCCGTTTGGTGTATTCCATGGGGGCGTGTCCTACCCGATATCCCCCGGAGACCATTCCATGAGCTTTCGAAGACGATCGATCCGAAATTGGCTTGTTCCCGTTTGTTTGTTTGCCAACGGAAACATCGTCGTTGCACAGATGGGTGGCGGTGGTTCCCCAGGTGGCGATAACGCGCCGGCCTTTAGCGATCCAAAATTTTCGGACCGACTCTACGAAGCAGGGGGGCCGCGTGGACGGGAAGCGACGGATGGCGCAGTCATTCTTTCCGTGAACGTCGAAGGAAACAGCAGCGTTTCCACAAACTTTATCTTGTCGTCCATGCAGACTCGCGAAGACCGACGCTTCGACAAAGAGACGTTCAATCGCGATATTGGAAATCTCTACCGCACCAACCTGTTTCGCAAAATCACTTCGTACTTCAGCGAAAGCCCTGAAGGTGTCCATGTTCGTCTTATCATCGACGAGAAACCGATCGTCAAGGCGGTTTATTTTCGCGGCAACGAACGCTTGGACGAACAAGCATTGGTGAAGCATGCTGGGATCGTCAAAGGGGACGCATTGGATCCGATTACCCTCAACTCGGCCAAGTCTCGGCTCATCGAACTTTACCAGGATAAAGGGATGAACCAGGTGGACATCCAAATCCATCAGGGGCTCAAGCCAGGCCAACGCGATGTCGAGTTCATCGTTAACGAAGGCCCTGTGGAGCGACTCAACAGCATCAACTTTGTTGGAAACAGGGAGTTTTCCTCCGAATTGCTCAAGGCGAGAATCAAAAGCCGAGATGCTAGGGGCGGACTCACAGCCTACATTTTTAACAAGGCCTCCGATTTCAAAATGGAGGCTGATCGAGACATGCTCATGGGATACTACCGCCGACTGGGCTACTTCGATGCCCGAGTGGAATACCGCAAAGACTACAACAAAACTGGCGACTTCATCGACCTGACCTTTATCATTTCCGAAGGTCAGCGATACAAAATTAAATCGGTCTCGATCGCGGGCACGAAACGCTACCAACCTAGCGAGTTGCTACCTCATATGAAGATGCGAGCAGGGGAACTCTTCATTCAGGACCACAAGGCCTACGACGAAAAATTCCTCCGAGACGTTTACGGAGCCCAAGGTCATATCTTCTGCGAAGTCATCGGCGAACTTATCTACCAACCTAACCAGGAAGTAGATATTGTCTACAACGTTGGCGAAGGGGATGTGTACAGAGCCAGTGAAGTCAATGTGCACATCGAAGGCGAACACACCAAAGAACGGGTGGTCTTGCAAATGCTAGGCTCCGTCCGGCCGGGTAGTATCATCAACGGTCCCGAGATCGACAACGCCGAACGCCGTATGAAGGCGTCTACGATCTTTAACAACGATCCCAGCCAGGGTACCGTGCCGAATATTCGTATCGAACCACCCGATGACATAGGTCGCGATTTCGATCGTCCGTAGTCTTCGATACCAACCGCCGCACCGGTCTCTTCTATGTTCAGCCTCCTACTTCAAATCACAATAACTATGAAGCAAAGCAATCAAAACCGGATCGGTATTGTTTCTGCATGGTTGCTTTCGATTTGTGCTGTCGGCGTTTCGATTCCTGAGGCGTTGGCGCAATCGGTTGGCCCTGGGTTCGGGTATTCATATGACCCCAACACACTCACACCCCCAGTCAACGGCCAGACAAACGGCTACCCGATCGGCTCCCCTTACCCTATCGGCTCCCCTTACTCGGTGCCGCCCAACCCCGCTTTAGCTCAGCCGGCACCCATGTTTGGGCAACCCGTTCAAACGCCCACTATCTACAACCAGCAGCCAGTTTACCAACAACCCCTTTACCAGCAGCCCGTCTACCCACAGGTTGCTCCTCCCATCGCGAACCCAGGATTGCAAGGGCTCTCCGGTCCACCCATGAACGAACCATGGGCTTTCAATCCACGGATTCGCGATGTACCTGTGGATGCCTATGCCCAAGATGGACAAACCGGCCGTTTCTCCGTGGGTGGATCGGTCAATAGCGATCTTGGGGTGGCCGGCCAGTTCATTTTGGAGGAGCGTAACTTCGACCTGTTCAACCCACCACGCCGCGCAAGCGATTTACTCAACGGTGCGTTTCGAGGCGACAATCAAAACTTTCGCCTGGAATTGGTACCGGGTAACCTGGTGCAACGTTATACGGTGAACTGGACACAACCTAACTTGTTTGGCTATTCACCGTTCAGTCTGTCGGTGGGCGGATTCGTTTTCACACGAATCTATCGCGACTGGACCGAGCAGAGGCTCGGCGCCCGAGTGGCTGTCGGATACGCAGTCACCCAGGAGCTCTCTTTGACAACCGAACTGCGTGGAGAGGATGTAAAGATCAGTAACCCCCGCGTGGTTGGTCTATCCGCTCTGGACCGTGTCGTCGGAAGCAATGATTTGTATACGGGCCGAGCAAGACTGGCACACGATACGCGAGATAGTCCGTTCTTGCCGACCGAAGGCCACATGATGGAACTGATCTACGACCAAACGTTCGGTGAATTCGATTTTCCACGCGGCCAAGTCAATCTGAGTCGATACTTTCAAGTTCGCGAACGAGCCGACGGAACGGGCAAGCATACGTTCACCGCTTCGATGCGTCTCGGCTTCACCGGTCAAGAAACTCCTCTGTTTGAAAACTTCTTTGCAGGTGGTTTCTCCACTTTGCGCGGATTTGTATTTCGAGGTGCCGGACCTGTGGAGAACGATGTTCAAGTCGGGGGGCGCTTCCAAATGCTAGGATCGTTCGAGTACATGTTCCCGATAACCGCCGATGATATGTTGCGCATGGTCGCATTCGTCGACTACGGAACTATCGAGAAAGACATCGAAATCAATTCGAGGAACTTCCGCGTAGCCCCCGGGCTCGGTGCTCGGATCGCTATTCCAGCGCTCGGACCAGCACCGCTGGCCTTCGATTTTGCAGTCCCAGTTGCCTATGCAGAAGGCGATCAACGCCAAATCTTTTCGTTCACGATGGGGCTGACGCGATAGCGTTGGATCCATGCCATGGTTTTCGGAGTTGATCTTCCCTGCTACCACGGACCGCTGGAACTACTCTTCTATTTGGTCCGTCGCGAAGAGCTACCGCTGGAGGAAATCTCTTTAGCAAAAATCGCGAACCAGTATTTGGAGTACCTGGAAGTCTTGCAGGAGCTCGACTTGGATGACGTGGGGGAGTTCATCGATCTGACCAGCCAATTGATCGAGATCAAGGCAAAAGCGGTTCTGCCAGTCACGGACTCCGAATCAAACCAAGACGAAGAGACCGCAACCACAGACGCTTCTATGCCACAACTGGTCGAGCGTTTGATGCAGTACAAACGATTCAGAGACGCCGCGAGTTTGCTGGACGAACAGAGTCGACGCTGGCAACTACGCTACCCACGATTGGCCAATGATCTACCGCCGCGCCGAATTGATGCCAATGAACTCCCAATTGCCCGGGTGGAGGTTTGGGATCTTGTAAGCGCCTTTGGCCGCATCCTCAAGGCCAGACAGAAAACACCCAAACACAGCATTCAGTATGACGATACCCCGATACATATTTACATGCATCGAATTCATGAGCGGGTCAAGGAATGGAACCGTGTAGAGCTCCAGGATCTCTTTGACGTCGGGATGCACAAGAGTGCATTGGTAGCTATGTTTCTGGCCACTCTTGAGTTGACCCGTCATCACGGCCTCTACGCCATCCAAGACAGTGCAGATGGCCCACTCTTTCTGCAACCTGGCCCTGCATTCAGTGATGAGCTGCAAGTTGCTCAAGTCGATAACATAAAGGAAGGCTCCGTGGTCAACTCCAACATGCCCGTCGTTCCGCGATAAAGCTCCACTTAGGAATCGTCCTGAAATGATTTCCGTAATTTGTCGTAGGATGGACTGGAAGCCCATCTTGCGTTTCGCAAAACCGCTCATTATGAGAGCTCGTTCCCAAGCTCCAGCTTGGGAACGCACAATCCGGAAGCTCTGCTTCCCAGTCAGGGTTAAGGGGTCAGGAGTCAATTGTGCAAAGCAACCGAAGGGCCGTTCCGATAATTGATTCCTAATCCCCTAACCCACTCGCAGTATTGGGACGTCGAAGCAGAGCTTCGAGGATGGCGTTCCCGAGCTGGAGCTTGGGAACGAGGGTTGCGAGAGTGAAATCAGGGTGCAGTTAGAGCTCGCGTACGACGGTGAATCACAGCCAACGGCGTTTACGAAAATAGATCAGCAATCCAAATGCAACCAATCCCATCAATGCCAAGGAAAAGAAGTAGCCGAACTCCCATTTCAGTTCGGGCATATTCCAAGGCGAAGTGTCGCTGAAGTTCATTCCGTACACCCCAGCGATAAAAGACAAAGGAATGAAAATGGTCGATATGAACGTCAGTACCTTCATGACTTCGTTCATGCTATTGCTGACGCTGGACAAATAAAAGTCTCGCATGTCCGATGTTAACTCGCGATAGGTATCGACCGCATCCACCACTTGAACCACGTGATCGTAGCAGTCGCGCAAGTGGATTCTGGTTTCGGGGCTAATGTGAGGAAGCGAGTCACGCACCAACTCATTGATCATCTCCCGATGCGGTCGAATCGATCGCCTGAGGGATAGAAGCTGGCCCCGCAAATAGTGGATTTTCCGCATTTGCGATGGGTCCAAGCCCTCAATGATGTCCGCCTCAATCGTATCGACTTGCTCGGCGATTTTTTCCATCACCGGAAAATAGCTATCGATAACGGCGTCCAGGAGAGCGTACAGTAAATGGTCGACGCCCGAGTTACAGATTTTGCCGCGGCGGGTTCGAATCCGATGACGTATAGGTTCCCAGCAGTCGCCGGGTCGTTCCTGGAACGAAAGGAGCACCTGTTTCGTCAGAAAGAAAGTCAACTGCTCCGTCTGTGTAGCATCCTCTCCATCAATCATCCTGGCGACCACAAACGAATGATCTCCGAACTCGTCTACTTTGGCTCTTTGGTGGACATTGACGACATCCTCCATGGCGAGTGGATGGAGTTGCAGCAAACTTGCCAGGGACTTTAGCTTTTCCTCACTGGCAAGCCCAATCACATCGATCCAAACCGATCGATACGCAACTTGGATGGCAAGAATTTCTGCGACATCGTTTACCTCGCGTTCAATGAAGTCGGAGCCGCAAAAACCCATCACGCGAATAATGGTCGGACTGGCATTCGGGTCCACGATCATGGAACCCGGGGCAGTACCGGGTTGGAATTTCCTATGACGAATTCGAGACCTTTTCGTAGTACCGTGTTTTCTCGCCATGATGAATGCCGGTTCGCCAGTTTGATAAGTGCACTGCTGATTCTGAAACAAATCGCTTTGGATTGCCTGTGGCCAAGTAACCCGCGGCGGTAGGGAAAACCTCAGCCCGTGTTCTTTAGTCCAGCTGCGATGCCGTTGATACTCTCGAGCACGGCGGTCAGCAGCTCCTCTCGCGGCTCAACGCCCGACCGTAGGCGTTTCAAAAGAACCAATTGGATGAAACTGAGAGGATCTACGTAGGGATTGCGCCGTTGGATCGAATGCAATAGAACGGGCGCCCGTTCCAGCAGCTCCGATTGCCCCGTGATCCTAAGGATGACATCGACCGTTTGAGCATGCTCGGTTTCAATGCGACTAAAGATACTCGTGCGTATTTTCTCGTCATGCACCAAATCCGCGTAGAGTCTCGCGATTACCATGTCCGCTTTCGCCAGGATCATCTGCGCGTTATCGATGAGAGTTTTCCAGAACGGCCAACGTTGATACATGGTCGTCAGCAACGCGAGATCACCTGGATTGGTTTTAAGGTGTTCTGCCACCGCGCTTCCCAGTCCATACCAACCCGGCAGCGTATGTCGGCTTTGCATCCAACTAAAAACCCACGGTATCGCGCGGAGATGATCTATTCCTTTCACAGAATTGCGGCGGGCAGGCCGAGAGGCGATCTTGAGATTTCCGATTTCATGAAGCGGTGTCGCCTGCTCGAAATAATCCAGAAAATCGACAGACTCGTACACCAGTTGACGATAATGGCTGCACGCACTTTGCGCAAGTTGCCCCACCAGCCTTTCCCATGCAGGGTCTGGATGGTCCGCATCGATCGCATAACTGCTACACAAAACGGCATTTACTAACTGGCCGAGATGACGCTCCGCAATGGCGCGATGGCCATAGCGATCGGCAATCACCTCTCCTTGCTCAGTGATTCGTAGGCGACCACCGGCCGTACCAGGCGGTTGGGCCAAAATAGCATGGTTTGCAGGCCCGCCCCCGCGACCGACCGCTCCCCCACGGCCGTGGAAGACCTGAATCGAAACTCCAGTTCTCTTTTGGAATTTACCCAGCGCCCGTTGGGCCTGGTAAAGAGCCCATGCAGACTGCAAAAAACCGCTCTCCTTGTTGCTGTCCGAGTATCCGATCATCACTTCTTGGATATTGCCACGAAGTTCGATCTGCTTGCGATAGATCGGTAGATCTAGCAGCTTCTGTACGATCGACTCCGCCGAGTTCAAGGGATCCAACGCTTCGAACAGGGGGGCAATGTTCAATCGACTCTGCCCCCGTTCAGGATCAAACAGCCTAGCCTCTCTTGCCAGCAACAGCACCTCTAGCACATGAGCCGCGTCGGTCACTCCGCTAATGATGTAGGTCTTGATTGCTTCCGAAGATTGATGATCGAGCAGCGCGGCGATCGTTCGAAACGTGCAAATGACTTCATTGGTCTCAGCGGAGAAATGCAAGTGGGTTGGGACTAATGGTCGACGCTGCGTAAGCTCTTTCGCCAAGATGTCGAAACGCGCATCGGGCGAGAGAGCCGCATAGCCAGCATGAACACCGCTCCAAGCAAACAGCTCATCGATCGCCGATGTGTGGCGGCCACTATGCTGCCGAATGTCAAGCGTTAGCATATGAATGCCGAACACTTGCACCAACCGAATCAACTCCTGGACCGTTCCCTGGGCTGCGGATACCGCGCCCGCGGCACGCAAATCGGAAGCGATGGATTCCAATTCCTCCTGCAATTGCAGTCCATGCGTGTAGACGCCTTGAGGCGACTGTGTCGCACTTTCGCTCCAAACCGGATGGTGCGACTTAAAATGCTCTAACGTCCGACGAAGCTTGATCCCAATCTGTCGGCAACGCAACCGAAACGGCTCCCCTTCCTCTCCAAGTCCAACCAATTGTGATGAGTGACTCAATTGCTTGCCAAGCTGATGCACCAAACGCAGGTAGTGCTTAAGCAAAACTTCCTGCTGGATCCGAATCGCCTCGGCTGTGACGTCGTGTGTCACAAACGGATTTCCATCGCGGTCACCACCGATCCAAGTTCCGAACTGAAGGAACGCAGGTATTTGAAAGCCATCCTTTGCAATCTCTGGGTAGACCGAGAACAATGCTTTTTCGATCGTTTTATAGAGCCGCGGTACGACCTCAAACAAACTATCCTCAACCAACTCGATCCCTTGCTTGACTTCGTCCGTTACAATCGGGCGATCAGCCCGGACGGAACTGGTCAGCCACAGCGTCTCCATATGCTCGGCGATTCGGGCAATGGATAGCTGGCGATCGTTTGGAAGCAGTTCGGTGTACGCTAATAACCCCAGCTCGTTCGAAATCGAATGCAGTTTTTCGAGCACCGTTCGTCGACGAGCTTCGCTCGGGTGCGCTGTAAATACACACTCGACAAAGGCGCGTTGCAGCAGCTCCACCATCTGGCTACCGCTGCATCCCTTGTCTCGTAACTTGCGAAACGCGGATTCAGGGCTCTCTTCCAACGGATTGGGTGCAGCCTCTAGCGTTCGCAAGCGATTAGCTCGGACGCGGGCCTGCTGCTCAGCCAAATTCGCCATGTCAAAGAAAATGCTGAAGGCTCGAATCAACATCCTCAATTCTGGCAGAGGTAGCTTGTCGAGGCGATCACGCAGTTCGTTGGCCGCTCCCACGGAAGGCTTACTCCGCAACCCCTTGGCCGCCGCGCGGACCTCTTCTACCAACTCATAGGCAGGTTCGCCAGCTAGCCTACGAATAATGTCACCGAGCAAATCACCCAGCAAATGAAGCTCTTCACTCAAAGCAGTTTGGACCTGCAGCTCAATCGTTTTCATATTCAAAGCAATCTTAGAGGCGATCTGAATCCATCAAACCGAGTTTTTACGTCGGACGAAGCACTCGCTGGTGGTCTTAGGTTCACTCGCCAGCATTCTAACGCCATTCGGAACTCGGCATAAGCAAGGGGGCAAAGGAACAGCGCCCTTCGATATGTGTTTTCCTCCAGCCGCCTAAAGGACATTAACTCCTCTTCGTTGATTCACTGTGGCGCCGAAAGCTCCGTTCCGCGGCCGAGCAGCCGAAGTCGAGGGTTATTCAAAAATCTTCGCACTGGCTTCGTCGTGCTTGTTCTTTTCCTTGGCTAGCCCGTCCAAACTGGTTGCGATGTCGAGGCTCATCCAGGTCGGAGCTGACGCGGTGATCAACGTGGCCGCA
>Ga0105044_10003536_pt1 | contig 21454 bp, 21 predicted proteins | sample MAT01_FD_78092 | JGI IMG/M metagenome (GOLD analysis project Ga0105044, IMG submission 78092) | Freshwater microbial communities from Lake Fryxell liftoff mats and glacier meltwater in Antarctica - MAT-01 | ecosystem: Environmental > Aquatic > Freshwater > Ice > Liftoff microbial mat | place...
GGGCCGGTTCTTGCGCCGCGTGTTTGAGCTGGCTGATCAGCAGCACACATGCGCCTTCGAGCTTGACCACCTCATCCCAATTGCCGGCGCGTGCGGCAGACAGCATGTCCGCACTGGCGCGTTCGATGGCTTCGTAGTAGCTGAGCAATTGCGGGTCCATCGGGTCGCCTTTGTTGGCCGCGGGTGGGTGGGGAGTGGGGTTGTTGTCGAAGCGGGCCATCAGCGGGCTGCCTGTGCACCCGGGGCGATGGCCATCCAGGCCTCGCGCAGGGGCGTCATCAGGCGCTGGCACTCGTCCAGCGCGGCTTCGTCGTCTTTCAGATTGGCCATCGTCAGGCGCATGGTCAGGTAGGTGTAGAGCTCACCCAGGTCGCGTGCCAGCGCGCCGCCGGCCTTCACGTCCAGGCCGGCGCGCAGGCCTTCTTCGACGATGCGCACGGCGCGTCCCAGGGCCAGGCCCTTGGCCAGGCGGTCGCCACTGCGCATGGCGCCGCGGCCTTGGGCGACGGCTTCCATGAAGCCGTCAAAGAGCATGGCCACCAGCTGGTGCGGGTCGGCACCGGAGAGCCGGGTTTCGACCCCCACCTGCTGGTACAGGCCGCCGCGCAAGGGGCGGCCGGGGGAACGTTGTGGGTAGGTGCTGGCGAACATCGGTGGGGGGGTGTCGCTGTTGGGCTGCAGATGTTCTTGTTATCGGCCCCCCCCGATGGCCACTTGAGTGGCCCGAACCCTCTGACAACTACCTGGTGCTGTTGCTGTTGTTCAGCGAAGCCAGCGACTGCGTGACGTAGCTGGACAAGGCGTTCAGCCGCGACAGGTTCACGTCCATGGCCGTGTACTGCGCCACCAGGCGAGCCTGGAATCGTTCGATGCGGTCTTCCACGCGCTGCTGGTCTTCGGTGTTCTGGGCGATGCGCTTGCGCAGGCCTTCGGTGCGTGTAGTCAGGCTGCCTTCCAGGTCCAGCACCTGGCTGGCCAGGTCGGCATAGCGGCGCGCAAAGCCGTCGTTGGCGGGGTTGCCCGAGTCCTTGTTGGCGAACGCCTTCTTCAACTCGGGCAGGTTTCCCGTGGCGCTGTCGAGCTTGCCCGCGTCGACCTTCATCGTGCCGTCGCGCTGCACTTCCAGGCCCACGTCAGACAGGCGCGTGAAGGTGGCTGAAGCGCCCGAGCCCACATTCAGCAGGTTGCGCAGCTGGCGTTGCAGCCCCGTGGCGGCGCTGTCGCCCTGCAACGGGCCGCCCACCTTGCTGGCGGGGTCGTACTTGGTCTGGTCGGTGATGAGCTTGCTGAGCGCGTTGTAGGCGTCGGCAAAACCCTGGATCGAGGTCTTGATCGACTCGCGGTCGCTGCTGACGGCCACGTCCACCGGTGTGGCAATTTCCTTGCGCAGGCGCAGCGTGAGGCCTTCGATGACCGTGCTCAGCTCGTTGGATGCGGATTCGACCGGGATGTTGTTGACCGTGGCGCGGGCGTTGCCGGCGGCCACTTTCTGTTCCATCAGCGTGGTGCCGGACGCGGGGTCGAAGGCAAAGCGCGAAAGGCCGCCGCCGTCGGTGTCAAAACCGTCGTCGTCGGCCACCTGCACACGGAAGCCGTTTTGCGCGCCGGTGTCGGTGCTGCGCAGCGACAGGCGCGCACCGCTGCTGTCGGTGATGATGGCCGCAGTGACACCCGCGCCCGCGCCGTTGATCTTGTCGCGAAGCGACTGCAAGGTGTCGGTGGCGGTGATGTCCACCGACACCGGCGTGCGGCCCACCTGAGGCAAGAAGTTCATCGGCGGCACGTCCCAGCTGCCCACGTCCAGCGTCAGCGTGCCGCTGCCCACCAAGTCGGTGGCGCTGGCGTAGGAACCCGTGGACACCGCCGTCTGGTTGGTGGCCAGGGCCTGCACGCTGACCGCGTAGCTGCCCGTGGCGGCGCTTGAGCCGCCGACGATGGAGACTGCGGTTTCGTCGCTGCTGCTGGCCTTGGCCTGCGACCACAACGAATTGCCGGTCAGCTTGTTGGCGGCGGTCTGCAGCGCGCCAAAGAGGCTGCTCATCTGGCCGTACGAGGACACCTGTGTCTGCAGCGCCTTGGCGGCGCTCTGCATCTGCACCAGCGGGCGGCTTTCCAGCGCGACCAGCTGCGTGACCATGCTGTTGATGTCCACGCCGCTACCGATGCCGAGGGATTGGATGGCGGGCATGGCATTTCTCCTGGGCAGACGCGAAAAGCGCCCGCCAATGAACAAGGGGCTGGAGGAGCGGCTTCTGGCCACCCTCCTCAGCCCCTTATCGACCGCCTGCTGCCCCAACTTGAGGGCGGCCTGCGGCGGCTTGTTTCGGCTTGTGTTACGCGGGGTCAGCGCTGCAAGAGGCTGAGTACCTGCTGGGGAAGCTGATTGGCCTGCGCCACCATCGCGTTGCCGGCCTGCTGCAGGATGCTGGCCCGCGACAGGTTGGCCGTTTCGGCTGCGTAGTCGGCGTCCATGATGCGGCTGCGCGCAGCGCTTTGGTTCTCGCTGGACACCATCAGCGTGGCGACCACGTTTTCGAAGCGGTTCTGCACCGCACCGAACTCGGCGCGTTGGCTGTTGACGGCGTCGATGGCGTCGTCGATGGCGGTGATGGCAGCTTGCGCCGTGGCGATGTCTGTCACCTGCACGGCCGGCGTGTCCGTGCCGGTAATGACCGCGGTGCCCAGCAGCGGGTTGATGTCGGTGTTGGCCGTCCAGTCGAAGGACGTGACCGTGAGCTGGTCGATGTCGGTCGTGTTGTTGGCGCCGATCTGGAAGATCGAGTTGTTGGTCGTGGCCAGGATGTTCTGGCCGTTGAACTGGGTGCCCGCCAGGGTGCGGGTGGCTTCCTGCGCCAGCTGCACAAATTCTTCGTTCAGGCTGATGCGGTCGGCATCGGTGTTGGTGCCGTTGGCGGACTGGATGGCCAGTTCCCGCATGCGCTGGAACAGGTCACCGACCTTGCCCAATGCACCTTCGCCCACCTGCGCCATCGAGATGCCGTCGTTGGCATTGCGCATGGCCACGTTCATGCCACGCACCTGCGTGTTCATTCGTTCGGCGATGGCCAAGCCGGCGGCATCGTCCTTGGCGCTGTTGACGCGCAAGCCCGATGACAGGCGTTGCATCGAGGTGGCCAGCTGGCTCTGATTGGTGCTCAGGTTGCGCTGGGCATTGAGCGACACGAGATTGGTGTTGATCGTTTGGGGCACGGCGGCTCTCCTGGGGTTTCGGCAGTCGTTTCGGCAGTCGTTTCGGTGGGCGATTCGTCCTGCCAAGGAACCGAAACGCTGTGGTGAAGATTACGGCCGTAGCGGCGTCCAGGGTCGGTTGATAAGGCGGGGTTTGCTCGGCCATTTCGCAGCTGTGCAATGAAAGAAGCCCACCGGTGACGATGGGCTCTTGGCAACCGGCCCCAGGGGCCGGCGACTGTGGGTGGTGAGGCGTCAGCGCAGCAGCGCCAGCACCTGCTGGGGCAACTGGTTGGCCTGCGCCACCATCGCGTTGCCGGCCTGCTGCAGGATGCTGGCCCGCGACAGGTTGGCGGTTTCGCTGGCGTAGTCGGCATCCATGATGCGGCTGCGGGCGGCACTTTGGTTCTCCGAAGCCACCATCAGCGTGGAGACCACGTTTTCGAAGCGGTTCTGGATCGAACCGTAGTTGGCACGTTGGCTGTTGACCGCGTTGATCGCGCTGTCGATCGCCGCCAGCGCGGTTTGCGACGTGGCGATGTCGGTGATTTGCATCGTCGGCACGTCGGTGCCGGTGATGACAGCCGTGCCCAGCAGCGGGTTGATGTCGGTGTTGGCCGCCCAGTCGAAGGCCGCCACCGTGATGCGGTCCAGGTCGGTGGTGTTGTTGGCACCGATCTGGAAAGTGGCATCGTTGGTCGTGGCCAGGATGTTCTGGCCGTTGAACTGCGTGCCACCCAGCGTACGTGTCGCTTCCTGTGCCAGCTGCGTGAACTCTTCGTTCAGGCTCACGCGGTCGGCGTCGGTGTTGGTGCCGTTGGCAGATTGCACGGCCAGTTCCCGCATGCGCTGGAACAGGTCGCCCACTTTGCCCAGGGCGCCTTCTGCCGTTTGTGACAGCGAGATGGCGTCGTTGGCATTGCGCATGGCCACGTTCATGCCACGCACTTGCGAGTTCATGCGTTCTGCGATGGCCAGGCCGGCGGCGTCGTCCTTGGCGCTGTTGACACGCAGGCCGGAAGACAGCCGTTGCATCGACGTGGCCAGCGACGACTGGCTCATCGTCAGGTTGCGTTGTGCGTTGAGTGACACCAGGTTGGTATTGATGGTCTGAGGCATGGAAATTCTCCAATCGGGTTAGTGACCACAGGCAAATGCCTGGCAAGCGCCGCCCGCCTTGTGTTCAAGACACGCGGCGACTGCCTTGCAACTCCCTTTGTTTGCGCGGTTCAGGGCGCTCACGCTGGGAACTCGCCCGGGCCTGTCGCTGCCGTCGGTGCCGCCCCCCCTGGTAGTTGGTGGCGACCCCGCGGCCCGTTCTGGGTCCGGACCCCGCACCCACTTCCGCGAGCACGTTGAAGCCGTTTTCGTCGCGCCCCAGGAAACCTTTAGCCCTTTGCGCAGATTGACTCTTGGTGTGGCCCGGAAATGCGCCGCTTCGGCCCCTCAGTTCCGCGCCTGCCGTGCCGAGGGGGGCTGGATCATCGGCAGCCCGGGTGTTCCGTCTTGCACCCACGTCTTTTGCACACGCCCAGACACCCGCTTGCACATCCGGACTCAAGGTTACACAGCATGCAACGCAGACTGCACATCGGCGGCAAACAGCCGCGCGACGGTTGGGAAATCCTGGACGTGAACCCGGGCCCGCTCGTTGACCACCAGGGCAACGCCATCGACCTGGGCCAGTTTGCCGATGGCTCGTTTGCCGAGGTCTACGCCTCGCATGTGCTGGAACACTTTGACTACAAGGACGCGCTGACGACGGCGCTGCGCGAGTGGCACCGTGTGCTGGCCCCGGGTGGTGTTCTGCGCCTGAGCGTGCCCGACATCGACGTGCTGGCGCACCTGCTGCTGCAACGCCACAAGCTGGACGTGAACCAGCGCTTCCAGGTCATGCGCATGATCTTTGGCGGCCACGTCGATGCGCACGACTACCACCTGGTGGGCCTGAACCAGGACTTCCTGGCCGGTTACCTGCAAAGCGCCGGCTTCGAGACCCTGCAGCGGGTGCCCCGCCACGGCCTGTTCACCGACACCAGCGACATGGTGGTGGCCGGCGTGCCCATCAGCTTGAACATGAATGCCTTCAAACCCGTGCGGCTTGAAGGAAGTGTGCAGCCGGCGCCCCAACACGCCGACAGCGCGACCGTCTGACATCGTCCCCCATCGCCCGCCTTTGCCCTACCCCGCCTGACACCATGATCAGCAGCCAGCACCAGCTTCCCTTGCGCACCCCCCTCGCGCCCCTGTTGTCGCCCACGCCGAGTTTGCCGTCGGCGCCCTTGAAGCGATTCAACCCCGGCCACCCGCATTGGCGGCAGGGCCTGCGGCTGATGAGCCTGCGTGACTGGCAAGCTGCGGCCAAGGCCTTTGCGCGCGCCACGCGCGCCGCGCCCGGCGACGCCTTGTACTGGGTCAACCTGGCCAACGCCGAACGCCACAGTGGCGCTCCTGACCGTGCAGAAGCCGCCGCCCGCAGGGCGCTGGATCTGCAGCCCGGCGACGCCCTGGCGCTGCAGGTGTTGGGCGAAAGCCTGTCACGCCAGCACCGCTACAGCGAGAGCGTGGACGTCTACGCGCAACTGGCTGCCACGGGCAAGCTCGAACCCGAGGCCCTGGTGCAGCAGGCGGCCATGCTGCAGTCGCTGCATCGCCCGCGTGAGTCCATGGATGTGCTTCTGCGTGCACTGGCCGCGCAGCCGCACCTGCTGCGTGCACACGCGCTGTTGGCTGATGCCTGCCGCGACCTGGGCCTGAAGCGCGAGGCCGTCGAATGCATGAAGACCGTGCTGGCGCTGGACCCGGGCAACCTGGAAGCGATGAGCCACCTGTCGTTTGAGAAGCGGCACCTCTGCGACTGGGGCGATCTGCAGGCCGACACCGACCGCATCGCCGAAGCTCTGGCTTGCAGCCCCCCCGGCATGTCGCGTGTGGCCGCCGTTTTTGGCCTGCTGTCGCTGCCGCTGGACCCGGCTTTGCAGCTGATAGCGGCGCAAGGCGAAGCCGCAGCGGTGGCCTGGAGCGTCACGCCACTGCCCGCCGTGCGCCCGCAAGACCGGGCCCTGCCGGCCGGCCGCAAGCCCCGCATCGGCTGGGTGTCCTACGACTTTCGTGAACACCCGGTGTCGCAGCTGCTGGTGGAACTGCTGGAACAGATCGCCCGCGACCGCTTCGAGGTCGTGCTGTACAGCAGCGGGCCCGACGACGCATCACCTTTGCGCCGCCGTGTGGAAGCGGCCGCCGACCGCTTTGTGGACATCCGCGGCCGCAGCGACGGCCAGGCGGCGGCGCAGGTGCGCGAAGACGGCATCGATATCCTGATCGACCTCATGGGCCACACACGCGGCCACCGGCTGGGTGTGCTGGCCGCCCGCCCGGCGCCAGTGCAGGTGGCCTTTCTGGGCTACCCCGGCAGCACCGGTGCCGGTTTCATCGACTACCTGATCGGCGACCCGCTGGTCACGCCGCCGGACCTGGCGCCGCACTTCAGCGAGAAGCTGGCGCAGATGCCGCTGACCTTTCAACCCAACGGCCGCTGGCGCCCGCTGCCGCAGCCGATGGCACGTGGGCAGGCCGGCCTGCCCGAAGACGGCTTTGTGATGTGCGCCTTCAACCACACCTACAAGATCCTGCCCGAGGCGTTTGACACCTGGTGCCAGGTCATGCGCGACGTGCCCAACGCCGTGCTGTGGCTCAAGGAAACCAACCGGCAACTGCACGACAACGTGCGGCGCGAGGCCCAGGTGCGGGGTGTGGACGCCCAGCGCATCGTCTTCGCGAAGGTGGTGTCCTACGCCGATCACTTCTCGCGCCTGGCGCTGGCCGATGTGTTTGTCGACACCTGGCCCTACAACGCCCACACCACGGCGGCCGACGCGCTGTGGGCCGGTGTGCCCGTGGTCACGCTGTACGGCAATGCCTTTGCTTCACGAGTGGCCGCCAGCGTGCTGAATGCAGCCGGGCTGGGCGAGCTGGCCTTCGGCGATGTGCAGGACTACAGCGCTGCCATCCGTGCGTTGGCGCTGGACCCCGAACTGGCCGCCGGCTACAAGCGGATGCTCAACGAACAGCGCGACACGCTGCCGCTCTTCGACAGCACACGCTACACCCGGGACTTCGAAAATCTGCTGTCGCGCATGTGGGCGCGCTGGCAAGCGGGTAGCGCACCGGACCATCTGCTGGCTGTGTAGGTGGCAGCGCCATAAGCGGCATAAGCGCCATCAGCGCCCTGAGTGCCGCCTGCTCAGCACGACCTCAGCATGACCTCAGCATAACCTCAGCATGACCTCAGCGTAGAGGCAGCGCCAGCCCGCGCAAAAAGGCCTCGGCCTTGGCCAGCTGCTGCAGGCTGACGTATTCGTCGGCCTGGTGTGCCTGCTTGATGGAGCCCGGGCCGCAAACCACGGTGGACATGCCGGCGCGCTGAAAGAGACCGGCCTCGGTGCCAAAGGCCACCAGCGTGGTATCGCGGCTTCCCGCCAGGCGCTGCGCCAGCTGCACGGCTGCTTCGTCGGGCCGCGCCCGAAACGCCGGCATCGAAGCAAACGACTCGAAGCTGAAGCCGCTGCTGGCGTCTACCAACTTCATGGCGGGTTCCAGGGTGGCCGCGAAGTCCGTCACCCGCCGCTGCAAGGCGGCGGCATCGGCACCGGGCAGGTCGCGGAATTCATAGTGGAAGCGACATTCTTCGGGCACCACGTTGTCGGCAATGCCGCCTTCAAAACGGCACACCGCGCTGGTGCTGAAGGGCACGTCGAAGCCGGTCTGACGCGGTTCGCTGTGGCGCAGTTCGTCGCCGATGCCGGCGATGTGTGCCACCACGCGGGCGGCGGCCTCCACCGCGTTGACGGACGTGGGCGTTTGCGACGAATGGGCCGCCTTGCCACGCACGCAGCAGCGCCAGCGGTGCACACCCTTGTGCGCGATGGCCGGCACCATGTCGGTGGGTTCGCCGACGATGCACAGCTGCGGCGCGATGCCGGCTTCTTTCAGGTCGGCGATGAGGTTCATCACGCCAAAGCCGCCCACTTCTTCGTCGTAGCTGAAGGCATAGTGCAGCGCATGCGGCAGGTCGGCCTGCAGCCAGGCCTGCGTCTGGGCCACGACCAGCCCGATCCAGCCTTTCATGTCGGCGCTGCCGCGGCCGTAGAGCCTGCCGTCGGCCACGTGGCCCGACAGCGGATCGGCAGCCCAGGCCTGGCCTTCCCAGGGCACCGTGTCGGTGTGGCCCGACAGCACCAGGCCGGCGGGCTTGCCCACGCCCAGCGTGGCAAACAGGTTGGCCTTCTGGCGCTGCTCGTCCCAGGTCAGGCGCAAGGGTACGTGCAGGCCGCGCAATTGGTCGGCTATGCATTCGATCAGCTGCAGGTTGCTCTGGTCGCTGCGGGTGTCCATGCGCACCAGGCGCTGCGCCCAGGCCAGGGCGTCGGGTGAGGGTTGGGTCATGCCACCACTGTAGCCGCTACGATGAGGCCATGAACCCCGATGCAGCAGCTGTCCACCCGCACACCATCCGCGAGGCGCAGCAGCGCATCGCCGGGCACGTGCGCCACACGCCGCTGCTGCGCCTGCCCGGTGCCGCGCTGGGCGTGAACTGCGCCCAGCTGTGGCTGAAGCTGGAGCATCTGCAACTGGGTGGCAGCTTCAAGGCGCGTGGCATGTTCAACCGCATGCTGTCTCTGCCCATTCCGCCGGCTGGTGTGGTGATTGCCTCCGGCGGCAATGCCGGCATCGCGGTGGCCTGCGCGGCGCGGGCTCTGGGGGTGCGCTGCGAGGTCTTCTTGCCCGAGCTGTCCGGCACCGCCAAACGCCAAGCGCTGGCCGCCTTGCAGGCCACCGTGGTGGTGGGCGGCTCGGCCTACAACGACGCGCTGGCGGCCTGCCTGTTGCGCCAGCGCGAGACAGGCGCGCTGCTGATGCACGCCTACGACCAGCCCGAAGTTGTGGTGGGCGCCGGCACACTGGCCGCCGAGATCGAAGCCGATGCCGGCCTGCCCAGCCGTGTGCTGGTCAGCGTGGGTGGCGGTGGCCTGATCGCCGGAGTCGCGGCCTGGTTCGAAAGCCGCTGCCGGGTCGAGGCGTTGGAACCCGTGGGTTCGCCGACCCTGCACGCAGCACGTGCCGCCGGCGAGCCTGTGGACGTGGCCGTCGGTGGCCTGGCTGCCGACGCGCTGGGCGCGCGCCGCATCGGCCAGATCGCCTGGCCGATCTGCCAACTGCACGTCGCTGCCACTCACCTGCTGCCCGAGGCCGCCATCGTGCAAGCGCAGCGCCTGCTGTGGACCGAATTGCGCCTGGCGGTTGAACCCGCAGCCGCCTTGCCGCTGGCGGCCCTGCTGTGCGGCGCGGTGCAGCTGCAAGCCGACGAGCACATCGCCCTGGTGCTGTGCGGCGCCAATTTCGACCCGTCGAGCCTGTTGTGATCACCTTGCTCGGCAGGCCCACCTCCATCAACGTGCGCAAGGTGCTGTGGCTTTGTGTGGAGCTGGACCTGCCCGTGGACATGCAGCCCTGGGGCAGGGGCCACCGCGACACGCAGCTGCCGGCCTTTCTGGCGCTCAACCCCAACGGCCTGGTGCCGGTGCTGCGCGACGGCGACTTCACGCTGTGGGAAAGCAACAGCATCTGCCGCTACCTGGCGGCCCGCGAGCAGCGCACCGACCTGTTGCCCACCGCGCCGCGCAAACGTGCGCTGGTGGAACAGTGGATGGACTGGCAGGCCACCGACTTGAACACCGCCTGGCGCTACATCTTCATGGCGCTGGTGCGGCAGGACCCGGCCTACGACGACAAGACGCAGATGCAGTCCAGCGTCGCCAGCTGGAACCGCCACATGCAGATCCTGGACGGCCAGCTGGCGCGCAGCGGCGCCTTCGTGGCCGGCGAGAAGTTCACGCTGGCCGACATCGTGCTGGGCCTGTCGGCCTGCCGTTGGCAGCTGGCGCCCATCGAACGCCCGCAACTGCCGGCCGTGGCGGCCTGGCAGGCGCGCCTGGCCACACGTCCGGGCTATCGGCAGCATGCAGACAACGGCATGGAGTGAGGGGCCTATGAAGCAGACCGCATGGGACATGCTCGGCAAGATGGTGGTGGTCGCCAGCTGCGCACTGCTGCTGCAGGGCTGCGCCAGCTGGCGCGAGGGTTGGCAGGAGAGCTGGCAAAACTGGCGCCAGCCGACAGACCCCGCCGTGCAAAGGTCCATGGACCAGCTGTATGCAGGTGGCGCCGTGGCGCTAGGGCGCAACGACGTGGACGGCGCCATCGTGTCCTGGCGCGAGTTTGCGCGCATCGCGCCCGTGCACCTGGCGCGCACGAAGAAGGTCCGCGGCTACCTGACGCTGCTGGACCGCGAAGCCGCCAAACGTTTTGCCCGGCGTGTGGCCGCGCGCGAAAAGACCGCACCTTTTGCCACCACCGACCGCATGCACGTGGCACTGTTTCCGCTGACGAACCAGGGCCCGGTGCCCAGCATCGCCAACAGCGCGCCCTTCAACCGCGCGGTGATGGCCATGATCAGCGCCGACCTGTCGCATGTGCCCGGCCTGACGCTGCTGGAACGCGAAAAGGTGCACCACCTGGTGCAGGAACTCAGGCTCGCCGACAGCCCTCTGGTGGACCGCGCGACCATCAACCGGCATGCCCAACTGCTGGGCGCAGGCACAGTGGTCGCCGGCTCGGTCTACAACGAAGCCGGGCCGGCCGGGCCGGGCTCGGGCCGCTACCGCATCAACACGGCGGTGTCGGACGTGGCCGCCGGTCGCGTGGTGGGCGTGCAGCAGGCAGAAGGCAAACAGGCCGAGTTTTTTGACCTGCAAAAGCAGGTCGTGCACGGCATCCTGCAGGCCATGGGCATCCGCGACATCCCGCCAGCGGTGAACCGCATCCACACCCGCAGCTGGGCCGCCTATGCCCAGTTTGCGGGCGGCCTGAAACTGCTGGAAGAAGACCGCTTCGACGAGGCCCGGCAGGCCTTCCGCAACGCGCTGGCGCTGGACCCGGGCTTTGCCTTGGCCGAGCAGGCTTTTCTGGACACGCCAGAAAAGGCCGCCACCCTGGAACAGATACGCGCCGAGCTGCAAGCACCTTCCTGAGCCCAGACCTGGGTTTGTGAGCGCGTCCTGCAGCCTTACCGGGCGTCGTTGAGCTTCCAGTCGTAGTCCAGGAAGCCGATGTCCGCCGACATCGAGCTGATGCGCTCGCGGTCGGCGGGCGCGTCGGCCAGTGCGTTGGCGTAGCGCGCCATGAAGGCTGGCAGCGATGCAATGCCCTTGTGGCCCAGCTTGAAGTCACCGCCGTACCAGTCGAAGATCTTGCTCACCTGCAGCCTGCCGCCTTCATAGCGGTTGCGGCTGCGGTCGCTCATGAAGCGCAGCGTCTGCTCTTCCAGTTGGGCTTCCAGCCGCTCGGCCACGAAGGCTTCTTCGCGCAGCATGGGGCAGCCGATGCTGGCGCAGTTGACCGCAAAGTGGATGCGCGGATCGTCGTAGCGGCCCTTGGCGCGCAGCGTGTCGTGTTCGATGTTGTCCAGCGACATCTCGGTCCCCAGCAGCGGGATGAACTTGGGCTTCCAGGGGCTGGACAGCAATGATCCCAGGTCGCGGATGGACGCCAGCTTGGGGTAGCGCGTGAGGATCAGCTGCACCGTGAAGGCGTTGTAGGCGTTGATCAGGAACGCCATCTGCTGGGCCTTGCCAAACGCTTCGAAGCTGTTCTTGCTCACGGCCGTCAGGCTGTCGGTGTAGGCCTTCAGTGCCGCACGGTCCGCGGCCATGCCGGCGTAGCGCAGCTGCGAGGCCTTGCCGCCGTCCAGCAGCACCACGTGTTTGCGCAGCACAGCGGTCCAGGCGGCGTGGCTGTGGTCGAAGGCCTGGGCCTGGGCCTGGCTTTGCGCATAAACGGGGCCCGGCAGTCCGGCCCCGACTCCCGCTGCCGCCAAAGCCCCAAGTCCCAGAAGCCACTGTCGCCTGGAAAGGCCGAAATTCAGCGTGGGGCAGGAAATTGGCATGTGTGCATCACCCGGGGTGTGTCAGAGAAAGACTCGGTCGTTCGACGCAAGCCTACCTTACGCCTGTCCTGCCGCTGCACGCACAGTACAGTGCGCGCCAACATGAGCCCTTCCCCCATGGCCCCATCGGCTGCACCCACCCTGCCTGCGCCGCCGCCCGACCCGGCCCGGCTGCCGGGTGCCGTGTCGCGCCTGGGCCAGCGTGTGCAAGCCGGCCTGGACGAAGCGCGCATCACGATCGCCTTTGTTGGCCAGGTGCTGCAAGGCGTGGGCCGGCTGCTGCGTGGCAGAAGTGGCCTGCGCCGCAGCGACCTGTTGCGCCAGATCGACCTGACCGGGCCCATGTCGCTGCCCATCGTGTCGCTGACCTGTGCCCTGGTCGGGCTGATGCTGGGTTACATGGGCGGCGCGCAGTTGCAGAGAATGGGCGCCGAAATCTACATCGCCGACATCGTGACCGTGGGCATGGTGCGCGAACTGGCCGGTCTGATGACCGGCATGATCCTGGCCGGGCGTGTGGGTGCTTCGTTTGCAGCGCAGCTGGGCAGCATGCAGGCCGGCGAAGAAATCGACGCCCTGCGGGTGTTGGGTGTCAACCCCATCGACCACCTGGTGATGCCGCGCTTGCTGGCCCTGGTGATGGTGGCGCCGCTGATCATGGCCTACACGGCTTTGGTGGGTGTGTTGGCCGGGCTGGTGCCGGCCACGCTGGTGTACGGTGTGCCAGCCGCCGAGTACCTGAACCGCTGTGTGCAGGCGCTGACCTGGACGCACCTGTGGATCGGCGTCTTCAAGTGCACGCTCTACGCGGCCTTGCTGGCCCTGGCCGGCTGCCGCGAGGGCCTGCACGCCGGGCGTGATGCGCAGGCCGTGGGCGTGGCCACCACGGCTGCGGTGGTCAAAGGGCTGGTGTGGATCATCGTGGCCGCCTGTGCCACCACAGTGATGCTGCAAAGCCTGGGCTTCTGATGGCGCAGCCCCTTGCCAGCCATGAGGTGAAGGCCACGCCCGAGGTGCAGGTGCAAGTCGTGGCGCGAGGTCTGACCGTGGCGCACGGTGCCAGCGTGGTGTTGCAGGGCATCAGCTTTCAGATCCCGCCCGGTGAGGTGTTTGTCATCGTCGGCGTCAGTGGCAGCGGCAAGAGTTCGCTGCTGCGTGCCTTGATCGGCCTGCAGCCGCCCGCCGCAGGTCAGGTGCTGATCGAAGGCCAGGACCTCTACGTGGGCGCAGAAGCCGATCTGCAGCGCCTGCGCCGGCGCTTCGGCGTGATGTTCCAGGCCGGCGCGCTGTGGAGCGCGATGAGCGTGGGCGAAAACCTGATGCTGCCGCTGCAGATGTTCACCCGACAGACACCGGCGGCGTGTGAACACCAGGCGCGGGCCAAGCTGGCCCTGGTGGGGCTGGAATCGGAATTTGATCTGATGCCCGCCAAGCTGAGCGGCGGCATGCGCAAACGTGCGGCCCTGGCGCGGGCCCTGGCGCTGGACCCGCCGCTGCTGTTTCTGGACGAACCGGGTTCGGGCCTGGACCCCGTCAACGCGGCGCGGCTGGATGCGCTGATCCTGCAACTGCGTGACCAGTTGGGCACCACGGTGGTGATGGTCACGCACGACATCGACAGCGCCTTTGCGGTGGCCGACCGCGTGCTGTTTCTGGACGAGATGGACAAGACGATGACTGCACTGGACCATCCGCAAGCCCTGCTGCAGCATGGCCCGCCCCGGGTGCAGTCCTTTTTGAAACGCCGCACGGCACGTTCAGAAGCCGGGTCTTTGGCATGACGCAAAAGACCAGCGCCTTGCGCATCGGCACCTTTGCCCTGGTGGGCTTGGCGTTGCTGGTGGCGGCCGTGGTGGCCGTTTTTGGGGCCGGCCTGTTCAATCCCACAGAAAGGGCCGTGATGCACTTCAGCGGTTCGGTCTACGGCTTGCAGCTGGGCGCGCCCGTGGTCTTTCGGGGCGTGCGCGTGGGCAGCGTGGACTCGATGCGAGTGGCCGCCGTGGGCGGCCGCTCCGCAGTGCCCGTTGAAGTGGTGCTGGACAGCGGCATGCTGCAGACCATCAGTGGCCAAGCCGACAACGCGCTGCCCAGTCTGGTGCAGCAGGGCCTGGCGGCGCAGTTGGCCACGCAGAGCCTGCTGACCGGTCAGCTTTATGTCGACCTCGACTTGCGCGGCCAGCCCCGGCCAGCCGGCGCGCCGGTGCCGCGTGATGCGGCCGGGCACGTGGAGATCCCGACCACCTTGACCCGGTTCCAGAGCCTTCAGCAGCAGTTGGACAGCGTGGACGTGAACCGCTTGTCACAGGACCTGGCCGCCACGCTCAGCGCGGCACGGGACCTGGTGGGCGGGCCCGAGATCAAGCAGACGATGGCAGAACTGGCGCAAGCCTCGGCTGCGTTGGCACGGCTCACGGTGACCCTGGACAAGCGCCTGCCGGCCTTGGCCGATGCCGCCCAAGGCACGCTGCGCCAGGCCGGCGATGCGTCCGACCGCGTGGGCGGTGCAGCCGACCGGGTGAGTGGCGCCGCCGACCGCCTGGGCGCGGTGGCCGATCGTGCCGATGCGCTGCTCAAGCCCGGGTCGCCGCTGCTGGCCAGCGTGCAGCAAGCCGCCGACGAACTGGCCCGCAGCGCCACCGCCCTGCGTGCGGCCACCAGCGACGAATCGGCCAGCGTGCAGAGTGTGCAGCGCGCCATGGGTGACCTGTCGCGGGCGGCGCGCGCCGTCAGGCAACTGGCCGACCAGATTGAACAGCAGCCGCAGTCGCTGATCCGCGGCCGTGTGGCCCCGCCTTGAAGCGCCCACCCAGCCCACCCGGGAGCCGCCCTTGAAGTCACTTGCCTGCACGCATGCCTGCTCTTTGGCCAGCTCTTTGGCCTGCACTTTGACCTGCGCTCTTGCCGTCACTGTGCTGCTGACGGCCTGCGCCAGCCCGGCACCACCGGCTCGGATGTACCAGCTGCGTGCCGAGCCACCGGGCGCGGTGACGCCGCCCGCCGCGGGCACGGCGGTGGCACCCAGCCTGCAGCTGCTGGCCATGAGCCTGCCCGAACTGCTGGAACGCGACGCCATCCTGGTGCCCCAGGGCCGCGCCGGGGTGCAGGCCCTGGCGGGTCACCGCTGGGCCGAGCCGCTGCGCGATGCCTTGCCGCGTGTCTTGCGGCAAGACCTGGCGCGGGTCTTGGGTGTGGCCCAGGTGTGGGTCGCGCCTGTGCCCGCAGGGGTGGCCGTGCAGCAGCAGTTGCGGCTGGATGTGCTGTCGCTGCAAGCCGACGAAGCGCGCCGCGCGGTGACGCTGCAGGTGCGCTGGACGCTGATCGACAGCAGCGGCGCGCTACCGGCTTTGACGCGGGTGGAAACCGTCTCGGCACCGGTGCAGGGTGCCGACGTGGACGCCATTGCGGTGGCACACCGGCTGGCGCTGTGGCGACTGGCCGAGGTGCTGGCGGTTCAGATCAAATCGCGTGCATTGCCTTGATGGCAGCCGCCGCGGCCATCGTCTCACGGTAGCCCGCCCGCAGGGCGCGCTCGCGGAATTCCTGCGACAGGTTGACCCAGTAGCCAAAGTCGGGGTGCAACAGCACGTCAGCCTGTTCGGCGTCTGGCTGGGTCAGGGCGCGCTTGCGCAGGTCGCCTGCCCGGTAACGGTCGGCGCCAGCCGGTGCGCGGTTTTCGTGGGCCGATGCGTCCACCGCCAGCACCCGGGTGGCGCCCAAGCGCCGGGCCAGGCGCACGGGCAGCGGCATCACGCCGTCGGCATCCATGTGAAGCTGACCGCGGATGCGCACTGGCACAAATTGCCCGGGGATGGCCGCGGCAGCCTGCACCGCCAGGCCGGCGTCGCCCGTGTTGAAGCCCACCACGGTGTCATCGGCCACGCGCAAAGCCACGCACACCGCCATCAGCGGCAGGTCTTGCAGACGCCCTGACAGGCCGCGTGCCTGCAGCTGGTCGCGCACCAGCTCGGCCACCGCGCTGCCGCTCAGGCGTTCGCCGCCGGGTTGTCCCCAGCCGGCCAGCCGCGCCAGGGCCAGCGGTTGCAGGTCCAGCGCCAATCGCTCCAGTTCGGCGCCGTCGAGGCCACCGGCACGCAGCACCCCCAGCAGCGCGCCCACCGATGCGCCAACGATGAGGTCGGGCGCCAGGCCCAGCTCGTGCAGCGCCTTGAGCACCCCCACGTGCACAAACCCGCGCGGCCCGCCCGAGCTGAGCACCCAGGCCACACGCGGCTTGCGCGGCAGCGGCGCGCTGGCGGGTGCGTTGTCGCCCTGGTGGTCACGGTCGGTATCCAGCGAGCAGGCGGCCAGGCCCGCTGCAGCAGCAAGCGGCCACGCCAGTGGCAGAACCAGCGCTTGCCGACGCCGAATGGATGGCACGCTCGGGCGCCTGCGGTCCTCAACTCTTGCCGGCCGCCTGAAGCTTGCGCGCCAGTTCTTCGCTGGTCTGGTAATGCGGCACTCTGAACACCAGCCGCCAGCTGCGCTGCACGAAGCTGTTGCTGCCGGCCACCTCGTCGGCCCAGTAGCGGTCGGCCAGGGCCAGGTTGGCCTTGGTCTCCAACTCGAACGCGGCGCGCGAGCTGGCGCCGCCAAAGATGTAGAGCTTGCCGTCGATGAAGCGCCAGGTGTCGGCGTCGCCACCCCAGGGAATGCCGTAGACGATGCCGTTGGCACAGAAGCCGCCGTACTGCGGCAGGTACCGGGCCGGTTCGCGATCGAACAGCGCCTTGTGTTCGGCGTTGGCAAAGTGGAAGGTCACACCCTGGTGCTGGGTCTTGAATTGCGACGTGCCCTTGGCGTGGCGGCCCCAGGTGAAATAGGCCACCACGTCATGGCCGTCGAGCATGACGTGACCATCGTCACCGATGGCCACGGCGCGCACGGGTTTCAGTGGGCCGCTGGGGTTTTGCGCCATGAGCGCAGCGCAGCCGGTCAGGCTGATGGCCACAACGAGCAGGGCCGCCACGCGGGTCCAGGGTGCAAACGACGAGGTCAGGTTCATGTTCAGGATCCGGAAACGAAAGAAGGCACGGCTTCGGAAGGCTGATGCATGGGCTGGGTGCCCAGGCAATCGGCATAGGGGGGCGTCCAGCCCAACAGCGCACTGGCTTCTTCGGCCCGGCGCCGCAGCTGCGCTTCGTCGCGGCCGTGCAGGTGCAGGATGCCGTAACGGTGGTTGCCCAGCCACTTGAAGTCGCGCTCCAGCGCATGGCCGGCCTTGGGGTAGGTGAACAGCATGGCATCGGGAAAGCGGCGGGCCAGCGCCCGGCGTTGCGCCGCTTGTGGCATGGGCGGTGCTGCACCAGGCGTGAAGGCGCGGTAGACCAGGCTGGCGGCGGCACCGGCCTGCGGTTTGGTGCGCGGCAGCAGGGCCGGGTCTTGGCCCAAGGCCAAGGCCAGCGACATCTCGTGCGGATCCACACCGTGCACGCGCCGGTAGAGATCAGAAAACTGCGAGGCCAGGCGCGGGTTGAACTCGATCACCGACAGTTGTCCGCTGACCGGGTCGTGGAAGAACTCCATGTTGAACATGCCGTGTGTGAAGCCCACGGCCTGCAAAAAACGCTGCGACACGGCCAGCGCCTGCTGCTGCACCGAATGAGCCAGGCGGCTGGGGTGTTCCCAGCGCATGAACGCCTGCGTGCCGGGGTACATCACCGCGTCCACCACGCCCAGGGCCTGCGCCTGGCCCTGGAAGACCCAGCCGTCCAGGTTGTATTGCGCGGCTTGCACAGGCTGTTCCAGCAGCATGCGGTGCGCCGTGCCGGCTTGCGGCAAGCGCGCCCGTGCGATGCGCTCGAAGGGCTCGACCAGGCGGCGGATGACCCACAACTCGCGGCGCCCGAACCGCGTGTGCCGAACCAGTTCTTCCTGGTTGTTGACCCGTCTCGCCAGCACGGAAAATGCGGCCTTCACGGGCTTGACGTAGGCCGGGTAACTCAAGCCCGGCGGAATGGCGCCGCCGTAGGCCGCATCCAGGTCGTCAAAAGGAAGGCTGGCCTCGGGGCACACCTGCGCCAGCACACGCCGGGCGTGCAGCTTGTGCTGGCAGGCCAGCACGGCTTCGACCGATGTGCCCGGCAGACCCAATCGCTCGGCCACCAACGCAGCGGCCAGCGCGCCGAACTGTTCGTGGTGCGAGAGCACACCCTGCCAGCCCAGGCGCTGACCTCGGCGCGCCTGGCGCTGGGCAAAGCGGTCCAGATCGAAGCCCACCAGGCGCGCGTTGCTGGGAAAGGAAAAAAGGTCGAAGCCGGCCTCGTCAAAAGCAAAACGGTCAGCCAGACGTTCAAAGCCCAGCGTGTCCCAGTCGTAGCTGAAGAGCAGGCCGATGCGGGTGCGCGGGCTGTTCATGCGCCGTCGCGAGCCAGCCGCAGGCCGTTGAACTGCCAACGTGTGTCGGTGGGAAAAAAGTTGCGGTAGCTGCTGCGGATGTGGTCGCGCGGCGTGGCGCACGAGCCCCCGCGCAAGACCATCTGGTTGACCATGAACTTGCCGTTGTATTCGCCCACCGCGCCGTCCCAGGCCTGGAAGCCGGGGTAGGGGCCGTAGTTGCTGGATGTCCATTCCCAGACGTCGCCCAGCAACTGCACCAGGCCCGTCTGCGCGTTGGCCACGGGCATGGGGTGCAGCGCGCCCGATTCCACAAAATTGCCGCCAGCACCTGCACTTCCGGCCTGGGCCAGCAGGCTTTCAGCTGCGTGTTCCCACTCGGCTTCGGTGGGCAGGCGCACCGGCGTTTGATCGGGATGTTGGGCCGACCACCAGCGGGTGTAGGCATCGGCCTCGAACCAGCTGATGTGCGTGATGGGTGTGCTGGCGTCCACCGGCACCAGGCCGTGCAGGGTGAAGCTGTGCCAGTCGCTGCTGGCGTGGGCCCTGGCATGGGCAGCGCCTTCGCCACCGCCTGCGCCATCGCTTTGTCCACTTCGACGCCAGTACATCGGCGCACGGATGCCTTGTGCCTGCACCCAGTCCCAGCCGGCCGATGTCCACCAGCGGGGGCTGCTGTAGCCGCCACCGGCCATGAAAGCCAGCCACTCGCCATGGGTGACCAGCCGGTTGGCCAGCGCATGCGGCTGCAGCCAGTGCAGGTGGCGCGGCCCTTCGTTGTCGAAGGCAAAACCTTTACCGGCATGGCCCAGCTCGATCAGCCCGCCGCCTTGCGGCAGCCACTGCAGCGCCACGGGCGCCACCGTGGCCAGCGGCCAGCGCGGCAGGTACACGGGTGCCAGCGGGTTGCACGACAGCAGGTGCAGCAGGTCGGTGAGGATCAGTTCCTGGTGCTGCTGCTCGTGCTGCAGGCCCAGCTCGACCCGGTCGGCCCAGTCCTTGTTGTGGGGCTGGGCCAGCAGCGCGGCCATTCGTTGGTCCACCGCCGCGCGGTAGGCCAACACCTGCGCCAGGCCGGGGCGCGTGATCAGCCCACGTTGGGCGCGCGGGTGCTGGTCGCCCACCCCGTGGTAGTAGCTATTGAACAGCACGCGAAAGGCCGGGTCGAAAGGTTTGAAGCGGGGCTCGTGCGCTTCGAGCACAAAGGTCTCGAAGAACCAGGTGACGTGCGCCAGGTGCCACTTCACAGGGCTGGCGTCGGGCATGGACTGCACCTGGCAATCGGCTTCTCCCAGCGGTGCGGCCAGCGCCAGCGTGCGCTGGCGGATGTGCTGATAGCGGCGCGCCAGTTCGTCGTGCACCTGCACCTCGGCGCGGATGGGCTGGATCATGTTGGCGGCTCCTTCAGCACGCCGTGGCCGATGTAGCCCATGCCGGCCTGCGTGGCCGTCCACTCGAAGGGCTGGCAATGCACGGCCAAAAGGCTCCAGGGCTGCCACAGGTCGGCAGCCTTGGCGTTGTAGGGGCGGTTCTTCAACCAGGCCAGCAGGTTGAGCGGGCCGGTCCACCAAGGAAAGAACTTCATGCCCGCCATGGCGATGCGCGCGCCCGGCTTGGCCTGGCGCAGGATGTTGGCCACTGCCTGCGGCGTGCGGGTGATGTCGTGCACATAGTTGAAGAGCACGGCGTCGGCCGGTTCGGGCAGTTGCACGGTTTCTGCCGGCGCGCAGGCGTGCCACAGCCGTGGCGCCGGCCAGGCGGCGGCGCGGGTGCGAGCCCGTTCGAACATGTCCGGGCTTTGTTCAAAGGCCAGCACGCGGCCCGCCGGGCCCACGGCCTGCAGCAGCGTCGCATAGCTCAGGCCCGTGCCGGCACCGACGTCCAGCACCACGTCACCCGGTTGCAGGCGCAACAGCGCGATGGTGCGCAGGCGCAGCGCCATGGTGCGCGCTGCCGAGTGGTCGTAGCCGGCCGCATGCTGCCGGTAGCGGCGGATGGACAGCTCGTTGTCGGCGGGCAGTGTCATGGTCGGAAAAAGACAGGTCGAAAGAGCCAAGGTCGGGCAGAGGTGCATCAGCCTGCGGTGCGCGAGGCACCGTGCAGGCCCAGCACGCCGATGACGATGAGACCGGTGCTGACCATTTTCAGCGCCGTGGCCGGCTCCTTGAAGTACCAGATGCCGATGATGGCCGTCAGCACCGTGCCGACCCCGGACCATACGGCGTACACCACGCTCAGGCCCAGCGTGCGGATGATGAGGGTGTTGAGCGCAAAGGACAGGGCATAGAAAACGAAGATCAGGATGCTGGGTGTGAGCCGCGTGAAACTCTCGCTCAGGCGCATGCAGGTGGTGCCGGCCACTTCAAAGGCAATGGCCAGCGCCAGCAGGGCCCAGGCCTGGCCCAAGCCCAGTGGCAGGATCATGACGTGCCGCCCGGCTGCTTCTGAAGACATGAACGGCCGCAACTGCAGCAAAGCATGGTCAGGCGGTCGTTGGCAAAGTTGGCTCCTTACAGGGAATGACTCGCGCTTCGGGTTTGTACGGGGCGGCGATGGTGGCTGGATGCAATCGCCGCTGACAAGCTTGCCGCATCTGGCGTGGCCCGGCGACGGGGGCTTGATCCCCGCCGCTGCCGCGTCGCGGCCCGCATTTGAACCCATGTTGCCGGGTCGCGTGGTCGGGGCTGCTACATTCCCGCCCCGTCCCATCGGCCAGCCCTGGCCGCCACCCATGCAGGAAGGCCTGATGCGCGAGCCGCGATTCATCCAGTTGCACCAGCAAGGCGACGCGCCGCTGGCGGCCGAAGCCGCGCAGGGCCTGATGGCTGTACAAGCCCAGGTATCGCCCAAGTTTTTCTACGACGCCCTGGGTTCCAGCCTGTTTGATGCCATCACGCAGCTGGACGAGTACTACCCCACGCGCACCGA
>Ga0105044_10003537_pt1 | contig 21446 bp, 15 predicted proteins | sample MAT01_FD_78092 | JGI IMG/M metagenome (GOLD analysis project Ga0105044, IMG submission 78092) | Freshwater microbial communities from Lake Fryxell liftoff mats and glacier meltwater in Antarctica - MAT-01 | ecosystem: Environmental > Aquatic > Freshwater > Ice > Liftoff microbial mat | place...
CAAAGGCGAGCTGCTAGAAATCATCGAATTCAACGACGACTCGCGAGATACCCTCGTGTGGCGATTTCCCGATGAGGACAAGACGATTAAAAACGGTGCCCAGCTCATCGTGCGTGAGAGCCAGCTGGCGCAATTCGTCTATCTCGGGCAATTCGGCGACTGCTTCGGGCCGGGCAAGCAGTCGTTAGTCACCGACAAGATTCCCATGCTCAACAAGCTGAAAGGCTGGAAATACGGATTTGAGTCACCTTTTAAAGCGGACGTTTATTACATCACGACACGGCTGTTCACCGGCAACAAATGGGGCACCGCCAATCCTGTGATGATGCGCGATGCTGACTTCGGAGTGGTGCGGCTCAGGGCATTCGGCACTTTTGATTTCAAGATCGTTGATACACCCTTGTTTCTCAAAGAGGTCGCCGGGACCGATCAACATTTCCGTTTGGATGAATTTGCCGACACCATGCGTTCGCGAATCGTGAGTGTTTTCAGCGATGCCCTTGCCTCCTGCGGCGTGCCTGCGCTCGATGTGGCCAGCCGTTACTCAGAGCTTGGCGAGGCCTTGCTGCCGTTGATCAACCCACAGGTTGTCGGCAAGTATGGCATCGAGATCACCAGTTTTCTGGTCGAAAACGTCTCCGTGCCGCCCGAAGTGGAGGCCGCCATCGACAAGCGCTCCAGCATGGGTGCCATCGGCAACCTCAACGATTACGTAAAATTCCAGATGGCAGAGTCCATGACCAAGGGCGGCGGCGAAGGTGGTGGCTCACCTGCCGCAGCTGCCGGCCAGATGGCCATGGGCTTCGGGATGGCGCAGGAAATGATGAAATCCATGCAGGCCCAGCCGCCACCGCTTCCCGGAGCTGCCGCTGCCGCAGGCCCCCTGGAACTTCTCAGTCCGGCGCAGGCAGCGGAAATCCTCGGTGTCTCCGAGGCCGATGTCATCGCATCCATTGACGCTGGCGACTTGAAAGGTAAAAAAATCGGCGCGGCTTACCGGATCACCCGCACCGCTCTCGATGCGTTCCTCGCTGAGTAAACGACCGCCATGGCCGAACTTAGCGCACTGCGAAAACATCCCTGCCCGGAATGTGGCGGGGATGCCGAGTGGAATGCTGCCAAGCAAGCCCTGGCATGCCCATTCTGCGGGACGGTTCTAGTATGGAAAGAGGGTGAAAATCAGCAGGGGGCGGCCATCCTCGAACAGGATCTCGAAGAGGCACTCGCAGCGGTCGGTCCCAGTGCCAGAGGCTTGAAGGCCGAGAAAAAATCCGTCAAATGCGAGAGTTGCCAAGCCATCAGCATCTTTGATCCTGATCGGGCCGCGCAACGTTGTAATTTTTGTGGATCACCATCGATCGTTTCAGTCGATGATCTCAAGGATGCCATTACTCCGGAAAGTCTGTTACCGGCAGTGGTCCCCGCCACCACCGTGCGCGACCAGCTCCGTGTTTGGTATGGCAGCCGCTGGTGGGCACCCACGAAGTTGAAGCGCGCCGCGCTAACAGATACCTTGCACGGGATCTATCTCCCCTACTGGACCTTCGATGCCCACGTGGATGCGGCGTGGACCGCCGAATCCGGTTACTACTATTACGAGACCGAAACCTATCGTGATTCTAACGGCAAGTCCGCGACCCGCCAGGTCCGGCGAACCCGCTGGGAAGCCAGTTCCGGACAACTGGCGCATTTTTTTGACGATGATGCGGTCCCCGGTACGGTTGGCGTGCACACCGCATTGTTGCGAAAGGTGGAGCCATTTCCCACGATCAAGGATCTCAAGCCATACGAGCCCGCCTACGTTCGAGGTTGGACCGTGGAGCGCTATCAGGTCGATCTCCGGCAGGCTTCCCAGATCAGCAAGCAGCAAATGGACACTACGGTCCAAGGACTCTGTTCACGGGAAGTGCCTGGAGATACGCAGCGGAACCTGGAAGTGGATTCCGTCTATCAGGGCCGCACCTTCAAGCACATCCTTGTGCCCGTCTGGCTTGCCACTTACACCTACGGCTCCAAGTCCTTCCAAGTCGTTGTCAATGGTTACACCGGGAAAATGGCGGGGGAACATCCGCTGAGTTGGATTAAAATCACCCTCGCCATCCTTGCGGCGCTGTTGGTTATCATGATCATCGTCTTACTCAATCAACAGTGAATACTAGGTTCGTCTATCAGGGTTGATAAACGTCTTCTTTTCGGAACATCCCTTTGATCCATCCCTTCACGGCGGCGAATCCACGCACCAAGGAATGCTCGCGCACGCCCTGGAGCATGAGGTGCTTGACGAGCAGCTCCTCATGGCCACGGTAACGGGGTAGAAAGACGAATATTTTCGCTTCATCCGCCTCGCCAGCACGGTGCACCAAAGATGGTGAAAAAAGCCCCTTCTCCAGGTGGCGTGAACCATCCGGCAACGGAATCGTGCATTCGTCCAACACACACCACCTGCGATAGCGGAACACCGCCGAACCATCGTCCCGCAACTCGACGCGCCCACCGGTCCGTGGCGGCAAGCCGGAAAGCCGTCCCAGCGTGAACGCGTGAGGCTGCTCAGGAGTCGCACGCGCCCGTCCTTGCCCTGGCAATAAAATGTCCCCGGCGTAACGTGCGCCAAAAATCGCCAACCGCATGGCAGACGGCGCAAGCCACGCTGCCAGCACGATGATCCCCACACAAACGACCGCTGCCAGCCAGGGTGCGATGAAGTAGATCAGGCCCACCGACGCGAGCACGCCCGTGCGCATCAGCTTGAGCAGCGCGTCCAAGGTCGAAAAAGGTGATAGAATAATCAACACATTGATCGCGTGACTGCATACAAATACCAAGAGAAACGCCACCACCGCAGCCGGCACTATCAGCCAGGTCGCATCGATCATGGCGAAGCTGAGACCCGTGATTGATCCACTTGGCACTGCGATGACCCGCTCTGTTTGCAGGTGAGTCACCATTTCCTGGGCGATCAGTGGCACGAAGGCACCGCTGGCGACCAGCGCGCTCGCCTTGTTTTCAAAAAGCTCCACCATGTCGAAGGGTTTCTTGAGCAATCCTGGGACTGCTGTGCCTAGCGAGTCCTTGAGAAAACAAAGCGTTAGCAATGCAAATCCCGTGCTCCAGGCCCAAGGTTGTGCATACCAAGGCAGCGAATCGCGCGCCGCTTCCGGAGTCTTCCAATAGCGCCACGCCCCCACCGAACTCACTCCAAGCAGCGGGGAAATGGCCACTCCGGTGATTTCTGTGATTCCTTGACTCAACGCGACTCCGGGCACCAGGTCTGGCTCGGGGGTGGAAACATTTTCCATTTCCGAGCCTGTTAGAGCGCTGGAACAGCAGAGAAACAGGCAACAGAACCTTGCAATTGAATTCATGCGGCGATTCATAGCACCTATCCAAGGATGTGTCCACTGATCTCACCGCGCTGAGAGCAGTCTTCTACGAAGATCTCCGCCGGAGTCGCCTGATTCTGGCATTTCGAGAGGTTGATCTTCGTATTTTAAGTCTCGAATTACGTTCAAATCCTTGTCAGTTTGCGGAACGCTCATGCCTTCACGCGGACGCCACCAGAGTTCCTCCAAGGAATGCCATCAGATCATGCGCAAGATCGAGGCGATGGATGGCGTGGTGGCAGTCATCATTGGCCGGTCCTATGGGGGCAAATCCTTGGGGCAGGGGATTCCCACCGGCGGATTGAAAGTCCAGCGCAAGATCAGCGGCGGTCTCAAGGCGGTGATGCAATCGGCGAAAGGCCTTCAGGAAATTTTCATCCGCACGGAAGCGGGCATGGAGGATTTGATCGCCCAGGCGATCTTGAAGCTCTCCTGAAGCAGGGCAGGGGACTTCTTGACGAAGGTCTTCGGGCCACGGGTGTTAGCTTGAACTAACAAAAAATGGCGACCTAGCCAGGGGAAGCCACGCAACCCGAGTTGCTTGCTGATTGATGATTTCTGATGTTCACTGATGGCGTTTTTCATCTGCTGTTTTTGTGCTTCTCACGAAAATCGCGATAAGCTCGTTGCATTCAGCAATCGCTGCCGCACCCTGGCCAACATCACCAAGACGCTTGCGAGCGATGATTTTGAGCCAGATCATTGTTTCGCGCAGCTCTTTCAGTGAGTCTTTCTTCAAGTATTCAAGTATTTGAGGTGTGTCATAAAAACCATCAAAAATCAAAGATCAACAATCAGCAATCGAAAATCAGAAACCGCGATGGAAAAATCCGAGTAACACATGAGCACTGTAGCCCCGGAAAATAACAATTGGGTTGACGCTTACAGGCCTTCGGGTGCCCTGCGTTGTTTCAATCGACCTTTGTATGGCAGTGGCTCGTTCCGTTCTGCGGATTTTGGGATCTTGAAGTCGGGGGGGCGGGAGAGAGTTCTTCCGAAGGTATCGAGGAGTGTTAGGTTTTCGCCATGCTTCACGTCGGAAACTTTGTAGATGGGGCCGTTGTAGATTCTCTCATTTCCGGTGCTGGATTTTCTGAAAAAGGCATTCATTTCATCGAGATTGAAGGGTCGCGAGCCACGTCGCCCGAAGACGGCGGTTTGTTTGCCGCTTTCATCAACGGCGCGGTCACGATCCAGGCCGCGCGAGATGCAGACTGCGGGCCCCTCCGTCGGGTAGGTGGCAATGAGCTTCGGCTCGGGCTTGGGTGAGAAACCCATGTGGCCGGGGACGTTCTCCGGTGAGATCAGTTGCAGGACACGCATGCCGTTCTGGCCGTCTGCAAGCAGCGCATACATCGAGGCACTTACGGAACCGACCTGCACATCGCGCACATCCGTGAGTTTTCCGCCGGCGGTGAAATTAGTTAGAATGTTAGGTTTCTCTGGATTTTTCACATCGAGGATTGCCAGGCCCGCAGAGCCGTTTGCGACATAGAGATAGGTTCTGGCGGCATACAGACCTTCCGCATTTCCCAATGAGACGGACGCGCCGGAAATCGGGGTGGGCTTCGTGGGATTGGAAACGTTGAAAACTTTCACACCATCTTCATCGGTGACAAAGCAGTAATGCCATTGCACCGTGGCCTGACGGGCACCACGCAGGGCCGGGCCTGCATATCCGCCTGCGAAGGTCGGGGATGTTGGGTTCGATGCATCGACAACGGCAAGCCCTTGTGAGGTGGTGATGTAGAGCCACTGACCGGCCATCCAGGCATGGCGTGCGCCATTGAGCTTTCCTTCCGGATTGAAGGTGGCTGCGCGCTTGATGAAATTGTTCGCCGGATTGCCATCAAGCAACGTCGCCACATCCACGACGATCAGGCCTTCTTCGAGATCGGTCACGAACGCGTAGCCATGGTATGGGGCGATGGGTTGTTCCTCGTTTTGAGGAAGGCGATTGCGGTTAGGATCGTTGATGAGGGTGCTGGGCAGGGTGACGGAGGTGGCGTAGGCGGTTTTGATCAAGGTGTCCTGGCCGAAGGGGGAAACGGGGGAGGTGACGATGCGCTCGGAGAAATTCTTGTTGTCGATGTTGGCAATGTCGAAAACGCCGAAGCCATTTTTCCCCAAGGCGGTGTATAGATATTCACCGCGGGCCTGCAGGTCGAGCACGCCGCCCTTGGCGTGGTGGTGATAGGCGGTTTTCAGGATTGAGTTGCTCGCAAGATGTTCTTTGTAGTTGGCTGGGTATGCGAACTTGTGCAGGTGGCTGCCAAGCGCTGCCTGGGGCTCGGTGCGCTCGGTCCACGCGACGCCGTGCAGCCCGTGATCCGCGGTGCCGACGTAGCTGAATCTTCCGAAAAAGTTGACGGTGCCGGTGCCGAATCCGAGGAGCTGGGTCATGATCGCGTTGTTATCATTGGCTTCCGAGACGTGACAGTCGGTGCAGTTCTTGGTGGTGCCAACGCCGCTGGTGGTGTGCGCGAAGTGGGGATTGAAGGCTTGGCCTGAATATCCCTCGGCAGAGACGGTTTGCTGCTGGGTATAGAACCATTCGCGGTTCGCCCCTTGAGATCCGACCACCATGGCGCTGGATGAGCGCAATACCGCCAAACGATTGCCTTTGGCGGTGCTGTCCTTGCCAAGCATGAAGACATCGTCGCGGACGACTTGCGGGTTGTATGAACTGAAATTGCGTGACGTGGTTCCCTCGAACTTGTTAGCAGCCATTTTGGAGTTCGCTTCCATGGGGATGTGACAGCCGAAACAACTGGTCGCCCATGCGGTGTGGCAGGTCTGGCAGTCCATTTCGTCGTTGCTGTGGGCGAGTTCCTTGCCACATTTTTTCGGATCATCAGGGACTGCGCCCCAGGTTTTTCCGTCGCGCTTGAGGGTTTTTGCGTAAGCGCTCATGACATTATAGTGGTCGGATCCGGGGGTGACGGTATCGAGAGTCTGCGGCACTTCCCACTGGAGGTCCTTCTCCATCGAAGACTGCTGCATCAGCCTTTTGCCATCCGGGCTCCAAGTGAAACGGGGGCCGAATGGGGTGTTGCTTTCCCGCAGATTGATAGGCTCTACTTTTCCCTCTTTTGAGAGTGTGCCGCCTTTGCCCGAAGTGACCAGGGTGGCGTGCTTGCTCACCGTTCCGTGGCAGTCCACACAGGTGATGGCGGTCGCCGCCCTTGGTTCGATATAAAGCAAGCCGTTGCCATGCGAGTCGTTGAGGAAATGGCAATCCACGCACTGCATGCCGCGCGCGAGGTGGATGTCCTTCAGGTGCACGGCCTTCTTGAATTTATCCGGGTCGGCGTGGGAAATTTTATCGTCCTTCAAGGTGAGCAAATTCCCTTCACGGTCCTTTTTAAAGACTCCGCGAAACACCCAGCCGTGGCCGTGGTAGTCGGCAAATTGAGTTTCCTTCAGCTTGGGATTGAGCTCGGCGGTTTTCTCAAGGAAATTGACATCGCCCCACAATCCCCGTGCAGCTGCGGCTTCAGGATTTTTACGCAGCGACTTGATCATCTCCTCATCCGTGGGATTGCGCTGTTCCTTCGGATACATGAACTCCGCGTCTGATTCCTGATCCCACCAGGTGTATCCAAGGTAGGGGTTAACGAATAGGTTGCCTTGGTGCATGTGGCAGGTCATGCACTGGCTGGATGGGATGCTGCGGGTGAATTTGTGGGCGATGGGATGGCCTTTTTCCTTCTTGGAAATCATTGGGTCCGGGTCGAATGATAGACCTTGATTGCCATAGGCGCTATACCAGCCGGAATTCGAGGGCGAGCGGTCGTTGGCATACACGACGTGACATGCAGTGCATCCGCTGGAGCGGTAATCCCCCGGGCGGTCGTTCGATCCGAAAAAATCCAGCAATGGATCGTGGAGACGGGTTTTGTGAGCGCCGATGATCACGGGATCGACCCTTGAAAGTGTGCCAAGGCCTCGTTCTCCCAGACGGCGGAATGGTTTGCCAGGCGGTTCGTTAGGATCAGGATTTCCGAGGTCTCCCAGTTTGGTTCCGCCTTTTTCAAAGATCCGGAAGATGTTACCAGGTTGCGAGACATTGAAGCGCGGGAGCGGAAAGATCTCCTGCACGATGCCCATGGTTCTTTGCATTTCAGGCGTCACCTTGATCGGATTTTGCAGTGCGAGAGGAACCCCGTTGGCACCGTAGGCTTGGCCGAAAATTGAATCCTTAAGCGGGAATGCACCGTTGTTGTAGGCCGCCGCGCCCCACAGCATCGCCCCATGCCGCATCATGCTGTGATTGACGTGATCGACGGATTCCGCATGGCAGTCACCACAGGTTTTCTTGGCCACGCGGAGGTCGCCCGGGTTTACGAATTGAATGAACTCCGGAGATTCATGATTGAGCAGCACCTCGCTGACGCTTGGGTTTGCGGAGCTTTCAAAAAAAACGGGATTGCGCGGTGCTGGGTGTGCTTGACGCATGGTGAGGCCCGGAGTCGGATCGCCCCCGTGACAGTCGGTGCATCCGAGGCGGACCGTTTCGCTTTCATGGGGATCTTTTGAGTTCTCGTGACAGGCGATGCAGCCGCGGCTTTTCAGCATCACGTCCTCTTTGGATTGATCCACCTTGTTCGGTTTTGGAATGGGCGTCCGGGTTTGTGCGATCACTTCCGCTGCGGCCACCGGCGGACCAAAAAGACTTCCATAGCCCTTGGGGGCATTTTGGGAACAGGCAGGCGAGGCAACTCCCACAGCGGCGAGTGCGCAGGCGATGCGAAGATGGAGCGTGAGTCGATTCATGGTCAGAAGGTCATGGTTGCTGAGAGAAAACCGCTGTAAAGGACTTCCGGGACATCTTGCGGATTCGTCGGAGTGTAGCCCTCCACACCGGTTGGGGCAGTGCTGTAGATGTCTTTGTAACCGGCTCCGGGAAACAACATGCCAAGTCCTCCAATGAGCTTCAGGTTGTCAGTTAGAAAGGGGCGGTATTCCAAACCGAAACTGAGATCCCAGCCGATTTCCCGATCAATACCGTTCGTAAGCAGCGCGGTGGTGATGGCGTCCGTATTCATGAACAAAAGATAATTCAGGTTTGCGAAAGTCCGCAGGCGAGGTGTTAGCTCCCATTCCTCGCCAAGGCCGGCGATGAAAATGCCCGGGTTGACGAAATTGGACTGACCCAGGAATTTGTTAGAGCTTAGATCGGGGATCAGGCTCAGTCGCTGCTTCAGGGCCACCGCTGTTCCGCCCAGGTTCAGGCCCTGCCTCTGCCAATAGCTGAAGGGGCCGCCGCTGAAGGTTGGATTGTCCACGATGGCATCCCAGCCTGTGGCGGTGCCGTTGGTCGCATCGTCGTCGCCCGATGCGCAGAACAGGGTGAATTTGTGGCGCATCCAATCGGCATCGACAGAAAGCTCCATGGCCGCCATCCACGCGCTGATGTCCACCTGGCGACCGGCGACACCATTCAATTCATCCTTTCCGAATACGTGATAGAGTGAATGGCTGATGTTCGCACGACCGATGTGGCCCTCGCCGTTCCAGCCCAGGTAATAGGCCTCGAGATCGTGAGGAGCCACAGTGCCGATGGGTGACGGGCGGACAATGTTTCCCGCGCTGTCATAGATGATACCACTGTCGGTTCCCTTGTCCCAATTCGCCAAGAAACTCAGTTGGGCGGTGTAGCCTTCGGTTAGGAAATCCTGGCAATAGACGTTGGCGACGAAAACGTTCTGGTTGCGGTCATGGAAAGTGTTGAGCTCGGAAAATGACTCTTTTTCAAAGAGATCGAATAAAGCGAGATTATACTGGATGCGGTTTTTCCGCAGATTTCCAAACAGCCGGTATCCCCAGTTGGAATCCATGAAAACATGTCCTCGGAAATCCGCATTGAAGGTCTGGGTTCCAAGCCGCAACGCCGCAAAGTCGTAGTTTTCAGATAGATCGAGCAGATGGGTTTCCAAAAAGAACTGCTGCAATCCCACCCGGTTCTGGAAGCGCTCGGTTGCCCGGGTATCATATAGGTCCGAGTCGGCAGGATCTAGCAGGGGATCAAGAAACCCGTCGAGGTCGCCGGGGTTCATGATTCCAGAATTGTCAGGAGGATTGCCTGTCGATTGGTCCAATCCGCGCGGGTCCGGCGAGATGACGTTGGCTTCGTAGCCGGAGACGTAGTTGGTATTGAAAACCGGCTGGATGCGGAAAAGCCACTCGACGGGTTTGAACGAGGTCTCGCCCTTGAAAAGATCGAAGGTAAGACTGGTGTTCGTATTGATGACGGTTTGATCACCTCTACCGAAAAATTCCGTACCATCAGGCTGCGCCGTGCTGACGCCCGAGGGAATGGGGATTTCATGAACCTCGATTTCGGTGGTGTTCTGCAGGGTCAGCGAAGCGAAAATATCCTGGCCGATGACCGGGGCATCTCCTTTGAGCACACTCTGATAGTAGGGGTGCCAGAGGTAGGGGGTCTTTTCCTCATAAGGAGTTTCGGCGCCGGCGTCATCCAGGTAACGATTCCACACACCTGTTGCGATGCGGTAGCGGTCCTCGACAGCGGTGGTGTTAGGCGGGAGTTCGGAATGTTCGTGATGACCGGCGTGCCAATGCTCGTAAATGTGTTCTTCGTAGCGGACGCCTTTTCTCGGCAATACCAACGGCGCTCCGATTTCCGGCTCGAACTGGTCCCACGGCTCCGCTCGGTGCACCACTTCGGCCTCGAGTTGACGCTGCTCCACCACATGGCGCGGCAACTGGAAGTCATGGGGTATAACAGCAGTGAACTTGGGAAACTCCTTTGGCACGCCTGCATCGCGCCTGAAGATGCGGTCATCGTGGAAATCCGGATCATCTTTGAAGAATCGGCCGTTTCCCACCGTTTTGTCCCCATGGCTGGCGATCCCCCCGGAAGCTCCTGGCTCCGCTTTTTTTTCTCCATCACCGCTGCCCATTCCGGGATCCGGGTTGAACTGTGCGGGCGGCAGCAAGGAATCTTCACTGACGATGGTTTCATCCTTGAACACAACAACAGGCAAGCGGGGTTCCTGCGGGGGATTCAGGCTTGGATCGGGAGAAAAAATGCGGGGACTTTGTGGCACGGCATTGGCCAAGGTTTGGTGGGCGCTGAGCCGATCCGGACGGTCCCCGCCACTTGCGACATCCCATTCGGGAGTCCGCCGGTGCGGCGGATGATAACAGGTCGTCAGGAAGACACATGAAGATGATACCAAGAGACGCCTGCTCATGTTATGGAATCGGCCGTTCATGGGTGCACGATTTTCATGGATTGAGGATCATCTGCCCGGTTTCGTTTCGAGGTAGGATTTTGCGATTCCATCCAGTGTCCTCACGAAATTTTCTGCGGTTGCAGCGTCAAAACTTTCCGGCGGTTTTTTTGCAGCATCGAACAGCTCGTCTATAAGATCCTTCTGAATCACGTCGGGCTTGCCGGTTTTGATCAGGGACTGGTTCAGGCGGTCTATCGCCAATGCAAGGCGCTCCGCATAGTAGCCGACCGACCAGGAGCGGTATTTCTGAGCAACCTGGTTGAAGGCATCGGGCTGAAACGGAATCCGGCTTTCTAGCAGTTTTGAGAGGATCGCGCGACTTTTTTCCTGACTCATCGGCGCGCCCGAAATCCGCTTTGCATAGTCATCGGCCGCGCGAACCAGATCTTCACCGGAGTCATCCCAGCCGGTGTCTGTGATTTTCACCAAGGCCCGGATGGCTTCAATTTCCGCAGTCCTGCGGCCGCCGGGTTCGCGCTTGGCTTGTGCCGCAGTTTCGCGCAATGCCACCGCTTGTCCTACAAGCCAGGTTTGAGCGTGGGAAAATCCTGCTTCTTCGCGCCAGTGCTTGGGCTCTGCGACCAGCAGGCCATCCAGTTCGAAGATCAACGGCGGGTGCATGACCTTTACAAGTTCGTCGCTCAGGTTCTGGTGACAGGCGACACAACTGTTAGCCCGCTGATAGGCGCTGCCCAAGGGCCTCATGCCAAGTTGCGCAAGAGCTTCTTTCGGGAAATCCGTGCGGGTATGGGAAAGCAGCCAGTTCTCCGCCGGACCATGGCAACTGGCGCAGGAGACACCGCGGTCCACTTTGTGCCCTTCGGGAGGTGCCGCGAGGCGGGACGCGGGTAACTCGCTCATCGGGGAATGGCAGATCGTGCAGCTTTTTGATTCTGCGGCGTTCTCGATTCCAAGTTGTCTTGCCATCGCTTTCGAGCGGCCGTTCGTTAGAGTTTCGGAGGCATTGGCATGGGGATCATAATTTTTCCAGATATTGTAGGCCCCGCGATCCAGCCCTGCCCCTCCATGGCATCCGCTCGTCATGCAAGTCTGGGATCCAAGCACCTTCGCCGTGTCCATCGGTTCGCCTGCCGCGACCTTGAGGAGATTGGCTGAAATCATCACAGTTAGGATTAGCTGCATTTTCCTTACCACAAAGGACTATTAATGGATCCAAGGGTTAAGTGGCAAGCGAATAGAGGAGCAGAAAAAAGGATGGAGGATACGACGACAACGCCGGTGGTTCCGGCCCAGGCGGAGCGCACATGAAGTTCGCGCGGCGACTGCAAACTCAGGTATCGCGGAAATGCTGCTGCAGAGCCATGAACCGGTGACCAAAGACGGGCTGGAGGTGTCGTTTCTTATCGATTTGCTGCCAGCTCTGCCGAAAGCGTGGTCCAGCGGCAGCGTCAGCGGCCTTCGCGCCCGCAGCGGCTGCGAGGTGGACATCGAATGGAAGGATGGCAAGGTGACCAACTATCACATTCGCACGAAGGATCCGTGCGAGGTTATAATGCGGGTGAATGGCGAAACCAGGAAGGTCGAGTCGGAGATCTTGTGAAAGCATGGATCACTCGCAAAATCTTCCCATGAATGCGTGAAAAATCGATGCGATTCTCTTGGAACCGCTTGTAGATTGGCGTTGATTCGCGTTGATTGGCAGTTTCAACTCACCGCTTTTCCCGCCAAGTTGCCATGAACCATTCCGTCAACGTCACCGTTTCCAAAATCTGCCTGCCCACGTATCTCCCCGCCGCACCGGATAAGAACCCGATGTTTTTGGAGAAGCGCGTGTATCAAGGAAGTGGCGGAAAAGTGTATCCGCTGCCATTCACCGACCGCATTGCCGAGGAACCCGTGGATCGCGAATGGCGTGCGGTCTGGATCGAGAACGAATTTCTCCGCGTGCTCGTGTTGCCCGAGCTGGGCGGCCGCATCCACGCGATGCTCGACAAAACCAACGGCTACGATTTGATTTACAACCAGCCGGTGATCAAGCCCGCACTCGTGGGTCTGGCCGGGCCGTGGGCGTCCGGCGGGATTGAGTTCAACTGGCCGCAACATCATCGCCCCGCGACGTTCCTGCCGACGGATGTGCAGATTCAAAAACACAAGAATGGCTCGGTAACCGTCTGGTGCGGCGATCACGATCCGATGGCGCGCATGAAAGGCATGCATGGCATCTGTCTGCATCCCGGCAAGGCGTTGCTGGAACTCAAAGTGCGCGCCTACAATCGCACGCCGCTGACGCAAAGTTTTCTCTGGTGGGCCAACGTCGCCACGCAGGTGCATCAGTTGTATCAAAGCTTTTTTCCGCCTGATGTGTATTATGTTGCCGACCACGCGCGTCGTTCGATGAGTAGCTACCCGTTGGCGCAGGATCATTACTACGGCGTGAATTATGTGCAGCGCGATCGCAATGGAGTGCCTGCGAATGAAGTGCCGGGTCAGTTCTTACCGCCGCACTCCGGCAATTCAACATTGCCGGACTACGCCGCAAACGATCTCTCGTTTTACGCCAATATCCCGGTGCCGACTTCCTATATGTGCATGGGCTCAAAGGAAGATTTCTTCGGCGGTTACGATTACGCGGCCCAGGCCGGACTGGTCCACGTCGCCAATCACCACATCGCGCCCGGCAAGAAACAATGGACCTGGGGCAATCACGAATTCGGCTATGCGTGGGCTCGCAATCTCACCGATGCCCGGTCAAACGGCGAATTCCCGCCCTATATCGAAATCATGGCGGGCGTTTATACCGACAACCAACCGGACTTCAGTTTTCTCCAGCCCGGCGAAACCAAGACATGGAGCCAATATTGGTATCCGATCCGGAAAATCGGCCCGGCCCGGCACGCGAACCTTGATGCGGCCATTTCCCTGCGCATGTTAGACTGCGGTGCAAAGCCCGGCGCGACGTTGCTTTTGATCGGTGTTGCGGTAACCAAAGAATTCAGGCGGGCGATAATCCTCATTACCGCCAACGGCAAAAAGGTTTTTTCCACCACATGCGACCTCGCCCCCGCCGCGCCGTTTGTCAGGGAAACAAGACTTCCGCGCGGTGTTGCCGAAACCGATTTGCTCCTCCGTGTTTTCGATGGCGACGGTGGCGAAGTCATTTCCTATCAACCTAGGGATCGCGTGCGCGGCGAAGTTCCACCGCCCGCCACCGAGCCGTCCGCGCCGGAAACCATTGCGAGCAACGACGAGCTTTTCATCACAGGGTTGCATCTGGATCAATACCGCCACGCCACCCGTTCTCCGGTGCTTTACTGGCACGAAGCCCTGCGCCGAGATCCGTTAGACTCCCGATGCAACAAGGCCATGGGGCTCTGGCATTTTAAGCGCGGTGAATTTCCCGAGGCTGAAAAACATTTCCGGCTCGCCATTTCGCGGCTCACCAGTCGCAACGCCAACCCGTCCGATGGAGAGGCCCACTATCACCTGGGTCTGACACTTCGTCACCTTGGCCGCGATGATGATGCTTATGACGCGCTTTACAAGGCTTGTTGGAACCAGGCGTGGATGTCCGCCGGCTATCATGCGCTGGCGGAGCTGGATTGTGGCCGCGGCGACTGGCCGGCGGCGCTGGATCATCTGAACCGGTCATTGCGATTCGACACGGACAATCTGCGCGCCCGCAATCTCAAGGCCATCGCGCTGCGGAAACTCAAGCGCGAGAAGGATGCCGCTGCGTTGTTGAAAGAAACCCTCGCCCTCGATCCACTCGACTGGTGGGCGCGTCAACTCAGCGGTGAAAAACTTTCCTGCGATTTGCAAACTGCGCTGGATCTGGCGCACGACTGCGCGCGCGCGCGCTTGCATGAAGAGGCGATTGCTTTGCTGAATGATGCGGCAAGCATACGCAACGATCTCCCCGACCAAAGCTGGGGCGCGTGGCCGCTGGTGTCATACACGCTCGGCTGGCTGGAACAAAAACGCGGCAATGCGAACGCCGCTAACAAACATTTCCAACGTGCGGCGAAGCGATCGCCCGATTACTGTTTCCCCTCACGCCTCGAAGAAATCGCCATCCTCAAAGCCGCCATTCACGCCAACCCCCAAGACGCCCGTTCCGCGTACTATCTCGGCAATTTATTATACGACCGTCGTCGTCATGCGGAGGCGATGCAAGCCTGGGAACGCAGTGCGAAGCTTGACCCGGAATTTTCGATTGTCTGGCGCAACCTCGGGATCGGCTACTTCAACATTCATCACAAGCCGGCCAAGTCGCGTGCCGCTTATGACCGCGCGTTCAAGGCCAACCCGGGAGACGCGCGCTTGCTTTACGAGCGCGACCAACTCTGGAAACGTCTCGGCGAAGCGCCCGCGAAGCGGCTCCGCGAGTTGGAGCGCAGGCTTGATCTCGTCCAGTTGCGCGATGATTTGAGCATTGAGATTTGCGCACTCTACAACCAGACCGGGCGGCACGAGAAAGCGCTCGCGCTCGTCAGCACCCGCAACTTCCAGCCATGGGAAGGCGGCGAAGGTGGTCCGCTCGGCCAATGGGTGCGCTCGCATTTGATGCTGGGAAGACAGGCGTTGCTGCGGCGCGATCCGAGCAGCGCGCGTGAACATTTTGCCGCCGCCTTGACCCCGCCACCGAATCTGGGTGAAGCCAGACACCTGCTCGCGAACTGCAGTGACATTCACTACTTACTCGGCTGCGCGCTTGAGGAAAGCGGCAACCCCGAAGCGGCCAAACAGCACTGGACCGCTGCCGCCACCTTCAAGGGCGACTTCCAGGAGATGGGCGTCCGCGCGTTTTCCGAGATGACCTACTACTCCGGGTTGGCCTGGCAGAAACTCGGCCAGACTGCGAAGGCCACCGATCTTTTCCGGGATCTGTTAGTCCGGGCGCGGCAACAGCAGAAGACGGCGGCAACGATTGATTACTTCGCCACTTCCTTGCCGACGATGCTGTTGTTCGATGACGACATCCAGTTCCGGCATGAAACCACCGCGCTTTTCCTGCAAGCGCAGGCGCAACTGGGGCTCGGCCAGAAGACACAGGGGGTGAAACTTCTAACAATCGTTTTGCAACGTGACCCCAACCATGCCCTCGCGGCAGATGTTTTCGGCGGTTGTCGTGAACGGATACCGGTGCGATAATTTCAAAAATACCTGACTTATGATAAAGCGTAATCTTAAATTTCTTACCCTCCTGTTGTTTACACCTCTGCTCGGGTTCGCTGCGGATGCCGCCGAAGTGCCAGTGGTGCTCCCGGTTTGGCCAGCAGGAAAGATGCCCGGCGTCGGCGCTACAGCACCTGAAATGGAAGCCCCAGCCAAGGGCGACGGCGTCGTCCGGCTCACCAACGTCAGTGAGGCGACGCTCACGGTTTTTCGCGCGCCATCGACCACGGTTCCCGCACCGGCAGTGATTATCTGCCCAGGGGGAGGCTACCAGATTCTAGCGATCAACAAAGAAGGCACCGAGGTCGCCGCCTGGCTGAACACGCTCGGCATCACGGGCATCGTCCTGAAATACCGCGTTCCCAACAACCGGGACGGGGCCCTGCAGGACATTCAACGGGCCGTGCGCCTGGTGCGATCCCGGCAGAAGGAATGGAATATCGACCCAGCGCGCTTGGGCGTGATGGGCTTCTCTGCGGGCGGCCACCTCTGCGCCCGCTTGAGCACCACTTTCGGCACCGCCTCCTATCCTCCGATTGATGATGTGGACCGGCTGGACGACCGCCCTGATTTCGCCGTTCTGGTCTATCCCGCCTACCTCGGGGACAAAGGTAACCTCGCGCCCAACCTGACCGTGTCGGGGACGGTGCCGCTTTCCTTCATCGCGCATTCCGAGGATGACCAAAATTTCATTGCTGGCAGCAAGTTATATGTCGCAGCCTTGACAGCCGCCAAGGTGAAACACGAATTCGCGCTGTATCCGACCGGCGGCCACGGCTACGGCCTGCACTCAGCGAAAGATGCCAAGGCCTGGCCCGATCGCTGTGCCGCTTGGCTGAAAGCGACTTTATCTTCCGGGGAGCGGAACAGCAAAACGCTCGAGTCTCGGTGACGCACCGATGACCTTGCCATCAGCGAGGATCTGAAGCCCTTTCCCTTTGCCGTAGCGCTCGCTGGTCGTGGGACCGAAGGGAGCTTTGAATCCCTCCGGGTCCATCAGTAGTTTCCACGCCACCTCGTAGTCTCTTTGTATGGGTGGCAGATGGAAATTCCATGGCGCGTTGCCATGCAGTTCGTGCACATCAACCTTCACCGCCTTTTCGCCACGGGGCAGGACCTTGAAGAATTTAGCTTCGGCATCCCGGAGCTTTTCCAACACGAGACTTTGAATCCGCCCGGCATTATCCTGATAGATTTTCGCAAGATCGGACATGCCATCGCGCTCGTCGATTTGCCAAAAGAGTCCGTCGGCCTCGATACGGCTCTTTTCCCACGCCTCGTAGTTGGTGATCAGATCTGGAAGCAGATCAATCGCGGTGGTGAAGTCACCCGTGATAAATGATTGTTGGAAAATGGAGTCCGCAGCCCGGAAACTGTAATGGCGCGGCGATCCGCCCTTGCGAAATCAGACCACGGCGTACTTCGTTAGGTATAGTGAATTGCGGATCCATCGCCCTTCGCGGAAATGGTGGCCATCAGGAGCACGGATAGCGATCGCAACAGCGGAAGGAAATCTATTAGACTCCAGCAAACAGTTATCCCAACTGCCTCACGCGAGTCAGCGCAGTGCCGCGCTGGAATATGCCGGCAAACCAACAACCCCGGACGAACGCCGGCAGGCGATGGAAGAACTCAGCACCGCTCTGCAAGGTCAGAATTTCCAGGTCTTCGCCTCCAAGCTCGCGGACGTCTATGGCACATGGAAGGATCTGGACACGGAAGCGGCGAGTGCCTATCTCGAGGGAAAGGGAACCACCGTGAAGTAGGCGCAGAAATCATTCTCTATCAGAGCCCACCCTCTGTCACCTTCAGCCTTGGAAATCTTATGATGCACATCATCGTAATCTCCGCACTTCTGTCAGCCCGACTGGCCACACTCCATGCTGCGGACCAATGTCCTTTTCATTGCCGTGGATGATCTGAATGATTGGATCGGCTGCCTCGGCGGGCATCCGCAGACGAAGACGCCTAACTTCGACCGGCTCGCAGCCAGCGGCGTCCTTTTCAAAAATGCCTGCTGCCCTGCCGCGTCGTGCAATCCGTCGCGGACCGCGATTCTATCAGGTATCGCGCCGCATCGCTCAGAGCTTTACACAAACCGGCAGAAACTCCGCGAGGTGATGCCGGAAGCGGAGTTGCTACCGAAGTGTTTTTCACGCAACGGCTACTGGTCCGCCGGTTTCGGCAAAATTCTCCACTACAACATCGAGCCCCAGTCGTGGAATGAATACTTCCCGGAAAAGGCGAAGGACAATCCGTTTCCTCGTAACTTCGAACCCGAGCCGCGATCTGTGAATCTGCCTCGTTCCTTTGTTGCGCGATCCCTCACTGGCTTGACCGCACGCCGTGGTCACGCATCTCGATCAAGCCGAGAGCTACGCTGTCAGCACGGAGCGCTGGCGTTACATTCACTACAAATGCGGCGACGAGGAACTTTACGACATCGTGACCGATCCGTATGAATGGACCAATCTCGCGCCAAAATCCGAGTACGCCGCCAAGTTCACCGAAATGCGCGCACTCGCTCCCAAGGAAATGAAAGTCGCCCGGTCATCTGGGTGAATCCCGTCGGCCTCCCTGGTGGCCACGGGTATGAACGCGTCACCGCCATCAATCCCTTTGCCTGACAAATTGCACGGGCGTTTTTGTGAATGAAATGATTGCCGGAATTCGTATCCATCAGCTTCATGAAAAAGCATTCCATCACACTCCGAATCATTCTCGCTCTATCAGCAATTGCAATCCTCCCGTTCCGTGCCGCCGCTGAAGACAAGAACAGTGCCGACGTCATTGTTTATGGCTCCACGCCGGGTGGTTTCTGCGCGGCGATTGCGGCAGCGCGCGAAGGGGCTTCGGTAATTTTGTTAGAACCAACCGAGCATGTCGGCGGTTTGAGCACGGGCGGGCTGAGTCATTGCGACTCGAATCAAATGGTGCGCCCGACATTGATGGGGCTGTTTGACGAATGGCACCGGCGGGTGGTGAAGGATTACACGGACCGCGGGCTGCCCGCGCCATACGACCCGACGTTGAAAAATCATGCGTTGTGGACATTCGAGCCGCATGTGGCACTGCGCGTGACACAGCGTATGCTCGACGAAGCGGGCGTGAAAGTGCTCACCGGTCGTTGGCTCCAGTCGGTCACGAAGGACGGCCCTCGCATCACTTCGCTGGTCACGGACCAAGGCGCTTTCACCGCGAAAACTTTCGTCGATGGCAGCTACGAGGGTGACCTCATGGCGGCGGCTGGAGTCGAGTGGACGATCGGACGCGAAGGACGGGCGGAGTTCGGCGAATCCTACGCGGGCAAACAATACCCGAAAAAGAAAATGGATATCAACGGCTTTGACGATGCGGGCAAATTACTGCCGCTGCTCACGACGGACGATGCCGGTCCCGACGACGCAGGCGACAAATACATCATGGCCTTCAGCTTTCGCCTGTGCCTCACCGCGGACGCAAACAACCGTCTCCCGATGACCGCGCCGGCGAACTATGACCCTGCGCGCTTCGAGATTGTCCGACGATTTCTCAAAGCGGGCGGCCAACCGGCGCAGGTCGGCTTTGACCGGTATTCGCTGCCGGGCGCAAAGCTTGACGGCAACAACTCCATCGGCAAGCAATTCTCCATCGGCCTTGTCGGCGCGTGCAACGACTGGCACTCTGCCGACAAGGCGGCGCGGCAGAAAATCTGGAAGGCACACAAGCAATACACGCTCGAGTTTTACCACTTTCTCACGAACGACCCCGCGGTGCCTGCCAACATGCGCAACCAGTATGCGGAGCTCGGGCTCTGCCGCGACGAGTTTGGCGCAACCGCGCATTTTCCTCCCGCGCTCTATGTGCGCGAATCGCGGCGGATGAAAGGAATGCACGTCATCAGCCAGCGCGACATCCTCGACGAGCCGGTGAAGGACGACCCCATCGCCATCTCGTCATTCCCGATTGATTCGCACGACTGCCAGCGCATCGCGCTCAAAGGTGGCGGTGTCATGAACGAAGGTACCATTTTCCCCGTGCGCATGCAGCAGCCCAAGCAGGGCTATCCCTACCATGTGCCGTATCGCGCCGTGCTGCCGCAAGCTGCTCAGTGCGAAAACCTGCTCGTACCTGTCGCGCTTTCCTGCACGCATGTCGGCATCTCGTCACTTCGCATCGAAGGCGCATGGATGGTCATCGGACAGGGTGCCGGCATCGCTGCCGCTCTCGCCGCGAAAGAAAACATCGCGGTGCAAAAAGTCCCGTATCCGAAGCTGCGCGAGCGCCTGCTGGCGCAGGGTCAGGTGCTGGAACTTCCATAGTCATGCGCCCAGGATCCAAAATCCGCCAAGTCGAGAGGCGAATCCACATCCAAAAAATAATCACAACTTGACCCGCCCCCACGCCAATTTCTGGAACGCCCCTGGGCGGGCTGTTTGCCGTCCCTTTTGGGATCCGCTTCGCTTGACTCTAACCGCCTTGCTGTTCGTCACTCTAGCAGCGCCGCTCTCCTGGCTCTAGGCCGCCACCGCGCCCACCGCTGGCAAACCTAACGTCATTTTCATCCTCACCGATGACCATGGCTGGGGCGACGCTCATTTCGCCGGGCATCCGTATGTGAAAACCCCGATCCAGTTCATCCACGAGCCAAAGGAAGGGCCATTCTACGTGAACGTCTGGACACTGTTGCGCCACGCCTGAGCAGCTCGCGGTCTATTCCGAGCTTGCGCCCAGCGCGACCGATCCGGCGTTTGGTCCCGGGACGCGGGACTACCTCGGAAAGGCGAAGGATCTGAAAAAACAGATGCAGGTTTGCGATGCTTCGATCACTGATCTCGATACGCAAATGGAGAGACTCTTCGCCGCGCTCGACGAAATGAAACTCGCGGACAACACGATCATCTTCTTCTCCAGCGATAACGGACCCGAGGACTACCGAATTGGTTACGCCGGCGTCGGCACTGCCGGCCCGCTGCGCGCCCGCAAGCGCTCGATGGATGAAGGCGGCATCCGCACCTTCGGACTGGTGCGCTGGCCGGGGCATACGTCCGCCGGCCGCCGCGATGAATCGAGTGTGACCAATGGTGTGGATTTTCTGCCGACGGTCTGCAAACTCGCCGACGTGAATGTGCCGGACAACCTCAAACCCGATGGCGGGGATGTGAGTGACATCTGGCTGGGTAAAATCACTTCCGTTACGCCCCCCTGCGCGAGGCCGCTGAAAAGATTGGGAAGACCCAGGATGGCAATGAAGTTTCCCAGCACGCAAAGACCAAGCACGCAGCAGACAAGACCCATTCTAACGCAATCAAGGGAAATGAAATCCACACTCACGGACCTAACAGCAATTTTGCCGGGTTCGCTCCACGCCGCTGGAGAATCAGCGCAGAAGCCCAAGATCCTCTGGCTCATCGCCGAGGACATGTCGCCGCATTTTGGATGCCACGGTGAAAAGAGCATTCAGACCCCGGATGTGGACATGCTGGCGGCGCGTGGCGTGTTGTTTGAACGCGCCTTTGTCACCGTGCCGATCTGCTCGCCATCGCGTTCCGCCCTCCTCACCGGGATGTATCAGACCGGCATCGGTGCGCACCACCGACAAGCAGGTGGGCGAAATCGTCGAGCGTTTGCGCAGTGAGGGCATTCTGGATCAGACGGTCATCTTTTTCATCACCGACCACGGCGTGAG
>Ga0105044_10003538_pt1 | contig 21445 bp, 16 predicted proteins | sample MAT01_FD_78092 | JGI IMG/M metagenome (GOLD analysis project Ga0105044, IMG submission 78092) | Freshwater microbial communities from Lake Fryxell liftoff mats and glacier meltwater in Antarctica - MAT-01 | ecosystem: Environmental > Aquatic > Freshwater > Ice > Liftoff microbial mat | place...
ATCCGCTCACGGAAAATGCCCGAGCTGAGGATAGACCGAGCCGCGAGAGAACCTGGGCGTCGTGCACTCCGAGGGGAGCGTCAGCAGCGATCGTGACTACAAATCGATTCTCGACCACTTTGCCATCAGGTCCTTTCGCCGGCTTCGCGGTGATCTTCGGTGTCGAGAAGAGCAACTCGGTGACGTCTTCGATGTTCTCACCAGTGATTTTGACTTCGACCGTGGAACCGACTTTCCCCCCCATCGGCAGCGTCGTGAGGAGGCGCGGAGCGGGGAGAACCACGAGTTGGGCCATCACCGGAGCGATAAACGCCATACTAACAAAAGTCGAAAAAATGAGAGAATGAAAAGTGCGTCGCATGGTCTCAGTGGTTGTAGAGGAATTCCTTCGTGCTCATGACCGCCCAGAGCAGATCTTCATAAGCCAATCGTTTCGCCTTGGCGGGGTCGATCGGCTTGTTCTCCGCATCTGTGCGTGGCTTGCCCAAGAAATCCTCGGCGATGCTGAGTTCCTCTCCGCTCGGTTCACGATTGAAAGCGGTGAGGTAAATTTCGCGAATCCCTTCTGCGGCGGGAAGATCGGATTTGGAAAGTCGCTCGGCACGTCCGCCCCCGGCGGCGAGTTTGCCTTTCACCTCGGCGGAGTTCATGAGATGGAGGCTCTGGGCGAGACTGGACGACTGGACCCGTTCGCACTCACAGACACTCGCACCCTCGGGACGACCGAAGACTTTGAGAAAGGGGGCGGCGCGGTTGTAACTGTTGTCGGGCAGGGCGATGGCCCGGGTTCCGGGAGGTAAATCGGCAAAGTCGCTCCTGGCCCCGGTGAGACCGTCGATCGCATCGAGGAGAACTTCGGCCTGAAGCCGCTTCGGATAGTAGTGAGAGAAATTCTGTCGATCCACTGCGTTGTGCTCATTGGGCATCTCGCTGAGCTGATAGGTCTGGCTCTGGACGATGACTCTCACCACCTCCTTGAGGTCAAAGCCGCTCTCAATGAAGTGATTGGCGAGGGCATCAAGCAGTTCTGGATTCGTCGCTGGATTCGTATCGCGGAGATCGTCTTCTGGCTCAACAAGACCGCGTTTGAAGAAATGCTTCCAATACCGATTCACGAGAGCCTTGGCGAAAAAGGGATTCTCCTTTTCTCCCATCCAGTCGGCGAGGACGAGCCGCGGATCCTCGTCGGGCAGGATCTCCGGCGGAGTCTGACCGAGAGCGGCGGGCCTCAACTTCTCCTGGGTCTTTTTGTTCTCCACTTCGGCGACTCCGCGTTTGTGAAAGATGAGGTCCTCTCCCGCGATCGCCGTGGGTTTGCGTCCGACCTGACTGAAGTAGGCGGAGAGAGCGTAGTAGTCATTCTGGCTCCAGCGCTCGAAGGGATGATGATGGCACTGTGCACAATTCATCCGCACACCGAGAAATAGCTGGGCCACATCCTCCAGCTGCTGGTTGGGTTCCTTGACCCGCTTATACCAGGCTACGGGAGGATTCGAAACGATCGTGCCGGTCGCCCCGAGAATTTGTCGGACAAGGTCGTCGTAGGGCAGGTTGGCGAGGAGGCTGTCTCGCATCCAGGCGTGAAAGGCGAAATTCGCGGTGATGTCGGCCGCGTCTTCGCGCTTATTCTTGAGCAGCGCGGTCCACTTGTTCGCGAAGTAATCAGCGTAATCGGAACTGTCGAGAAGGGCGTCAATCGTGAGATCCCGTTTCTTCGGATCGGAGCTCGCGAGGAAGTCCTTCGTTTCTTCGATCGAGGGCAGCCGACCGGCGATGTCGAGCGAGGCGCGGCGCAAAAAGGTCGCGTCATCGATGCCGGCTGAGGGCGGCACTCCGATGACCTTCAGGTTCGCAAACACAAGGTCGTCGATGAAGTTGTGGGACGGCGGCACCGCATCTACCGGCGCCCCAAGAGGAATGGAGATGCCGGACACCGCAACCTTGCCCGAATAGCGCACCATCACGGCGACATTGCCGGGTAGGGTGAGGGTCTTCACCACGCCGGCGCGATCAGCCTCGGCCATGTCGCGATCATTCGCTTCATAGAGCGCCATACCGGTGACATCTCGAGTGCCTCCGTCGGAGTAATGGGCGGTGACCTTGAGTTGCTGGGTCGAATTGACTTCCATCGTCATTCGGTCCGGCTCGACTTTGATCGTGGTGAGCGTCGGATCGGTCTCCGAACCATAGGGCATGCCTTCGCTGATCCAGCGGACCAAGGTCTGGTAGCCTTCCGATGATGGATCCAGCTTCTTCCCGCCGCCGTGCGGGACGATGTTCGCCGCCTTCAGGAGGAGCAGGCTTTGCTCGGGAGCAGCCGGGAACACCCGTCGTCCGCGGCCCTCTTTCACGATGTGTTCATAGTCGTCCTGCGGTTCGAAGCCGAGCAGCGAAAGGCGAAATCCTCGCTGTCCGGTGATCGCTTTGGCATGACAGCTGCCGGTGTTGCAATCCGCCTTCGTGAAGATCGGCATGATGTCGTTCACGAATTGGAGCGTCTGCTCGGGAGGATCCGCCGCCTGGACGCCAGAGCACCACATCAGTGCGAAAGCAGATGCCAGCCGATAAACCGATAGATAGCGGGATGAAATGGTCATGCCAAACAGGCCCAAAGGGCCAAAAGGGCTCCGAAGCGGTAGGTGTAACCTTAACGGTGAAACCACTCGCGCCAATCGGCAGGATCGCGCCATGCCCTCACCGTCAGGCGGTTGGCGTGGAATGCGGCGCCCTCGTTGCGACGTAACCCGAGCAGCACGCGCCGTCCCCTCGGCCTACCGACCTCGGCGACACCCTCCACGCGTCCTTGGATGAACGGACTTTCTGGTGGAAATTATGCCAGCAAAAGCATGAGCCAAGCTCAGAACTTCTCCCGGATCAACGCCTCCATCTTCACGATATCCGCAGAGAACGAGCGAATCCCTTCAGCGGTTTTTTCCGTGGCCATGGCGTCTTCGTTGAGGAGGAATCGAAAGGTCTTCTCGTCGAGGACGAGTCGTTCGATATCGGAATCAGCAGCCTGATCGGGACTGAGCTTGCGCTCGACGGTGCCTTCGGTGTTCTGCAGTTCCTCGAGAAGATTTGTCCCGATGGTGAGCAGATCGCAGCCGGCCAGTTCGATGATCTGACTGGTGTTCCGAAAGCTCGCCCCCATGACTTCGGTGTCGTATCCGAACTTGCGATAGTAGTTGTAGATCTGTTTGACGGACTGCACGCCTGGATCGTCGGATCCGGTATATTCTTTGCCGGTGCTTTTCTTGAACCAGTCGTAGATGCGTCCGACAAATGGAGAGATCAGCGTGATGCCGCCTTCCGCGCAAGCGACGGCCTGCCCGAGGGAGAACATGAGGGTAAGGTTGCAGTTGATCCCTTCTTTTTGCAAAACCGTGGCGGCCTGAATGCCTTCCCAAGTCGAAGCGATCTTGATGAGGATGCGGGCCCGGGGGATCCCGTCTGCTTCGTAGAGACCGATGATTTCGCGGGCTTTTTTCAAGGTGCCTTCGGTGTCAAAGGAGAGTCGGGCATCGACCTCGGTGGAGACCCGGCCCGGCACAATCTGGAGAATCTCTTTGCCGAACGCCACCAGCACCCGATCAATGATGGCCTCGGTCAGGGCGTCCCCGCCGAGTGAGGAGCTTCGTAGATCGGTCACGGCTTTGTCGACGAGATGAGCATACTGAGGCTGCTGGGCGGCCTTGAGAATGAGCGAAGGATTGGTAGTCGCGTCCTGGGGCTGGTAAACCCGCATCGATTCGAAGTCTCCGGTGTCGGCGACCACTTTGGTATGTTGCTTGAGTTGATCCAGTTGATTAGGCATGGGTGAAAGGTGCGCGAGGCGAGATGCGCTGTCGATGCAAATGTAGGGTGAAGAGGTCACGATTTCTTCATAAGGACAAGAAGGAGTGATCATACCCTGTTTGGTCTGGCATCATACCCTGTTTGGTGGGATGTTGGGGCTTCCCCCGTTCCTATGCCTTCGCTCTCTCGAGCCTCCGTCTTCCGCGAAGGACGTGGCACTCTCATTCTCGCCATTCCCCTGATAGCCGGGCAAGTCAGCCAAATGCTGGTCAGTCTGGCGGACACGCTCATGGTCGGACGGCTCGGAGTAGTCCCCTTGGCTGCAGCGACCTTTGCCAACTCCATCCTCTATCTCCCGCTAATGTTCGGAATCGGAATGACCATGGCGGTGTCAATCCGGGTCTCCCAGGCCCGCGGTGCGCATGACCCGCCGATGGCTCGCGAGGCGTTGCGCAATGGACTTTTCATCGGGCTGCTGGTGGGCCTGCTCTCGGTGGGAGTCGCGCTGCTGTTGACACCCTTTTTCCACTATTTCGGGCAGGATGCTGAAGTCAGCTCTGCGGCGGGTGTCTACTTTTTAATCGTCGCGGTTTCGATGATTCCGGCGATCGGGTCGATGGCGGTAAAGAATCACGCGGATGCGATGGATCATCCGTGGCCGGCCTTTTGGATCATGTTGGGCGGAGTGGCGCTGAATGTCCTGCTGAACTGGATCTTCATATGGGGTCGCTGGGGTGCGCCGGCCATGGGGTTGGAGGGTGCCGGTATCGCGACCCTGCTGGCCAGGGTGGCGACTCTCGCGGGACTGATCGCCTGGAGCCGCCAATCGCGGACAATGCACGATTGGGTGCCGCGCAACTGGTTCCGACCGCCCCATGGTCCGTCGATCCGCTCGCTGATCAAAGTAGGACTGCCGACCAGTCTGCAACTGCTCGCGGAAGTCAGTGCCTTCGTCGTAGCTGCCATTGTTATCGGCATGATCAGCAAGGAGGCACTCGCCTCCCATCAGGTGGCGATCAGCTGTGCGGCCACAGTCTTCATGGTGCCGCTCGGTCTCTCGATGGCGCTCACAGTGCGAATCGGCGAGGCCTGGGGTGCGGATGCCAAGGAACGTCTTCGCCCGCTGGTGGTGAGCGCGTGGCTGGTCGCGGTGGGCTTTTCGCTCATCGGCGCGAGTATCTTCCTACTTTTGCCGGAGACGATTGCCTCTGGATTTTTGACGGACCCAACGGCTCTGCAACTCACCACCACCCTTTTGATTGTCTCGGCGGCTTTTCAATTCGGCGATGGACTGCAGATCGTCTCCATGGGCGGCCTCCGGGGCCTGAATGATGTGAACGTTCCTGCCTGGCTGGCGGTGTTTGCCTATTGGGTGGTGGCTCTGCCAGTGGGTTGGTGGCTCGCCTTTCACCAGGACTGGGGAGTCTCCGGAATGTGGTGGGGCATCACGCTGGGTCTCTCGCTTACCGCGCTGCTGCTCGGGGTGAGACTGTGGCGGAAGTCCGGCTTTATCGCGAAGGTGTCTTAGTTCTGCTCACGGTGCCACCTTCAGGAGCTGCACCGCGTCCGCACCGACGATGCCATCGGTAGCATTATTACGAATCGTGATCGTCGCGGGTTGGTTCGCGGCGAAGCGGTAGGTTCCGAGGCTGAGGAAAAGGGCGTCAATCGGCGGAACTTTTCGTTGGTTCACCAGGATCGTAGCGGTCCCGTTGGCGTGGGAAATACTTACCGGAATGTTGCTCGCGCGATTGGGAGCGGAGGCGTAGGAAATCCGCAATTCATACAAGCCGTCTTGCGGAACCGGAATCGCATACGTGATGCTGAGTCCTCCTTTGTCGAGATTGCCATCGTGCGAGCTGAAACCATCGACTGGTGCGCCATAGCTGCTCCCGGTCCAGTGCCCGACTTTCTCTGCGTCTTCGTCGTCCATTACTAGGCCAGGCAGCACGGCTGAACGAACCAGATTGGCGAGCGAAGCCAATTCCAGCACGGCCTTTTGCTCCGTCAGCTTCGCTCGCAGTTCCGCCACATCGACGCTCTGCACGGGGGTGTTTTTTCGAACGACTTGAGCGGCGGCGAGGCCTGAGGCATGACCGAGATTCATATAGACCGGCTCCATCCGCAGGGAGCAGTAGGCGATGTGGCTCGCGGAGAGGCAGACCGGGACAAGGAGGTTGTCGCACTCTTCCGCCTTCGGCGTGAGGCTACGGTAGGGGATCTGGTAGGGCATCGCCGGGGCGTCCTGAAAGCTGCCCTCGTCGCGCACGGTTCCGTCTTCGGCGAGGATGCGCTGGACGATGTGGCAATCGATCACAAAGGACCCCATAGCCACGCCGTCGTCCTTGAAGATGTCCGACTGGAGGTCTTTTTGGGTCATCACGTATTCGCCGATCATGCGGCGTCCTTCGCGAACATAGAGGGCGTAGGGCCAGTGTCCGTTGTCGGCGAACTCGTCCTGGCAGAGGCCCCAAGCGAGAGTTTCCTCACGCAGGCGCGCGGGGATCCGTTCGTCATGCCCGAGGAACCAAAAGATGCCTTGGATGAAGCCGGTGTGCTCCTGCCAGATCCGGGCGCGAGTCGCAGCATCGCCATCGGGATAGTCGAAATTCGCTCCTGGGTAGTCGGTCGAGAAGAGTCCCTGAGCGTTGAGATCATACTTTCCGTTCGCGATGTCTCCAAGATGGAAAAGACGAGCAAAGGGGATTTCTGGAAAAGCCTGGATGAGCCGCAGGAGCAATTCGTAGCGGGCCGGGTCGTAGGTTTCCGGCTTCGGAAATGGGACGAAAATCTCCGGGCGCTGGGTCACGCAGAGGCGAAAATTGTAGGCTTGGGTGCGATGATCCGCGCTGCCCGGTTCCAACCCTGGGTCACGAAAGACACCGAAAATCGGCTCTCCCTTTTCATCCAGTCCGTAAATCTCCGCGGGGGTGCCGTGGATGTAGGAGGGGCCGCTCCCGCCGAGACTTGGGGTCTTTGAGCTCATCACTTCCACTGATCGCGGACGGACCGGCATGGGTTGATACCCGGCGAGAGCTTCATCATACTGTTCCCGGCTCTCCCGGCCTGCGATGTAGCCGACCCCCGCCTCTGCCATCAGGTCGCCTTCGTAGGTGGCGTCGATGAAGACTCGGGCTTCGTGATTCGTTCCGTCGCTCGTGGTGATGGCTGCAATGCGCGGTCCTTCCTTCGTGGCGAATTGGATTGATTGATTGGTGATCACCTTTACCCCAGCGCTCTCCAGCATTTTTGTGAAGGTTTCCATGTTCACGTGCGGTTCCGCATACCAGACCGGCGTGCCCGGCACGGATTCCGAAGCCGCCGTGAAAAACTCGCGGGCAAATCCCCCGACCGTATCCTCGCGACCCACGTCCGTTTTGCTCAGACCGCCCGTCACCATCCCGCCGATCCAGGCGGTGGGTTCGATCACCACAACGGACAGTCCCTCACGAGCCGAGACAATGGCCGCGCTTAGCCCCGCCGGCGTTCCTCCGTAGATGACAAGATCAACCGGGTTTGCGAACAGCAGACGCGGAAGCAAGATCGCGCAGAGGAGAGTGAGTGAGAGAGGTTTCATCCAAAAGACTTTTCGCCAGCAAGCTGCCCCATCCGGAGTCGAAAGGAAACGATTTTGCTTACGGATCGAGGCTAGTGACCCCTCGCATTTCTTTGCTGCTTTCCTTAGACCAAACTGCTACCTTCTGCTCATGGACACCCCCCTCAATCCGTCGCGTCGTCACTTTGTAGCAGGAACCGCCGCCACTGTCGCCACTCTCGCCGTAGGACTTCAGGAACGTCTCATCGCAGCGGAAGCAGCCGCCACCTCGGTAGGTGTGGGAGGGAAAATCCAGCACTCCGTCTGCAAGTGGTGCTACAAGGACATCTCGCTCGAGGACCTCTGCATCGCGGGAAGAGAGTTCGGACTCGGTTCCATCGACCTGATCGATCCGGTCGATTTCCCAACTCTCAAAAAACATGGGATGCACTGCGCCATGGTGAACTACCCCTCCAAGGAAATCGAGATGGATGGGAAGAAGAAAAAGATCGGATCCATTCCCCACGGCTTCAACCGACTCGAACATCACGACATTCTCTTCGCCCTCTACGAAGAACAGATCAAATTGGCAGTCGCGGCAGGCTTCAACAACATCATCTGCTTCTCCGGCAACCGCGACGGGATGGATGACGAGACCGGCCTGGAGAACTGCGCCGTAGGTCTGAAGAGACTCATGCCTCTCTGCGAAAAACACGGCGTCACCCTGACGATGGAGCTGCTCAACTCCAAGGTGAATCACGCCGACTACATGTGCGATCTATCTACCTGGGGTGCCGCACTTTGCGACAAGGTCGGCTCCGAGCATTTCAGACTGCTCTACGACATCTACCACATGCAGATCATGGAGGGCGACATCATCGCCACGATCCGGGATCGCCATCAGTATTTCAGCCATTACCATACCGGTGGCGTCCCCGGTCGCGCCGAGATCGACGACACTCAAGAGCTGCACTATCCAGCCATCATGCGCGCCATCGTCGAGACCGGTTTCACCGGATGGGTCGCCCAGGAGTTCATTCCCAAGCGCGAAGACAAGCTTGCTTCGCTCAAGCAGGCAGTGGAAATTTGCACGGTGTGATCTCGACTCACGGCAGCTTCCACTCGCCGCGATAGCGATCATACTCGGCCTTCGGTAATAGCACGTAAACCGGCCGCTTCGCCGGATCGATTTTTGCGATCAGGCTGGTGAGTTCACCCTGATCCATCGTGGTGCATCCGGCAGTGGGCTTGGTTCCACCGCCTCGCCAGATGTGGAAAAAGATCGAGGAGCCCGCGCCGGGAGCGATGTTCGGATAGGCGTTGTGGGAGATGAAAAGCTTGAGGGCATGAGCGTAGTCGCCCTGCTTCATCTGCGCCTTCTTTTCCTCGGCGGACTTCGGCTCGCGATCGAGACGACGGTATTGATTGTAGAAGGGAGAAGCAGGGTCCTCATACCAGAGGTCTCGGGAAGTCACTTGAACGTAGCTGAGACTCGGCGCTTTCTGGATGGTCGGAGCGTAGCCCCAGGCCCCTCCGATATCGAACACTCCGGCAGGTGAGCGCATGTCGCCCTCCGCCTTGACCCGCACTCCGGCCGGAACAGGGCTGAGTCCTTTGCCCCAAACCAGACCGCTTTTTCCGAGACGCCCTTTCCAACCGGCTCGGCTCGGCTTCCAGCCCAGAGGGGTTTTATCGTAGAAGGTCAGGGTGACGTAGGAAGAGTCCCAACCTTCTGCGATCCCGACGAGAACTTGCGTGGAATTTTGGGGAATTTCGAAGGCCCGCCCGGAGCTGATGGAAACAAGGAGGCCAAAAATCGCGAGTCCGAGACACTTCATGCCTTCAAGATAGCTTCACTTTTCCGAAGTTTCCAGTTTAGGATTGCGGGGAATGGTCGGGGTTGAACAGGGTTGGGTCCGCTACCCAATCCTGTTGCATCAAAACCTCACCCCTTCACCACCGCGACCAAATTCGCTGCGGTCATGCCGAGTTGTTCCATGACGATATCGCCGGGAGCGCTGATGCCGAAGCGGTCGATGCCAACCACCTTACCGGCCGTGCCGACGTATTTCCACCAGAGTCCGCTGACTCCCGCTTCGATGGCGACGCGGTTGGTGCAGGCGGCGGGCAGGATGGACTCGCGATAGGCGGCGTCCTGACGGTCGAAGCGCTCGAAACAGGGCATGGAAACCACCCGAACTCCATCGCCGAGGGTGGCGACGGCAGCAACGGCATGTTGCACTTCACTTCCGCTGCTGAGCAGGATGGTGGTGAGAGCGCCGGTCTCCTTTTTTACGATGTAGCCGCCACGGAAGACGCCTTCGCGACGGGTCGCTGCGGGAATATCGCCCATGGTGGCGACATTCTGACGGGTTAGAAAAAGAGCGGTCGGGCCGTCCTTGCGTTCCACCATGGCGGCGAAAGCTCCGGCGGTTTCCTCGGGATCGGCGGGGCGGATCACATCGAGATTCGGAATGACGCGCAGTCCGCTGACCGTTTCGACAGGCTGGTGAGTCGGGCCGTCTTCACCGACACCGACGGAGTCGTGGGTGAAGATGTAGCCGACCGGGAGATGGGCGAGACCGGCCAGACGAATGGAGGGACGCAGGTAATCGGCGAAGACCGCAAAGGTCGCGCCGGTGGTGCGGAAGAGGCCGTCATAGGCGATTCCATTGCAGATTGCTCCCATCGCGTGCTCACGGATGCCATACCAGATGTTGCGACCGCCAGGATTGGTGCGGCTGAAATCGCCGGCACCCTTGATGTAGTTTTTGGTGGAACCGAAAAGGTCGGCGCTTCCGGTGATGAAATTCGGGATCGCCTCGGCGACCGCCTGGATGACTTCGCCTCCGGCGGCACGGGTGGCGTTTTTGTAATCGGCTCCGAATTCTGGAATGGTCTTGAGCAGATCGACTCCGATCTCGCCGCTGACCGCATCTGCGAGTTGAGTTGCGAGTTTCGGATTGGCGCCGCTCCAAGCCGCGAAGGTTTTTTCCCAGGCGGAGTAGGCTTTGCCAAGTTCGGCTTTGTGCGCGGCGAAGTAGGCGCGCGTCTCTTCGGAAACGAAGAAATGCTCATCCGGCAGGCCCAGTCCCTTGCGGGCAGAATCGGCAAATTTGGCTCCGCCTTCGCCGTGTCCGGCAGCGGTTCCAGCGACTTCAGGAATGCCTTTACCAATGATGGTCTTGGCTTCGATTAATTTGGGCCGTCCATTGCGGGTGGTTTTTGCGGTGGTGATGGCGGCAGCAACGGCCTCAAGATCGTGTCCGTCCACTTTGACAGTGTCCCAACCGAACGAGGCCAGGCGGGCGCAGGCGTCGTAGCTCTGAGTCACTTTGGCCATGGCGTCGAGGGTGACGTCGTTGGAATCATAGATGAGGACAAGATTGTCGAGACCCTCATGTCCGGCGAAGGAGATCGCCTCTGCGGCGACACCCTCCTGAAGACAGCCATCACCGGCGAGGCAGAAAATGGTTTGGTCGAAGATGGCGTGCTCGGCGGTATTGTAATGCGCAGCCGCCATTTTGGCCGAGACGGCGTATCCGACCGCGTTGCCGACGCCTTGGCCGAGCGGACCGGTGGTGGCTTCGATACCTTCCGTTTCGCCAAATTCGGGGTGGCCCGGAGTTTTGCTGTGGAGCTGACGGAAGTTTTTCAGTTCATCGAGCGAGAGATCGTATCCCGCGAGGTGGAGCCAACTGTAGAGGAACATGCTCCCATGACCCGCCGAAAGGATGAAGCGGTCCCGGTTGAGCCACTTCGGCTGGTCGGGGTGGTATTTCATGAGCGCCCCGTAGAGAACAGCCCCGATCTCCGCCGAACCGAGCGGCAGTCCGAGGTGACCTGAACTGCAGGCGTGAACGGCATCAATGGCGAGTCCGCGGGCTTCGTTCGCGGCGCGGGCGAGATCGGTATGGGAGAGAGTGCTCATGAAAAATCGGTTTAAAAGTCGGTTTGGCGGGCAACTCTTGGCGCAATTGAACATTGAATCAAGCAGTCATTGGCGACGCTTTCCTCAAATTTGGCAGACCGCGTGTGAAAAATCCGTGGTGACAGACGGCCATTTGTCCGCAAGGTAGCTTCGACATGGCTGATCCGAGCAACATCCTCAAAGTAGGTCTTCCCAAAGGGAGCCTTTTCGAACCGACTCTCGACCTTTTTGAAAAAGCCGGGTATCACATCCGCGGAGCGGAGCGGTCCTATCGCCCCACCGTGGACGATCCTGAGCTGCAGATCCGCCTGATCCGCGCTCAAGAAATCGGACGCTATGTGGAGCACGGCTTCCTCGATTGCGGCATCACCGGGATGGACTGGATCGCGGAAAACGGGGCCGATGTCGAAGTAATCTGCGACCTGCGCTACAGCAAAGCCACCTCCAATCCGACCCGCTGGGTGCTGGTGGTGCCGAATGATTCGCCGATCCAATCGGTCCACGATCTCGAGGGGAAAACGATCGCCGCCGAGGCCATCGGGATCGTCGAACGTTATTTGGAAAAGCACGGAGTCAAAGCGACCGTCGAATTCAGTTGGGGTGCCACCGAGGTCAAAGTCCCTGAGCTGGTCGATGCCATCGTCGACATTACCGAGACGGGATCCTCCCTCCGGGCCAACAATCTGCGCATCGTCGATGTGCTGATGGAGAGCTACCCGCAGTTTGTCGCCAAGCACGAAGCCTGGGCCGATCCGTGGAAGCGCCAAAAAATCGAGCGCATCGCCGTCTTGTTGCAAGGGGCTCTCCGCGCCCGCGACATGGTCGGTCTGAAAATGAATCTTCCCGAGGCCAACCTCGCCGGTGTGCTCGAGGCGCTCCCCTCGCTCCGTCAGCCGACTGTTGCCAAACTCACGGTGGAGGGCTGGGTCGCCGTCGAGACTGTCCTTTCCGAACTCCAGGTCCGCGAGATGATTCCTCAACTGAAAGCGCTCGGGGCCGAAGGAATCATCGAATACCCCTTGAATAAAGTGATCCCCTGATCGATAGTCGCGACCCGCCTCGTCCTGCGATGGGGGTTCGCGGGCGTCACCTCACTTATTTCTTCATTATGGGATCCCTCAAAAAGAAACGGAAGACCAAGATCAATCAGCACAAGCGTCGCAAGCGCATGAAGGCGAATCGCCACAAGAAGCGTTTGCGTTACAAGAGCTGATCGTTGATCGTAGCGTCATGAAAGCAGAGCAGTCAGGTGGTTCCTCCCGGTTTCACCGGCTCTTTGTTTTTCACTTTTACCCCAATTGTTCAGCTTTCGCGCTCTGCGGGCTGTCTTTGGGGCTTGTTGTTTTGGCGCCGCGTGGAGTTGCGGCAGACCCGGCAGGTTCGCTTGAGGACTTCGCCCAGGTCTATGTGGACCGCTATTTTCCTCCACCGGCCGATAAGGTTCTGAGCGAGGAAGGTCGCAAAAAGGGCGAGGCCCTCGCTCACTACGCTCTGGGAAAAACCCGCGAACTTCAAGGACGCCCTTTCGACGCCGTCGAGTCTTACCTGGAGGTGCTAGAGACTCAACCGGACCAGGTCTTTCTCGCCCGCAAAGCGGCCTATCTTCTGGCCCGTTCCGGTCGGCAGGAGGAAGCGCTCGCCACGCTGGAGAAAAGTCTCGCCAGCAATCCGACCGAGCCTTTCGCGCACATCGCTCTTTCGGAATTCCTCGCCACTTACGAGCCGGAAGGTAGCGAGGGCAAGGCGCGGGGCCTCTCCGTCGCGGAGGAAGCGGTCATCCGTTTCCCCGACGAACCGGCCGTTTATGACCACCTCAGCAAGCTCTATCTCGTCAATGACCGTCGCGCCGATGCGCAACGCATGTTGGAGAGCGCCGCTCGCCGCAAGAACACCGATTCCGGCTATTGGCTCAGTCTTGGGCGCATCGCCGGACGAACTCTCTCCGACAAAGGTGGGGCCAGCGCCGATTCGGTGGGATTGCTCACGGACATTTACGGCAAAGCCCTCCAGTATGCCGGGGAGGAAGTTGCTGTGGTCGAGCAAGTCGGAGATTTTTATCACGCCACCTCCCAATTCGACGACGCGGTCTCCGCTTATACCAAGGTCATCGCCGCCCAGCCTGATAATCTGGAAGTGCGGGAGAAATTGGCCCGGGTTTATGGCGGTCTCGGCGATGATGAAAAGATCGTCGAGACGCTGCGGGGCATCTTGGAAATCGACTCGCAAAGCTCCCGGACCCTCAAACAAATCGCCGGGATCCACTTGCGCCGGGAAGAATTCAAAGAGGCCATCCCCTACCTTGTCCGTGCCCTTGCCATTACCAAAGGCAGCGCCACCGAATACAGCGCCCTCGGGCGCATGATGATTGAATCCAGGGAGCACGAGACAGCGGTGAAGTTCCTTGCTAACGCCGCCTACCTCTTCCCTGACTCGACCGAGTTCCCCTTCCTCCTGACCTTTGCTCATTCCGGGATGGAGCAGTGGCCCAAGGCCATCGAGGCTTTTGAGAAAACCGTAGAGATGGCTCGCAAGGCTCAGCCGGAGCTCCTCAATGAGATTTTTTATTACCGCTTTGCGGTTGCCCGTGAACAGGCCAAGCAGTTCGACGAAGCGGGTGAGCTGTTCCAAAAAACCATCGAGCTGCTCTCCAAAAACGAGGACGCCGACGACGAGTTCACCGCCCTTGTCTATAACTACTTGGGTTACATGTGGTTGGAAATCGATAAGAACATCGATCAAGCGGGCGAACTCATCAAAACCGCCGTTGAGCTCGATCCGGAGAGCGGGGCCATTGCCGACAGCCTCGGCTGGTTTCACTTTAAGAAGGGGAATTTCGAGCAAGCCAAAATCGATCTGCTCCGCGCCGAAGGCTCCATCGAGACGCCCGATCCGGTTATTTACGATCATCTCGGACAGGCCCACTATGCTCTCGGTGAAAAAGAGAAGGCCGTAGAATATATGGAGAAGGCCGTCGAACTCGATCCCGATAATACCGAATTGAAGGAACGTCTCTCCGCTTTCAAATCGGGTGCCCCCCTGAAGCCTTCGCCGACCCCGGTCACCGAACCCGCCCCTGAAGCTGCGGCGGCTCCAGAGACCTCCGCCGTTCGACCCTGAAACGCGCCGCCCTCCCGCATCTACGTTTGTATGATTGGTCGCCGAACCTGGAGCTGCTGGTGCTTGGCCCTTTTTTTTCTCGCGGGCCCGGAGTCGAGCCGGGCCCAACTCTCGCCGAAATCCATCGAAGCGGCCCATCGTTACTCGCTCGCAAACTCGGGGATTGGCTTGATCGTTGAAGAGGGTGGCCAGGTGAAATTCGAAAAATACTATCAGGGCCACGCTCGCTCGACCCCGCTGCACATCTACTCGGGAACGAAAAGCTTTTTCGGGGTGCTGGCCGTCATCGCCGAGGCCGAGGGGCTGCTCTCTCTCGACGAGCGGGTTGCCGAGACATTACCCGAGTGGCGTGGAGTGAGTCGCAAAAGCCGTATCACCCTGCGAGATTTGCTGAATTTCACCTCCGGTATCGGAACGGGGTTTGAGGAAATTTATGGCGGTGGCAATGGCGACAAATGCGCCGTCTCAGTGGGTCTCGCCGCGAAACACGACCGGGGCACTTCCTTCATCTACGGCCCCAGTCATCTCCAGATTTTCTGTGAAGTGCTGCGACGCAAGCTCGTCAGCCGGGGGATTAATTACGAAACCTACCTCAAGCAAAAGGTGCTCGACCCCCTCCAAATCAACGTGAGCCAATGGCGGGCCGATGCTGCGGGCAACGTGGTACCTTCGGCCGGCATGTATATGACGGGGAGGGATTGGCTTCACTTTGGCGAATGTGTGATCCAAGGGGGAACCTGGAATGGCCACCAGCTTGTCGCTCCCGACCGTCTCGCCCAATGCTTCCAGAGCACGGAGATCAACCCTGCTTTCGGGCTCTGCTTTTGGACCAACCGTCTTGCTTCTGCCCCGGCGTCCCGCGAGATCGATGTGGAGGAATGGCTCGATATCAAACCGCTCCCGGAAGATTGGCGCAACGCCTGCCTCTCTCGCTCCGCTCCGAATGATCTGCTTTGTTCGCTCGGCTCGAACTATCAGCGTCTCTACATGGTGCCATCGATGCAGCTCGTGGTGGTGCACCTCGGCAAAAAGGGGAAAGGCTTCCGCGATGCAGAGTTTTTGCGGATTCTCTTCAAGGATGCCGTCCTGCCGAAAACCGAGTCTCCTGCAGAGACGGCGACTCCGCCGAAGAAGGGGCTCCCTAAGATTTTTAATGGGTTCGGGAAACGTCCGGGGTGAGGGCGGCGATTTGGTCCGGGGTGCCTGTTTTTGCATGGTTCCATGACTCGGACCCCTGGCGCGATGGTAGTTTCTTCGCTCTAAGTCGCCAGTTTGTTTTTGTCCCGGGTCTCCGGCGACGATGGCGCCTCTCGTGTCGCAAATTGGTTCATCGAAGCGATGGAAATACCGAGGTCAATCTTCCGCGGATGCCTGAGAGCTTGGGATGGACTGATCGGGGATCAGCTTGGGATGGACTGATCGGTGACCCGTCCCTGTGAATTTTCCTGTGAACTTTTCGATTTTAGGGAAACCGCTTGCCCGATTTGCACCATGTGGCATTTTGCCATCATGATCAAGACGCAAGTTCAACTGCCTGACCGCTTATACCGGCAAGCAAAGGCGATCGCCGAGGAGCGTGAGTGGTCCCTGGCCGAAGTGATCCGACGCGGGATTGAGCATATGACCCTACTGTATCCCGTGCGGGAACAGAACGGACCGTGGCAACTCCCCGTTCTGAAGTCCGAGGCTTTCGTGGCAAACTTTGATCAACTGGATCTCAAATCCCTGGCCGAAGCGGAGGAGTTGGGGGCGAAACAATGATTCTCGGGATCGATACCAACGTCCTGCTCTACTCGCTCAATCCGGCCTCGGTTTGGCACCCGGCCGCCGTGACATTTCTGGGCCACCAGTTCGGATCACCGACGGTCAGGGTGGCAATCACGGACTACGTGCTCACCGAGCTATACGTCCACCTTCGAAACCCGGCAGTCATGTCTGTCCCGCTGACGGCCAAAGCGGCGCGGGATTTGGTCACCTCCTACCTGAATATCCCGAACGCGATGCGGCTGGAGAATGCCCCCGTCATGGATTCCGTATGGGCTATGGCTGGAAATAATAACTTCCCTCGAAGACAGGTTTTCGATGCCCGGATGGGTCTGACTTTGCGCCATGGCGGAGTCACCCATTTCGCGACGGCCAACGTGAAAGATTTTCAAGGGCTCGGTTTTGAGAGGGTATGGAATCCCCTATCTGAATGATTTACCGAATCCAACGGTTCCGATTGATTTGCTTCGTGCCGCGAGTTCGGGGGCTTCGAGATGGTGGGTTGATGAGAGGGTGACGGCGCCGTTTTTGCGGGGCCTTCTCCGCTACGCTCCGAAGGCCCCGCAAAAATGGAAGAGCGCACGGAAATCATCCCCCAAATCGAACCCTGAACTACCCACCCAAGAAGACGCTACGGACACTCCGAAAGCAGCCTAATCGCGCCGCCTTCGGTGCCTTTTAGTTTTCAGGCAACAGGCTGCCCCAGTGGGACAAATCCTCGAAGGAAGCCCGCCCCATCCACAAGACCAACTACCTCCTCGACCAGCAGCGCCGCCGCCTTGAGAAGGACTTCGTCCAGAAAGGCGGCCTCCGCGAACGCATGACCCAGGCCCGCCTCGACCACCGCAAAAACCCAGCAGGTCCGACCTCCCAAACCAAAGCCAGAGACCCCGAAGCGCTGAGATGACTGATCCGCCGTTCCCGTCACCCCGACACCATTCCTCTTATCGGCCCTATTGGGCGTATTTCCCCCCCTAACTCGCTACCAATGAATCTTCCACTAAACCAGAGCCTCCCCTTGTTCGTCGATGGAGCGCAAAAGCCGGAATGCCTGCTCACGAGCGACTTAGTGGCTTGATCGAGAAGATTTCCGAAGATGAGATTCTTGGAGAGTTGTTCGTTCGCGATGGTCTTCCGATGCTGAAACTCAATGGTCGCGGTTTGACAGAAGGATTCCTCCTGTGCTGGAAGACCGGGAGTGAGACCGAAGGGTATCAAAAAGTCAGCGATTTCGAACCTCGCAAACATTATAAATGGGAGGAGGTCGAACTGAAATCCGGACAACAAGCCAACGTCTTGACGATGCTAAATGACAAAAAGGGAAACCCGGAGCATCTTCACAAGCGTGCTTGGCATCTCCGAGATGACGCTGTATTCGGATCTGGTCTAGACACCGTGGAAAAGGTTTTCGAGGAGGTGGACAAGATGCCGAGAAGCGACCCTCTCGACACCGATTTGGAGAGGTTCTTTCGGTCCCAGATGGCCTACCTACTCCTATGGTCGATCCTTGAGCGACTTTCGGCGTTTTGCTTTGGTCCTTCCGCAGATCCGACGGGGAGGATCATGCAATTGTATGAGCTTCCCGGCATGGCGGATATCGATAGAAAACGCGTGAGCCGTTCCGACAAGGTCTCGGATTCCCGCGACCCTGGTCGTGCCTACCGACTTGACGCTTCAGATGCGAAGCAGAGTTTCAAATATTACTACCAAGTGCGTAGCAACCTAAGCCACGGTGGAAAGGGTGTTGGTAGCGATTTCAAAAAGGTCCATGAGTCTCTCCGCGAACTCTTGGGTATCGCTCGCGATTTCCTTGCGCAACTTCCCTCCTCGGACGAACAACAGAGACGATGAACCCCGCTTTGCTTCATCAAGTCGAACAACGTATCCGCGAAGACTCCGTTCCGACCGGTGGCACGCACTTCGCGGGTGCGGACCTCATCATCACCGACGACCCGGAGCGGTCCCGTCACGATGGCGACGTTGTGGTGACATCCCACTTTGCAGGTGAGATCAGTTGGGTGGTGGGCCGGATGAAAGAGGTCTTCGCCGATGAGATCGACTACATCAACAAACTCACCTTCTACCCTGAGATCGGCCGGGCCGCACGGGCCGCCGTCGAGTCGGGCGCTTCCCGCACTGACATCCTGCTGGCGATCGTCGATGCGGCCAAAGACTTTTGGAGCAATCGGCCGCTCACAGAACAAACGGAATTTCAAAAGGCCCTCGAACGGCTCCGCAGCACCACTTACTTCGCTTACGGTTCGAACCTTCTGCACGAACAGATGAAGGAACGCTGCCCCGAAGCAGTGTTCGTCGGGGCGGGTTCCACTGACGGCTACCGATTCCTCATTAATAACCGCAGGGACAATAAACGCGGAGTCGCCACACTCGCCTCGGACAGTGGTTCGAAAGTATTCGGTGCGATCTACCGCTTGACGGAGGCGAACATTACCTCGCTCGACAAGTGCGAAGGAGTTGCATCGGGCGATTACGAAAAGCGAACCATCGAGGCCATCGCGATGGAGAATGGCGAAACCTTCGATTGCCTCGTCTACATCGATCCCTGCACCGAACTTGGACATCCACGCCCCGGCTATCTTGAAAAAGTGCTCCGAGGCGCCCGCGATTGTGGTCTCCCATCTACCTACATCAACTTCTTGGAATCCTTCGCCGGTCCAGAAGGATAAGTTGACGCTTCATGCGGAGGCACCCCGAAGACTCAAGCCAAATATTTCGAATCTCAGAAAACATTTATTGCCTCTCACTCCATCTTTACGTTTGCACGAGATTGAGTCCGGGGCTGGAATCTGGATTCACCGTGTCGCTGTGGGAGTTACCATTTAACCCCCTCCGACCCCGGGCCTTCGGGGGAAGGGCTGCGGAAGGGCTGCGGAAGCGGTTTCCCGGCAACAATCGACGTCCTCTTCTCATCCGAACAGCGTAGCCCTATTAATGAAAACGCCCTCGCTCGCCCTTGTTGCTCTCATGCCTGTCATCCTCGGCCTCTCATCAGCCTCTACATTGTCCGGGAATGAAGAGAATCCGGGGGCGTGGCGGGGACAAAGCGTGGCCGAGTTCGATCCGGAGCAAAAAGAAGACCTCGGATGGCAGATCGTGAATGACGGTGTCATGGGTGGCCTTTCGCAGGGTAAAGTCGAGATTTCGGATGAAGGGATCATGAAGTTTTCCGGCACCCTCTCGCTGGAAAACAACGGAGGCTTCTCATTGGTGGAATCCGGGGAACTCGATCTTAATCTCAGCAACGATCAGGGTATGCTGCTGCTTGTGAAGGGAGACGGTAGGGAATACCAGATCCGGGTGGAATCCGACGCTGTCTTCCGGGGCATGCCGGTCTCCTTTTCCGGGACGTTCCCGACGAAGGCAGGCGAGTGGCAACAGGTGAAAGTTCCGTTTTTGGAATTCAAAGGCGGATGGCGCGGCCGGGATTTGCCTGACGAAAAACTCAATCCGGCTGCGATCGGACGGATCGGTCTTCTCCTCGGTGATAAGAAACAAGGCCCCTTTGCACTGGAGGTGGATTGGATTCGCACCTACGGGAAAGGTCAGGGTGAGTTCACAGAGGAGACAAAGAAGGCTACCCCGGAGAGTGCCGAAGCCGACGGTCCGAAATCGCTCATCGCAACAGCGGTTGCCGACGGTCGCTTCACCACCTTCAAGGCCGCGCTCGATGCCGCGAAGCTCACTACCTTTTTCCAGTGGGACAACAAGCTGACTGTTTTCGCGCCGACTGACGAAGCCTTCGCGAAGCTGCCGGAAGGAACGGTCGAAGATCTTCTCAAGCCGGAAAACAAGGATCGCCTCGTCGCGATTCTCTCCCACCACGTTCATCCCGGCTCAATGAGTCTCGCCGAAGCGCTTGTTGCGGGCGACGTGAAGACCATCGAAGGCACACCGCTCACGGTAGCGTTCGCTGAAGGGCGGGTCACCGTGAATGGCGCGACCTTGCTGAATGCCGACATCGAATGCACCGACGGCACGATCCATGTCATCGACACGGTCCTCATCCCCGAACCGAAGCGGAAGACGCTCATCACCACCGCAACGGGAGCCGGAACTTTCGGAACTCTTTTAGCCGCCATCAAAGCGGCAGGCCTCGACTCTGCGCTCGATGGGAAAGACGAACTTACCGTCTTCGCTCCGACCGATGATGCGTTTGCAGCGCTTCCCGAAGGAACTGTCGAGAACCTCCTCAAGAAGGAAAACCGCCAGCAACTCGTCGAACTTCTCACCTCTCATGTCGTCTCCGGAAAAGTCTCCGCAGGCGATGCCCTCAACGCGGGAACGGCGAAGTCGCTCAGCGGGTCTGAGCTCAAATTTGCGATCAAAGATGGTCTCTTCACGGTCAACGGCTCTGTCATTCGCTCCGCTGGAATCGATGCAGGAAACGGGACCATTCACGTTCTCAGTTCGGTCATTGGATTTCCTGAAGCCGAATCCTCCTCCACCGGAGAGTGCTGTCGTGAGGGTGCCACGAAGTCATGCGAATCCGGGTGCTCCGCCACCAAAACGACCCAAAACACGAAAGCAGATTCCTGCGAGGCCAGCCCTTCGACAGCTTCCGTCGCCGTCATGAACGCGGCCGATCTCATTGCTGGTGCGATCGAGCGTGGCGTCCCACTTTACAACAACGGAAATATCGCAGAGTGCGCGAATGTCTATGAGGACTGCCTCGTTGCCCTGTCGAAAAGCGAACGGCTCGACAACCGGATCCGGGAAATGCTCGACAAGATAGCCGAAGCCGGTCAGCAGAAAGATCCTGACAGCCGTGCCTGGTTCTACCGCGAGGCGCTTGATCGAATGATGCAAATGCTTTCGGCACGAAGCTGAAGACGACGACTGACGCGATACGCGCCATCGAGCTTCTGGCGGAATCGAAGTTTGCTTGAGCATTAAGCTCTTTCTGCCATGCTCCCTCTTCTGTCCGCGTTTTCAATCGAGGCTGCGGAAAGGCGCCCCAACTTCATCGTCTTATTCACGGGTGACCGTGGTCCGCAGGCATCCAAAGGCGATCAAGGTGGTGTCTACGGTGTTCCTGGAAGGCAGAAAGGTGGCACGCTCGCTGGCGGGGCTGGCACCAAGGCTCTGAACCCCCCTCCTTCCCCGGCCCAAGTGTCACTAGGATGCGGAAGGAATGAAAAGCAAATTCCCAGCAATTTATGCAGGAGAATGACAGACCTTCCGGCGCCCCCTTCGAAGACATTCCAAGTCCGGCCGTGTATCTCGAGAGTCTCTTCGCCTGCCTTCACGGTTGCTGCCTCTCCCCGTGAGCGACAAGGCGTCTC
>Ga0105044_10003540_pt1 | contig 21440 bp, 13 predicted proteins | sample MAT01_FD_78092 | JGI IMG/M metagenome (GOLD analysis project Ga0105044, IMG submission 78092) | Freshwater microbial communities from Lake Fryxell liftoff mats and glacier meltwater in Antarctica - MAT-01 | ecosystem: Environmental > Aquatic > Freshwater > Ice > Liftoff microbial mat | place...
CCTATGTTTTCGAGTGTATTGATGTAGGGGCAACCACCACTGGTCTTATGTTTACCCAGTGCCATCAATGCGTCCGCATGAATCTGAAGATCATTATCGGTTCTTGCTTCGTGACATTCCGCATCAACTTGAGTATGGGAAAACTATCGGAAGCACTTCTGTGCCTCCTTCACACGGTCCGTCGATCACTACATGAATCGATGCTGTGACGTGCTCATCGGTGTGAACGATCTGAAGATCTTCCATTACATGTAGGCTTCCATTGGTGGACATGTACAAATGAGTACACGATCTCCATGAGAGTTATTCACGCGACCAATGCTTGGCCAGAATTTCCGATCGCGAACCCATGGCAATGGATACACAGCTTGTTGCCGTGTATATGAATGATCCCATTCATCTGCGATCACTACATATTGAGTGTGTGGAGCGTTCTTTAGCACGTTATCGGTTGCATGTGCTGCGCCCATGCAAACAGCTTCCACTTCTGAACGAATCGAAAGCAAGGCATCGCAGAACCTATCGATTTCGGCTTTCACCTCTGATTCTGTTGGTTCAATCATGATGGTTCCGGCAACCGGGAACGACACCGTTGGCGCGTGATAGCCATAGTCCATCAAACGCTTCGCAATGTCTTCCACCTCTATGCCTCCGCGCTGTTTGAACTCGCGCATGTCTACGATCATCTCGTGGGCAACTCTGCCCTTTGACCCTACATAGAGGATCTTGAACTCTGTTTCTAAACGAGTCTTAATGTAGTTCGCATTCAGGATGGCAATCTTCGTTGCATGTGTAAGCCCCTCTCCGCCCATCATTGCGATGTAGGCATGCGAGATGAGAAGGATTGACGCACTACCCCACGGAGCCGCGCTGACGGCCGATGTTGGGATGGTGGCGTTTGCGTTTGGTGCAATAACGGAATGTCCGGGAAGGTACGGCGCAAGATCTGCAACCACGCCAATAGGTCCCATGCCGGGTCCACCACCACCATGCGGAATGCAGAACGTTTTGTGCAAGTTCAAGTGGCATACGTCTGCACCAATGTTGCGCGGACTCGTCAGACCTACCTGTGCATTCATGTTCGCGCCATCCATGTACACACGTCCACCATGCTGATGGATGATGGCGCACATTTCTTGGATCGACTCTTCGAACACACCATGGGTAGAAGGATAGGTAACCATGAGGGCGGCAAGGTTTGCACTGTGCTGCTCTGCCTTGGCGCGCAATTCATCAACAACAATGTTGCCTTGTTCATCGCATGCAATCACCACTACCTTCATGCCAGCCATAATGGCGCTCGCAGGATTCGTGCCGTGCGCCGACGAGGGAATGAGCACCACATCGCGATGCGCTTCGTTGCGTGCGCGGTGGTAGGCGCGAATCACGAGCAGACCCGCATACTCGCCCTGCGCACCTGCGTTGGGCTGGAGCGACATCGCATCGAAGCCGGTGATCTCGCACAACCATTGTTCGAGGTCACGGAATATGCGCTGATACCCTTGCGTTTGCGACGTGGGTGCAAACGGATGGATGCGATTGAATTCGGGCCACGTGATCGGTATCATCTCCGATGTTGCATTGAGCTTCATTGTGCACGAACCAAGCGGAATCATGGAGTGGGCCAACGAAAGGTCTTTGTTCTCGAGACGCTTGATGTATCGCAACATCTCGTGCTCGGCATGGAAGCTGTTGAAGACGCTGTGCGTCAAGTAGGCAGATGAGCGTCGGAGTGATTCTGGAAACACACTCTTCGCAGCCGTGATGGATGCATCCAGCGAGGCACGGTCGATCGTTGCCTTGCCTTCTGCTCCAAGGATAACATTCACGAGCGCTAACACGTCAGCCGGTGAAGTCGTCTCGTCGAGCGAGATGCCCACTGTGTTTGCATCGATGGAACGGAAGTTGATTTTTTCTGCTTCGGCAGCCGCGTGAACAACTGCGGCATTGCAAGACACTGTAAACGTGTCGAAGAAACTCGTTGTGGGAACAACAACGCCCGCACCGCGCAGCGACATTGCCGCAGCACTTGTCAAAATGTGCACGCGCTCCGCAATGTTGCGAAGTCCGGTGGGTCCGTGATACACGGCATACATCGCAGACACGTTGGCAAGTAATGCCTGTGCCGTGCAAATGTTTGACGTGGCTTTGTCGCGTCTGATATGTTGCTCGCGCGTTTGCAATGCCATACGGAAGGCAATGTTGTTTTGTGCGTCAACCGAAACACCAATGATACGTCCGGGCATTGAACGCTTAAATGCTTCGCGCGTGCTCATGAAACCTGCATGAGGTCCACCATAGCCAAGCGGCACACCAAACCGTTGCGCAGATCCCACGGCCACGTCTGCTCCCCATTCGCCTGGAGGTGTGAGCAAGCAGAGCGACAGAAGGTCGCAGCCTGCCGTGACGAGTGAACCATTGGCATGAGCGCGCTCGCAGAATGCTGCATAGTCGCGCACAGAGCCATCGCCGGCCGGATACTGAATGTAGGCGCCAAAGACCTTGTTGGTGAAGGCAAACGTTTCCCAGTTTCCAACTTCGATCTCGATACCAAGGGGCTCTGCCCGTGTGAGCAAGACGTCGAGTGTTTGCGGAAACACGTTCGCATCTACGAACAACACATTGGCACCGGCATCGTTCAAGGACTTCGACCGCGAACCATACATCAGGTGCATGGCCTCGGCCGCCGCCGTTGCTTCGTCGAGCAATGATGCATTCGTGATATCGAGTCCGGTGAGGTCGATCACCAACGTCTGGAAATTCAGGAGCGACTCAAGTCTGCCCTGTGCGATCTCTGCCTGATACGGTGTGTACTGCGTATACCAACCCGGATTCTCTACAACATTGCGCAGGATCACGGGCGGTGTGAACGTATCGTAGTAGCCCATGCCGATGTAGCTCTTTGCCACAACGTTCTGTGCCGCGATGCCTTTCAGGTGTTCGAGATAATCTTCTTCAGTTTGTGCCTTTGGAAGATTCAAGGGAGCCGCGAGACGGATCTTCGGCGGAACCGTCTCGCCGATTAGCTGATCGAGCGTCGAAGCATCGACCGTTCGCAACATCTGCTCTATCTCGGCAGGGTTCGGTCCAATATGGCGGTGAACGAATTGATCATGGACGAGGCGTGGATGCGTGGGCATAGATGTGGGATTAGATGGTGAGGCGACCAGCAAGTCATGGCAAAAATACGAAGGAAGGCGGAAGGGTGTGATCCCAACCGCCTTCGCGATGCGTTCGTTATGGTGCGCCACTTACTCTTTACCGCGGTATTTGCAGCAAGAATGCAGCTTGTTATAGGCTTCGTCCGTGGCCTTGATGTTTTCCACATCGTAGCCTGCGTTCACTATAGCCTGCTTGATTTCGAGGAGTTTAGCCGTTGCATCGTCGAAGACGACGGTGGCGATCTTCGTGTTTTTGTCCCACGTACTGGACTGAACGCCGCCAACGGCATTGGCAGCCTTCGTAATGGTCTTCTTGCATGAGTTGCAATTGCCAGATACCTTGAAGGTGGCTGTTTGCTCAGCTGCCATCATTATAACAGGAGCAAGGAGCAGAATGAGGAAGGTCTTCATACGGTAACTCGAAGAAAGTGGGAAGTGACGAGTGACAAGATGATACTGACGTAAATTAGAAGATTATGTTGAAACACACTTTCCTCCTTGCCGCCCTCCTGAGCCTTGCAACCGTCCTTTCGGCGCAAGATCTGGTTCGTCGCGTCTATGCCGTTCGGTGGACAAATGACCAACTCTACGGCCTTGCAACGCGGTTTAATGGCGGCACCGATAGCTTGCGCCTAGACGTGGTAGAGCCCGTGGACGATGGGCTGCGCCTGCGACCAATGATGATTTGGATCCACGGTGGCGCCTTTTTGCAAGGCAACCGGACGGAAATGCGAGATTTCTGTGAGCGTTGGGCGGCACGTGGCTACGTGGCCGTGGCCGTGTCGTACCGCCTGGGCTTTACAAATCCGCCGCTCCAACCCAATCCGTATGCCTATGATGCGGCAGAAGTGCTGCGCGCTGCCTATCGAGCGACAATCGATGTGCGTACGGCCATTGCGTGGCTCAAGGACGCACGAGCCACGTCGCTTCGCCTAGACACCACACGCGTGGTTGTTGGCGGGACCAGTGCCGGCGGAATTGCCGCGCTGCTCGTTGCCTATATGGATATTGATGAGCGAATGAAGCAAACGCGTTCGATAGCGGCAACGCAAGTGTTGCTGGAACGACGGGAGCGACCGGACATGGGACTTCCACCCGCCAAGCCACGCATTGCAGCCGTTGTGAATTACTTTGGCGCACTAATCGATACGTCGATGATCAACAACGCAGACGATGTGCCGGTGTTCTCCTATCACCAAGAGAACGATCCCGTTGTATCGAGCGATGCGAACCGCGGACTGTGGGGATTGCCACTTGGCGTGGGCGACAACTATCCTGTGATCTACGGCACGAAGCGCATTGCGCGTCGTACGCAAACCATTGGCTATGCGACGAATCGCGTAGAGACAATCATCTATCCCGGTGCTGCTCATGCGCTGCATAACACAACGCTCGTAGACTCACTCGCAGCGGTCTTCGTGGCACGTCAGCTCATGCCGCTCACAGCAATTCTCGAGATCACCACACAACCAACATTTGACATCACACCTCAACCTGTTGGTACCCATTGTTTTGTTTCGTCAACCTACGATGCCCACTTCGCGCGCTTCTACAATAGCAACGGCACGTTTGCGTTAGAAGCCCGCGTGAATAACAACATGATCGACTGCTCGCTGCTTTCTCCCGGTTTCTACGTCCTCGAATTGAATGGCCACACAAGGTCGTTCGTCAAACAGTAAGGTCATTTCATGTCTCGCATCATTCGTATTGTTCTCGTCCTTCTCGTCCTTGCCGCCATATCATGGTTCTTCTTCCTTCAAAAGAGTGGGGAAGGTGGCGGGGCGGCAGGTAGACCTCATGCCGGAGTAGACCCGCGTGGTGCGGCAATCCCCATCCCTACCATCGATGCCATCACCATCGTAGCGCAACCATTTGAAGAGTCGGTAAACTTAACGGGCTCCATCATCGCAGATGAACGCGTTGATCTGCGAAGCGAGATCAGTGGCCGCGTGACGGCGATCAGTTTTCGCGAGGGGAGTTTGGTACGGAAGGGTCAAGTGCTCGTGCAACTCTTCGATGCCGATCTTCGAGCACAGCTGCAAAAGAGTACACAGCAACTCAAGCTGGATCAAGACAGACTGCATCGGTTCCAACAACTGCGCGCAGTTGATGGGGTCAGTCAAGAAGATCTCGAGAATGCCCAATCAAACGTCGAGATCCGCAAGGCCGAGGCCGACGTGCTGAAGGCGCAGCTTGTGCGCACGCAGATCGTTGCACCGTTTAACGGACGTATCGGATTGCGCAACGTGAGTGTTGGAACTGTTCTCACTCCGTCGATGACGATTGCCATGTTGGCGAACGAGCAAACGTTGAATGTAGAGTGTTCGATTCCGGAACGATTTGCCGCCGTCGTACACACGGGGATGACGCTGGAGTTTCGAGTGCGTGGACGTGATACGGCCGAACACAGACATGCGACCATCTATGCCATGGAACCAACGATGGACGACAGAACACGATCGCTGCGCATTCGTGCTCGCTGCAAAGAACCCAAGGGTGTTGTTGCCGGTATGTTTGCCGATGTGACGCTCCCACTCTTAAAGGTAAGCGATGCGCTGCTCGTTCCTTCGGAGTGCATCATTCCGGATAACAACGGAACGTTTGTGTACCGCGTTCGAAACGGTCGTGCCGAAAAAACAAAAGTTGAAACGGGAGGTCGCTCGGCCAGTGATGTGCGTGTTACGAGCGGACTCAGCATTGGCGATACCGTGGTGACCACCGGACTCCTGCTCGTCAAGCCCAACCTTCCCGTGAAGGTACGTATCCGATGAACATCTCTACGCTTTCCATCAATCGTCCGGTGCTTGCCATCGTGATGAGTATCATCATTGTGCTCGCCGGCGTTGTGGGATATCTCTTTTTGGGTGTCCGACAGTTTCCCGACGTAGATCCACCCAACATCACGGTTACCTCTACCTACACCGGTGCGAACGCAGACGTGATCGAATCGCAGATCACCGAGCCACTCGAAGAATCCATCAATGGAATCGAAGGAATCAAGAGTCTAACGTCCACAAGTTCCGATGGTCGTTCTGCGATTACCGTTGAATTCGAACTCGGCGAAGATCTCGAAAAGGCGGCCAACGATGTGCGCGACCGTGTGTCGCGCGCCGTGAACAAACTTCCACTCGATGCCGATCTGCCCATCGTGGCGAAGGCCGATGCGAATAGCAATGCCATACTTGTGATGACAGTGGATAGTCCGAATAGAAATCTCGTAGACCTTACCGACATCGCCGTCAATCAATTCAAGGAACGACTGCAAACGATTCCGGGCGTTGGTGCTATTCAAGTGTGGGGCGAGCGAAAGTTTGCCATGCGCATTATCATGGATCCCAACAAGCTTTCGGCCTACAGTCTTTCACCATCCGATGTGCGCACAGCCATTCAGCGAGAGAACGTAGAATTGCCTGCCGGTAAACTCGAGGGACGAAGCACAGAACTTTCGATTCGAACAGTGGGACGGCTTTCTTCACCCGAAGAGTTCGAAGACCTGATCTTGCGAGCAGGAACAACAGACGCGACGGCAACGGCCGGTGGCGGCATTGTTCGTCTGAGCGACGTTGCACGCATCTACCTTGGCGCCGAGAATGAACGCACGATGTTGAAGAAGAATGGCGTGCCGATGGTTGGTCTGGCCGTCTCTCCATTGCCAGGTGCGAACCAAGTAGATATTGCTACCATTTTCTATCAGCGCCTTGCCGCCCTCAAAGCAGCTGCTCCTGAAGACATCAAGCTCGACGTGGCTTTCGACAACACAAAGTTCATTCGCAAAGCGGTGATCGAAGTAGAAGAAACGTTGCTCATCGCCTTCGGACTTGTGGTGCTGATCATCTTCTTGTTCTTGCGCACATGGCGCGCCACGGTTATTCCGGTGGTGGCCATTCCCGTGTCGCTGATCTCGACGTTCTTTTTTATGTGGATTGCCGGCTTCTCGATTAACGTGCTGACCCTGTTGGGCATTGTGCTTGCAACGGGTTTGGTGGTAGACGATGCCATAGTGGTGATGGAGAACATTTTCTCGAAGATCGAAGAAGGGATGTCGCCGCGCGAGGCAGGCGAGAAGGGAAGCACGGAGATCTACTTTGCCATCATCAGTACAACGATCACGTTGTCTGTGGTGTTCATCCCCATCATCTTTATGCCCGGCTTGACGGGCAGACTCTTCCGCGAGTTCGGACTTGTGGTGGCGATGAGCGTGCTCACGAGTGCCTTCGTTTCGCTCACCCTTACGCCGATGATGAGTACGCGACTTCTCCGTCACGTCGAAACGCAGAGCTGGCTGACGAGAGTTACAGAGCCGTTCTTCGTGTGGATGAACCGCGTGTACGAACGTGGCGTGACGAGAGCCACGAACAAGCCAACAATGGCATTGCTTGCATTCGTTGTAAGTGGATTGGTGATCGTTGTTGTTGGAAGACTTCTGAAGCAGGAGCTTGCTCCGTTGGAAGACCGCAGTGCTATGTCGGTAAACGTTACCGCACCAGAGGGGTATACCTTCAACCGCATGAGCGACTTCCTCGACACGCTCAACGTGGCCGTTGCTAGGCTTGCACCGGAACGTAAGACATTGATCACCGTTACATCGCCAACGTTCTTCTCGGGTGCCAACAATACAGGTGCTGGAAGATTGCTGCTCGTCGATCCCGAAGAACGCAATCGTTCGCAAATGGAGATCACGGCAATGCTGACGCAGAAATTGCGCGGACTCTCCGAAGCGCGCACCATTCTTGCACAAGAGCAAACGATCTCTACTGGAGCTCGTGCAGCGTTGCCCGTACAGTATGTGGTGCAGGCCAACGATCTGCAAGACCTTCGATCGGTGTTGCCCCGATTCATGGACTTGGCACAAAAGAGTGCAGTGTTCAACATTGTGGACGTGAATCTCAAATTCACAAAGCCAGAGTTGGATATCTCGATAGATCGTGCGCGCGCGCGCGAAGTGGGCGTCTCGGTGATGGACATTGGAGACGTACTGCAGGCGGGCTTTGCGGGTCAGCGCTATGGATACTTTATCCGCGACGGAAAACAGTACCAGGTGATTGGCGAAATCGAGCGCACCGGACGTAGCACGCCGGACGATCTGCGTATGATCATGGTGAGAACCAACAACGGAAGCATGTTGCCGATTGCAGATCTTGTCTCGCTGCGTGAACTTGCCGCCCCGCCCGCCCTCTATCGCTACAACCGATACGTGAGCGCGACGATCAGTGCCGGACTTGCTCCCGGCAAGACCATTGCCGATGGAATTGCTGTCATGGACGGGATTAAGCAGCAAGTTCTGGACGAGCGTTTCTCGACGGCACTAGCAGGTCCGTCGCGCGACTATGCCGATAGCTCTTCGTCGCTGCTCTATGCCTTCGCACTCGCTCTTGTCTTTGTGTATCTCATTCTTGCTGCGCAGTTCGAAAGTTTTGTAGACCCGCTTACGATTATGCTTACCGTGCCGTTGGCACTCGCAGGTGGTGTGCTCTCGTTGTGGCTCACGAATCAAACGTTGAATATCTTTTCGGAGATCGGTGCCATTGTGCTCATTGGACTGGTGACGAAAAACGGCATTCTGATCGTAGAGTTTGCAAATCAACGTCGCGAGTCAGGCTTGGCATGGCACACGGCCGTAGTCGAAGCTGCAACAGCGCGCTTCAGACCTATTCTCATGACGTCGCTCGCCACGATCCTTGGTGCCTTGCCCATTGCACTATCGCTTGGCGCATCATCGGAGAGTCGCATCGGCATGGGAGTTGTTGTTGTAGGCGGTATGATCCTTGCCACAGCACTCACGCTCTTCGTGATCCCCAGCGTCTACGTCTTGCTCTCGCGTCTCAAGCGCGTGGGCTCCGGCATGCATGTGCCGACGGGCGTGGCCGTGGTTGCCGTGCTCGTGCTCGGCAGCATGCAGGTGAGGGCTCAGTCCGCCCTCACACTCGATGATGCCATAAGCGTTGCGCTCAAGAACAACTACAACATTCAAATCGCCACGAAGGATTCCGCCATTGCCCGTGCGAATGCATCGCAGGGCACGTCGGGCTTTCTTCCAACGCTTGGCATAGCGGCAACAGGGACGCGCGGTGCGAACGACATCTACCAGAAGACCCTCAGTGGTAATATCACCGATAGAGCCGGTGCCGGTTTCACGAACATCACTGCGAATGCTACGATCACGTGGACGCTCTTCGACGGAATGAGAATGTTTGCCACGAACGATAAGCTCAAGGAATTCGAGCGATCCGGTATGGAAGTGGCAAGGAGCAGGGTGGCAGGGTCGATCGCCGACGTCACCACGGCCTACTATGCCGTTGTGGCGAATTCCTATGTGTTGGCAACGAATCGGCGCGGACAGGAACTTGTTGACCAACGCTACACCATCGAGAAAAACAGACACGACGTTGGTTCTGGCTCTGGCGTAGAGTTGGCGCAAGCAGAAGTAGATCGTAACAGTGTACGTCTGCAAGTGCTGCGCAGCGAAGTAGATGTAGCGAATGCGAAGAACACGCTGAATCGTTTTTTAGCGCAACCTACAGAGCAGGCCTATGACGTAGACACGGTGATGAACCTTCCCACCATTCCACCCTTGGATTCCTTACAGCGAGATGTTGCAACGATGAATCCGGATCTCATAGCGGCACAGCGCAATCTTGCGGCTGCATCGTTTCATGTGAAAGAAATGGATGCTGCGTTTTATCCGAGGATTTCGGCGCTAGGCGGATATCAATACCTGAACAACCAGGCCGATGCGGGATTCATTCTCACGAACCGGACGAATGGATGGACGGCAGGACTGCAACTGTCTATGAATATCTTCAATGGTTGGTTCGATGCTGCTGAATCAGAAAAAGCGCGTCTGGATCAGGAACGTCAGCAACTGCAAGTGCGCGATGTAATGCTCGACCTGCAGACGAGACTGGTACAAGCGTATAGGCGATACGAACAGGGACGTGCCATGCTTACGATCGAGCGTGAGTCGTATGCGGCAGCGCAACGTAATGCAACGATTGCCGTCGAAAAGTTGCGACTCGGATCGATCACGTCGCTCGAAGTGCGGCAAACACAACAGTCACTTTTAGAGATCGGTTCGCAGTTAGCGCGACTGCAATACGAGATCGCTGTTGCGGCAACGGAGATATTGCGATTGAGTGGTCGGATCGTTCGATAGAAACGTTATCGTGCGAAGAGTTCGTCGACGGTAACCGTATGTACGTGCCCATACTTTTCGAGCGAGCGAACGTCGATCGACTTCGACGAGCCCATCACCACCAAAACGTAGGGTCTGTTCGACATTCCCTTTGCATATACATCTGCCACATCTTCGAACGTGAGATCCGGCAAATGTTTCCATGTGTATTCTGCTTGGTCTGTGCTAAGACCAAACCTGCGACTGCTCACGTAGGAATCGATGATGCCCATGCGTGTTCGACGTTCTGTGGCGAGTCGTGTACGAATCGAACTCTTCGCGCCTTGCAGTGCTGGGTCGATGCGTGGTAGGGTGGTGAGTAGTTCTTGCATAGAGGTGATGGCATCGTGCAGCTTATCTGCTTGCGTCCCTACGGTGGCCATGACCGTATAGGGCTCGAGAATACGATACGGTTTTTCAAGTCCGCCCGACGTAGAATACGCCAAGGCCTTTTGCTCGCGAATCGTTTGGAAGACAATGCTTCCCATGCCGCCATCGAAGTATTCATTCAACAAGCGCAACCGTGGACTCAGCGAACTGTCGAACTGTGGGAACGACCGAGCCATAAAGGCCACGTCGGCCGTTACTTGATCATGATCCAGAAAGATCACTTCCGCCGTATCCATAGGTCGCACAGCGTAGGTGACAGCCGGAGGAACGCTGCGAAACGTTGCAGGGCCACCATGCACGGCAGCAATTGCGGATGCTGTTGTTGCGGCATCGTCGGGTCCCCAATAGTGCACTTCATGCGGGAAGGAAAGCAAACTGCGAATGGTTGATGCCAGTTGCTTGTGTGTAAGGCCGTTGATCTCCGATGTGGTGAGATCTGCATTCACCGCATTGCGCGCACCGTATCGTGCGTATGTCAGAAGGCCAACGTAGTAGATCCTCGACTTGTCCTTGCGCGCATCTGCGCGTTCTTGCAACAGCCGCTGTTTGAACGACGTGAGTGATGCCGCATTCCCAACGCAAGTGGCTAGAATACTCTCCATGAGTTGCACGCTTTGCTTGAAGTTGCTGCGAATGCCACTCAGGGTTATATAGCATTGGTCCGGGGATGCATACACACCAAAGTCCATCCCTAGCGCGTACATGCGCTGTTGCAATGCTTGGTTGGAGAGCGCAGACGTGCCCATCAGATCCAAATAGTCCAATGCAACTTTCATGAACCGATCGTTCGCCGTACCCATTGGCAAGTAATAACGCAATTGGAACAGGTCGTTCATGGTGTTGCGTACGGCAAGCAACGGTATGTTCTTTCGCACGCTTGCTCGTTGTATATCTGTGGCATAGTCAAGGAACCGTGGTTGGATGGTCTGCGCAGGTGCCGTGGTGATCGCGTTCCCGAAGGCGGACGCGGTGTCCCTGTTCAGTGGCACAGGGGTGATGGTGGGCTTGTCAACTTTGCCGATGTCTGTGCGATCACCTTCACGTTTGTGAACTACTACATAATTCGAGCGGAAGTAATCCTTTGCGATACGCATCACATCTGCCTTGGTCACGGCGGCAAGATCATCAGCATCGTGCACAACAGATTCAAGTGGCATGCCATGTGCAAAGGCTTGAAGAATGCGATAGGCGCGCCCTTCATTTCCCATGTCGCTTTGCATTTGCTTCATGCGCACATCCTGCACAATAGAGCGCATGAGCTTGTCGTCAAAGGCGCCTCGCTTTAACAACTCGATCTGTTCGAGCAAGTGCTTTGTAACGTCCTCGAGCGATGTACCCGGCATCGGCGATCCACCAAACTGCTCTATCGAGAAATCGGTCATGATGCGGATCGTGGAATACGGTTCACGCACCTTTTGTGTTTGCCCAAGATTCAAGTCTATCAATCCCGCCGATGAATTCGCCAAGATCATGTCGCACATACGAAGCGCAGGAATGTCTTTATGCGCCGCGCCCGGTAGTCGGAAGGCCAACGTCACGAACTCCGGATCCGGTCCCACCACGTTCTTTACAATAGGTGTAGTGATCGGTGGTTGTTCGCGTACGCCAAAGTAGGGGACGAGTGCAGACGGGTGATTGCCGAACGCAGCATCAACCCATGCAATCGCACTATCGGGATGTACATCTCCCACAAGGATCACGGCCATATTCGCCGGTACGTAGTGTCGTGTAAAATACTCTTGAATGCGCCGCATCGACGGATTCTTCAAGTGTTCTACTGTGCCCAGCGTACTCTGTGTGCCATAGGTATGATCTGGAAAGAGCGCATGCATGAGCGTGTCATCTGACAACGACCCATCCTCATTCAGCGAAAGATTCTTCTCTTCATACACTGCTTCGAGTTCGGTGTGGAAGAGACGAAGTACGCATTGCTTGAATCGCTCACCTTCGAGTGCGAGAAAAGTCTTCAGTCGATTAGCCGCCACATCGTTCACGTACACCGTCACGTCGTTCGTTGTAAACGCATTCGTTCCTTTGCAGCCCAACGACTGCGTGATCTTATCGTACTCGTTTGGAATGGCGTACTGCGCAGCCACGCCCGACATTGAATCGATGCGATGGTACAGGGCAGTACGAGCAGCGGTGTCTGTGAGCGACCGATACTCTTCGAACATATCGGCAATCCGATCTAGATACGGTCGCTCCTTGGCATAGTTCAACGTACCGAACTGCTGCGTGCCCTTAAACAGCATGTGCTCAAGGTAATGCGCCAGTCCTGTGGCCTCTGGCGGATCGTTCTTACTTCCCGCCCTCACGGCCGTGAGCGTCTGTACACGAGGTTCTTCCTTGTTCACGCTGATATAGACCCGCAGGCCGTTATTCAACGTATACAGTCGTGTTTCTGTTCTGTCGCCGGCCACCGTCGTGGCATAATAGGGCTGGGCCAAGCCAAGGGAAGGAAGGAGGGCGGCAAGTGCCACAAGGGCAAAGGTTCGAGTCATACTCATGGCACGAAGATACGGTATCAGGTGTTCCAGCCTTCGACCGTGCAAATAGCGTGCGCGCGATCTACGTCTACAATCTATGGGCAACGAAAGCATGGTCGAGCAGCCACCGGAATGGTTCCGGTGGCTGCTGTTGCATGAGAGCTCATTTTATGATGCCATCAGTGTTCTCAATGAACAACGATGAACGGTTGCGTCATCACGTGCATGTTGTAGACTCTGGTGGGCCACATGGTTGTGACGATCGTCAGCGCATCAACAACATTGCACGTGGTTCTGTGTATTTCGCCACCACGTTCATTTGTGATAATGCCCGTCAATACTCGAATGAAGTCAGGAATCGCTTGATGCGGACTGATGAGCGTCTAGTAGCGACAGGCGATTTGTGTGTCTACAATCACACGCAACGCGCTCTCCGTTATTCGATGATCGCTACCTTTCCAGTTTGTGATTTCAACGTCGAAATCAACAAGCCGAATATTGATGCCTTGGCTCATGAGCGTAGCGAGCAGGGTGAGTGGGGTGAGCGGGGTGAACATTGGAGATCCCCCTACTTTACCACAGTTGGCAGCTCTATCGAGATGTCTGTTTCTTCGCTCGGAGTGGTTCCGTTCTTGTTGGCTGAGTTATCGTAGTGCGACAACATCAGCGAGAAGCGGCCAACTACTGCCGACGCTTTGGTGGTTGGCGTAAGTGTAAACGCCAGCCCCAAAGGAAGGCCTCGTGAGTCTTTGTCTGAAATAGAAATCACTCCTAGGTCATCACTAAGTGTGTAAAACACCTGGTGATTATCTGACTCTGCTTGGATGGAAGTTGTGATGTCAATAACTGGAGTTACGGACCTGTTCTGCATTGTAACGTTGCAGCTATACACAACACCGTGCATTATACGCAGTGTGTCTATGCGGTTAGGATTGGCGCCCCCTACACCATCGATATCCTCCCACACAACTACGATGCTGTCTGTAGGCGATGCGACGGGCTTTAACACAACAGTGACGGTAGTGATGATGTCATGATCGACGGTGATTGGCTTGACGGGATTTTTCTCCGAACATCCAAATGTGAAGAGTCCAATTGCCATAAGAGCAGCGAGGTGAAGATGATTGTACTTCATAAGAAGTCCTCAAAAAGTGGTGGTGAATCGAACAATGAGATTACGTCCAGGGTCGTCTGTGAAGTAGCGGTACCTGCTCAGATAGTCACGATACGCTGTGTCGAAAATGTTGGCAAACGAAATGGTAAGTCGTGAATGAATAGCATCACACACGTCGATCATACCACCAACGGAAATGTCGGTAACGAGGTAGCCAGGAGGGGGCGGAGCATAGTCCTGCATAGGTGTGTAGTGCGTTTGCTTCCTCACTCCAAACGCGCTGACGTCCACAAATGCATCGTGAAAAAATATGACATCGTTAACATGCACGTGCGCGCCAATTCGAAGCCGGTCGCTCGGCATAAGGAACAGTGGTTGGTTGTTCTGTGTATCTGTTCCACGCACAATGCTTCCTGTCCCGTACAGATTCAACTGCCGAGATACAGCAAACGTTGCAGAGAGATCGGCTCCACTAATGATTGCGGGTAGCTGCGTATATCGATACGTGGGGAAGGTTCCACGCACGGTGATGGTCGGATTGTCAGGATCGGGCAGGGCAAGGATATACCCAGTAAAAACGTTCGTGTAAAGTGAGGCCTCTATCTCAATACCGAGTATGGCGTAACGCACGGTTGCATCTAACCCCGCAGAACGTTCGGCAGACAGATTGTTATCACCTGATTCGTAGATCGCAGTGCCGTGGTGCACATCGTTGCTGTACAATTCATTCACCTGCGGTGGACGCCACGCAGTGGCAACGTTCATGTTTACAGACCACTCTTCCGTTGGGATCCACAAGCCCCCTATACTGGCCGTAAAACTTGCAAAGGTTTTGAACTGATCCGTTCGGACGTTGCTTCCACGCTTCTGCAGAGATACTGCAAGCCAACGAACGTCGTAGCGCAGACCAGCAGTCACGGTGAATTTGTCTAACGTGGCCGACTCGAAAGCGAAACCACCCAGGCCCCACGAAACATAGTCGGGCACGAGATAGACGGTGCCACTTCTGTTGTTTGCCTGACGTTGCGCACTTATGCCAGCAGTGCCATGTAGTGTGCTCCCGAGTTCATGATCGACTGCAGCATCAAGAGAATATGTTGTTAAGAACAGATTCATTGCCGGTGTTTTAAGCGCGGTGGTGCGCCGAGCAATTGAGTCCTGCTCACGGGCCAATACACTATCAGTACCGGCTAGTGAGGAGTCTACATCTCTCCCTATAATTCGCGAATTGTGCGCATCGTATTCACTTCTGCTGTTCTGTTGCCAGCCATACGTAAGTCTTAGCAATGCTTCAGGAGAAATCCGAAGTCGACCCTGCAGTGACAACATCGTATGTGATATTTCTTGTCGAGGATTCCTAATGGTATACGAGAACGGATACGTCTTCGCCGGCTGTCCGCGTGCGATGGCATTGGCAAGATCTGCTGCGTTGCCGAGATGCGAGCCCTTGTAAATGCCAAGCATTGTATTGAATAAAGACCCAACGGCGGTGAGACCCATGTCGTTGTCTCCGGCATCGAGAGTTACCCCCGCGCTCCATTCTTCAAAACCAGTATTCGTGAGGTAGTGGTTTGGTGCTGTCGCATCGCCCGCCTTTCTCAGAGCACCTTGTGCACGCACACCAATCGGAAGATCACCGATGGACTTGGACTCAATAAACGCACCAGCAGCCCCTTGCCAGTTGTTTGAAAAGAGATTCACCGAACCCTCGCCATGCACACCATCAGTTTCTGGTAGGGGGCGAGGCACCACGTCGATTACACCGCCCATTGCGTTGGGTCCGTACATCACCGAAGCCGGACCCTTTACAACTGCTATCCTTGATGGTGTAAATGGATCGATTTCTGGTGCGTGTTCAGAGCCCCATTGCTGCCCTTCTTGAACGATGCCGTTGTTACGCAGAACAAGGCGCGAGCCCATCATCCCATGGATCATCGGCTTGCTGATACCCGGTCCTGTCTGCATCACGGTAACCCCCGGCACGCGCGTCAGCACGTCGGCAAATGTTTGTCCACGGTGTTCATCAATTTCGGCTGATGTGAGCACGTCTACGCGTTGTGTTGGAAGCCCCGACGATTGAGTCTTTGAATCCAGAACAACAATTTCTCGTCGTTGTACCGGCGAAGGGGCGAGGAGAACTTCTAAGCGAATATCATTCGAAGCGCTTACTCCAACACGCAGTCGCTCGCGCACATACCCCACATACGAAACCTCAATCGTAATCGAATCGCCCTCAACATCGTGCAGATGAAATGTTCCCGTCCTATCCGTGAGTGCACCGAGTGCTGAACCCTTCACATGTACAGTCGCACCTTGCAGAGGCTGTCGAGACGCGCTGTCACGCACAACGCCATGGACGTGTGTGTCCAGCAGCATGCTGAATGCAAGAATGAAAGGAATCACAGGAAATGACCCACGCTATGCGCAATAAAGGAATCAATGAAGGACGGAGTGCCTGGCGAGGCTTCGCCTCGTATAATTACCCGACTACTGGCGGCGCTCGTCCCGCTGCCTGGAGCGGGCATCTATCATATATCGACTGGGCCAATAACGCTTCGTGGCCTGTTACTTTTCGAAGCGGAACATTATCTTCAATATTGTCTACAACAGCGGCACAGCACTTTACAGCACTGCAAAACGAGCATCCACCATCGTCATCATGATCTACACCTGCGCCAATAGCAATCGGAGCATTGATTACCGTTTTGTGCGCATGCACCGCAGACGCACCTGCAACCAGCAGGAAGGCGTTGAGAAGAAAAGCAGCGATGAGGCGGGGTAGCATGAATTGCAAGATATCTAAATAACTCTCACCTCCTTCCATGAACGCAATAGTGCTTTCCAGTAATTCCATTCAAACTGACCACAACTTTCCTCTTCAGTGATGCCGCCTCAACGATTATGCGTGCTTGGAGCAAAATGTTGCTCCAAGCACCGGTGTTTGTGATTCAAAAAAAATCAGCGTGTTGTTTGAGTGGTCTCCAGGCGAGTGTGTCGCGACGCTTTCTGAAAGACATCGAGTATTGATTGAGATGCTCCAACCCGCGAAAGTCGTTAGTGATGCAGTCCACAATAGAATTATTGCTGCTGATGATTTCTAGGACACCCAGACGCAAGATCTGGTTGCAGCACACCTCATGCGTGCCGCTATAGCTCAGTTGCTTTAACCCGGCCTTACACAGGAAGCTGGCCTTCTTCTCGCTGATCTCAAGCTTCGGAACACTTTGGTCGTGCTGCTACATTACTTGTCTGAGTTTACTCATTGTGATCGGTGTGTTTGCCATGATCAGTCGTGAATGAAAGGAACATTGTTGTTCTCAACTTCAAGCGAATATGACGACCGAACTTAGAATCTTTTCACATTCGCACAACTGGCCATATTGACGTGGATATTCCAATATGTTGACGCGTGCCAATGTAGATCAGTCGAGAGTATCCGTTGCGTATTTCTCCACTGTTTAGCTCAGATCGATATCTGTCCACCATCCCTCGCATACCACACTGTATTCGTACTCACAAGCGAAGGCAAAGACCCAACAAAGTTAGAGTATCGTAAATTGCGGCTTCAACAAGCATTCACTCACGTACGCTACCGCATCCCTATGAGCACTCGAATTGAACGCGACACGATGGGAGAGATCGGCGTACCGTCCACGGCCTATTATGGCGCCCAGACGGCACGGTCTCTCATTCACTTCCGTATTGGCGAAGAACGAATGCCTTCCGAGCTGATCGCCGCGATGGCAACGCTGAAGAAGGCGGCGGCCATGACCAATGCCGACCTTGGAGTGCTGGCCGCAGAGAAGCGCGACCTTATTGTTCGTGCGGCCGACGATGTGATCGCCGGAAACCTCGCAGATCATTTTCCGCTCTCGATCTGGCAAACAGGCTCGGGCACACAAACGAATATGAACGTGAACGAAGTAATCTCGAACCGCGCTATCGAAATGGCTGGCGGTGAACTTGGAAGTAAGAAGCCCGTGCATCCGAACGACGATGTGAATAAATCTCAGTCGTCCAACGATACGTTCCCGACGGCCATGCACATTGCTGCCGCTATCTCTGTGAAGACGCGACTCATTCCTGCCGTCGAACATCTTCGCAACACGCTGCATGCAAAGGCAGTGGAATTCAAGGATGTGATCAAGAGCGGACGAACGCACCTTATGGATGCAACGCCCATCACACTAGGACAAGAGTTCTCGGGCTACGTGCAACAACTCTCGAACGACGTGAAGCGATTGGAGCAGGGACTCGAAGGACTGTATGAATTGGCCCTTGGTGGCACCGCCGTAGGAACCGGACTGAACACCCACCCAGAGTTTGCCGTGCGTAGTGCGGCAATCATTGCATCGCTCACCGGACTTCCATTTGTAACAGCACCAAACAAGTTCGAGGCGCTAGCCGCACACGATGCCTTGGTCTATGCGCATGGCGCGCTGAAGACCCTTGCCGCCTCGCTTATGAAGATTGCGAACGATGTGCGGTGGATGGCATCGGGTCCGCGTTGTGGCCTTGGCGAACTCAGCATTCCCGAAAACGAGCCAGGTTCGTCCATCATGCCAGGTAAAGTGAATCCAACACAGAGCGAGGCTATGACGATGGTGGCGGCGCAAGTGATGGGGAACGATGTTGCCATCAACATCGGCGGCTCGTCGGGCAACTTCGAACTCAACGTGTTCAAGCCGGTGATCATCTATAACTTTTTGCAGAGCGCTCGGTTGCTTGCCGACACGTGCGTGATGTTCGAAGAGCACTGCGCTGCAGGCATCGAGGCGAACCTCGAACGACTCGAGTTTTACAATCAGAACACGCTGATGCTTGTAACGGCATTGAACACGCATATCGGCTACGATAATGCAGCCAAGATCGCAAAGACCGCCCACAAGAAGAAGACAACGCTCAAGCAGGCGGCACTCGAATTAGAACTCCTCACAGAAGAAGAGTTCGACAAGTGGGTACGGCCGGAAGACATGCTCGGACCGTCTGCGTAAGTACCATCAGATGAACACTCAACACAACGTCGACATTGCATCGCTCACCACGTTTCACGTCCACGAGATGGCCGAGACCGTGGTGTGCTGTCAAAGCACGAACGACGTGATCACGGCTCTACAGGCGGCTACGAAGCCCATTCGTATTCTTGGCGGAGGGAGCAACATCCTCGTTACACAAACGGTGTCTGATGTGATTCTCAAGGTCGAGATCATGGGTCGTCTCGTGCTGTTCGAAGACGAGCACACTATTACGATTCGCTTTGGTGCAGGCGAATCGTGGCACGAGAGTGTTGCGTGGTGCGTTGCCCAAGGCTACGGTGGACTCGAAAATCTTGCCCTCATTCCTGGAACCGTAGGTGCCGCACCAATGCAGAACATCGGTGCCTATGGCGTGGAGCAGGAACAGTGTTTTGATCATTGTAGTGGCGTAAACCGAACATCCATGCAGGAGTGCACCTTCCGTGCAGACGATTGTGCGTTTGGATACCGCGATAGTGTGTTCAAGCAAGCACTTCGCAACAGCGTCGTGATCACACACGTGGCCTACACACTTTCGAAGCAACCCGCTGTGCATTGCAACTATGCCGATGTGCAACACGAACTGCAAGCACGTTCTATTTCTGAACCATCGATCGCCGACGTCTTTCACGCCGTTGTTGCTATTCGTACGCGCAAGCTTCCGGATCCTGCGCAGATCGGCAATGCCGGTTCGTTCTTTCAGAATCCCGTTGTTGATGCCGGCCTCGCAACCCGCCTCCACGCTGCCTTCCCAAGCATGCCATCATATCCGCAAGCAGATGGCCGTGTGAAATTGCCAGCGGCGTGGCTCATCGATCAGTGTGGTTGGAAGGGCTATCGCAAGGGCGATGCAGGTGTTCATGTGAACCAGGCACTCGTGCTTGTGAACTACGGAATGGCAACGGGCGAAGAGATTTACGTTCTCTCGGAAGAGATCAAGCGCTCGGTGTTGGATCGGTTTTCTGTTGCACTCGAAACCGAAGTGAATCGGTGGTGATCACTGTTGTTTAATCGTGGCCTTCTTGAAGACTGCTACCCATTTCTTCGTTTCGCGAGGTGTAAGGGTGGCGCGGCGAACATCACGATGGATGATGTAGAGGGCGGCTTTTCCTTGAATGACGTAGTAAATCTGTGACTCAGGATGTTTGTCTGAATTCCATGTAGCTGCTTCGATGCTGAAGATAACCCACGGACGTTCTTCCGTGGTGCCGCGGTCGAGTACGGTAAGCTTGGGGGCAACCGCTTGCTTGCGCGCCTCTGCATAGATCACGCTCATGGCTGAGTCTGGATGTGCGCGATACACGCGCTTCATCGACGTCATCATGCCAAGCTCCGTCCAGTCTTTACCGATCTCACGCTCGCGTCGCAACACCACCACAGACATCGCACTATCGTCACGCGAGTCTACTTGCTTCCATGGACCTTTGTCTTGTGGCCAATCGATCAACACACCCTCTGTGACAGTGGCCGCCGTATCGCATCGTTCCTTCGCAAGCGCTGCTGCTTGCACGTCGCCCATGGACGCAGCACGTGTAAGATCTGTACATGCATCGGAGCGCGCTCCGAGTGCATAGTAGGCCTGTCCGCGTAGTGCCAAGGCGTGCGGAAACATCAAATTCCGCTCGAGCAGCACATTCAGATCCGCAACGCCTTTTGCTAGCTCTGTTGCTTTCACATAACAGACCGCTCGCATGTACAACGCAGAATCACTCTGCTGAAACTCCATGGCCTTCGTGAAATCTGCCGCTGCCTTCATCGGATCACAGCACTCTGCAAGGCACGCCCCCCGATTGAAGTACGTGTTGAATGTCCTCTTCCCACCATCAATAACCTTCGTATACACATCGGCCGCCTCTGTGTACTTCATGGCATAATGCAATTGCAACGCCGCAGTCTCCAACGAATCCACGTTTTGTGCAGCGGCAGAGGTAAGGACTGTGAAGGCGGCAAGGAGGAGAAAGAAGGGAGTCATGTGCGTGGTATGAAGTCGAGAAATCACAGGCAGCTTGACAAAATACGTAAACGCCCCCCCCCCCGAATGAATTCCTGCCGGGAAGCTGCCGGGAAGCTGCCGGGAAGCTGCCGGGAAGCTGCCGGGAAGCG
>Ga0105044_10003541_pt1 | contig 21434 bp, 16 predicted proteins | sample MAT01_FD_78092 | JGI IMG/M metagenome (GOLD analysis project Ga0105044, IMG submission 78092) | Freshwater microbial communities from Lake Fryxell liftoff mats and glacier meltwater in Antarctica - MAT-01 | ecosystem: Environmental > Aquatic > Freshwater > Ice > Liftoff microbial mat | place...
AAGTAATTTTGAAATTCATTTTAAGCTTAAAGATAAATCTGGTTTGACTGGTAACCTAGAAAAATTAGCTCAGTTTGCAAGTGGTGATATCGATATTGTAGGTATAACTAATCACTACAATTTTGAAGGTAAAATAGAAACTGAAATACCCCAAATTGCAGAGACCTTTGAGATTATTGGAAATTTTATTAACTATCTAAAAAACTACTCTGAAACTATTCTTCTAGTCACAGAGTCTCTAAAAGTTGATATTAATTTAGTTGAATTAGAAAGTTTAGCTCATAGCTTAATCCCTGTTTCTAGAATTTTAAGTTCTTCCACGGCGAGGATAAGGATTTTAGAAAAAGAGCTGAGTGAATCTAAAAATAGTAATTTAATCAATTTTGGATTTTTGGAACTGAGTGCTGATACGATAAAGTATTTCCAAAGTTTTCTACAGGATTTAATTGAAAATGCCAGAGTCATGGTTGAAAATGAAAAATTAAATGGCGGTTATGTCGATGCTTTGAACGAGGCTTGGGTATTACAGTCAGAACGTGGGGAAGAAATAGCTACAAGTAAAGAAAACCAGGAACCAAATTCGACTAAAAATAGAAAATATCAATCGAGCTGGGATAAAGTCCCTATTTTTTTGTTTCCAAAAAGAAAATTAACTCCTCCAAAAAGAGGAGATCAAATTTTGCATATTCCAGGAGTTCCTTCAGAGAAATATTATGAAAGGCTTTCAAAGCTACTTTTAGAAAATCCTAATATTTTGAAAAATCCAAGTTTTATTAAATATATAGGAGGTTTTCCTGGTGAAATTACGAACTTGAATGCAGAGGTCACCTCTTCACTAGATAGAATGGAGTGGATTGAGAGATTGCTTTATAATGGGCTTTTAGGAAGTAAAGTTGAAAGGTTTGTTTTTCCAGAAACTGAAAACAATGTAAGCAAACTGTTTTTAAGTGTTTATGGCGATGTTACTTTTAAGCAAGCTGGTTATGGAAATAGTTGTTTTCCTGATATTTTGGCGATGACGCTGGCAGAACTGGTGCAAGGAAGAGAATATTCAAATAGGCCCAGTGTCTATAACAATTTACTCAATAAAAGGGGTAGTGGGGAGGATCTTAGTCCAGATGAAATTAATTATCTGAATTTTGTAGAAGACTCAATACACCAAAACAAACTCCCACAAACAATTAGGAATATGGGTTATATTTTTGGCTTACTAAATTCAAGTGAAATACCTGAAAACATGTTTTCTATAAGTTTAGCAAATGGAATTGTGGAAGTTCTAAATGGCAAATTTGGGCAATTTTCGGAGGCAGAACAATTGGAATTTACTACTACTCAGTTGAATATTCCACGGCTTTTAGTTTTGGTTTCTAAATACGGTCTAGAAGAAAAGGATTTGGACACTCTAAACCAATATATGAGTACGGGAGCGGCACATATAATCAGGATAGAAAGCGGAAGATATCTAATTACTCCAAAAATTACCCAAGGATTTAGTTTTGCTGCTCAGTGGGTAAATCCCAATAACCAAAACCCTACTGGACACTTTAGTAGATGGTATGGAGAGAAATGTTATTCAATAGTAGCTCCTAGTATTTCTAATGGCGGTCAGGAGAATTATAAAAGATCAGATAAAGTAAAAACTACTAATTCTACTAATTCTAACTCAGAGCCTACAACTCGAAGCACTTACGGGAGTGATAATGGGGAAGTAGAAAGTAAACGGGGTAAAAAGAAAGATGGGAATTCAAAAAAAGGTATTGAAGGAGAAAGAAATCCCGGAGTAGATAGGGCTGAGCAAGAAGGAGTTATACATCGTATCGATGATGGTGATTATAAAAAAGAAAGTGAGCTTAGTGCATTGGTTGAAGAAAAAACTAGTTTTCAAAAACCACGACAACACCCAGAAATAACTGAAGATAAAAAATCTGAAGCAGAAACAAATACCGAGCAGAACCCAGAAAGAACTACGGATCCAGAAGTCAAAACAAACTCAGAAATACTAGAAGAGCAAATTTATAGAGTTTTATTTGAGAATGTTGAAACTTTGGGTTTAAATGAGGAGTGTATTGATACTTATATCAATGAAATAGATAGATTAACACGTTTCGACAAAACTTCCATTTTTAACAAAAATGAAGCAGAAAATTTTAACGAGCTAATAAGAGTTTTTTCTTCAATTCCTGGGCTCGAGAAAACCATAGAACAACTTACTTTTGACACAGAACAAATGAAAGAAGATGTTCAAACTGAGAAGTTCAGCAATATTAAAAATGATAATATCATAAATATTTTTTTAATTAATTTATTCGATGCGTTATCGAAACTAAAAGCAGAATTAGAAAGAGTAGCTGCGGAAAAAGTACGATCAATCCAGAAACTGGAAAAAATTGCAGTGCTTGAAAAGCAAGCTCAAAAACACAAAGAAGAAGAAAAAACAACAAGTCTAGCGGAAGTCTATAGGGTTAGTGACCATTGCCTATTTTTAAGTACCGTTATTCGGAAGTATGATGGAGGTAAAATAGCTTCAGAAACCCTCGATTTAATTCTTACTAAAGTTAGGGAATTAATTCGAAACACTGAAGAAGGCTATGATACTCTTTATCGAGGCAATGAATTTAGCAATTTAGTGAGCCTGGAAAGTCCAATGGGATTAGATTATCCCACTAGCTGGTTCAAAGATAGGCTTGTTGAAATTTGCTCAACTGATTCCAAACTAAAAGAATTTATAGAGAAAGAATTAAATGGGTATAAGTTTGAATTTGACCCGAATATTCCCGAAATTCCGAAAAAAGAAAGTGAAAGCGAGCAACTTACGGCGGAAGAATCGATTAAATTACTGGTTTCACACAATGAAAATAGACTGATTGGCTGTCTTAAAATACTTTGTGTAATTAACAAGCTCTATCAAGAAAGAATAAAAGTGCAAAATGATAAAAAAGAAGAAGAAGAAAGAAGAAGAAGTGTTATTAAGGAGGCCGATATATTGGTTGGAGGACCTGAATTTAATGAGTTATACAGAATAATCAAAAGTGGTTTAACCTTGATAAAAAAACTAGCAAAATTTCTTGCTGGACCTAATAGCAATAGAAAAATACAAGAGGAAACTCTTGAGCAATTAATTGCTAAACTACCTTTGACTCGAGCAAAAAAGTACTATAATGATAACAAGCAAAATTATATTTTTCCTGCAAATAATGATAACAAAAGTCCTTTTGCAGACAACGTTTCATTGCTACTAACTTACTTTCTTTTGTGTTTGAGAATTTTAGATGAACAATTATTAAAATTCGGGATTCCTAATACTTACGAGAATTTTGCAATCTCGACTGTAAAAAATTTTTCAGCCATTAACACTGAAGTGTTCAAAGCAGTTTTTGTAAAGCAAGATGGTCTAGTGAGTATGGCTATAGACTTTGAAAGTCCTAATGCTTATTCTTATGAAACTGCACCGGGCTACCTTAGTTTTTTAGAAATGTTTAAAGAAATGTGTGATCTCCTGATTGGTAGCATCGGCGAAAAAAGTATGATCATACTCTCCCCAACTTTAAATGACTATAAACAATTAGCTACAGATTTCATTCAATCTAAAGTTGCAGGCAAAATAGAAAAATACGAAAGGTTACGTGAGTATCTTGAAGAACGTGGGGTAGTTCTTGAAACAGAGCTTGAAAGAAACATTGAACCATACTTTGCTAGGAACTTTGAAACAACGAAAGAATACTATCTAAGGTTAATGAGAAGTAACACACCAGATCTCGGAATTTTACATATTTCTAATAAAGTATTAGCTTTAGCACTAGACAGTGATTATGTTCTGTCCATGGTAGCTATTGCAAACAAAAATATGATTCAACCAATTGAACAGAATTAAGGATCTCAAAAATAGGTTTACAGTAAATAATTTCTAGGCTAAAATACTCTTATGACTCCAAACAAAAATATAATTAAACCTGATCTTAACCAAAAATTAGAATCGCTTTCTCATCAAAAGCCCTCAAAACCCATCTTCCCAGGAAAAAAGAAATTTGGTTTACCGCTTAGTTACTCTCTGGTACTCTCCACTATCGTTTTTTTGTCAGTTGTAGTTAGCGGACTGGGATTCAATCTAATCAATTCCAAAAGTGCAAAACCCGCCAATATCGCCCAAGCTTCCAATTCTAGCGAAACTACGAGCCAATCTGGTGGTGAAATAACCCGAGATATCAAGTCACTTTCAGACCAGAAAACAATCGGTCAAGTAAGTATCAAAAAAGTAGATGAAAAAGTTTCTCAAGTTAATATCAAATATACCGCTGACCAAAACGAACACCCTGTTTATCTTCGCCTAGGCCAGTGTAGTAACCCAAATGAAGCGATCAAGGAGCTAAAACCAATTAGTAGAGGAATGAGCGATAATACAATAGAAAAAACTATTTCCGAGATTCTCAGCGGCCCAACAATTCTTCTAGTTCATGAATCCAAGGCTAACTTCAATAATTATATTGGCTGTGCTACTATAAAATAAAAATTGACAAAACCTGGAGCGGAAAATATTCTCCTTGAGCTTGAATGTCCCTAAAAGCCAAAGTTTTCGAGTTTGTAAAAACCATTCCAAAAGGTAAAATTGCTAATTATGGCTTAGTAGCAAGCCAGGTAGGATCTACAGCCCAAGTTGTGGGTTGGGTTTTGTCAGGAATGCCAGAATCTGAGTTTGACTTGATTCCTTGGTGGCGAGTAGTAGCCAAAGATGGTTATATTTCTGCGCTAAAGATGGGCTTCAAAGGAACCTTGCAAAAACAACTTCTAGAAAAAGAAGGCTACGAAATATCCGACGATCGGGTAAACATGCAGAAACATCTAGTTGAAATTGAGCCGAGTAGTGGTTTATTTTAGATTAATTTGGGAATAAATAAGTAGTAATTTCTGGATTAGCACAATAGATCTCACTCCATTTATCCTGGCATTTTCTCTCTTCAGACTCTGTAAGTATAGAAATATCTTTCACGTCACTGTAAATATAATCTAGAATAAACTTTTTCCAGACTTGAATTCCCTCACTCAAGTTTTTTAACTCTACTAATTGAACTCTGCGAAAAGAGTCGAGGCTTCGTGTAGAATAATCAAGATTTAGTTTAGCAATAAATTTGTTTATAAGTTTTAAACAACTAATTCTATAGCTATAAGTTAAATCTAGTATCTTGGAACTATCATCAGTAAAAGTAGAAATCAAAACCTTGTGACTTTGGCCTGGAAGATTAGCAGGGTAGGCCTTTAACCATGCAAAAAAATATTCTGGGTTTTTCTCAAAAATCAAACCATCAAAATCATCTTTCAACTGCTCTGCGACGGTACTCATTATATTTTTTTCAGTACCAGCTAGTAAAGTTAAAAAAGTGTTTAAGCGTTTTTGTAAATCTTCAAAACTAGGTGTGGTAAGTCCAGTAAAAGCAACATATCCATAAGGTTTTATGTCAGTATCAAGAGATTTAGATAAATCACCAAAAATAAATTTTTCAATCAAAACACGACAGATATTTTGTCTATTTTGTCTTTGAACAAGAGGATCAGAATTAGGAAGTTGAATTAAATTTTTTATAACTAACACTGGGTTTTTAGGATTGGCTAGTGGATAAGTTTTAAGCCAAATTAAAGCATTTTTTTTATCAATTATAACACCATTATCTATTTCGAGTTTTAATTGTTTTAAAATTATTTTTAAAATTATCTTAGATTCTTTTTTTTCTATACCCTCAACCACTAACCCCATCTTATCCAAAAGTTCCCGTAGCTCTCCTGCTGGTTCAGTTTCTTGAATGTTATGTTCTTCAAGTGTCCTCAAACCAGTTTGTAGTTCAATTGTAAACATAGATTGCAATAAACACTACTTTCAAAGCATATTCCCTAATAATAGTCAAAAATATTTGCAAATTAGTCAGCTTTTGCCTCAAGCCATTTTTCACAGTCCATAGCAGCTCTACACCCATCTCCAGCCGCTGTAATTGCTTGGCGATAAAAAGTGTCCTCCACATCTCCAGCTATGAAAACCCCTTCAATCTCACTCATCGTGGAATATCTACTAAACTCAACGCTCGGATTAGCTTCTTTTTCCAGGATTAATTTTGCTAGTTGTTTGTTTTTTGGAATCAGATAGCCAGCCTCATCCATACTGAGTATTCCTTTTACAAAAGTAGAATTAGGAATATGACCCACAGCCACAAAGACTCCATCCACAGTCAATTCAAATTTATTATTACCTAAATTTTTCAAATCACTATTTTCTTTTTTCAGTGTTTCTTCATCAAATTCAAAACCCTCTCTAGTATCTTCTAGAATTATCCCGGTTACTTTTTCACTACCCAAGAACTCTACCACTTTTTTGTTCGTAATAAATTCAATTTTAGGATTAGCTCTTGCCCTATCAAGCATTATTTTAGAAGCTCTAAACTCTTCACGGCGATGAATTATATAGACTTTGGTACCGAATTTAGTTAAAAAATTAGCTTCTTCCATTGCCGAGTCGCCCCCGCCCACAACAACGATTGTCTTTCCTCGATAGAAAAACCCATCACATGTGGCGCAGCTGTGGTAACCTTTTCCTACAAATTTTTCCTCACCTGGAAGTCCAATATATTTGGCTCTTGCTCCTGAAGCAATAATTACAGAATCGAATTCTTTTTCTCCAGCATTGGTTTTTATGGTGAATTTTGAATTTGCTATTTTCAACTCAGTCACTTCATCTAAAAATGTCTCTGCTCCAAACCTTTCAGCCTGTTTTTGCATATTTTCCATCAATTCTGGACCATCAATCCCGTTTACAAAACCTGGGAAATTCTCAATTTCAGTGGTGGTAGTGAGCTGTCCGCCTGGCTGCAGACCTAGGTAAACAGTGGTATCTAGATTTGCTCTGGAAGTGTAAATGGCAGCAGTTAAACCACTTGGACCTGAACCGATAATAGCAACTTTGTGTGACATAAATATATTGAAATTCAAACTAAAATTTAATCTTTGCTTGGCTTTTGTCAATTAAAATTCTTTCCAGGAAAAACTCGAAAACTCTTAAATAAAACTAATTTATAAATCTTATATTTCCCCGTTAACCAGATCTAATTTGACTTAATTTTCTTTGAGATGCTAATTACAGTAGATGACAATATTCTACGGCTTGGGTAACCACGACTCTAAATATCTGGAAACTAAACACAATGCTGGCAGATTAGTCTTAGAAAACTTAGCAGAATTATTTAGTCTAAAATTTGCAAAAACTGGAGACTTTTTCCTAGCAAAAAATAATGATATCTTTTTACTTTACTCCGCTGGATTCATGAACAATAGCGGCGAAGTACTTCAAAGTTTTTTTAATTATTTCAAAAATCTAACTTTTACTGTTAACGACACTCTAATTTTTCTCCAGGACGATAGTGACCAAATCGAAGGAAATCAGAAATTATCCTTGGCTGGTGGAAGTGCAGGCCACCACGGTATCAATAGTCTTTACAAACACCTTTTGAATTTAAAGATACCAGTTGAAGATGTATTGCGGTTAAAAATTGGAATCAGGCCACCGGAAAATAAACTGAAAAGTGAAACTTTTGTGCTCTCAAGAATCAGTGAAACAGAGAAAAAAAACTACAACCTGCTAGCCAAAAATATCTTCGGAAATATAGAACTATTTCGAGAGAGAGACCTGGGGAAACTTCAGACAATTCTAAACTCGAGCTTGACATTGTAGTAGCTACCTGATAATACTTAATTTGTTTTTATGCTGAAACACGCCTTGCTTGAAGGACTCAAAAATGTAATTCGCTCCTTTTGGCTGTCAGCCACTGCCGTATCTGTTCTTACAGTGAGCCTTGGGTCAGTAACTCTAGTTGCAACTCTTTCTACAATTGTGGGATTCTCAGTTCGCCAAATCGATAGACAGATTTCTGTAGTGACTTATTTCAGAGAAGATGCTAGTCCAGAAATAGTTAAAACAACTCAAAACGAACTAAGCCAAGTTAAAGAAGTTAAAGAAATTAGATATGTCAGTAAAGAAGAAGCCCAAAGTAGACTCAAAGAAAACAACCAGGCCTTGGATAATGTGATTACAAGCCTGCAAAAATCTAATATTAGCGTGGGTGTAGAGTCTTTAGAAATTACCCCGACCAGCTCTGAAACATACTCTAAAGTTGAAGATATTGTTCGAAGTGATAAATATAAAGATGTTTTTACTGATGTAAAAGGTGGAAAAGAATACATCCAAAATCTGCAAAATATTTATGATATTATTAGAATAGCGGGAGTAGCCCTAATAATTATTTTTGGGTTAATCTCAATTCTCGTGATGGCAAACATTTTGAGAATTGCTGTGTATAGTTACAAAGACGAAATAGAAATTATGAGACTTGTGGGAGCAACAGATAATTACATTCGATTGCCTTTTATCATGCAGGGTGCATATTTCAATCTCCTGGCAGCAGGGCTCGTGAGTGTATTTTTTGTACCACTTATAAACTGGTTAATTCCAAGAGTAGTGGAGTACACTAGAATTCCAGTATCCACAGTAAACGGAAATTTGTTTTTTCAATTATATATGTGGCTTGGTTTGACTATTGTTGGTTGGATTGCAATTGGAATAGCAACTGCCTACATGTCCACCCAAAGATATTTGAAGCTTTAGCTTCCTAGGCTTGACCACCAGATTATTCCAGACTATACTAGCCTCTAGATGCCAGTTACCTTAAATACTCAGACTATCGGACAAAACAAAGGTCCTAATCTCTTTACCACCTCGACTAATAAACTCCACCGAACCCAGAGAGTTAAAGATGATTTGGATCATTATTTTATTGAGGCAGATACTCAAGCCAGAGCCAAGTTTCTAAACTTACCCTACATTGACCTTTACGGTTTCCCGATCGACACCTCCCATCTAATAATGCTGTCTCAAAACGAAGTAGAAAAGTACAAAATTGGGATTTTTACAATCAAAAATAAAGAAATTTATCTAGCCACTCCTGAGCCCAAATATGAAGGCCAGAACTTTATCTTGGAAAAATTAAATACCCTTGGTTTCACTTACAAGATTTTTCTTTGTTCAGATTTAAGCCTACAAAAACTAATAAACACCTACAGATTCGTGGTCGGAGTCAGGACTATCGATGATAATATTTCTATCAGTGAAGAAAAAATCAACCAAAGCCTAAATACTCAGCAAAATCTAGCTCAACTAGCAGAAATTCTAAACCGTGTTTCAACCTCGGAAATTATTGAAAATATTTTAATTGCAGCACTTCAAAACGACGCCTCAGACATTCACTTTGAACCTGAAAAAAATGAATATAATCTACGCCTGCGTCTCGACGGAGTACTTCACACTTTTGCTCACCTCCCCAAGGACCTTCAAAAAACCATTGAAAGTCGTATCAAACTAGTTTCCGGACTAAAATTAAATGTAGATAACCTACCCCAAGACGGTCGTTTTAGTTTCAAAGCTGGTGGAAAAGAGATCGATGTTCGTGTATCAATGCTACCCTCCAACTATGGTTATTCTGTGGTTATGCGTATGCTGGGTACTGGAAGTATCGCCCTGGAATTGACTCAGCTTGGATTTACTGGACTTGCTAAAAAACGAGTTGAGAATGCCATCCAAAAACCACAAGGCTTAATTCTTAATACTGGTCCTACTGGTAGCGGTAAAACTACGACTTTGTATACATTTTTAGGTACTCTAAACGACGGCGAAACCAAAATTATTACTCTGGAAGATCCTATCGAGTACAAACTCTCTGGAGTTTCTCAAACCCAAATCGACAGTAAGGCTGGATATACTTTTGGAGCAGGACTTCGCTCCATTTTGCGTCAAGATCCTGACATAGTTATGATTGGGGAAATCAGAGACAAAGAAACTGCAGAAATTGCTGTCCAAGCCTCTCTTACTGGTCATTTAGTACTTTCGACAGTCCACACGAACGACGCTGCTGGAAGTGTGCCTAGACTTATGGAACTTGGGGTGAAGGGATTTCTACTTGCTGACTCCCTTGCAGTAGTTATAGGTCAAAGGCTAATTCGCCGGCTCTGCCCATATTGCCAGGTAGTAGACAATCTCAGTGATGAGCAAAAGAAAATAGTGATCAATCAACTGCAAAAGTTACCCCCTTCAGCAGAAGTAAAAATTCCAAACACTCTTGAATTCAAGACTTGCACTGGTTGTGAAAAATGCAACGGCCTTGGCTACAAAGGTAGGGTTGGAGTCTATGAGGTAATGGTTATTACCCCTGAAATGAGAAATCTACTCTCAACCAAAATTCCATCAATCGAAGACACTAGAAATGTGGCTCAAGCAGAGGGAATGCTTACCATGCTTCAAGATGGTATTCTCAAAGCCATTGACGGATTAACTGATATGAAAGAACTCCTGAGAAATGTAGGCTAGATTATATCTTATATGGTATAAAATATTTCTCATCCAAAAGTTTTTACACCCAGATTATTTAATAACTCAAACAGAATCACTTGCTACAATTAATTTCACTAGCTAGAAAATTTGCTATACTTTTTATACTGAATAAAACCTAACTCACTCCGCCGCTTACTACACTGTCTTTGTCTTCAAGTCGAATGATTTTAACACCTTGAGTATTTCTGCCAAACTGAGAAATATCCTCTGGAGCAATTCGAATTGTAATTCCATTTTTTGTAGTAACTATCAGGTTTTCCTCTACTCCAGTTAAGATTTGTACTAGGACTGGTTGTCCAGTTTTCTTTGATAAATTAAGAGTTTTAACACCCCCAGCTGCTCTATTAGTTTTGCGGTATTCTCCTAAACTAGTCTGTTTCCCGAAACCTTTCTCAGTAATCACCAGTAGTGAAGGATAAACCTTGGTTTTTTTATCATCAGATTCAATCAATGCATTGTCAGCAGACTCTTCCTCACCACCTTCTGAAAAATCAAAACTTGAAATCTGTAAGCTAATTAGATACTCTTTTGGTTTTAGTTTAATCCCCCTTACACCCTGAGCACTTCGACCCAAAGGGCTAAGCTGAGTACGATCAAAAATCACAGTTTTACCGTTTGAGGCAGAGACTATAATCTTATCATCATCAGATAAACTCAGTTCGGCGTCTACTAGCTCATCACCTTCTTTAAGACCAATTGCAATGATTCCAGTACGGCGAGTGTTTATAAACTCTTGTAACTTCGTTCTCTTTACTGTACCCTGTCTAGTTGCAAAAACCAGCGACCCTTCCTGGCTAGCTTCCTGATCCTTGCTCAAAGTCAAGATATTCGTGATTTTCTCATTTTCTTTTAGTTCCAAATAATTTACTAGATTCTGACCCCTACCCGTGCGTGAACCGCTTGGAAGATCAAAAACCCTAGTTTTAAAGACTCTACCAGTATTTGTAAACGCATAGAGATAGTCATGGGAATTGCAAAGCAAACTCTTTTTCACCCAATCTTCGTCTTTAGCATTGAAACTAGTCACTCCCCTACCCCCACGTGCTTGCTGCCTAAAATCAGTAATAGGTAAAACCTTGATGTATTGTGAGTGGGTCAATTGCACTAGAACCTCTTCGTCTTCGACAAAATCTTCTTTATTATAATCATTTACACCTTCTGTGACTATCTGAGTGCGGCGAGGTGAAGTGAATTTTTCTGATAAATCGGTGATTTCACTAGCTACTAGGGCTTTTTTGACCTCAGGATTCTCCAAAATATTTTTTAATTCTGATATTAATTTGATCTTTATATTTCGCTCATCTTCTATCTTTGCCTTATCTAGACTTGTCAGGGTTTGAAGTCTCATCTGCAGTACAGCTTCAGTCTGTTTTTCACTCAGTTTAAACCTTTCCTGGAGCCTTTGAGCTGCCTCAGCTTTGTCAGCACTACTGCGAATCAGAGCCACTACTTCGTCGATGAAGTCTAGAGCAATTTTTAACCCATCTAAGATATGTAGCTCATCTTGAGCTTTGTTTAGATCAAACTGTGTTCTACGGGTAACTACTTCAAAACGGTGATTAATGAACTCTACTAGAATTTCTTTCAAGTTTAGTAGCTTTGGCTGTCTCCCTCTATCCACTAGAGCTAACAGATTAAAGTAGATGTTGGTTTGGAGATCGCTAAGCTTGTAGAGCTGATTTAGAACCACTTCAGGGCTTGCTTCACGCTTAGTTTCAATAACGATTCTAATACCTTCTTTATTTGACTCATCTCGAATATCCTTAATTCCCTCGATACGCTTATCTTTAATCAATTCTGAGATTTTTATCAGCATGTCTGCCTTGTTTACCTGATATGGAATTTCAGTGATTATTACTCTATCTTCTAGAATTTCTGACTTCGAGCGAATCGCACACTTTCCGCGACCTGTCTGATAAGCCGACAGCATATCATTAGTTCCATAGATTATTCCGCCGGTAGGTAAGTCAGGACCAGGAATATATTTAACTAAATCTTCTATAGTAAGCTCTGGATTTTCTATCAAAGCAAGGACTGCTGTACAAACCTCTTGAAGATTATGAGGTGGCACTTCTGTAGCCATTCCAACAGCAATTCCAGTCTGTCCGTTTATCAGTAAATTAGGTAAAATAGTGGGAAGTACCTTTGGTTCTCGCTGGCTTCCGTCGTAATTGTCCACGAAATCCACTGTGTCTTTTTCTATATCGCTAACTAGATATACAGATGGTTTAGCCATTCTACTCTCCGTGTAACGCATTGCGGCTGGTGAATCTCCATCGATAGATCCAAAGTTACCTTGACCATCTATCAGAGGGTACCGCATGCTAAAGTCTTGGGCCAGCCTTGCCAGAGCATTGTAGACTGACTGATCACCATGAGGGTGATATTTACCCAGAACCTCTCCTACGACCCTAGCACATTTGATATACTTAGCTCCTGGAGTTAGCCCAAGTTTGTGCATTGTATATAGAATACGCCTGTGAACTGGCTTCAATCCATCACGGACATCTGGCAGAGCACGCGAGACTATGACGCTCATGGCATAAGTCAGGTAAGAGTCCTGCATTACCTTTTCCAAAATACTAGGCTGGATCTGGTCTTCCATGGTCTGAAGATCTCCAGAAAAAATATCACCTGAATCACTATCACCAGCCTCCAGGTCAGTTTCGAGCTCGCCTTCATCATCAATATCTTTTTTTATTAAACTTTCGAGGAGTTCTTTGTTTGAGTTATCATCAGATTCAAAATTCAAACCACCACCAGGACCTTGCAGATTATCGCTAGACATACGATAAAAGTTGGTAAGATGCTCAGTATTGTCAAATCTAGGAGCTTTTTAGGCAGTGAAAGATATTTTATAAAGCTAAAATTAGAAAATGGTTCACTTAAAAAATCATTAGAAACCAAAATCAGCTGTCAAAGCAAAATAAGTTGCTAAAAATATAATTATTTCCTAAACCACTCCACTAGTTTAACCAATACTTCTCTAGTAGCCAGCACATCCCCAAGAGCGTCGTGGGACTTGAAATCTCCTGTAATTCCAAGCTTATCTTTGAGTCCGCCTGGTTTAGAGAGGCTAGTATTTTCAAATGGCTTTTCCCTACCCTGACTATCAGCTAGCATATTTAGAGTTGCTACCATTGATTTAGTGTCTAGAAAGTCCCGACTAACCACATTTTCAAAAAACCTAGCTTCAGGCATCACTTTAGTAAAAACCATATCCAAAAATGCAAAATCAAAAGGAAAAAATTGCCCTACAGGAATCGCCTTTTGCTGAAAATTAGCACTAATAAAATCCAAAAACTGCTGACAAAAATCACCATAACTCACCCCAGCCTCGATTCTCTCCAGAGTAAATCCAGTTATTTCCATAGACTCCTGAGTTATTTCATAGCCTTTTGGCGGGCAAATATCAGTTACAAAACTAGCCATTATCTCAAAATTATTATCCAAAGCCGCAGCCGCTACCTGGATCAAACCATGTTTCAGGGGTGACAAACCTGTGGTTTCTGTGTCGATTATTAAATACTTGGCAGTTTTAAGGTTTTCAGTCATTTGAGAAATGATCAAGCTAAATCACACCCTTGTCAAAGAATTTAGCTAATAATTTTTTATATTTGATAAGCTCTTTTAACTTCAAGAACAAACCCAAAAACAAAATGAAATAAGAAATAATAAGTAGGCTGTAAAGATTAGAAATGATATTAATGTTAATAAAAAGTGCATTCCATTTTTTTTATAAATTTATTTGAAACCTAAATCTAGCAAACTCCACCAAAAAAAACCATTTACCATCTAAACTGATTGGGTTAAAAATTCTACGGTATTAGATTCTGCTGGCGGAACGTCATATTTGTAAACAAATAATATATCAAAAGCATTGAAACTATGTTGCAAATTAAAGCAAAGTAAAAACTAACTGGACACTTTTTGGATTATAAAAAATGGCAATAAAAAATAATACTAACTACCGGCAGTAAAGCAGTTCCTATAAAAATCATTCTTGAATAAGAACTTCTTTAGAATATAGAAAAAGCTAGATCGGAGATATTTAAGAAAATTAAATAGTAAAATGATTTGAACATGTTTAACTGTATTTACCCTAAAATCTCAGTATCTACAATCAGGTTTCAATGTTTTAGGACTTTTGTTTTTTGAAGTTGTAAATAAAACCAAAAATTAAGCAAATTACTGTTTGAAAAAGAAAAAAAGTTAAACTCATATATTCTATATAGGTAATAGGTTTATTAAGATCCGCTTTATCAAAAATACTACTTTCAATGAGATAAGTAGCTATAGAAAAAACTAAGCTTAAGGCAAAAAATATTGATGCGGCGTTAATTTTCTTATTTGTAATTAGGCAATAAATTAAACTAACTAAACTAACTAGAAAAAAAATAAATGATAATCCAAATGCAGTAACAGTAATTTGAGAATAAATACTATTAATTGGATTCAAAAAAATCAAAAATAATATCTCTATAAAAGTTAAAACTGCTAGTTTATTTATTTTAGGCATAAGTCTAATTACAATTATTTTGGATAAAACCTAAATAACCTCTATCTGGTCTAGCAGGCTCTAGATTCCACACCCGATCGGGTTTCCAGCCTCGAGCAAATTCAGCGTGGCAAACAAACTGATTATACATAGACCAATACTGATTTGTGTTCCACTGTTTATTCCAAGGTCTTGCGATACAAGTCCAACCAGACCATCTAGCGCACGAATTGGTTTTATTATATGCTTCAACCCAAGCATCCCAAGGTTGTTGGACTGAACCCCACGCTCCACACCAAGTAGGGTTGACACTTGCAGACCACATATCATTTCTTCTAATCCAATTAACTGAATTAATTGCGTTCCCGCACCAAATAGGATCAGCAACAACAGGAAACACAGCACCATTCAAATCAATATTTTGTCTTAAATTATTTCCTGCAATTGTGTACCAGGTTTTTAAGTCTTTACCGTTGGCGTCTTTAGCCCAGGGTTTAGCAATTAGTAACTTAGCAGTTTTATCGGGAATTTCAATTCCTTCAGGTACATTTTTGGGTATTTTTTCTTTTTCCTCTTTAGTATAGGGTCTAATTACAGCTGCTGAACCATCTTTGTTTAGAATTAGGTTATCATCTTTTTCTAAATCCACTGGAAAATCATAGAAGTTTGGAGCTGTTGAGTCCTTGATATTAATAATCTGCCTTATACCTCCATCTATACTTTCTACAATTATATCTGTTTTACTTTCTTTGCCTGAGTAGATTACTCTGTTATCTACTATATCTACTGAATCCATTTTCTGACTTTCCGGAATACCTATTTGTATATCTCCTTTGTCTTTGTTTTGGAGTTTTATTTTCTTGTTTTTTAGGTTGAATTTGATTTGTAGGTCTCGTTGATTTGAAGAAAGCTGATTTTTATTATCTTTGTTTAAGCCCTTAGTTTCAGGTTTTTGAGGATCTTTGTCTTTGATGTTATTTAGTATTTTTCGAATTTCTCCAGAATTTCTTTGATCGATTTTTACTTCGCCATTTTCTTTAGCAAAAACATTGGCTGGAACCAAGGAAAGGGTGAGAACTAACAGACTAAAAATAATGAATGAGTTTTTAAGCATAAATTTGTTATTAAATTTGAAACGCCATTCATCTAAAAAATTATTCTGGGGTTGTCAAAAGCATTGCTGTTCTACTTTTTGCGAATTTACAAATTGTTTTGTCTTATTTATGGGTTTGATAGCTACCTAGTATTATATTAATAACCAATTTTATACTCTATAGACTAATGGATAGAGTAGTAATAATAATAGTATAAACCCAATAAAACCACAAATATAAAACAAGATTTTATTTTTTAAAAAAAAGTAAATAGCAAGTAAAAGATGTAAAGCTATATAAACCATTATCATTGTGATGTAATCATAGACTTCAACTAAATATGGCAGAATTTGATTTTTGATTTCGTAATCTTCTTTTATCAAAGTTGAGATTAAAGCAAGCAAAAAAGCTACCAAAATAACAGAGATATAACTACAAATTAGTATAATTGTTTTATTTTCTTTAAGATAATTCTCTTTCACATCCTTGGATTAAATACACCTCAACTAATAGAATCGAACTCGGTCTCGTAACACAGATGTGTTATAGGAAAATACTACGAACTATTAACCTCCTTTAGCTCATTTTAAATATCAATCGTCTAAAACTCTATACCTGTCAAATCTATTCTAGTAAACTAGACATGTTTAAAAATGTTGTTTATATTTATTATGTAATTGACTTATGAATAAAAAAATAACTAAAATAATTATAGCTATCATTTCTATATCAATTTTGATTACTGTTATTGGTGTGATGATAAATTTGTTTATTATTCCGTTATTTAATAAATCTTGGAGTCGAAATTTTGGTCCTACAAAAATTGGTTATGAATCACAAGAAAAAAATCCGTCAATAAATCAAAATGATGAAGATAAGAGTGATGAGTTGCTTGCACAAAAAATAAATCAAAATGCAATTGATCTTATAAACACTCAAAATCAAGAAAAAAACCAGAACAGCAATTATTTTGAAAAACAAAGAGGTAATTATAATAAGCAAATTGAAGCTTATACAATATAAATAACCACCCTTGCTAGAGGGTGGTAGACATACCTAAATTTAAAATAACTAATTAATTGTTACTTCTTATTTTAGATACTGTGTAGGAAGCTGCAACAAAAAGAGCCATTGCGCCAAAACCAAAAACTAAAGTAGAAAGAGAAGTTGATAAACTTTCGAAACGTGCTGTCATAATAATAAAAAATAATGATTTATAAACCCCTAATAGGTTATTTGCTTGATTTTCGGCGCCTGAAAATTTGTACAAATAACTCAAGGGACTGCAGGTAGATAAACAATTTTATTTTTGTCAAGCTATACTGCCTAATAGGCTCTAGTTTCCTTATTTATCCGCTAATCGCGGGGGCAAAACCCGCATAATTTGGGGGGTAAATTAGGGAAATTATATTTAATGTTAGTAATTATCGCCCAAGCCGGAAAAGAATATTATAGTTGTTGACAGAACGCGAAAATATCTGTAAACAATATTCAGTTTTTTATGATTTACAATTTGCTTCCAGCAATTTACTCATCACTCGATATCGTACACAATATACTGTTGCTGTTAAGTTTTTTTTCAATTGTCAGAATAGTAACTACAAAAGTTAGCCCTTACAGCTCGATCTATTTAGGAATAGTTTTACTGATACAGTCTGTTTATAACGGCTGTCCGCTTAGTGACCTACAAAATTTAGTAGCATTACAAATTAACAAAGAATCTATACCAAATCAGTTTAATGGTGGTGTATTTGGTGATTTTACAAGCATTGCTAGGTTGTTTTTCTTTTGCTTTTCACTCATTTTCTTGTACTATTCCTATCGCACTTGGAACAAAGTAAATGTGAAAGTAAATCCTCTGAGAATATTTGGTAAGCATTTTTCCTATTCAAACTTATTTCAGAAAAAACAGGCTATCTAGTAGTACTTTCGCCCAGCTAGGATTATTAACTAAATACTAGATAAAACATTATTAAACGCAATGCTTATCTGCAAAATTAAGACCGAATGGTAAAGAAATAACTTACATTCTAAAACTCTAGTGGAATCCTTTGCTATAAATGGAAATTTTCCCAAACAAAAAAACCACTGGTAGTGGCTTGTAATTAAATTTATTTCAAATTGCTTTGGAAATCACGTGGCTCCGAAGACAGGACTCGAACCTGTGACCTGGGGATTAACAGTCCCTCGCTCTACCAACTGAGCTACTTCGGAATAAGTATAGGCCTATTTTTTGAAAGTATTTGATTTTCGTCAAGAGCTAGCTAAATATTTCAGAATTTTAACTTAATTCCTGGGGTTTTACTCAAACAAAAACTCTCCTTTCAGGAGAGCTAAATACTGATACCAAGTGTATTTATTTTTTCTTAGAACCAGCAACTGCTTCTTTGAGTTTCTTACCAACTCTAAATCCTGCAACTTTTTTTGCAGCAATTTGCAATTTAGCACCGGTTTTTGGGTTTCTACCTGTGCGAGCTTTTCTATCTGAAGTAGTAAAAATACCAAAATCAGGAAGAGCAACTGAATCACCTTTTACTAAATGATTAGTGATTGTTCCAAACAAAGATGAATATACTTTTTCTACGTGAGCTTTTGTGGCAGAAAGTTCTTTTGCTACCATTTCAATTAAACTGTTTTTTGTGATTTTGGACATAGCTAAATAAATTAGTGTCTGATTATCTCAATAAAATTTGGAAAAATGTCAATATACTTTTTTGAAAGACTTGTTCTTAGACTTTTGAGATGCATTGAAGACATACACTTCTAGTGAAAACTTGCATACTTAAAAAACATGTGATATAATTCTCTAAATTCTAGTAATAACACAATTAAAAACAAACAAAACCATATGTCCGTACAAAAAAATCCACTAGCAGAAAAGAAAGTAATTTATTTTGGTGTTGCAGGCCTGGCACTCCTAGCTGTAATAGTCGTATTGAGCATTTCGTTATTCAATAGGCCAGCTGATAAAAAAACAGAGGCAGCAAAAAATGACACTACTCCAACTCTTATAAATAATACTGACCCAGCAAATACTCCAAGTAATGTGGATACTTCACAGGCTTTACCAATAGAAAACAAAACTCTAACTCCAGAAGAAGTAAAAAAACAAATTTTGGAAAATCCTAATCTAACTGAAGAGGATAAAAAAGTAGAAGTAGGTAGAGTAGACTTACAGCAGTTTCTAGCATCACCATTCAATCCTGAAGAGGTTAAAGAGGAAAACAATTTCCCAATTCTTACTCTGAAAGAAAATGAACTAAATATCAAAATTAGTTATTCCAGCATCGGAGACCAGATCATGGACAAAGCAACTCTTTTTGTTAAACTAGGTGATGGAATCAAAGTCATTCCTGGTAGTATGAAGGATTCTTGCGACGGTAAAGATATCTCAGTTGCTGACTCAGTTTACAGTGGTAGCGATAACACCATTAAATATGGACCATGTAGTACAGACAAAGCTGTGGGAAAACTGGATATTGGTAAAAGTGGTGTTTTGAGTTTCAAAATTCAAGGAACTGATTCTATTAAAACAAAAGCTTCAAAAATCTACTCTTTTATCCAAAACGATGGTGGTAACCCAGGAAAAATCGATTACGCAAACATCAAGGCTTCTTAGTACTTTAGTCTCTTTCAAAAATAAACAAAAATAAACAAAAATATATATGTCACCAAACAAGGTAAATTCCTTTTTCAGAAAAAGAAAGCTAATTACAATTCTAGTAGCTAGTTTAGTAGTAATAGCATCAATAGGTGTGGGAGGTTTCTGGTTGTTTAATCAAAACAATCAACCTAACACTGCACAAGCTTTTTCACCAACTGGTGACATTACTATGTATAAAGGCGAAAAAAAGACCTTCAAAATCAAATACAGTAATGGAGGTGATGTAGCTGCCATCGATAGCGCCAGATTACAAGTCACAGTAGGACCCAAGTTCACAGTAGATCCAACATCCTTCAAAGATGCCTATGATACTAATGGTAACGGGAATATTGATGATGAGACTTTATATTGTGTTAATAGTTCAATTCTTACTGTAGTTGGTTCTGGCGCATCTGCCCTTAGATACAGACCTAGAAGTGCTACAACTACTGGCAGTCCTTGCAATGGAGAAAGCACAGCTGGACCTACGAATATTGCCCCAGGACCTGCAGACCAAAGCGTAAACTATGGTATATTATATTTCGACGCTACTCTGAAAACTACAATTACTGACCCCGTGGGAACAGTCCTAACCCCAGATCCATTAGATTTCCAAGGTATCCAGACTACTCTAAATGTAGAAAGCGATACTAAAAATGCTAGTTTATCTATTAGAATTGTAGCTGCTCCTGTAGGATCTCTAACTTTTGGAACTCCTGGTGCAATAACTGGAATAAAAGGAACCCCACTTCCAAGTATAGTACTTACTGGAAACAACGTACCTACAGGAACCACTGCTAATTTTACACCTGCGGGATGCTCTGTAGCTATCACTGGTACTATTCAAGGTTCTAGCTGGGTACCTACTACAGGTTCTACAATTCCAGCTTGTGCTACAACTGGAGCTGCAAATGGGGTACTTCAATCTTCTAGTGTTCCTAACCCTGCTAATGCACCTACGACTTTTAGCGTACCTGGCCCTACTACTATTGATTTGCCAAACATTGGTACTGGTAGTTGCAACCCTGATCCTTTAACAGTTGGCAATCCTGCCACTTGTAATTTTCCTTTAATTGGCGATAGTAATAACAATTACGCTCTACCTGCAAATCCAATCACAGCTGGAATTAGCCAAAACGGTAATGGCGTAGGTGATTTAAACCCTGTAAGCGGCGGATATAGTACGGCTTGCACACTCCAAAACAACAACACAGTAAACGCTTCATTACAATGTGCAGGAGTCCCAAGTACTGGTGGAACTCTAGGACCTAGAAATGTACTTACAAGAATCGGAACTGCTACGCCAGCTGACAAAGACGATATAAATCTAGTAACTGCAAGTGTAACTACGCTTAGAAGCGGGAAGTTATATTTCACTGGTTCTGACAATGCTACAGCAACTTGGGATAGCGAAACTGAGTTCAATACTGCCTACCCTCAAAGCCAAAAATATAGAGATGGTAGTGTGAAATTAATTTTTGATGAAATTAAAAAAGCCAATGGAACCACTGTAAATTCTGGTACATGTACATTTAGTCTCTACAGATATACTAAACCTGGAATAATTAGCAATAGACTTCGAAACTTCAACGGGACAATTTCCAATGGTAAATGTGTCACAGATCTTACTATTACAGACCAAACTGTAAACTACTACAGAGTAAAAGTAAATGTAATTGACGGCACTGAAAATCTTTCAATTATAGAAATTCAGTTCTTGGAGGTAGAGGACAGGGGGGAATAATAAACCCAGTAATCCGGTTATTTTTAAAAATAATATAC
>Ga0105044_10003544_pt1 | contig 21420 bp, 12 predicted proteins | sample MAT01_FD_78092 | JGI IMG/M metagenome (GOLD analysis project Ga0105044, IMG submission 78092) | Freshwater microbial communities from Lake Fryxell liftoff mats and glacier meltwater in Antarctica - MAT-01 | ecosystem: Environmental > Aquatic > Freshwater > Ice > Liftoff microbial mat | place...
GCAATACCTGCGGGCCCAGCGCGTGCGAACATTGCTGATGCGAGCCATGGCGAAGGTGATGGAGAAGGTCGATCTGTACGTTGGCGGCAACGACCTCGTGATCACGAACTTCACCGGCCATCCGACGATCTGCCTTCCCAACGGATTCATTGTCGAGAAGGGCGAACCCGCACGGCCCACGAGCCTCACGTTCACCGGCCGGCTCTACGGGGAGAGCGGGTTGATGTCGGTCGCGAAGGCGTACCAGGACATCACCGGCCATCATCGACGCACACCGCCGTTGAAGTCCCCGTGAGCCGGGAGATTCTTTCTCCTCGCGCTGTCGCCTCACTTCGGCGCGAACAACGAAGCCTTCAACATCCCCGTGCCCAAGGGCGATGCGGACTTCGATCCCACCGGCGCCTCCGCACCCGGGGCGCCGCCGATGACGGGAGTCGCGTTCAACGAGATCGGGATGTTGACCGTCAACCTGAACGCACCCCCGAAGCCCATGTCGAAGGCATGAACCACGGCGGTGCTCGGCAGTGAAGGGAGCCCGAAGACAGCGAAGCCAACGACCTGGGAGCGAACACGAGAAGGTCCGCTCCTGGAATAGACATCACCTGGCGATCAATCACCGGCGCCATCGAGCCATGTCTCGAACTGTGCGGCTTTTGCCGTCCAGCCTTCGAGGTCGAGCTTCACTCGTGCCTCTCGTTGCGACTTGGGCACACCGTCTCGTAATCGTTCCTGCACCACCTTGGCGAAGGCCTCGGGAGTGCTCACCACGTCGAGGCTATCCGCCCATTGCCGCGTCGTGGGAAGATCGCTGACCACCACCGGCTTGCCCGTCGCGAGGTACTCCTTCAACTTCAACGGCTGCATCGCCCGCGTCACCGGCAGGTCTGCGTATGGCATCACCAGCACATCCGAGAGCCCCGCGAGCGACGGCAGATCCGCGTACGCCACCGAAGGCAGTAAACGGACTCGCGGCAGTTTCAGTAGCTGGGGATCAGGATCATCCTGCGGGCCGATCAAAAGAATCGACCCGGAATTAAGGCTCTCGCTGAGCTTGCGAACGAAGGGGACATCCATCCGCCGATCGACGACGCCCCAGAACACCACCCGCGGCCCCGGCTGTGCTGCGATCTCGCGAAGCGAAGCGGGAACCTCCGTCGGACGCACCTTCCGCCAGTGTTCGAGGTCGACGCCATGCGTTAGCAGGTGGGAAGGCTTGCCGAGTTTGGCGATGTGCTGCTGAAGCGTCTCGCTCACCGCGACGACGGCATCGACCTTCGCGACGAGTTCCCGCTCGCGTTTCCGCACGGTCTCGCCATCAAGGCCGGGCCAGACGCTGAAGTCGTCCACGCAGTAGTACACCCAGCGAGCCGCGGTGAAGCCACCGACAAGGCCGCCGAGAACGGGCAGCGTTGTGATGACGATCGGCGGCGACGGCAGCGAGGCCACGATCGGACGCAGCGATCGCAGCACCAATCCGCGATTCAACGCCCGCGACCAGAGGCTGCGAAACGAGGGCCACATCTTCGGGCTGACGACTCGCAGCGACGGGCCCGGGGAACTTCCAAGCTCAGTGGGAGGAGGCTTCGCACCGAAGGTCCACTCGCGAATCTTCTCGAAACCTCGCTTCATCGTGAACAGGTTGAACGCCGGCGGCTTCATGCCGATCGTGTTGACCCAGATCACCTCGCGGTGATCCAGCAGACGGCGAATGAGGTGCTGGCAACTCGACGGATGCCGGCCCCAGTCGTCCGAGAACACCACCAGCGGCGAGCGAGCACTCATGGCGATTCCTGCGAGGGGCTCTCCGCGAAACGGGAGCGGATAACTCGCGCCGGCACGCCCGCGGCAATCACGTTCGCCGGCAACGGCTTGGTCACCACCGAGCCGGCGGCCACCACGGTACCGGCACCCACGTCGGCCATCACGATCGCGCTCGTGCCGATCCACGCCCCGGCCCCGATCGTCACGAGTCGGCGCTCGCCCCCCTGCTCGCGGATCGGCTTCGTGGGATCGTCAAAGTAGTGGGTGCTCCCACCCGAAGGGATTTGCACGTTCCCCGCCAGCAGCACATCCCGTTCAAGATGGACGAGCCCCAGCGAGCACCGCGGCCCCACGTACACGTTTGCGTCCAGCCTGGCCCCGGCCTGAGAGAAGAGGGTGCCAAACTCGACGAGGCACGAGGAGTGACATTCCGCGAGCACCCGCTGCAGAAACGCCCGACGCAGATATTGCCCCACGATTCCCGGCAGCAACGACAGGCCCTGCGACGCCGACTCCAGAGCACGATCACGGCCCAACATTTTCGAGGAGATGCAGAAGGTGATCCACACCGGCAGCACGAAGACCAGCGCGGTGAAGCGAGCCCCGGCCTTCAGGGCGTTCTTGATCGCCGAGGGCTGCGCGGGGGGGACGGGAACAACAACGTCAGTGGGTTCGCTCGGTTTCATTTTGGCGAGGCCTGTTCGACGAGCCCCCTTGCGTAAGCAACCACTCGAGGAGCAAGTGGGCTACTTGGAAGACCCAAGAGAATCTCGAGGCACCCTGTTCGATTTACTTCAACGACTTGAGCCACTTCTCGACGCCAGGCATGTGTTTGACCATGGTCTCCTGCGGTCCGCTGATGCGGATATGCGTCGCGTCGTCGCCTTCCACCACGATGACCCACACCACGCGGTAGTTGTCACGCTGTTCTTCCTTCGACTTCGGATCGAAGGGGCGTTCCTTGAACTTCCACGTCCCCGACGCATCCAAAATGTGCAGGGTTGCGCCGGCCACTTCCAGCTTGCTTTGCTTGCCGATGTCGTCCGCCGTCTTGCCCTCGGGCACCACGAACGACGCCTTCCATCGCGGGAACGACTTCGAGGGCTCCGGATTGGTTTCCGGCATCACGATCAGCTCGGCATCGCCGTCATCCCCTTTCAGCTTGAACTGGAACGATCGCAGCCGATTCGCCGTCTTCTCCACGGCCCATTCCGCAGGGGCGGGGGCCTTGAGCTTGGAAAGCTTCACCTCCACGGGCTTATCGGCCGCGAACGCGAACGACGTGCCCGCTGCGAGCGTGAAGGTGAGGCCAAGGAACACTGCCATGCCGAAGAGGCCGCGAGACATGCGAAGCTCCTGATCGCGTAGGGAGGAACCCAGCAGTGCTGCCGGGCTGCCATCATCCTAACTCCCGCATCCCGGAAGTCGAGGAACATCTCAACTTCGATCGCCTCGAGAATTCTCGGCGGCTCCGCTTTGCCCTTGCACTCACGTCCCGACTCTCGAAAATACCGGAAGCCTCGAAATTCCACGCCCGTCCTTGCTTTCGAGATTCCCCATGCTCGTTCGCGGTCTGTCGCTCGCGGCCCTGGCGCTTGGCCTGTCGTTTCTGCCTCTGGGCGCTCAGCCAGGCAAGGAACTGGTGAAGGATTACATCAAGAAGGACACACGGGCCGAGACCGTGAAGGCCACCCTCGCCGCCTTCGGCCTGCCCACACTTGATGGCCCCTGGTCCTTCGCGGGGCCGTTCCCCCTGCCGGATCAAAACGCCTTCAGCAAAGCTTATCCACCCGAGAAGAACGTCGACCTGAAGGCGACTTACACAGTCGAGGGCGTGAAAGGCGAGATCACCTGGCAGTCGATGCCGAAGCTGGAACTTGGCAAGATCGTCGATCTCTCGCGGCTCTTCCTCAAGCACCGCAACAATCAGAACGTCTACCTTTACCACGAGTTCACCTCGCCCGAGGAGTTCAGCCTGCCGTTGTCGCTGGGCAGCGATGACGCGATCGCCGTCTTCTTCAATGGGAAGAACCTCTTCTCCTCAAGCGTCGTCCGCCCCGCGAAGGCCGACCAGGACAGCGTGATGCTGGATGTGAAGGTGGGTACGAACAAGCTGCTTCTGAAGGTGGGACAGTATTCCGGTCAGTGGGCGGTGTACGTAAGCCCGGACCTGCCGAAGCTGGTGGGCGGCTCCGTGATCAAGCGGCTCGAACGCGATTTCCCGCCCGCCTCCGAGACCAAAACCATCGCCTCCTCAGCGAGCATTGAGAGCTCGTCATACGCCCTCACCACGCTGCCGATCCCGGAGGAAGCGAATCTTGAAGTCGGCGGCCTGGGCTTTCGGCCGGACGGCAAACTGCTCGTCTGCACTCGCCGTGGCGATGTCTGGCTCGTGCATAATCCCACGGTGGAGGATCTCTCGCAGTTGAAGATCACGCGCTTCGCCACCGGTCTCCACGAAGCCCTGGGAATGCATGTCGTCGACGATCGCACCGTGTATGTGATCCATCGGCCGGAACTCACGAAGCTCGTCGATCGCGATGGCGACGGCACGGCGGACGAGTTCACCACCGTCAGCGATCGCTGGGGCGTGTCAGGCAACTATCACGAATACGCCTTCGGCCCCGCCCGCAACCGCAGCGGCCACTTCTTCCTCAACCTGAATGTTGCCTTCGGCGACGGCCACCAGGCCCGCTCCCCCTGGCGAGGCTGGTGCCTGAAGATCGATCCCAGCACCGGCGCGATGGAACCCTGGGCATACGGCCTTCGCTCCCCCAACGGCATCAACTTCAGCCCCCATGGCGACCTCTTCTACTGCGATAACCAGGGTGAATGGTGCGCCACCAACAAGCTATGCCACCTCCAGCAGGGCAAGTTTTACGGCCACCAGGCGAGCCTTCGCTGGGTGAAGGATTCCGCCTTCGCGAAAGACGCCCCGACGGACGACAAGCTGCCCAGCGGCATGCTCTACGACGGACAGAAGGGCCCGACCGCGAACTCCCCCGAAGGGATGCCGCCCGTCGTGCCGCCTGCGGTCTGGTTCCCCTACGGCCGCATGGGCAACTCGGCCAGCGAACCGATCTGGGACACCACCGGCGGCAAGTTCGGCCCTTACACAGGCCAGATCTTTGTCGGAGACCAGACGAAAGCGTCCGTGATGCGAGTGGCTCTCGAAAAGGTCAACGGTGTCTTCCAGGGCGCCTGCTTCCCCTTCCGCGCCGGCCTTCAGTGCGGCGTCAATCGCCTGGCCTTCGCACCGGACGGCAGCCTTCTCGTGGGCGAAACCAATCGCGGCTGGGGCTCCATCGGCGGCAAACCCTGGGGGCTGCAACGCATCGCTTACACCGGCACCCTTCCCTTCGAGATCCATCACATCGCGCTCACCAAGGATGGCTTCGACCTCACCTTCACCAAGCCTCTCGATGCCAACAGCATCGAGAAGCTGACGAACATCTCCATAGGATCGTTCACGTACATCTACCACAGCACGTATGGGTCACCCGAGGTCGATAAGCGTGCGGAGAACGTGACGAGTGCGAAGCTGAGCGCCGATGGCCGTACGCTGAGTGTCGCCGGCCCCGTACTCAAAAAAGGCCGCGTGTACGAGTTCCGACTGGAAGGCGTGAAGGCCAAAGACGGAAGCAACGTGCTGCACCCCGAGGCGTACTACACGCTCAACGAACTGGCGAAGTAAGTACTCTCCCACAAGTGGGGGAACAGAGTGCTCAACGATAATGATGCAGCCATCGCTGTCCTCTCCCCTTGTGGGATCCCGCAAGGAGCGAGGACGCGGAATCCGAGGTGCGAAGATCGGTCAGGCCAGCTGATCGAGGTCGCGGATGCGTCGATCGGCGTCGAACGTGGGCGGCGGTAGCGACTCCGCCAGCGTGATGGCGTCCGCTTCACTCAGGCCGAGCTTCGCCGTACCGCTACCGCGGAAGACGGGAAGCTTTCGCTTCATCGCCAGGATTTCACGTCGCGTGCGCCCCTTCGGTGCGTCTGGCCAGCGGCCGATCCGCTCGTGGAAATCGAAGAACACCGGCACCACGCTCTGGATGTATCGCCAGTATCCCGGATTATCCGTCTGCACCACGAACAGGCCGCCTGGCACCAGGCAACGATGCACCGACGCGAGGAACGGAGGCGTGATCAGGCGAAGAGAGATCTTCGCAGGGTCGTAAAACGGCTGCGGATGATAACAGTGGATCTCGCTGACGGAGTGTGGTTCCACATACCGCTCCAACAACTCATGGCCGCCGAGCACGGCGAAGCGAACGTTCGCAAGGCCTCGCTGGTTGCCCCGCTTGCGAGCGTAGCGAATGACGACGGGGAGGATATCCGTGCCAAGGTGATCGTGGCTGGCTCGCGTGATGGCCGAGCCGATGAGAAAGCGTCCGTTGCCGCAGCCGACGTCAAGCACCACCGGGGCCGTGCGGCCGAAAAGCTCCAGCCAGTTCAGCCGGCCTTCCGGCATCGCCTTGAGCGCGGTCTGCGCCCAGCGGCTCGGGTCGACGACCGTGCCAGGAAAGGGGACGCCGAACTCGCGATCACCGGGTGGAATCATGGAGACAGATTAGGCCGTCGACACGAAATGCAAAACTCGGTTCTGGAAACTCGGGACGGGAAGACGGGAGGACGGGAAATCCATCCAAGGCAGGCTCAGCGCGTCGGAGGTTCGTCGGCGTCGCTGGACAATATGCGGGCCTGGTAGAGTTCGGCGTCCTCGTTGTCGAAGCAGCAGAACATGACCAGCTCGGGAAGCTCATGCTCTGCCAGCCATTGCAGCACCGTCGTCACCGCGACGCCAGCCGCGTCCGCCTTGGGATAGCCGTAGACTCCGGTGGAAATGCAGGGAAATGCCACCGTGCGAAGCCCGGCCTCATGAGCCAGGCGGAGCGATTCACGGTAGCAGGACGCGAGTTGAGCCGCCTCGTGGCCTCGATGGCGATAGAGGGGACCCACGGTGTGAATCACATGGCGAGCGGGAAGGAGATATCCCGCGGTGATGCGAGCCTGACCGGTGGGGCAACCGCCAAGGCGGCGACATTCGTCCAGGAGTTCCGGGCCCGCGGCACGGTGAATGGCACCGTCGACGCCACCACCGCCAAGCAGGGTTTCGTTGGCCGCGTTCACGATCGCGTCCACATCGAGGCGAGTGATATCGCCCCGATACACACGGACTCGATGGGCCATCGGGTGAGCCATTGGAATCAGTCCGGATTCGTGGAGAGTTCGCCCAGTAAGGTCGGCGTCTTCTCCTTGAGCTTGAAGACGCGAATCTTGCCGGTAAAGTCGCCGACGAAGTACTTCTCGCCGGTCGTGTCCACCGCGACGCGAAGGGGAAGGTCGGTGAAGCCTTCAAACCGGCCGCTGTTGCTGCCATCGGCCTTCCAGAGGCGTGCGGTGTTGTCCCGACCGCAGGTGATCACCGAGCCATCGCGGGTGTACTGGGCGGAGAGAACGCCAGGCACCTTGGAGTTGGTACGGCCACCCGCACCCGGTGCCGCGGCCTGAGCCGTGATCGAACGTGTCGGGAAGCCATCCTCCGCGTACCACAGAATCAGTCGGCCGTCCTCGCTCGAAGAAGCAAGCATCTGCGAATCGGCACGCCAACTCAGATCGGTGATGCTGTCCTTGTGATCGCCGAGCGTGAAGACGATCCCACCGGTCGCGGGCTCCCAAACGTACACGCCGCCATTGCGGTCGCCGGTGGCGAGCATCTCGCCGTTGGGGCTGAACTCCATTGCCGTCACCCAGTCCGTGTGCTTCTTGATCTTGTGCTTGAGCACGCCGGTGGCCGTGTCATAGATCTTGATAATCTTGCCGGGGCCGCCCAGCGCGACGAGCTTGTGATCGGGGCTGACGTCCGCGGCAAGCACCAGGTCCGCTTCATCGCCGATCTCGGTGACGCGCTGGCCGGTGGTAATATCCCAGATCACGACCTTGCCCGCGAAGGCTCCACGGCCGCCCGCGGCGAGCAGCCACTTCCCGTTCCGGCTGAACTTCAGGACGTGCGGGATTCGCTCGGGGAACGGCAGCGAACCGATCAACTTCAGCGTGTCCGTGTTGTAAAGCAGGACGCGCTCGTGACCCGCAACAGCCAGCAGCGGAGCCCACGGGCTTGCGGTCATTGCAGTCACCGGATGCGATCGTTCCGTCTTCGCCAGGGCGACGCTGGGCAGGGTTGTCGGCATCGGCGGCGCGCCGCTTGGCTTGCCCAGCGACGAGATCGCGACCGGGTCAATGTCGATCTTTCGGGTCGCGGCCTTTGCCGCACCGACGGCGGTCTCCGGAGCGCCCAGTTCGATCCACTTCTTCAGAAGTGCGATGTCCGCTTCGGGAATCTTCGGCCCCTTCGGCGGCATGTGCGGTTCGACGTCGTGATTCGTAACCTTGAAGAGCAGGCTCTGATCCGGGCTGCCCGCCTTCACCGCCTCGCCGCTGGAACCGCCGGCCATCAGGGCCGCGTACGTCGCCACGTTCAGGTCGGACGTGGCCTTATCGGGATTGTGGCAGTTCAGGCAGTGCTTGCGAAGCAGAGGCAGAACGTGGTCCTTGTACGTGATGGCGTTCGCCGCCGGCTGCGCCTGGGCCAGGCCGGCCGCCGTGCCGAGGATCGCCATCGAGAAGAGAAGTCGTGACGTCATGGAGTCGGATCCCAAAGGAAGTCGCCAGCGGTTTCTTGAGGGCCATGTCGAGTTTTCGAGACTCAACATGCTGTGAAGGGCGCCAGGAGGAGAAGGCGGCCTTCGAGATGTTTTTACAGCCGGGTCAAGGCATCGAAAGCCGACGTATCGTAACACGCCGGCGCTCACGCGCGAATCACGGCGAGCGATCAATGGTTGAACGTGAACTCTGTCGAGTTAAACAGGCCCCACAGAATGTCGGCGTACACCAGGGTGGCGGCGCTCGCTTCGTGGCGTTTCATTGCGTCCGCCAGCGTCTGCTCCAGCACCTTGATGTTCTGCTGGGCGGACGCCGCGGCCTTGCTGCCCTTGGGGGCGGTGGCGAGCTCCTGCCGGAGTTGCTGCAACCGCTCCTTGTTCCTGGCTGTGTTCGGATCCTGGGCAAGCTTGGCCTCCGCAGCCGCCTTGATGCGGGCGGCATCGCCAATCTCTCGCTGCACAATCTCGGTGAGCCGCTTGCGTTCACCCTCGTTGGCTTTGCGGCCGATCGTGATCAGGAAGAGTTGATCGATGATCTCACCTGGCGACTTCTTCTCCGCGATCAGCGAAGGAATCAGTTTCCCCTGGGCGATCTTGGAAGTGATCGTGTCGCCATTGATCAGGTGCAGCGCCTGTGACAGGTTCGCTTCGTGGTTCACCTCGCAAGAGCAAGGCGTCTCACGCGGCGCCCGGCCGAAGGTCGTGAGGAAGTAGTTCGTGACCTCACCCGTGTGAATCTGGACGGCCCGAGTGCCCGGAGGCGAGAGCGTGAAGCGATCCTCGGTGCCCGTGATCTTGCTGATGGCGTCGAGAAGCACTTCCGCTCGCAGTCGGCGGACGTAGCTGTGAGAGAAGTTCGTTTCGTCCAGTTCGTTCGTGGCGTTGGTCGTGGCTGAAAGCTGGTAGGTCCGCGAATTGCAGATGTCCCGGATGAACTTCTTCTTATCGAAGCCGTACGACGCCAGCCGCTTGCCGATCTCTTCCAGGAGTTCCTTGTTGCTCGGCGGGTTGCTGATGCGAACATCGTCCACGGGGTCCACGATCCCACGGCCAAAGAAGTGGGACCAGATCGTGTTGGCCATCGCCTCGCGGAACGCGGTGTTGTCGGGTGCGGTGATCCACTTGGCCAGGGCCTGTCGCGGGTCCAGGCCGTCCACGGCGGGCGTGTCACCGCCCAGGAACTTCGGCTTCATGGCCCGGCTGTCGACGAGGTGGGGGACCGTGTTCAAAGTGTTGTTGTTGCCAACGATGACCTCACGGCCCTCGAAGCCGCGCTTCAGGTTCACGCCTGCGAAGAAGGCCGCAAAGCCATAATAGTCGTCCATCGTCCAGCGGTCGAAGGGATGGTTGTGGCACTGCGAGCACTGGATTCGGGTGCCCAGGAAAACCTGGGCGATATCCTCCGCGGTCTTCTGTGGCGTGAGGCGTTCACCCGCGGTGTACAGGTTCGATGTCGGTGACTTGAAGTTGCTGCCGCTGCCCACGATCAGGTCCGCCACGAACGCATCGAGCGGGCGGTTCTGGGCCATCTGATCCTTCACCCAGGCCGCGTATGAGAACATCGCCTTGGCATCACGGCCGGTCTGCGGGTTCTGGTTGTTCGCGCGGATGCGAAGCAACTCGCCCCACTTCATCGTCCACATGTCCACGAATTCGGGCCGCTCGATCAGGGCGTCGATCAACTTGGCTCGCTTCTTCGGATCCTTGTCCGCCAGGAAAGCCGCGTGTTCCTCCGCCGTCGGCGGCATGCCGATGATGTCGAGATACACCCGGCGAACGAGGGCTTCGTCGCTCGCGATTTCCGAGGGCACCATGCGGAGCTTCTTCAACTTGTCGAAGACGAGCGTGTCGATGTAGTTCTGTTCGGTCGGCTTGGACCAGACGAACTTATCGTTCGCGGGGAAGACAATCGCCTCGGAGCCCACCGTGAACTTGCTGAAGCGAGCGAACACGAACGCCGCCCCACGTCCGCCGGCCTTCACGACGCCATCCTTGTCGATCGCGGCGATCGACTCGTTGTTCGTCATGTACAGGGCCAGTCGCGTCACATCGCGGACCGAGCCATCGGAGTACTTTGCCAGCACCACCGTCTTCTGCTTCTGATCGCCGCCGGAGAAGACAAACTTCGCGGGCAGGAGTTCGAGACCAACAGGTACCGGCGTGTTGGCCTCGTCGTCCGGAGCCCCTGCCTTCAGCCAGCGGTAGATGGTCCTGTAGTCGTCGTGGTTGGTGTCGAAGAGCTTGCCACCGGTGTGGGGCACGGCCCCGGAGCACTTCTCGAGCAGTAGGCTCTTCTCCGGCACGGCGAGGTCGACGCGGCGGCCGACGATCGCACGCGTGAGGCGATAGTAGTCGCCAGCCGGATCGTACCCGAACAGCGAGAGCATGAAGCCATCCTTGCCGCGAGCCGCCCCGTGGCAGCTACCGTTGTTGCAGCCATGCTTCATGAAGACCGGCATCACGTCGAGCCGAAAGCTCACCGCTCGACTCTGGCCGGCGTCCTTCACCACCAGGGGAATCTCGACCTTCAGCCCCGCGTGCTCGACCAGCAACTTGGTGCTGCCGTCCTTCTTGGGGGCGAGCGTCTGCCCGGTGAGAATCGCCAGGGCTGGGTCCGCAAGGCGGAACTTCGCGGCGGCCGTCACGTCCTTGGTGATTCCCTGTTCGTCCACCTGCTGAACGATCATTCCCTGGCGGTCGTCCTGCCCTTGCAGTTCGACCGTGGCCGGGAACACCTTCAGCGTGGAGGCGGCATTCGCCGACCCACCGAGGGGGAGCAGCAGAGCAAGAGAAAGAAGCGATGCGGTTCGCATGGTCAGTAGGCCCTATCGCAAGTTCTGTGGGAATCGAGGGAGACTTCCAACTCGGAACTCAGGGGACTTTCGATCCGAGTTCCGCTTTCCGGACTACTGGCTGCCCGCCGCCCGGCGCTCGGCGTCGATGCGAAGCTGGCCGTTGCCACTTAACTGGCGGACGGCCTGGCCCTTCTCGATCACCGTGAGATCCATCACGATGCCCGTGTAGTTCCCCAGCAGGGCCTCCGAGGTGGCTTTCAAGGTGAAGGTCACCTCTTTGTCCGCCGAGGTAATCTGCTTCGTCGGTTCCACCAGTTCCACCCCGCGAGGCAGGCGGGACAGGGTGACCTGGGCGTTGCCTTCAAAGGCCTGAAGCTGGCTGAGCTTGCAAACCAGGTTGGCCGTCTTGCCGCGTTCGATCGAGGTGCGAGCGATCTTTGCCTCGACGTGCGGTTCGGCAATGGTGAGCTTGAACGGCGTGGTCGCGACGTAGGAACGGTTGCCGCCGTCCTGGTAGCCCTGAAGGGCCTGGCCGCTCATCCCGGTCAGCGTCACATTGTAGCTGCCAGCGCTCGCGCCGCGAGACGCACCGAGAAGGTAGCGGCCTTCGGTCTCGTTTTCGTGGATCGTCACCGGGGTGGTGGTGCTGATGCCGTTGGGCTTCCATTCCAACTGCACGGTCACGGGTTCCTTGAAGCCAGGATCACGATCGACTTTGATCTTCAAGGTCATCTCGCCATTCTGCACCAGAGCAGATTTCGGCTCCTCGACACGGACCTGGAACCCCGCCTTTTCGGTGACGGCCAGGGCCAGCTTGTCGATGTAAATGTGGTGATAGTAGTCCGCGTTGCCGTATTCGTTAAGCATGATCGTCTGACGATAGCCACTGGGGATCGCGGAGCCGGAAACTGGACGAACAACGAGATCGATCAGAGCACCCGAAACCTGGGCCTCCGCGGACGCTTCAAACACCACGGGGACTTTTGTGGTGCTCGGCGTAATGCGAGGGGCCTGAATCGTCACGCCCTTCGGCAGGTTGAGGCCCACGATTTCGAGTTCGCCGCTGATCGGCTTGCTCGTGCTGACGATCCCGACCTGGACGGTGGTCTTGTTGCCGACCGGCACCGCCACGGTCTGGCGAAGCTGCGGTTGGAAGCGATTCTCGGGCTCTGGCGCGATATAGGTGTAGACCGCGTTTTCGTCCTGGCGAGCTTCAACACGGTAGACGTAGTCGGCTCCGCCCTGGCCCTGTCCGTCTTCGACGCCCATGACATACTCGCCATCGGCCGGGGCCGTGAACTCGAGGATCGCATCATGCAGGATGCGATCCTGGCCCTGGGCGGGTGCAAAGCCGTACTGCGTGGAACGGGAATCGCCGGCGCGAGCGAGGATGCCGCCCTTGCCCGTCGTCGAGCGAATCCAGATCGTTGTGTCGATTGGCGAACCCAGCCCCTGGCCCAGCGCGTGGAAGCGGAACGACTCGCCCTTCTTCGCGCGGAAGCGGAAGCCGTCGACATCGCCGGGCTTGTTGATGATGCCGTTGAACGCGACCGGCAGATTCGTCGTCAGGGCTGTCGAGGCGGTCTCGACCGTGTCGTTCGGCTCCTGTTCGAGCACGTTCGGGAACGGCGAGATTCGCATCCGGTTCGGCGAGGCACTGGGAACCTTGTCGGCAGCATCCACCGCGACGAAGGGGAACTCGCCCGGCGCCGAAGGGAGGCGAACCGTCTGCGTCCACTCACCCTTGGGGTCGCCAAGAATCTTCACCTTCACCTCGGTGCCGGCCTGGCCGCCGGAAGGATAGATCCCGGTCGGCCGGCTGAACGTGCCGACGTGCAGACGGTAGGTTTCGTTGGCCCCGTTGAACATGCTCTGGCGAACGGAGACATAGTAGCTGCCATCGCGGTCCGCGAGCACGGAGAGCACCGGGTCCTGCACGAACAGAGCGGAGTCGTCCGTCTCGGCGATCTTCTTGCCGTCCGGATCCAGGATCGTGAGGAACAGGTCCGGGATGCCGCGATCCACACCCAGGCGGGCGGCCTCGATTTCCGCAGAGACTCGCTGGCCCTTCTTCACGTCGATCTTGTAAGTGTCGACATCCGCCGCATCGTTGATTCGGCCAAGCACGGTGGTGTTTGCAGGCACGGCCTTGGCGGCTTCTCTCTTGTCATTGCGAGCCTTCGTGATGACCTCTTCTTCCTCGATCACCGGGAACGCGCCCACGAAGAAGGAGCGATAGTCGGCAAGCCCGGTGCTTGTGCGAAGACGCAAGCCATGCGCACCGAGCGGGCAGTCCGGTGCAATCTTGAGTGTGGCGACCACACGAGTCCCCGATTCGATCGCGACAGCCTTGCCGTTCGCGTTAAGCATCGTCTCCGCCATCTTGACGGAGTCGACCGTGATGCCGGGCTCGTAAAGCATCACTTCGCGCGGCTGATCGAGGTGCTTGCCGATGAACTCGATCTCGAGGGTGGTGCCACGCTGGCCGCCGGTGGTCATGCGCGTGACTCGGGGCGAGCCCGCATCGGCGACGGACGACGCCAGCAGGAGAAGGGTAAGGGACATCGTGCGAGAGAATCGCATCGCAGGTGGCTCCAGAGTAGGGCGGATGTGCTAACCAGCGGGGTGGACAACGCGAACTTCTGACCCATCGCAAACGATCAAGTCGACGGGACTTGGGAAGCGTCCCGAGTTCCGTCGACCAGGTTTTTTCTTAGCCCAACAGGCCCTTGACCACTTCGCCGCCGTCGATGATTTCGATGGGGCGGGCGCCGGGGGCCATCAGTTCCTTGTCGGCGTTGATGCCGAGCTGGTGGTAAACAGTGGTGAGAACGTCTTCGACGCGGACCGGGTTCTCTTCCGGCTCGCTGGCGGTGGAGTTCGAGGAACCGTAAACGAGGCCTCGCTTGAAGCCGCCGCCGGCGACGGCCATCGAGAAGACTCGGGGATAGTGATCGCGGCCCGCGGAGGCGTTGATCTTCGGCGTACGGCCGAACTCGCTGGTCACGAGCACGATCGTCGAGTCGAGAAGACCGCGGTCGTCCAGATCGCGGATGAGGCCGGCGAGTGCCTGATCGAGGCCAGGCCCCTGGCGCTTCATCGCCTGCTCGATGCCGGCGTGCATGTCCCAGCCGCCGTAGCTGACGGTGACGAATCGCACGCCCGCCTCGACGAGGCGGCGAGCCAGCAGGAAGCGGCGGCCGGCCTGATCGGAGCCGTACTTCGCCTTGGTGCTGGACGATTCCTTCTCGATGTCGAACGCTTCGCGAGCGGCGGGCGACGAGATCATCGCGTAAGCTCGCTGGTAGAACTCGTCCATCGCGCCGAGGGCTTCCGCATTCTTGGCCTGGTAGCGGAAGTGGTCGTCGACAACGCCGCGAATCTCGCGACGGGTGAGGAAGCGGCGATCATCGACACCAGTGGGCAGACTGAGGTCGCGAACCTGGTAGCCCGGGCGGGCAGGGTCGCTGCCGATGCCGAAGGGGCCAAACTGCGAGCCGAGGTAGCCTGTGCCGCCATACTCGGTGGCGTTGGGGACGGCGACGTAAGGCGGCAGATCCTTGCGGGGGCCGAATTCGTGGGAAACCACCGAGCCCAGGCTGGGGTGCTCGATGGCCGGGCTCTTGCGATAGCCGGTGAACATGGTGTAGCTGGCGCGGCCGTGATCCGCTTCCTTACCGGCGATCGAGCGGATCACCGTCATCTTGTCCGCAACCTTGGCCAGGCTGCTGAAGTTCTCGTTGAACACGACGCCAGGCAGCTTGGTCTTGGCAACGCCGAAGGGGCCGCGATATTCCAGCGGGGCTTCGGGCTTCGGATCCCACGATTCCTGGTGAGCCATGCCGCCGGGAAGGACGATTTGGATGACGCTCTTGGCTTGTCCTTCCTTGCTGACATAGTTCTTCAAGTCGGCCCGGGCCTTCATGGCGAAGAAGTCGCCGAGGCTGAGGCCGAGACCGCCCACGACGCCCACGCGAAGAAACTCGCGACGGCCGGGGGTGCCCAAGGTGGAGGTAAGCGAGGTCATGTGCGCACCTTTCTTCATCGGTAGGATGGACGCAAATCGTGGAGGTTTTGAAGGGTTCAAATCCAGTCCATTGCAATAAACAGGAGAACCGTGCTTCGGTTCCAAAGGCGGGGCACAGCCGGGCGCATGCCGTGTAGTACAGACTATATCATGCTCTTCGGTTGGCGGCCATACAAGTATGAATCCGAAAATCTGGAAAAAAGTCGACTCCTTCGCATTCCCGTTCGTGAGAAAACGAGCTCAGTATCATGGATAACCGCGGGCAAGGGCTCCCGGCTTTCACATGCTCGTTCGTGGCATGCGTCTCGGCTACCTTATGACTCTCCTTACTTCGTTCCCGCGTTCCAGATGGCGTATTCGCCGCGTCCCTGTCGGCTGGAGCCGCCGGTGATGAGCCTTCGGCCGTCCGCGGAGAAAGCGAGCAAAGTCACCGGTCCGGTGTGGCGATTCATGCCGAAGAGTTCCTGGCCCGTACGCAGGCTCCAGAATTTGACCTCCCCGGTGCTGGACCCACTCACGAGGATGCGTCCGTCAGGAGTCACCGCCACACCGGTTAACTCCCCCGTGTGGCCGATCAATGTCGAACGGACACGTCCCTCGAGTTCGCAAATCTTGATAGAACTGCCCCGCCCCGCGATCGCCAGGCGTTGAATCGTTGACAGATGACGCAGCGGGGGACTCTCGATCGTGGGGTCGACCAGTGTCACGAGCGGTCCCAGTCCCTGTGAGGTCATGGTCCCAAACTTTCCGTTCACTTCACGAATGGCGATCCAGTCGCCCTCATGTCGAAAATGAATACTACGGATGGCGGCGGCAGGCTCGGCATGGAAGGAGCCGAGCTCCTCGCCTGTCTCGACGGACCAGATCTTCAGCCGGCCGTGTTCATCTCCCACGGCGAGTCGACGGCCGTCCGCCGAGATTACGAAGGCAGTGAACCGGAACCCTGGCTCGGCGGTCTTCTCGAGAATCGTTTCTCCCGCAGCCTCGATCCGCCGACAGGTGATTCGCTGCTCCGAAAACTCGACCCCGATGGGCATGTGCGTGAGGGAATACCCCAGGCCCTCGAACGATGGACCTCCCGGGCCGCGAAGCTTCGCCTCGCGATCGGTGCTCTCGACGGAGCCGTCGGCGAACGCGATCAGGCAGTTTTCACTCTGGGAATCGTGATGCAAGGCTACCACGGGCGAGGGCCGTTCGCGGAGCTTGGGGCCCGCGGGGTTCTCGGTGAGTTCCCACTCGGCGAGTGTGCCATCCTCGGAACCCGAGACTAGCGTTCGTGACTTCGCCCGGAAATCCGCAGCGAGCACCCGCTGGGGATGCCCTTGAAGGAGATTACGAAGCAAGCCGGTCCGGCGATCCCAGACACAGAGCGAGGACTCGTTGCCCACCGTGGCCACAAGTTCGCCGTCGTCGCTGGCACGAAAGAAACTCACACGGCCTGGCGGCGTCGCGAGTGTGGATTCGCGCAGCCCGTCGGGCGAGAGGGCTCGCACCACGTTGTCCTCCCCTTGAAGGAAGGCGAGGTGGGGCTCGGCTTTCGCGGTGGGGAGGAAGCGTAAGCGGTGTGCCGTCTCCACGAACGGGCGTTCTTCGAGCCTCGTGGCACTCACGGCATTCCAGAAGCTGACTTTCCCGGTCGCGCCACGCACCGCCAGCGTCTTCCCGTCGGGCGAGAAGGCCAGCCCCTCGGGGCCGACGCCATCCTCGACTGTGAAGTATGCGGAGGTCGGCGGCGCCGCGTCGGCCTTCATGCGAACGCACCAGCCCTCGTGGGTGCCCAGGAACACGTCGGTTTGGTCAGGCGTCGAGATCATGCTCGTGACCCGGCCGGGCAACGTGAAGCTTGCTCGTTCCGTGAGTGTCGCGTTGGAATCGACCGACCAGACTCGCGTCGGCTGCCCTGCGGGCTGTGAAAGCACTCGCCGCCCGGAGTCGCCCAGGGCCAGGAGTTTCACGGGGGCTCCACCGGTGGAAGCACTCGAAAGCAGACGCCCCATGCCCGCATCCCAGAGGGCCAGTGTGCCATCTTCGTGGCCCGTGATCCAGCGGTCCCCTTCGAGCGTGATCGCCAGGCACAGCACGGGACCAAACGTGGTCGTGATCACTCGCGACGGTGCCGAGATCAGGCGAGCGACAAAATTGTGAGCGAAGCAGGTTGGCTCGTTGGCGAGCGCCGCCAGTCGGCGGCCCTCTTCCAGGTCACCGGCCATCGGGAACGCGTCGCCGGCCCGCCAGTAGTGGTACGCATTCCGGACAGCCTGAGCGTAGCTGCGGTCTCGATCCTGCAAGCGGGTCGTCTCTTGCTGTTTCAGGACCGTATCGTGGTCGTACTTGAGCCGGCGCGACTGATAGCCGGACCATGTGCCCACGAGCAGAAAGAAGAGTGCGAGCGAGGTGACGAGGCCAAGCGCGACCGCCTGGTCGTTACGTCGCAGCCATTTGTACGCTCGGGCTCGATTGCCAAGTGGGCGGGCCAGCGTGGGCAGGCCGCTGAGGAATCGTCGCAGGTCATCCGCGAGATCGAGTGCGGACGGGTAGCGATCCTGGCGCTGGCGGGCCATCGCTTTTAGGCAGATCGCCTCAAGGTCGCGAGGCAGATCGGGTCGAAGGGATCGCGGTGCTGTGAAGTTTCCTTCGATCGACTGCCTCAGCACCTCCACATCGGTTTCGCCATCGTAAGGTGCTCGGCCGGTGAGGAGCTCGTAAAGGATGACCCCGAGCGCGTAGACATCCGCGGTGGGGCCGATGTCCTCGTTTCGAGCCTGGGCTTGCTCGGGGGCCATGTATCGCGGCGTGCCGAGGATCTGTCGAACGCCCGTCTCGACGGCAGACCGCTCGGTGACCTTGGCGAGGCCGAAATCGACGACCCGGGGAAGGAAGCGTTCGCCCCGAAGCACGCACGACCCGAGCGCCGGCTTCTGCTCGGCGGGGTCGCTCTTGATGACCTGGAGGAGCACATTGTTCGGCTTCAGATCGCGATGCAGGACGCCGCGATAATGGGCATGCTGCACCGCCTCGGCGAGAATCGCCACCAGCCGAGCGGCCTGTCGTGTCGGCACCGGATACGCCTGGCGACTGAGCCAATCTGCGAGCGTTTCACCAGGGCAGAACCCTGTGGCGATGAAACACACCGGGCCGATCTCGCCCGTCTCGTACACCGGCACGAGGTTCGGGTGATCGAACCCTGCGGCAGCGAGGGCCTCCCGCGCCAGACGGCGGCGGGCGTCCGCACTCAGCAGCATTTCCGGACGGGGAATCTTGAGAGCAACCTCTCGACAAAGCTTCGGGTCGTAAGCGAGAAAGACGATACCGAACCCGCCCTTACCCAGCAGCCGCCTGAGCTCGAAGCGCCCCACGCGATGCGTCGGCGACAACGGCCCGGTGAGATTCCCGGAAGGAGCGTCAAACGTTTCCGCAGCCGACGAACTCCGGACGGCAACGTCCGCCTCGGCATCGAGCATCTTCAGCAATTCGGGAGAGAGTTCCTGGATGTGAAGCGTCGGTGCGTCGCCATCGGCGTCGCCAATGCCCTGATCGTACGCCTTGAGCAGGCGTCCAAGTTCGTCGTCGAGGCGAAGCGAATCAGGAGAGCTCATTCGCCTGGGGTCCGCGATTCAGGGTCGGTACGAGATGAGGAAGGTGGCGAACCGTAAGAGTCCATCACGCTTCGCAGGTTTCAGTTTACTCCAGGACGGGGTCGCTGGGAACGCTCGATTGCAAACAAGCGGGAAAGCGGTAGGGCCCAAGCGAGCCGTCCTTGTTCCATGGTTCCATGCGAGCGAATCGAGCCTCACCGAGGATGGCCCGACCGCGATCACTCCATCTCGGACGGTCTCATCAAGAGGGGCCATTCCACATCGCCCGCGGGATTCGCGGCCTGGATGGCGGCCTTCAGCACTTCGCGAGCGTGCTCGGCCCAGTCACGATGCAAGGACTGCACGTTCTGCATCTCCCAGCGATCCTCCGGCTTCCGATAAAGAGCGATCTCACGCAGGGGCTCCTGCCCTTCCGCAGGCAGCAGCACCGCCCACTCCTTCGTTCGAAGCGACCACTCGGCCATGTCCTCGATCCGCAAGCCCGTCAGTGCGTAAGGCCGAATCGCAGCTTCGTTCCCTTGGGCCATCGGCAGCAGGCTGCGGCCGTGGATGCGATCGCTTTGTGCCACTCCGAAGAGTTCGAGGAGCGTCGGCATCAAATCCACGGACTGAGTGAGCGCACTGACTCGACGCAACGCCCCCTCGGCCCCCGGCAGCCGTAGCATCAGCGGCAGGTGAACGAACTCCTCGTGCAGCCAGGGGCGGTAAGGCCCCACCTGCGAATGCTCGCCCAGCGGCCAGCCGAAATCGGAGGTGACCACAATCGCGGTCGAATCGAGTAGGCCGCCGGCCTGTGCCAGTTTCAAGAGTTCCCCGATCTCGAGATCGAGCATCGTCACGACGCTCGCGAAGCTGGTCCGCAGCCATTCCCACGCTGCCAGGTCCTGCCGATCGAACGGGCCAACCGGCGGATTCGACCACGGCGTCACCGGTTCCACGTCGGATGCTTCCTCCACCTCGTCTTCCTCCACCTCGTCGTCTTCGTCCTCGTCCTCGTCGTCTTCGTCCTCGTCGTCCTGGTCTTCAGTCGCCACTTCAACTGGCGCATCGTCCTCTTCCGCTTGGGAGGGGCGGGCACGGCCTTCGTCGTTGTCGTCGTCGCCGTCTTCATCGAGATAGACTTCAAAGACATGCTGAGGCACATCCCATGGGGGCAGCAATCGATCGATCTCGATCCACAGCAACCAGGGCGATGCGCGGCCGAGGCGTTCGATCACTTGCGGAAGCTGGCGGAGGAGTTCATCCAGCGGCGAATCGTCTTCCGCCTGGGGGTGAGCGTCGATCACTTCGGTCCAATTTTCATGGAATCCACTCACATCGGTCTCGGGATGGTTGGCACGAAGGAGCACCGTGCGAACGCCCGCCCTGCCGAGTTCGGCGATCATGTCCCCGCTGTCGTCGCTCGTGACGGCCGTGGGTTGGGGGAACTGGAATCGGCCGGTCCGCCAGGCTCGCCTCGCGGCCTGTTCTTCAGGGCAATCGCTGAAGTGCTGATCGAAGACGACGGACTCGGCCGCGAGTTGATCCAGGTTCGGCGTGGCCACCCACTCGTTGCCGTACGCTCCGAGCCAGCCGGCCGGGCATCCGCGAAGTACGAACACGATGGCTTGCATGGTAGGAATCCGTGGGGTGATCGTTCGCTCAGAGTCTATGCGGCAAGCACGGGGAAAGAAGCCAGCATGTCAGTTTCGCCCTAGAACGACAGGGTTCAACGAATCTCCAGGGGGCAGGCGTGCTCGGACCCATCTTCCAGCGGGAACTCTCGACGATCCCTCGCCGGCCCGGGCATTTTGGCACCCGTGCGGCCACTCTGACCGCGATCGGCATCCTCGGCGCCACCACCTGGCAGGCCACCATCGGCTTCGACCGCGACGCCACGCTGGGCGAGACGGCCGCCTTCGGGCTGCTTTTCTTCCAGATCCTCACGTTCGTGCTGCTGCTGTTCACGCTCTTCTTCGCCGCCCTCTCCGCGGCCGGGGCCGTGTCGCAAGAGAAAGATCGCCGCACGTTCCTGCTCCTCCTCGTGACGGATATGCGGAACCATGAGATCGTGCTCGGGAAACTCCTGGGTGCCCTGCTGCCGATCCTCGAACAGTTGCTGATCACCGCTCCTGTTTTCGCGATGCTGCTCTGGCTGGGCGGCATCGCACCGGAGCAGGTGCTGCAAGCCGTGCTGGTGCTCCTGGCCACCGCGATCGCGGCGGGCTCGCTTGGCGGGCTGATGGCCCTGTGGCGCGATCGCACCTTTCAGGCCCTTGCCCTCTCGGTGCTCGCGCTGGTGCTTTGGGTCTGCCTCACGCAGGCCGTGGGGATCGTGGGGCCGCTCCTCACGAAAGCGATCGACTGGTCGCGAGTGCAGGCGTGGATCGACCCGTTCCTGGCGATGCAGTCCGTGCTCGAACCGCCCGCGGTTGGTTCGGGCTCGATTCCTCCCGCTTATGGGTACGTGCTCGTGGCGATTCTCGCCGCGGTGCTGGTCAACGGCCTGGGCGTGAAGAAGCTGCGAGCCTGGAACCCCAGCGGCGAGCCGGTGATGCAGCGTGAAGGTCCGACCGCGGCCGAGGAAGACGAAGCGA
>Ga0105044_10003546_pt1 | contig 21417 bp, 15 predicted proteins | sample MAT01_FD_78092 | JGI IMG/M metagenome (GOLD analysis project Ga0105044, IMG submission 78092) | Freshwater microbial communities from Lake Fryxell liftoff mats and glacier meltwater in Antarctica - MAT-01 | ecosystem: Environmental > Aquatic > Freshwater > Ice > Liftoff microbial mat | place...
GGCAGCTTGGGCATATTCTCCTGCAGCAGTAAGAACATAAGAAAGAAAAAGGTTAGATTTTTTGGCATGCGCGAACAGCTTTCCCTTTGCACTTACATCAAACTGAGCAAAAGTTTGCTTAAAAGGTTGATCTGCAGAGAGGTTTTGATAGATATCAAAATTTGGTTCTAATGATTCGAATTTCTCGGGTGCTATAAAATAGTGGTGCGGAACCAAAACCTTTTTTTGTCCCTTGGCATTTTCAAGGACTAGGCAGTGTTTAAAGACACCTAAAAAGGGCACATGCTGATTAGGACTAAGGAAAAAGCCCGGCACTTCTTTGCAAAATAGCTTTTTTTGTTTGCTGTGATAATCAAAGCTCAATCCATAGCGAGGTAATTCGACTTGTTTGAGCTGAGAACGTGCATACCAGTGCGACTTAGTATACCACTCTTGAATGTATTCGGGAGATTCAAAATTCTTAAAAAGGTTAGAAGGAGTTCCTAAAACAGCCTTATCGCTTAACCGTGTCACTCGAGAAATTCTTCCTGTTTGAAGCTCTGCTTGATATTCAGTTTTGCTTGTTTGAGGATTCACGATTTCAATGATTGAGGAATTCTTTAAGGGCTGCCAATGATGAAAATGTTGAGTTAAATGTTTGCTGAAAAGTGAACTACAGTTTTTTTCCATTAAAAAAACTTCTTGAGGAATATAGCGGTACCATACACCCGCGCGCATTTGTTCGATGATGGGTTGATTTCCCTTCATTCGAATTAAAGTACGTTCATTGGCAGAGGTTTTAATTTCATAAATTTCATTTGGTTTGAGCACTCCGAAATGGATCTCGCCAAAAAGTTTTCTAAGATGAGGATGTTCTGTAATTTCGGTTGGAAGGCGCGTGAGCTCATTTTCTCTAGCAAAACGACCTTGGAGTGGATAATAAATTGTCAGAGGAGGCCCAGCAGATTTGAAATGAGGAAATTCTCCCACTTTTTCGCCAATTTGCCAGTCCATTAATGCAGTTCCCAAATGTTCTTTCGAAAGTTTTTGCAAAAAAACTATCGTAGCAGGCAGAGCAAGACTTTCCTTAATTTGCTTAGCATGAATATGAAGGGCTTCACGTCCATTTTTATTAGTATGCGGGCATATCCATTTGGATGGCACAGGATAATTTCGCAAATAATAAGTTCCGGAAAGGAGATCTTCTATATCTTGTGGATCTAATGGTTTTTTCTGTGCCAATGAGGATACAATTTCAGCGTAGATCACACTTTTTTCCTCAGACGATAATCCATTTTGCGCTAGCAGATTTCGGAGTTTTGGTAGCGTTCCCATGAAATTAGGATGGTCTGGGGCGTATTCTCCACAGAAACGCAACATTTTTAAAAGGAAAACAGCTGTTTGGATCTCATTTTTTTCGGTAGCATGTTGGTACTGTTTGAGTAAAAAATGACTAAGGTTAGTTGAGAACCCTTTAATGTCCATTTCCTCTTGCAAAATTTTAAATTCGGAGAAAAAGATTTCGAATAAAACCTGATAGTCTGGATCATTTAATTTAGCAGGATTTTTGAAAAAGTAGCCAAAGGTTTCAGCAATCTGTAGTGAGGGTGCAATGCCAATGTGCACAAGTGTTTTATAAAGTTCATCAGGTACCCTGCTTGTGGAATTCATTTCGGGGGAAAGTTTAGATGCATAATCCTCGAAATTAGAAGCTAGAAGTCCTTTTTCATCCGGTAAGCGCCCAGCTAAAACATTAACTATTTTCTGAAGATGTGGATTTTGAATTGGTCTAAAAAGATTTGCGTAACGGAATGGACTATTTTGGATCAATTTAACTTCAGGATAATCGTTCAGCATATCGGCTGTAAGACCTTTGATGGAAAAAATGACTTGACCAGCAGTGGAAGAAATTGCCGCCTTTAATTTTAAGCTGCAATCTAGTTTTTCAGTTGGTGGATTGAAAATAGGTTCATGGTTTAAGTAGAGTAAATAAAGATGCGTATTTCGCATCCCCTTAAACCAGTAAGGAAGAGCTTCACTTGCATAGAGATGAGCATTTTGCTGATGCTTTTCTAAATTGAGAATCTCACGTTTTTCAGCAACTAACTTTTGAAAGGCATCGGGGAAAAGTTTTTGGATGCATTTATTAATGCTGCCACGATTATCATAAAAATACAGAGCTCCTTGACTATAACTTTCAGTATCATTATGAGGTAAAGTAGATAAAAGCTTAGTAAACTCCTCTTGGGCTTTTCTGTTTCGAAACTTAAAGAAGAAGTTTTTCCTATCGTCAAGGTCTCCCAAACTAAAATGAAAATCATGTCCAGATAATTTCTGTTGGATTGTTAAAATTTTTAGGAAAGTATAATGGCGTTCAGGGTGAATGATGGTCGACTCTGGGGCACGCAAACACGTTTCAAAAAAGATTTCAGATAGTTTTCCAAGCTCCACCATCACCTGAAGTTTTTCATCTTTATTTAGATCTTTTATAGCGGCTTCTAAGTCCAACTCAGTAAAAAAATGAATGATGCTAGTATTGAGTGCTTGATATTCATGGGCGTTTTTCGCTACTTGAGATAACTCAAGCAAAGCCGGCAGAGTCTTTTTAAATTCTTGGCCGTTTAAAGCCTCGATTTGATGATAAACATACGTGCAAGGTTGAATTTTTTCTTGATCGTTTGCGCCTGTTTCCAACTCATGCAGGGCGTTGTTAGTCTTAGCGATTTCTGTTTGATGAATGAGCTCGCGCTTCCATCTTAATCTAGTTTTATGCCCTTTTTGAGTGGGGTCTGACAAGCTCTCTTCTTTGTTTGACTCTAACCAATCCCCAATCTTTTTTAAGTCAGCACAAGCTTTAAAAGCATATTGTTTGCCAATTAGAGAATTTTCGAAGGCTTTTCCAATCTTTCGACTTAAATTTTGTTGGGATTTTTTTAGCAAATGCCAGTCTAGTTTTGAAAGAGACTGGCGGCCGCATTGCTTAACCTTGTCAGAAATACTCTGAAGACGTATATCACAAACCAAACGTTTATAGTCTGCTTTAGGCATACATGTCGCTAAAAAAGCCATTGGCGAACGCAGGCTGCAAATACCAGCACGTTGCAGTGTTTTTAAAGAATCTACAGAAAGAGAATCCTCTCCTTTAGAAATTGTTTCAGGTTTAAGAAGAGCCTTTAACCCTGCATAGATATCTGTCTCATTGTAATTTGTGCGATCTTCGGTTCCGGGAAAGACTGCTTTCGTATTGAGTTCATCAATCGATTTGAGTGTATTTGGATTTAAGAAAGACTCTTTAGAAATTCCTTTAAAGTCGATGTAAGGAAGAACTTTGAGTTTATTGCCCACAATTGCATTGTAGTGATCAGAAGCTCCTGCACCAAGGTTATAAATACGAAATGTACCTTTTTCTGTTGATTCAGGAATGATTTCATAACAGATGGCGTGTCCGCTAGGAATTTCCACCCAACCCCCAGGAATCAATAAGCGTTTATTTTGCTCGAAGGCTTCCGTAATAAGGGGAGTGGCATAGTAATTAAAATTTCTTTTCAACGTAGAAGCATTTTCAAGTTGTTTAAGAATATCATCGGTAATACCGGGCACAGGATTGTTTTGGGCTTTACGACGGTCAAGGTAGTGGGTTAAATAGCCCAGAGTTTCATGAAAAGAGCTTCCCTCCAATGAAAGGTTGTTTTCCCCAAATGAATCCCCATGTAAATGGAAAAGCATTTCCGATGAAAGCTCAGGCATTTTTTTGACTTTGTGGAATTTAGGCAAGGCATCTAACTGAGAGTCTTTAACCCACGATTGATCCACCCATTGCAGTTTAATTTTTTTTTGAGAAGCAACGGGTTGAAGTTTTTGGTAAATAGCTTCAATTTTTTGAAAAGTTTGAGGTTTACGTTGAGTCGAATCGGTCTTAAAAAGATGATGACGTACAACTTTAGCCGCACTTTTATTATTGTTCCATTCTCGATATACAATTAGATAATACGTTCGTTTAGCAAAAAAACGTGTCGTATTTAAAGATGTCTTTATAGCTTTTATGAATGAAGATTTATTTTTACTATCGTCTTTTATATGAATGCAATTAAATACGACATCCAGATGATCTAATTTTTTCGAAATTGCTGACATTAGTTATTATGCTCATTTTAAGTGATAAAAAAAGATATTGTAGCAGAGAATGCTAATTATTTAAAGGAAATAATTATATTTTTAAATTGAATTGTTTAATAAAAATTTAGTTTAAGAAATAAGTTTTCTAAAACAATTCCTATAGAGGTTGAACGTTCTAAAGCGCGTTTGGCCTCGTCGATCACTTTTTGGACATAATCTAAAGAAAAAGGAGAGGCTTGCTGATTAGATTGTTCTAAATCAGGCAGCGATTCACGATGAAAAAGGAATTCAGGAGATCCATTAACGCGCAGCAAAGCCTGATCCCGATACCAAAAGAAGATAAGTTTTAAGAGGTGATTGGTTTCCCGATGCATTTGCACAGACAGGTAGCCTTCCATTTCTTTTTCAAAAGATTCACGTTGAAAGGGGGTTAAATTTTCTGGGTTGGTAGTGGCTTTGAGTTCCTGTTCCGTCTGGAGTTTACCCTTTTCTAAGTGCTCGGCTAACTGGCGTACGTCTTCAAGAAGCTTACCGTAGGATGAACAAACCCCTTTAGTCAGAAGCGCAACCAGATGATGTTGAAGAGAGTCTTCTTTCTGGGTGCAGAGGCGCGCAGCTGCTGCAAACGAGCCTTCGGCAGCTATTGAGAGAGCTTGAGCTTCAGCCTCTGTTTTCTGAAAGTGCTGGCACATATAAGAAACAAGATGGGGTTGTTCAACCTGTTTAAAGTAGAGTGTCTGAAAACGGGAACGGATGGTAGGCAGCAAATTTTCAGGGGCAGAGGAGAGTAAGATGATGACACTATCAAGAGAGGGTTCTTCAAAAGTTTTAAGCAAAGAATTAGCGCTAAAAGATAGCATCCGGTCTGCTTCGTGAAGAATAAAAACCTTGCGTTTGGATTCATAAGGAACAAGGGAAATTTCATGTGTAAGCTGGCGCATGGCTTCAATGGTGTGCATGCCAATCTTGCCTTCAGGACGATAGATATGTAAATCTGGATGGGTTTCCATTTGAACTTTTTGGCGGGCATTTTCAGACCCATCTGCTAGTAGAAGTTCTGCAAAAGCCTTGGCGAAAAGACTTTTACCAATCCCTTCAGGTCCGGCAAATAATAGTGAATTTCCGACCGCATTTCTTTCGATCATCCTAATCAAAAGATCTTTAGTCTGCTCATTTCCGTGGAGATGTGAGAAATAGGTATGCATGGGCTATAAATTGTCCAATAAACGATCGATGACAGCCCTAGCTTGATGCAAGACAACCTCCACCGGTAAATTTGCATCAATGACTGAATAACGGTTGGGATTTTGCTTAATCAATTTAAAAAATCCTTCGCGCACTAACTGATGAAAGTCGATGTGTTCGGCTTCGATACGATCAACAATTCCAGCTCCCGCATTTTCTTTAGTCGTTTTTTTAGTGCGAGCCAGCCCGATATGCGGATCAATATCCAAATAAATGGTTAGGTCTGGAACAACATTAGCCGATACAAATTGGCAAAGTTGCTGCACCTGCTCAAATCCTAAGCCGCGGGCAAAGCCTTGATAGGCGATGGTAGAGTCATTAAATCGATCGCATAAAACGATTTTGCCTTTCGTTAGCGAAGGGAGAATCAATTCTTCCAGGTGCTGGGCTCTACCCGCCAAAAAAAGAAGCAATTCAGCCTTGGGGGCGATAACTTCTTTTTGTTGGTTAAGCAGCCACTGACGAATAGTGTTGCCTAAAGAGGATCCGCCGGGTTCACGTGTGGAAACCACTTCATAATCAAGCTGTTTTAAATCCTCTACAAGATGATGAATAAGGGTCGTTTTACCGGCCCCTTCGCCCCCTTCAAAAGTGATGAAGCAAGGTTTCATTTTTTTGGCATTCATTGAAACCTATTCATCTTCATTAGGCGGGGGAAAATCCTCGTCGACAGTGCCATCTTCTTCAAAATCTTCTTCGTCAGGTTCGCGATCTACTGGAGGATGTTGCTCGATAGGAGGTTGTTTGGAAGGCTCTCCTTCAGGGACATCTAAAGACACCTCATCTTCATCGTTAGCCACGTCTAATTTTTGGATAGCGACTAAGAAATCGTTATCACGCAAATTAGCGAGTCTTACGCCTTGAGTATTGCGTCCCATAACGCGCAGATCTTTCATGGTGATTCGGACCGTTTGTCCTTGAGAGGACATCATTACCATGCCATCGTGATCTGTGACACATAGAGCGCCGACCACATTGCCGTTTCGATCACTGGTAATGATTGAACGTACGCCAACTCCGCCGCGATTTGTTTGCCTGAAATCTTCGACTAGAGAGCGTTTTCCAAATCCATTTTCACAGACAACTAAAACAGTTTCGGTGCCATCGACAGCTTCGCAACCCACTACATAATCTGTGTCGCTTTTAAGTGAAACACCTTTCACACCGCGTGCCATACGTCCCATTGGGCGCACTTTACTTTGATCGAATCTCACTGCCATTCCATTATAAGTGAAGAGCATGATTTGTTGATCTTCTAAGACAAGCCGCGCAGCCACAACTTCATCTCCTTCCACAATATCAATCGCCCAAATGCCTTTACGCCTTGGGTTGCTGAATTCAGAAAGGGTGGTTTTCTTGACGATCCCTTTGCGGGTAGCCATTAAAATGTATCCAGGCTTTTCGAAATCGGACACACGCAGGATGGTGGCGATTTTTTCTTCAGGACGGATATCTTCTAAAAGATTAACGAGCGGTTTGCCTTTGGACTTTCGACCAGTCTCTGGAATTTGCCAAACTTTAAGCCAGTAGCAGCGCCCGAGATTAGTGACGATGAATAAGAAGTCATGTGCCGAGGCCACGTAGAGGCCTTTAATAGCATCTTCTTCTTTCTTGAGATGCATGCCGGCAATGCCTTGGCCGCCGCGACGTTGCTCTTTAAATGTATCGACTGGCATTCTCTTGATATAATCATCTTCGGAAATGGTGATGATAGCCGCATCGTTGGCAATCAAATCTTCCATATTCATTTCGCCTTCAGCGGCGATAATTTGGGTTTTGCGACCTGTGCGGTGATGTTTTTGAATCTCTTGCAGTTCTTCGCGGATGATGTCGCGCACCATCGATTCGCTGGCTAAGATGGCACGCAGATGGTCGATTTTGAGTAAGAGCTCACGATATTCATCATTGATTTTTTCAAATTCTAGACCCGTTAACTGATACAATTTAAGGTCGAGGACCGCATGGGCTTGTTTCTCACTGAAATCGTAGTGTTTAATGAGTTCATCGCGAGCTTCTTCGCGGCTATTGCTTGCTCGAATGAGTCTGACAACTTCATCTAGGTGCTGAATCGCTTTAAGGTAGCCTTCTAAAATATGGGCTCTGGCTTCAGCTTTATTTAATTCAAAACGTGTACGGCGTCGAATCACATCGATGCGGTGCTCAATCCATATGCTAATCATCTGCTTGGTATTCATGACGCGAGGCATGCCTTTGTCAAGGGCAAGCATATTGCAGCCAAAAGTAATTTGGAGATCGCTATACTTGAAAAGCTGGTTTAGGATTACGTCGGCAATTTCGTTGCGCTTGAGTTCAATGACAATCCGCATTCCATCTTTATCAGACTCGTCTCTTAAATCTGAAATTCCGGTAATCGTTTTGGCGTTAATTAGCTCGGCTATATGTTCGATTAAGCGTGATTTATTCACATTGTAAGGGATTTCATCGACAACTAAACGCTGTCTGTCAGGGTTGTCATCTTGATCTTCTACTCGGATCACACCGCGTAAAAGGAGACGGCCGCGGCCAGTATGAAAAGCTTCTTTGACGCCGCGATATCCACAGATGATTCCACCTGTAGGAAAGTCGGGTCCTGGCATCACTTTCATGAGTTCGTCAATAGGGACAGCTGGGTCATCTAAAACCATAAGCGTAGCATTGATGAGCTCATTGAGGTTGTGAGGAGGAATATTGGTGGCCATACCCACGGCAATCCCTGAAGAGCCATTGCAAAGCAGATTAGGAAATTTGGCTGGAAAAACGGTCGGTTCTTTACGTGTTTCATCGTAGTTAGGGACCATTTCCACCGTATTTTTATCCAGATCTTCCATGAGCTGGACAGAAGCGTGAGTCAGGCGTGCTTCTGTATAACGCATCGCAGCGGCAGAGTCGCCATCCACAGAGCCAAAGTTACCTTGACCGTCGATGAGAGGGTAGCGCATAATCCAGCCTTGGGCCATTCGGACAAGTGTCGGATAGATCACTTGCTCACCATGCGGGTGGTAGTCGCCGGAAGTGTCGCCGGAAATTTTGGCGCATTTACGATGCTTGCCGCCAGGACTTAAATTCAACTGTCGCATGGCGTATAAGATACGTCTTTGGGAAGGCTTCAACCCGTCGCGTGCGTCTGGCAAGGCACGTGAAATAATCACTGACATTGAATAGCGCATGTAGCTATCTTTCATCTCGTCTTCTACATTGCGCGGGATGATAATTTCATTTTCAGTGTAAGACATCGCTTCTCCTGGAAGTAATCAATTTTTAAACATCAAGATTTTTGACAGATAGGGCGTGCTGTTCAATAAAGGCGCGGCGGGGCGGAACGGCCTCTCCCATCAACATCGTGAACATATGATCCGCAGCTACCATGTCGGGCAAGGTAACGCGCAGTAGAGTTCTTTTATCAGGATCCATCGTCGTCTCCCAGAGCTGGTCGGCGTTCATTTCACCCAACCCTTTATAACGCTGGATTTCAATTCCTTTACGTCCATTATCCCGCACGAAGTCTAAAGCTTCCTTTAGGGTATGGAAGGGCGAATGTCTTTCATTTTCTTCAACGACATCAAGTAAACGGCCATCTGCAATCGAGTAGTTTTGCAGCTCAAAGCCAAAGGCTTCAAGATTTGTCAATAACTTATTGAGCGACTCTTTTTCGTACAATTCAATAAAATTAAAGCGACCTACACGGAACGTGCGCATTTCTTCGGTGATTTCGGCCTCGGGAATCGAAGCCAGGGTTTCGGCATGCATGATTTGCTGCTCTTCTTCATCCTGCTTGCGCAAGGCTTCAAATTCACTCATCGAATAGGCAAAGCGTGAACCTTTCAGCAAATTGACTTGAAAGCGGGGCAATAAGCCTTCGGCATCTCTAGCGGCGAGAAACTCTCTAAAAGGAACTCCCTTTCTTTCGATACGTGTGATAAAGGATTCGACTTCTAGCAGCACTTGAATGAACTGTGTCATTTCTTCAGAGTCGAGGGTCTTCTCTTTTAGTTTAATCTTCACGTCGCTAATGCCTAGTTCAAGCATATAGTTATCCATTTCCTTTTCAGAATGGATATAGCGGAAGGTTTTTTTACGAGAAACGCGATAGAGAGGCGGCTGAGCTATATAAATGTAATTATTTTCAACCAGTCCGGGCATATGGCGATAAAAAAACGTCAAGAGGAGCGTGCGAATGTGGGATCCATCGACGTCAGCATCCGTCATGATAATAATTTTATGATAACGCAATTTTTCAAGATTGAAGCCATCTCGTCCAATGCCGCATCCGAGAGCTGCGACCATTGTTCCAACTTCTTGGTTACCTAAAACTTTTTCTAGCCGAGCTTTTTCCACATTCAAAATTTTACCGCGAATGGGTAGAATTGCCTGGAAACGACGATCTCGGCCAGATTTAGCTGAACCGCCAGCGGAATCTCCCTCAACAATATAGATTTCGCAGAGAGCGGGATTTTTTTCCTGGCAGTCGGTCAATTTACCTGGAAGCCGGGCACTATCCAAAGCAGATTTACGCAAAGTGAGTTCGCGGGCTTTACGAGCCGCTTCACGGGCTTGGGCAGCTAAAATCGCTTTATCGCCAATTGAGCGAGAAATCGCGGGGTTTTCGTCTAAGTAAATGGCTAGCTCTTCTCCTACAATTTGTTGGACTACAGAACCCACATCGCTATTACCTAGACGTTGTTTGGTTTGTCCTTCGAATTGAGGGTTGGCTACTTTGACGGAAATGACGGCAGTTAGCCCTTCGCGCATATCTTCGCCAGTGATGGAAATTTTATCACTTTTAAGCAGATTGTGATTTTTAATGTAGTTGTTTAAGACTCTGGTGAGAGCCGTAGAAAACCCAGTGAGGTGCGTGCCGCCGTTGCGTGTTGAAATGTTATTGACATAGGAGTAAATGTTTTCATTGTAGCCATCATTCCACTGCATGGCGCCTTCAAATTCGATCGGTCCGTCATCGCCCTGCCGTGTGCCTTGGAAGTAGATCGGAACAGGAAATAGAGGTTCTTTATTTTCATTTAGATAAGAAACAAATGAGAGCAGTCCACCGGTATAGCAAAAATTTACGTCATCCTTATCCGCATCTCTTTCATCATGAAAGTAGATGTTGATGCCTTTGTTTAGAAAAGCGAGTTCGCGGAGTCTTTTGGCAAGGATATCATAATCAAATTCCCTGACATTCATGATGGTTTCATCAGGAGTAAAAGTAATTTTTGTGCCGCGCTTGGTTGTAGGACCTAATTTTGCGAGGGGACCGCAGACATGTCCTTTGGAAAATTCCATTTCATAGATGTCGCTCTGATTAAAGACTTGAACGATCATTTTCTTTGAAAGAGCACAGACGCAGGAAACACCCACACCGTGTAGACCGCCGGAAACCTTATAGCTGTCTTTATCGAATTTGCCTCCGGCATGCAAGATGGTCATGACCACTTCTAGTGCCGTTACCTCGCGACCTTGTTTGATCGATTCTTTTTCATGCCTTTGGATAGGAATGCCACGCCCATTGTCTTCAATGGTGGCTGATCCATCTTTATGCAAAGTCACATAAATAGCCGTGCAATAACCGGCCATGGCTTCATCAATGCAGTTGTCCACCACTTCATAAACAAGCTGGTGTAAACCATTACTTGAAGTGTCCCCAATATACATACCTGGTCGTTCGCGCACTGCTTGCAAGCCTTCTAAAACAGTGATAGAGCTCGCGTCATAGGCCTTTGGAGCTATTTGCTTGTCTTCTGAATTTAACGTATCGTTAGCCATTCACCAACCTTAGATAAAAATAATTTAATCTTATGCCTTACAGACAATTTAGCCAATGCGAAATACAATCGCTTTAATCAAAACTTTAGGAAATTTTTCCCTTAAGCTGCGCAAAATTCTGGGCTTATCATTTTGATTGAGCAAACTGTGTAAAGTAGAATTTTTGACTTTGACAACAAAAATGCCATCGCAAAATGAAACGGCTTGCGTCATTCCCGCAAGTTTCGGACCAATTACACTAGGCCAAGCAGCTAAAACGAGATCTGGATGCTCTTGGTATTTGTCGTGAATTTTTGATAGGACGGACAGCAATACATCGCTCACTTGATGCGTCGTGATTTCTGTACCGTCGTAGTCCTTTGGGGTGCGTCGTGTGTGTCTTCTCACGATTTCCTCATGATCATTATGAGCATTTACTATATCACATCTTTGAACCTACAATCAACATTTTTTGTCGCCAATAGATTCGAAAACCAGAACAGCTGCTCCTAAAAGGGAGGCATTACCCTGACAAGTACTTGTCAGAACCTCTAGTGCCGTACACGCTGCAGGCAAAGCACGCTGGTAAATTCCCTTTTTGATTTCTGGCAAAAATTGAAGGTAACCTTTTAGTAATCCCCCACCCAAAATAATGCGCTGCGGATTCCATCCGTTTATAATTGAAACCAAGCCTGCGATGAGAGCATCAACAGCATTTTGCACAATTATTAATGCCCGTGGATCTTTTTGAGCCGCCGCTTGAAAAACTAACGCAGCTGAGATGTTTTCCTTTTGACCCTGAGAAAGCTTAAAAAGAGGGGAATCCTTGGATAAATCTAAAAGTTCTTCGCGTGCTCTTTTAGCAATTGCCCAGCCAGAGCTTAAGGCTTCAAGGCAGCCGCGGTTTCCGCATGTGCAAAGTGGACCATTCAATAAGACCGTGAGATGTCCAAATTCCCCCGCCGTGTGACTTGAGCCAGCGACTAGGGAATCATTCATGACAATTCCACCCCCGATGCCGGTGCCAAGGTTAAGGCAAATAAAATTGGAGCAGTCTTGGCCGGCCCCAAATTTTTTTTCACCACGCGTTGTCATTTGAACATCGTTATCTAGGTAAATAGGTGCTTTTACAAATGGCGCTAATTTTTCCACTAGGGGAATATCGTGCCAATTTAAATTGGGGGCGAAGCGGACAACTTGCCCCTCAATTTGACCGGCAATGCCGATCCCAACTCCACAAATCGGTTCAGTAGATTTTTGTTTAATTTCAGAAATGAGTGAGAGGATTTGTTGAATCACAGCTTCCGCGCCGCTGGCTGCTTTTGTTGGATAGCTGATTTGATGTTGAAGGCTTCCATCAGACCCGACTAACGCCCCTTCGATTTTTGTTCCACCGAGGTCAATTCCAATTGCCCATAAATTATCCATCATACTGCCTCTTTTTTGAATCTCTATTCAAATCGGAGATCAGATTTGCTGCAAGTTATTAATAACGACTCACTTTAAATATTGTAATAAAACGTTAATTTTCCTATCATTTGGAAGAATGATAATCAATTCTAAGGGCTGTCCCTTCTAAAAAAATATGAAAAATTCTCCTTTGATAAAAAAACTTTTGCAAGAAGTCCTCGATAGTAAGGCGTATGAACGTCTCGACGTTTTGCGAAAGCCTGATTCTTGGGGTTCGATGATCCAAGAGGAAAAAGAATTGCTAGCGGCTCTTTTTATTATGGAAGGCAAATCTTTACTCAAAGAAGGGGACCGGGAAGGAGAAAAAATCTTGCGTTTGGCAGTTGAGGCAGCGCCCTACTCCGCCAAAGTGCATTATGAACAAGGACAAGCCTTTGCCTCTCAAATAACCAATCTGAATGATTTAGCTTCAGCTTGCATTGCCTATGAAAAAGCGGTGCAGCTAGACCCGCAATTTTTTCATGCTTGGCGTGCTTGGGGTGGAATTTTAATACAGATGGGTGATTTTTATCAGGATCCTATCCATTTTCAGGAAGCCGAAACAAAATTTCAAAAAGCCGAAACAATTTCAAACAATTGTACTGAACAGGAATTGGGGGCTTTTTATTGGGAATGGGGTCTTTGCAGTGCCCAACATGGAAAATTATCCGGCGAAGCGGTGGATTATCGCAATGCGATAGAAAAATTTAGCAAGGCCGTTGAACTTGGTATTCATTACAAAGAACTTTGGAATGACTATGGAAATTCTGTGGCAGATCTAGGCTATTTACTTGGCCGGCAAGATATGTTTTTGGAAGCCGTTGAAATCTATCAGAAAGCGATTAAAGACTATCCCGACTTTTTTCAGGGCTGGTTTAATTTGGGAAGCTGCCTCCAGCATCTCTATGAAGTAACAGGCGATGAAACGTTCTTCGAAGATGCTCAAAAAAGTTTTGAGCAAGCCTGTGAAATTCATGCCACCCACGCAATGCTGTGGTTTAAATGGGGGATGTTGTTTCTATATTCCGGCAAAAACCAAAAAGATTTGAATCTACTTGCGCAAAGCTCCAATAAATTCAGCAAAGCAAACGAATTAGATCCCGGCAATCCACTGATTTTAAATAAATTTGGCGAGCTTTTAGTCACCCTAGGCTCTTTAACCGAAAATTTAGATCTCTTAAGAAGAGCAGAAGATAAAATTGCACAAAGCGTAGAGCTTGACTCTGAAAATGCGATGTATTGGGCTGCTTATGGAGAATGCTTGAACGAATTAGGCCATTATTTCAATGACGAAGTTTATTACATCCAGGCTATCGGAAAATTCCAATACGCCCTCTCATTAAACCGCAGTAATCCACTTTTCTGGTATGGCTTAGCCACTTCGCACTTTTCTTTGGGTGAATTAAAACAAGATCGGCATGTCATTGAAAAAGCTGTGCGCTTTTACTCACGCGTGATCGAATTTACAGATACCCCATTTCCACAGTTTTGGAATGACTGGGGAGTCGTGTTGATGAAGTTGGCCGAAATGACAAGTGATAAAAGATACATCGAAGCGGCTATCGAAAAATTTGAACATGCCGTCGATCTTTATGAAGAAAACTATATTCATGAGCCCTTAGACCTTGAATTTTGGTATAATTACGGCTGTGCATTAGATTTTCTTGGAGACTTCACTCAAGACGCTGCCTGCTACGAAAAAGCCATTCAAATTCTCTCTAAAGTTGTTCAAGTCCATCCAGCCTATTCTCATGCACGCTACAACCTGGCCCTTGCATACTCTCATTTAGGCGAGCTTGTGGATGATTGTGAGTTCTTTCAAAAGGCCGTCGATCATTTTGAACTTTTGGTTAACGAGAACCCTGAAGATGAAATGGCTTGGAATGATTTAGGACTGACTCTAGTGCATTGGGCGCTTTTAGTGGATGACGTTTCAACAGCAGATTCCAGCTCAGCTTTATACGATCGCGGCGGACAAGCCTTTATGCAAGCACTAGCACTTGGACATTTACCTGTGTATTACAATTTATCTTGTTTATACTCCCTGATCGGCAATCATTCGTCGGCAATGCATTACTTGCAGAAAGCCGAAGAGGTCGATTCTCTTCCTGAAATTGACGACATCATGCATGATGAATGGCTCGAAGGGTTAAGACATACAGCAGCCTTTCGCAATTTTATTTCTCAACTGATGACCAAGTTTCGACTCGAAGAAAACGAAAAATAAATGACCAGTTTTCAGGCTTATCAAGAACTTTGCCAAGAGATTTGGCAGCACAATAAACTTTATTATGTCGAGCATCAACCGCAGATTAGCGATGAAGAGTTCGACCATCTCCTCTCCCAACTCGATAAAATTGAAAAAGAACATCCAGATTGGGTTTCATCTACTTCACCCAGTCAGCGCGTTGGTGAAGCTCTCACAACTGGTTTCCAAACGATTTCCCATAGCACCCCTATGCTTTCTTTGGCTAATACTTATAGCAAAGAAGAAGTGCAAGATTTTATCGATCGCATCATCAAGCTTTCCACAACACGCCAGAATACCTTTTCCTGCGAATTAAAAATGGATGGAATTGCCATTTCAGCTCAATTTGAAAAGGGCATATTTGTGAGGGGAATTACTCGTGGAGATGGGAAAAAGGGGGATGATATCACGGCCAACTTGCGAACCGTTTCATCCTTTCCTCTGAGCCTTCAAGGAGAGATAATCCCAGAATTTTTAGAAATTCGCGGCGAGATTTTTATGCCGCGCGAAGTTTTTAAGGCCTTGAATGCCAAGAAAGAGCTGGAAGGGGAAGATCCATGGGCAAATCCGCGCAATGCAGCTGCTGGCTCTCTGAAACTTTTGGATCCGCGTGAAACACGCAAACGAAAACTTAACGTGGCTTTCTATGCTATTGTGGAAGATTCCAATACACATCTCACAAGCCAATTTGAATCCCACACTCTTTTAAAAAAATATGGTCTACCCAGTCTTGCCTTAACAGAAAAATGTCAAAATTTGGATGAAATTTGGGCTTTCGTTGAAAAAGTAAAACAAATCCGTTTGCAGCTGCCTTTTGATATCGATGGGGTCGTTATTAAATTGGATTCGATTGCTGAACAAAAGCGTTTAGGAACTACGGGTAAAAGTCCTCGCTGGGCGGTAGCGTATAAATTTGCCGCCGAGCAAGCCGAGACTCGCATTCAATCGATTACCGTGCAAGTTGGCCGTACAGGTGTTTTAACCCCTGTTGCGGAGTTAACGCCAGTGTTTTTGGCTGGAAGCACTATTGCGCGGGCTACTTTGCACAATGAAGAAGAAATTCAGCGCAAAGATATTCGAACAGGTGATTTAGTCCTTATTGAAAAAGGGGGCGATGTCATCCCCAAAGTGGTCAGTGTAAACCTGGCCCATCGGCCCGTGCAAAGCAACCCTTGGCAGATGCCTGCACATTGTCCAAGTTGCGGTGCAGCAATCATACGAAATCAAGAAGAAGTCGCTGTCAAATGTCCCAATAGCCGAAACTGTCCTGAACAGCAATTGCGCCGTTTAGTATTTTTTGCCGGGAAAGCTGCCATGGACATTGAGCATCTTGGCGAAAAAGTCATGGAGCAGTTATTTAATAAAGGTTACGTTCAACGTCCTTCAGACATTTATCAGCTAACCAGCCAGCAGCTTTTCCAACTAGAAGGTTTCAAAGATAAATCGGTAGAAAACCTGTTAAAAAGTATCGATCATTCGCGGCAAATCTCTTTTCCCCGATTTATTATGGCATTAGGTATTAAGCATGTAGGAGAAGGCACCGCTGAAATGTTAGCCAAATTTGCCGGCACTATTGAAAATCTTATGCAGATGACTGAAGCAAATCTGATTGAAATTGAGGGCGTGGGAGATAAAGTGGCCCAAGCTGTAGTTGAACATTTGCGGGATCCGTATCATCAAGAAGAGATCAGACTCCTTTTGCAAAATGGGATTAAACCTCAGGAAGTGAAGATCATTTCGCGAAAAGGGCATCCATTTGAAATGAAAACTTTCGTCCTAACAGGGACCTTAAAAAACTACACTCGTCCAGCTGCTGCAACTCTCATTAAAGAAAGAGGCGGAAAAGTCACTAATTCAGTGAGCCAAAAAACCGATTATCTTTTAGCAGGAGAAGATCCTGGCTCTAAAATAGATAAAGCTAAATCACTGCAGGTTTCTATTTTGTCAGAAGAACAATTTGAATTGATGTTGGGTGAATAAAGTTATTTCCTTTCTACGAAAATATTCCTGGTAACTTTGGGCAAACAAATAGATTAGAAGTTCTTTAAGGCAACGCAAACACTACTTTAATAGCTTCCTCTATGGCTCGCATGGTCTCAGGATCAACCTCGCCAATCTTCTTTCCAATCCTTGTCCTGTCTAAAGCACGACATTGGTTAAGCATGATCTTAGCCGTTTTTGCATTTAGAGTGATTTCTACTTCGAAGGGATAAACACGCTTGACCTTGCTTGTAATAGGAGCGATCATTACGACATTGGAAGTTTCATTTCCGACATCATTCGATATAACCAATCCAGGTCGCACTTTTTGAGTTTCACTTCCACGAGCTGGTTCTAAATCGACCCAGTATATTTCCCCTCTTTTTGGGAAATCTTTACCACTCATCAGCACCATCCGCTAAGGTGCCTTGCCATTCTGCTGTCGTTTCAATTTGTCCTTCATCCTCATTGGCCATTAAATAGGCTTGACGTAGATTGTCTTTTGTAGCTTCTAATTCCTTACGAATAGCATCGGCTACAAAACGGCTCATTTCTCGTCTTTTTACATAAGTATGGAGTTCTTTCGAAACCTCTAAAGGCAAGGAAAAGGTTTGATTGACTGTTTTTTGAGGTTGCTTTTTCATAACTTCAGTATACCAAATTATTATTAATTATGGAATATTAATTAATATTTCCACACCAACGATCTCAATCGTGAATGAAAACCAGTTATCTATTTAGCCTTACCTCATTTTCACGGAGGAGGAAGCGAGCATCTCTTTGAAGATGATCTACAAGTGTATCGTTCGGAAGCAAGCCCCTCAAATATGACTAAGTTGATTTTTCATTCACGAGCTGTAAAAATCAATTTTTTTGTTATGAATTAAGATACAGTAATTTATTAAAATTAATTAAAAATTCAATTTTTTTATTAAAAAATATTGTTGAAAATCAATCTAAGTGGCATGAATTGAAAATAAAATATTATAAGATGGGAGAGTGGTATGCGAAAAGTTTTTTCAAAATCAGCTTTGTATAAATTGTTTGGAATTGGTTTATGTCTGCTGCTGCCCGTTTCTTGTAATACAGCCCCTACACCGAAAGCACCTGGTATTAATAAAGCCAATGCTGTTGTGAATCCCACCGAAGGCTTTAAAACGTGGGGAAATATCACTTTCACGGAAACTCCCGATGGGGTGCAAATTGTAGCTAATGTCCAAGGATTGCCTCCTGGAGGGCAGCATGGCATCCATATTCACGAATTTGGTGACTGCAGTGCCGCCGATGCATCTTCGGCAGGTCAACACTTCAATCCGAAAAACAAAAAACACGGAGCTCCTATTGACACAGACAGACATGCAGGCGATTTGGGAAATTTAGAAGCGGATGAAAAAGGAAAAGCCACTTATGAACGTCTGGACAAAACGATTACTCTGAACGGTCCTGATAGCATTTTAGGAAAATCTGTAGTTATTCATGAAAATGAAGATGACTTCAAAAGTCAGCCAGCGGGCAATGCAGGCAAACGTGTTGCCTGTGGTTTAATTTTACCTGTTGAAGAATAGGTTAGACGGTATAACTCATCGAAAATGAAGGGTTTTCAGCTAAAAATTGCCGAATCCCTTCATTTCTTAAGACACATGCCGGACATTTCTGGCAGCCTTGATGAGGAATTCCTTCATAACAGGTGATTGATTCTTCCAGCAAGTACTCCAAGACCCCCAATTCAAGAGCTAATTCCATTGTTTCTTTTTTACTCATCGCCACTAACGGGGTTTCGATAGTGAAATTTTCATTATCAAAGTCGAGGCGTAAGATCTTTTGCATTAAATCCATATAGGCACGGGAGCAGTCACGATATCCTGAGTGGCTGCCTTCGACGTTGATGATGCCCATATAAATACATTGGGCACCCAGTTCCTGAGCATGAATGCCTCCAAGTCGAGCCATTAAACCATTTCTTCCCATTACCAAAGTATTAGGCGGGGAGCCTTTCACATGGGTAATTTCGATCGACTTGTGGGTCAACGCATTGGTCGTAATCTGTTTTAAACAGGAGATAGCCAAAATCACATGATCTACGCCCCATGCTTGACAGATTTTTTTGGCTTGTTCAAGTTCGGAGGAATGCCTTTGCTCATAGGTAAAGGATAAGCTTAAAACATTTTCAACAGAAAATTTTTTAATGGCCAGAGCTAGACAAATACTGGAATCCATGCCCCCGGAATGAATGACAATGGCTTGTTTTTTAAGAGTATTGGCTGACATGATCCTCTACAGATAAAAATTAAAAAAGAGTGTTAAAGCAAATGTAATTCCAACAGGTATTTTGACGCTTTTCCAGCCATACAGTTGATGCATGATATTGCAGATTGTAAGAACAATAATGGCAGGATAACATATCGAAACAATTGGGTGGATAATTGACATGAGTTGTTTAAAGCCTAGATTGGCAAAAAAAGTTGTGCAGATCATAATTAAAGTGATAGCTAATGGGTAAGAGATCTGCAATTCTCCAAATTCTTTTTGCAAAACATCAGCAAAAGTCACCGCTAAGCTGATGACAGTTGTCAAGCAGGCTAGAGCTACTGCTAAGTTGGCAATGCCACCTTGAAGAGGGCCAAGCAGGTGAAATGAGAGGGTCGTTAAAAGAGATTCAGGGGGAATATCGGTGATAACGGGATTATGCAAAGCGGCGGTTAAGCTTAAGCCTACGTAAATAATCCCTAAAAATACCCCACCAATGCAACCTGCAGCAATAGTGATTCTTTTGACTTCACTCGGTATCGCTTTTTGGTTGAGCTGTTCTTGCAGCAATTTATAAATCGTGAAAGCGAAAAAAATTGAAGCAATTAGATCCATTGTATCATATCCCACCAAAAGACCATTGCCAAAAGCTTCAGAAGAGCTCAAGGATGATGGATTGAGGCTTCCTTGATCTGAGGAAACCCCTTGATAGATGATGAGCGCTAAAGAGAGTAGCAAGAGTGGACTTAACCAATATCCAAGGAGTGAAAGTACAGCATCTCTTTTAACCATGCAGGCGAGAGCGGCAATCCCAAATAGAATACTAAAGTTAAAAAGGGAGAGGTTGGGGAAATACGCATTTACGCTAGCATAGGTGAGTACTAAACAGCGTGGCATTACAGCAAAAGGGCCTAATAAGCCGGCGCATACTAGCATCAAGATATATCCAGGCAATTTTCCAGTGCGTGAAAAAAAGACTTTATAGTCTCCTTTATACAAAATTGTGCCAAATAACCCCAATAGAGGTCCGCCAATTGATGTTAAGAGTAGTCCGGGCAATGCGGCAAAAATTTGATCACCGGAGAGTTGCCCTAAAACGAGAGGAAAAACCACATTTCCTGCTCCAAAGAACATTGAAAATATCGCCAAACCTGTCATCCAAGTTATTCGGCTGAAAAGGGTGTTCATGGAAGATCCTATAATAAAGATCGATTAAAAAAAAATCCCACAGATAAGTCTAGAGGGTGATTGCTCTTTAAGTATGTCATTAAAAAAATAGATAGGGAGGGGGTGTCATTGTGCCCTAAGGCACGATTACGTTAAAAACGTTAGAAACACCAACGTAGAAATGTGAGGATTTTATTAAAAAGTCGTACATATATAAATTATCAATTGTGATTCGATCTTTGGCTAGATTAACAAATTGCAAAAATTTTTGCAAAATAATTCCAATAATAGCCTTTCTTCTTTTTTTCGATTTTGCTAGGGTTTAGTTAGAGTGAAAAATTAAAAGCAGCGGGATAGGAACACGATGTTAAAATGGGTTGAGGGATTACTTGATCGCCTTTTTGCTGTGGCAGGCGCCCTTATTTTTTCTCAAATCCCCCTATTCATCCAACAATACTCGCAAAGATTGGCTGGCCATGTAGCTGAATTAAGATTACAAGTTGCGCAGTTAATGGATGCAGCATCTTTTTCTGGAAAAACTCTCGAGCAATTAATTGCCAAATTTTTGACAAGCGGGGATCCTGATTTTGCCCGGCAAGGGGAAATGATGCAGCAGACCATTTGGCGGTATGATCATCTCAATTCAGCGCTACAGCACCTCGAAACGAGCTCTCCATTATCCCGTTTTTTTGTGTTTCTTCATCAATTAGACTGGAAAATTGCTCAAGGAACACTTGATTCTTATACATTTGGAGTTGTTTTTAATTGGGAAGGAGGGGTTTACCTATTAATTGGAGTTTTAAGCGGTATTTTGGTTTACCGCTTTCTTCGATTAAATCTTCATCTCTTAACCAATTTATTTCATACAATTAAGCGTTCGATACTTACAACACTAAAAATTAATTAAATTTTATCCTGAAGATTCTCAAATTTCTAGCATGGTGACGATGAAGGTCGCCTAAGGCGCTGGAATCGTTATTATCGTCGTCTTGGACAGATTTAACCGTTGTGGCAGCGGTAGCATCATCAGAATCAGAAAGCGGCGTGATCCCAAGATCATTTGCAAGCTGAATATCTGCAGCATTTTTGGATGCGCTTGAAGCTGAAGAAGTTACAGAAGCCGGAGAATTTTGATTTTGATCCATGCCATTTAAAGATGCAATTTGTGCTTCTAGAACAGGATTAAAGAGGGGATTATTATAATAATCATCATTTGTTAAATCATAATCATTATTATTAACCTAAAA
>Ga0105044_10003552_pt1 | contig 21402 bp, 17 predicted proteins | sample MAT01_FD_78092 | JGI IMG/M metagenome (GOLD analysis project Ga0105044, IMG submission 78092) | Freshwater microbial communities from Lake Fryxell liftoff mats and glacier meltwater in Antarctica - MAT-01 | ecosystem: Environmental > Aquatic > Freshwater > Ice > Liftoff microbial mat | place...
AAGAATGTGTTGCGTAAATCGACGTCGAAAAGATTGGCGCATTGCTCAGCCAAAGAGTGACTGAAAGGTACGCCGGTCGAGATCGTGTACGTCGAGCAACACCAGAAAATCCGTCGTGCCGAAATCGTGGTCGGTCGCGGGCGCACCACACACTTTCGCACCAAGTGCCAGATAGCCGTCGAAGAGCGGAGGTAAGGGAGCACTGAGCGCTCCGGCATCGATCAACGGGCGAAAACGGCCGTCGTCCGCCAGCGCGCTCACCTGCGGGCGCGGCTTCACGAGCACGCGATCGTGCAATGCGTTTCGCGCGTGCAGTGCGCGCCACGCCTCCGATGCGACCGCGGGTGAAGTGCCCGGCAACGAGCAACAGCCGAACAGATACCGCTTGCTGTTCCACTGCACGTAGCGCGCGAGCCCCTTCCACAGCAGGCGCAGCACACGTCCCGATCGATGGCCCGGATCGACACACGCACGTCCGATTTCGACCGCGCCATCGAGCACGCTGCCGGGGATTGCGCCGAGTTCGAAGAGCGTTGCGCTGTAGAAGCCGAAGCGCGTGGCCGCCATCACCGCCGTCTGGAGGCGATAGGTCCCTACGACAGCACCGCTTTCGCGGTGGCCGATCACGAGGTGATGGAACCACGGGTCACGCTCATCCTCGTCGCGTCCCGTCGCGCTGGCGGTGGCCAGTCCTTCGTTCAACTCTTCATTGAAGACGCGATACCGGAGTGCCTGCACCGCGTGCAGGTCGGCGCGGGTCCACGCAAAGCGGAGCTGATAGGCGCCGGCCTCGATGGTGCCGGGCGGGATGGCATCGGCGTGATGCGGAAAGACGGGTGCGTCAACGTGCCGATCGGTGCGCGGGTCGACGAGAGGTAGTGGCGGAACGGACCCGGTGTGATAGCGGGCAAGCATGCAGCCTCCTGGCGATGGCGCCGGGAGCCGACCTCCCGGACGGGTAACGTTGCTCAGGTCGAGTCGCCATTCAACGCATTTCCTGCCACAGGCAGGTCACCCTCCCGCAACGGTCTCTGCACGGCGACCTTTAACCATGGCACAATTCGTCGACCCCAGACTGCCGCGTCGCATCGATCGCTGGCGCAGCCCCGCACTCGGCCTCGAGATGCCGATCGTCACCTACGGTTGGGGCGGTTACCCAATCCTACTCTTCCCAACCGCGGCCGCGGACTTTCTGGAGAACGAGCGCTTCTGGCTGGTGAAGGCGATCGAGCCGCTGCTCATCCAAGGGCGCGTCCGCGTCTTCTCAATTGACAGCATCAACAAGCTTGCGTGGATGGATCGCAAGGTGCCGGTCGCGGAATCAGCGCGACGTCAGGCGCTCTATTCCCGGTACATCGAAGACGAAGTCGTCCCATTCATTCGACACGTCGATGGCAACGGCTACGCGCGCCCGATTACGACTGGGGCGAGCTTCGGCTGCTTTCATGCCGCGAACGCATTCTTCCGGCGCCCCGATCTGTTTGGTGGCGTGATCGGCATGAGCGGCTTCTACGATCTCGAGCGCAGCTACTTCAAAGGCTACTCGGACCAGAACTGCTACTTCAACAATCCGGCGTGGTTTGTGCCCAATGTCGAGGGCAGTACGCTCGACACGTTGCGTCACGACAGTCGCATTGCGCTCATTGCGGGACAGGGGGCGTACGAAGTGCCGGATGCAACGCGATCATTCCATGACATTCTCGATCGCAAAGGCATCCCTCACACTTTCGACCTGTGGGGTCACGACGTGAATCACGACTGGCCGTGGTGGAGAAAGATGCTGCCGCACTATCTCGAGCGGGTGGGGCTGTGAGCACTCCGTTAACAGCAGCCACGAATCACGCGCATTTCGCGAATACAGCAACGACAAACGAAACAACCAATAGAAAAGGAAAGATGCCTCGGCGAGGCCGTGTTGGACCTTCATCTCCTTTCTTTGTTTTTGCTTCATCGCGGTTTGCAGTATTCGCGTTATGCGCGTCATTCGTGGCCAGTCCGTTGGTCGCCCAGACCAAGCCAGTCGGCCAGCCACTCAAGAACGCCGACTTCGCAGCCCGCGTCGCGCATGTGAAAGCGCTGCTGAAAACAACACCGCTTGTCGATTCGCACAACGACTTGCCGTGGGCCATGCGCGAGTACGCCAATGCGCCGCTCGATGTCGAAGCGTACGATCTGAACAAGCCCACCAAAGGGATGACCGACATCGCGCGCCTGCGAAAGGGCATGGTCGGCGGGCAGTTCTGGTCGGTGTACATTCCGGGCGAAATTCGCGATTCAGGTTACGCGCGCGTTCAGCTCGAGCAGATCGATATCGCGCGCCGTGCGATCGCGAAGTATCCGAAAGACCTGCAGTGGGCGCTGACCGCCGCTGACGTGCGCGCCTCCTTCAAAGGCGGGAAGATCGGGTCGCTGCTCGGCATGGAAGGCGGACACGCGATCGAAAATTCACTGGGCGCGCTCCGCGCCTACTACGACCTCGGCGCGCGCTACATGACGCTCACGCACAACGTCACGCTTGACTGGGCCGACGCAGCAAATGATGTCGCCAAGCACGGTGGCCTCACGCCGTTCGGCCGGGAAGTGGTGCGTGAAATGAATCGACTCGGTATGCTCGTCGATTTGTCGCATGTGTCGCCCGCGGTGATGAGCAACGCGCTCGATGTGACCGAGGCGCCGGTGATCTTTTCGCACTCCGCAGCCCGCGGACTGACCAATGTACCGCGCAACGTCCCCGATTCCATTCTGGCGCGGCTCCCGAAAAACGGCGGCGTCGTGATGATGACCTTCGTCCCCGGCTTTACGAGTCAGACGGTTGCGGACTACGAAAAGCGCGTGACGCTCATTCGTGATTCGATCGCCAAAGCGAATCCCGGCAACAACGATGCGCAGTTCAAAGCAGTCGCGGCGTGGCGGGAAAGGAACCCCGTCCCGCGCGCAACGATTGCAGACGTCGCCGATCACATGGATCACATCAAGAAGCTCGCCGGCGCTCAACACATCGGCATGGGTGGCGACTACGACGGGATTACCGAAACGGTGATCGGGCTCGAAGACGTGTCCAAGTATCCGGACCTGTTGGCCGAGTTGGTGAAGCGTGGCTGGACTGACCGTGAAATCCGTGGCGTCGCGGGTGAAAATATTCTGCGTGTGCTGACGCGTGCAGAAGTGGTGTCCGCCAAGCTTCGCAAAGAGCGTCCCGCGTCGACCAAGACCATTCAGCAGCTCGACCGCAAGCCGATTCCGTAACTTTCACTCCTTCCTCAGCAGGAGTTCGTCCACATGTCGCTCGATCGACGCACCTTTCTCAAGTCATCCGCGCTGTTGGGCGGCGCGCTCGGTGTTGGTATACTCCCGTCGCTGGCACATGGGCTGACGTCGGACGGCGTTGATACGCGCGCGTATCGTCCGGAAGGTGGCACCCACAGGTCGGCGTCGTTGCGCATTCTGATTCTGGGTGGCACCGGCTTCATCGGACCGTATCAGGTGAAGTACGCGATCGAGCGCGGCCACAAGATCACACTTTTCAATCGCGGCAAGACCAACGCCGATCTCTTCCCGGGGATTCCGCGTCTGATCGGCGATCGCAATCTGCCCGACGGACACAAAGCGTTGTCCACCGGTGAGTGGGATGTAGTGATCGACAATCCCACCGCGAACCCCAAGTGGGTGCGCGGTGCCGGCGAAGCACTGAAAGGACGCACGAAGCAGTACATCTTCGTGTCGACCATCTCAGTGTTCAGCGACAACTCGAAGCCAGTTGACGAAAACGGGCCGCTCAACGCGCCATCGGATATCGAAGCACCATTCGATGCAACAAAGTATGGCTCCAACAAAGTGCGCAGCGAGCAGGAGGCCAAGACGCAGTTCGGCAACAACGTCACCATCGTGCGTCCCGGGCTCATCGTCGGTCCCGGCGATCTCAGCGATCGCTTTTCGTACTGGCCCGTACGCATCGACAAGGGCGGCGAGATTCTCGCACCCGGCACGCCCGATGATCCGGCGCAGTACGTCGATGCGCAGGATCTGAGCAGTTGGATTGTGCGGCTCGCCGAGAATCGTACTATGGGCACCTTCAACGCGACGGGTCCCAAAACCCCGACAACAATCGCCGAGATGCTGTATGGGATCAAAGCCGTGACCACGAGCGACGCGAAGTTCACCTGGGTGCCGGCAGAGTTCCTCGCCGAAAAGCAGGTGCGCGCGTGGAGTGAGATGCCGGTGTGGGTACCCGCCACTGGCAGCACTGCTGGCTTCATGCGCGTGAACTGTCAGAAGGCATACGCCGCAGGACTGACGTTCCGCCCGCTCGCTGATACCGCGAAAGACACGCTGACGTGGTATCACAGTCGTCCTGCCGCTGAACAGGAGAAAGCGCGCGCGGGTCTCGCACCGGAGAAGGAAAAGACCGTGCTCGCCGCGTGGCACGCGAAGCAGTTGGCGGCCAAGTGAGCAGCGAATCCCGCGTGGTAGTCGACGCGCAGATCAAGCCGCTTCGCATTCTCATCCTCGGCGGCACCGGATTCATCGGGCCGCATCAGGTCGAATATGCGCTGTCGCGCGGTCACAAGGTCACACTCTTCAATCGCGGACGGACCAATCCCGGTCTCTTCCCGAACGTCGAGAAGTTGATCGGCGATCGTAGCGCGCCCAATGGGTATGCGTCGCTGGAAGGACGCACGTGGGACGTGGTGCTCGACAACCCGACGCAGATTCCGCGTTGGGTGCGTGAAGCCGGTGCCGCACTCAAAGACAGCACGCAGCGGTACGTCTTTGTCAGCACGCTTTCGACCTATAAGACCCGCAAGGAGATCGGCCTCAAGGAAGAGACCGGGACGCTTAGCGATCCTGCACCGTACGACGCCGTACCTTCGGGCTTCACCCCGCCCGATCCCGCACGACCGACCGCAACGTACGGCCAGCTCAAGGTGAAGTGCGAGATGGAAGCGCGCGACGCGTTCGGCGACAAAGCCATCATCGTGCGACCGGGACTCATCGTTGGTCCGGGTGATCTCACCGATCGCTTTTCCTACTGGCCCGTGCGCATCGAACAGGGTGGTGAGGTACTCGCCCCCGGCACGCCGGACGATCCCGTCGCCTTCATCGACGCACGCGATCTCACGGAATGGATGATCCGTCTCGTTGAAGCAGGAGCAAGCGGTACGTACAACGCCGTGGGTCCGCGTTACGGACTCACGGTGTCGCAAATGTTATATGGCTGCAAAGCGGTCACGTCGAGCAGTGCAACCTTCACGTGGGTGGATGCCGATTTTCTGGCCGAACGCAAACTGCGGCCGTACTCGGAGTTGCCAGTGTGGATGCCGCCCCGCGGTGACAGTGCAGGCTGGGCGCGCATGGACGTGACCAAGGCGGTCAACGCCGGACTCACGTTCCGCCCACTCGCTGACACCGCGCGCGAAACACTCGTCTACTACCACGCGCAAACACCCGAGCGGCAAGCGACGCTCAAAGCTGGATTGCCGCCGGAAAAAGAGCGCGAAGCACTCGCTGCGTGGCACGCCAAGATCGGACGCTGATGCCACTCCGCATCCTCGTGCTCGGCGGCACCGGCTACATCGGGCCGCACCTCGTTGAGCATGCGCTCGCGAAGAATCACACAGTGACGCTCTTCAATCGTGGGCAGACCAAGCCAGGACTGTTTCCGAATGTCGAGAAACTCGTGGGCGATCGCTCGGTGCCCGGTGGACACGACGCGCTGAAGGGGCGCACGTGGGACACGGTGTACGATCTCAATCCGTCGATGCCCAAATGGGTGGTCGATGCCGCGGCCGTGTTGAAAGGAAACACGAAGCAGTATGTGTTTGTCTCGAGTACTGCGGCGTACAGAGATTTCACAACGTCGTATCCTGACGAAACATTTCCCATTCAGGATCTTGCTCCCATCGACGGACCCGATGCGGCGAAAGCGACGTACGGTCAGAAGAAGGTGCGCGGCGAACAGATCGTGATGGAGAACTTCGGCGCGGGTGGCACGGTCGTTCGTCCGGGTCTCATTGTCGGTCCTGGTGATCTCACCGATCGCTTCACCTACTGGCCCGTGCGCGCCGAACGCGGCGGCGAAATTCTCGCGCCAGGCAAACTCGATGATCCCGCCCAGTGGATCGACGTGCGTGATCTCACCGAATGGATGGTACGACTCGCCGAGAACAACACCGGCGGCATCTTCAATGCTGTTGGTCCGCGCACCATTTGCGGCATCGGTGAGCTGCTGTACGGCATCAAAGCGTGCTACAGCAACGACGCCCACTTCACTTGGGTGCCGCAGCCATTTCTCGCTGAGCAGAAACTACGCTCGTGGGGTGACCTGCCGGTGTGGTCGTACACGGGCGCGAGCACGGTCGCATTCTGCACGAGCGTGATCGAAAAAGCGAAGAACGCGGGCCTCACCTTTCGCACACTCGAAGACACGGTGCGTGCCGCGATGACGTGGTACCATGCGCGCCCCGCCGCCGAGCAGGAGAAGCTGCGCGCCGGGATGTCGCCGGAACGTGAGCGTGAAGTGCTCGCGCTGTGGCACAGCAAGCAAGGACAAAACTGATGGCATCGGCGATCACGGCGGACGCGCGGAAGCATCGCGTGACCGAAATGCTCGGCCGACTCGTCACCATCGAGCCGGGTGAGATGCGGGCCTCGATGCTGGCGTTCACGTACTTCTTTTTTATTCTGGCGAGCTACTTCATTCTGCGCTCCATCCGCGATGCGATTGGCGTTGCGGCCGGTACGGCGAAGCTTCCGTGGTTGTTCACCGGCACACTGATTGCGACGCTCTTGGCGAATCCGCTGTACGCTACGCTGGTGTCACGAGTGCCGGTGCGGAAATTCATTCCGATTGTGTATCGCGTCTTTGCGGCGTTGTTGATCGTGTTTTCGGCCGCCGTTTACTGGAGCGGACCTGCTCACGAGAAGTTTCTCGGACCCGCGTTCTGGATCTTCATCAGCGTCTTGAGCCTGTTCGTGCCGTCCGTGTTCTGGGGCTTCATGGCGGACACGTTCCACGCCAATCAAGGCAAGCGCTTATACGGGTTCATCGGTGTGGGTGGCACACTCGGCGGCATGTTCGGATCGAAGTTCACCTCGCTCCTTGCGACGACTGTTGGCACACCGGTGTTGATGCTGGTTTCGGTGATCATGCTGGAATGCGCCGTGCAGGTAATCCGTCGGTTTCCCGCCAGCTTCCGGGCCGAAACACGCGATCGCGAGTCAGCGGATCGCTCCATCGGCGGTACATCGTTTGCCGGGATCACCCATGTCTTGAAGTCGCCGTACCTGCTGGGCATCTGCTCCTTCATGTTGCTGTTCACGATCGGCACGACCGTGTTGTACTTCCAACAGGCTGAGATCGTAGGCGCGCGTTATGCTGATCGCGAATCACGAACGGCGTTTCTGGCGAACATCGATTTTTACGTGCAACTGCTGACTGTGCTCGCACAGCTGTTCATTTCCGGTCGCGTCATCAAATGGCTCGGCGTCGGCATGACGTTGGCGATCCTTCCGCTGATGAGCGTGATCGGTTTCAGTGCGTTGAGTGTGTCGACGTCGCTGACGCTTTTTGTAGGGTTCAACGTGTTGCGACGCGCCGGGAACTACGCGTTCGCAAACCCGGGGCGCGAGCTGCTCTTCTCCGTGATTCCGCCGGAGGACAAATACAAAGCCAAGAACTTCATCGACACATTCGCCTATCGGTCGGGTGATCAGATCGGCGCATGGAGTTACTCGGCGCTCGCTGCAGCAGGGCTGGCCGTGAGCTCAATCTCGCTCATCGCGGCACCGATGTCGGCGGTGTGGTTGGGAGTTGCGCTATGGCTCGGCAGACGACAGGCAGTGATGCAAGCGGCGGAAGCCGTCGTCGCCGTACCGCCGGCTCAGCCGGGAATCGCGCCGCTCGTGACGCGAATGAATCCGTCGTAGCGCCAAGCGCCACTCACGCGCAGCCAACGCTCGCAGAACGAATACCGCTGCTGCTGAACGCCCACCTCACTGTACGCGGCAAAACTCGTCGTGTACCACACATTCACTTCGTGTGGCAAATCTCCGCGCTCGATGCGCGACACGGCGAGCCACACCGAATTCTGTGGCGGTGGACAGTCGGTGCCCGCGCATGACGGAAGATCGAGCGCGCGCGCGTCGGTCCATCCAGTCACCGCCAAAAAAGCCGTCGGCGCCAGTTCGATGGAGCGACCGGCAAAGCGACGGACAGCGTCAATCGTTTCCGATCGCCCGACAAAGCGACGCACATAGGCACTCATCGGGACTGCGCCCGGCTTGTCCTGCGAAACGATCCGTGTCAGCACCCGCTCGATCAACACACTTGGCTCGGGGAGAGCCCACGCGCCGCCAAGCTGCGATGCGCTCGGCAGAAACGGATCTTCCGTGACTTGACGCGGACGAACCGGAGCCTTGGTTTGCGCTGCTCGCGGACGAACCGGCGTGGTCTGCGCGCTGAGCGCACTCGCGCCGCCGTTCGCGCCAACGCACAGCGCAACCAGCAACAGCCATCGCTGTTTGGGTTGGCGCCACATGCGAGGGGAGGATTCCGGGTTCATCATGCACTTGAATGCTAGCAGACGGACGCAGTGCCGCGTATCGCTCCATCATTAGAACGGCCGGCGCAGCCGTGATGCTGCACACACTTTCAATTACGGAGGGTCGAGTTGTGAGTTTGAGTTTGGAGCTTCCGGTTGACTGCATGGCTACATAGTTGCGGTCGTTTCAGTTCGTCAGCAATACGGAAGACGGATCACCGGAGATTGTGGCTGCCATCATGGTGTCGGCGAACTGCTTGAACGTGCTCAGCGTGAGTCCATCCCGCAGACGCTTGTTCACTGCCGATGAGCACGTTGGTCAGACAGATCAAACCCGGCAACGTCGGGGACTTCGAGAATCGCGGCAACAATTACATCAATGTCATCGCACGCTTCGCGCCCGGTGTCTCCGTTGCGCAGGCGCGTGCACGATTGGATGCAGTGTCGCGCGAACTATCGTCAGAATTTCCGCTTGCCCGTGCCCGTGATCGTGCCCGTGATCGTGCCCGTGATCGTGCACGCGAGATGGTTATTCGTCTCGCACTCTGTCCACCTGGCAGCGCGCTGATTCGTCAATTGCTCGTCGACAATTGCTCGTCGAGAGTCTGTTCTTCTTTCTCGCGTCGGGTGCTGCGTGATTGCTGGTCGCGTGGTGGGCAGTCAGCATCGCAAACAGCGTCGAACTTCCGATGCACATCGACCCCCGTCCCGATCTGCGATTGAGTCCGTTGGTGCTGACATTTTCACCCGGCATCACCACCCTTACCGGCATTCTGTTTGGGATTGTGCCCGCGTTCTCCCCATCCCACGTCCCTAACGTTACCCGGCCCCCCGCCGCCGGCTCGACCACTCGTTCGCTGCAGGCGATCGCAAAGTTGGCCACCCCGACGAGTGCTCCGACGACAACGGCCCTCCCGCCCATTTGCGTTGCGCGCCTACCCGCGGCGTCATTTGCGATGCAGTGGTCATATCGGAGAATACCCCCGGTCTCACCCGCGCTGTCACCGGAAACTCCCAACCCAAACTCACCACTGCCTACTGTCAGTAACGCGAGACCCGATCGTCCCGCGCCAACTCGGCGCGTCAACTTGACAGCGTTAGGTGGCCGAACAATATTCCCGTTGTGAACACTACCGTCGTTCGTTCCGCCTCTCTCGCTCGCCGCGAGCGTCTGAAGGCCGAAACCCGCCAAGCCATCCTCGACGCGGCCCGCGATCTGTTCGTCACCGACGGGATCGAGGCCACGACCATGCGGGCGATCGCCGGCAAGATCGGCTACACCGCCACCGCCATCTATCACCACTTCCGCGACAAGGAAGCGCTGATCGAAGAGCTGTGCATTGCCGACTTCACCGCACTCGGCCATGCCATGTACCGCATAGGTCGAATCGAAGATCCGGTTGAGCGACTGAAGAAGCTTGGACTAGCTTATGCCGAGTTCGCGATGGCAAATCCAAGCCAGTATCGATTCATGTTCATGACAGCACAGCGTCATGGACCCATTGATGAACTGGGTAGACCCACGCACAAACCCGACGAAGACGCGTACGATTTTCTCTTCGCCACGGTCAGTGAAGGGATCGAATCCGGTCGCTACCGACCGGAATTGTCCAACCCGCACCACCTGTCTCAGCTGATGTGGGCCGGCATCCACGGCGTCGTTTCCCTCTGGCTGACTCACTGCGACGATCCGTACATCCAGTGGCACCCGCCGCTTGAAACTGTCCGGAGCCTGATTGACGTATCTATTCGAGGGGCTGTGCGCGAGCCGGCCAGCTAGCCGAAGCCCCAAACTTAGTCCCGCTCGAAACAACCAAGTCAGCAATACACTTCAGTCAGTCACCCGGGCGCTTTCGCGCCCCTTCTTTGGATCATCCACTTAACAATGTTACACACTCTACTGATGTTCACGCCTAGACCGTTGTTAATTAGGCGCGCGAGAATCCTCCTCCTCGCCGTACCGCTGCTCGCTTCCATGGCTCTCCGTGTCGGGGCCCAGTCGACCGCGACGAATGCACGGGCGCTGCTCGACGGGTACGTAGCTGAGGCTATGCGGGCGAACCTCGCCATCGCCCAACGGACCGCCGCCACACGCCGCGCCGACGCGACCGTGCGGGAAGCCAAGGGTCGATTTCTGCCGTCGGTTGGCATAAACGCGCGCTACTCCGAGTACAACGGTGTCGTCAACATCGGTGACTTCATCAACCCCGCGTACGACGCCCTCAACCAACTCATCGGCCAGCCACGGTTCCCGACCAACGTCAACGCCACGCTCCCATTCCGGCAGGAAACCAAGCTCGAACTGGTTCAGCCGATCTTCAATGACGCGCTCTTCGGCGCTGCAGCAGCGGCCCGCGCCCAGCGCGACCTCGTTGGGGCATCACGCAAAGCCGCCATGCGCCAACTTGCCGCCGACGTCCAGCAATCATGGCTCGGCTACGCCAGCAGCGATCGCATCGTCGCGACGCTGGAAGCGATGCTACCCGTCCTCGACGAAAATCTGCGTGTCAGCGAACGCCTCGTTGACGCGGGTCAGGCCACCCCTGATGTCGTGCTCCGCGCACGCGCTGAACGTAGTGAAATGCAGCAGCAGATCGCCGATGCCCGTCGTCAGCGGGATGCGGCGCGCCGCGGCTTCAACCTGCTGCGCAATCAGGATGCAAACGCGGCCGTAACCATCGTCGACGACGGTTCGCTGTTCGACATCGACACGACATCGCGAGCCGCGCTCGCCGCCCACGCGCTCATCGCGCACGCGCTCATGCACCGTGAAGAGCTGCAGCAGGCCGATGGCGGTATTCGTATTGCGCGTGCGCAAGGGCGCATCGCGAACGCTGGGTTGCTGCCGAGTGTCGCGCTGTCTGCAAGCTACGGCGTGCAAGGCGACAGGTATCGGTTCAACAAGAACAACGATGTTGCGCTCGCAAATTTCGTCCTCTCCTGGAATCTGTTCAACGGTGGACAGGATATGGCGCGCCGAGAGCAGGCGACGTTTGCGCAGGATGAAGCGACGTATCGGCGGCGTGAGGCGGAGCTCAGTGTTCGCGTTCAGGTCGAAAATGCAATCGATGGCGTGGAGGCGGCACGCTTCGCACTCGTCAGCGCGAACGACCGGTATGAGTCCGCACGTCGCGCCTTCACGCTCGTTGAGCGTCGCTTCGCCGAAGGGCTCGCCGCCCCCATCGATTTTCTGAGCGCTCGTGCGGCCTTCACATCGGCCGCGCTCAGTCAGGTGATCACCCGCTACACGCTTGCCGCTCGCACCGTCGAACTCGAGCGCGCCGCCGCCCTTCGCCTGCTCCCCCAATGAACCCGCTGCCATCGAGGCTTCTGACCATGACCAAGAGCAATCCGCGCGACAACTCTGCCTCCACGCTTCATCTGAACACCGGCACCCCCGACATCACGAACACCATCATGAGCACCATCAAGAGACACACCGCGAATAGAGCCCGCATGGCTCGCTGGACTCTGCCTGTGCTGCCATTGCTCATACTCGGGTGTGGCAAACCGCAGCCTGTCGAAGACGTTGCACCATTGGTAGCCGTCGCCGCCTCAAACATCACGACCGAGACTATCGCGCAGCCGGTCGTCGCAACGGGAACGTTCGGCCCCCGTGACGAAATTCCGCTCGCTTTCAAGATCGGAGGCGTGATCGCGCGGGTTACGGTCGACGCCGGGCAGACGGTTCGCAAAGGACAGCTACTCGCCGTCTTGGACCTCCGTGAAATCGACGCGGTGCTGGACAAAGCAAAGATCGGGGTAGAGAAAGCGGAACGCGATCAGATGCGCATCCGTCGTCTTGCCGCCGACAGCGTCGCGACGCTCTCCCAATTGCAGGACGCGACCTCCGCGCTCGAGGCCGCACGTACCGATGTCGCAACGGCGCGGGTCAATCGCGAGTATGCATCCATCGTCGCGCCGGAAGACGGTGTGATTCTGCTCCGCACGGGCACGGCCGGCAGCAACATTGGACCTGGCACCACTGTCATGCTGCTCGGCGGCGGGGCGCGTGGCCGAGTGCTTCGCTTCGGCCTGCCGGATCGTGATGCGCTGCGCGTGAAAGTCGGCGACGCCGCGACCGTTCGCTTCAGCGCTGTTGGCGATCGCGAGTATCGTGGTCGAGTGTCGCTCATGGGGCAGTCGGCCGACGCGCGCACCGGCACGTACTCTGTCGAAGTCGCGATTGCGGACGCGGGCACACTCCCAGCCGGACTTGTGGGCCAGGTTGACATCGCCGTCCGTGGCAACACACGTGCAGTGATGATTCCGGTGGATGCGCTGCTCGAAGCCGATGCCGATTCTGCGACCGTCTACACGCTCTCGAGTGATCGTGAGCCGATCGCGACCGCGCGTCGTGTGCGCATTGCGCAACTGATCGGTGATCGCGCCGCAGTTACCGGACTTTCCGACGATGCGCTCGTGGTCACGCGTGGCGCGCCCTACGTGCAGCCTGGTGGCCGCGTTCGTGTCGTACCTTCAGCCGCGGCCGTCTCACTTGCGGAGCCAAAGCCATGAACATCCTCGGCTCTCTTGCAGAGTTCGCGGTGAAGCGTTGGCAGTTCACCGTGTTGCTGTTCCTGATGTTCGCGGCGCTTGGTGTTTCGAGTTGGCTGAGCATTCCGCGCGCCGAAGACCCCGACTTCCCGGTGCCGATTTTCACCACCGTCGCTGTGTATCCCGGCGCGTCGCCGGAAGACATGGAGCAGCTGGTCACCGAGCCGATCGAGAAGAAGCTCAACGAACTCGATGACGTCACGAAGTTAACGTCGACGAGCTCCGATGGAGTCGCGGTCATCAAGGTGGAGTTCAAGCCGGAGTCGGACGCGGAGCGCAAGTACGATCAGGTCGTGCGCGAGATCAACGCGTTGCGCCCCAATCTGCCGTCATCGATGCAACGTCTCGAAGTGAAGCGCACGGCGAACTCCGATCTCGCCGTGTTTCAGGTCGCATTGGTTTCGCCCGCAACACCGTACTCACAGCTCGACGATATCGCCAAGCGGTTCGAAGACCGACTGGCGCGCGTGAATGGCGTGAAGAAAGCAGAGCGTTGGGCAACACCGCCGCGCGAAATGCAGGTGACGTTGGATCTCGGTCGGATGGCGATACTCGGCATCACACCCGGCCAGGTACTGCAGGCGCTTGGCAGCGACAACATGCAAATTCCCGGTGGCTCTGTCGATGTCGGAACGCGTCGCTATAACATTGCGACGCCGGGGCGCTATCGCACAGCCGACGAAGTGCAGCGAACGGTGATCGGTGGCGCCAGCGGAGCGACGGTGCATGTCGGTGACGTGGCAACGGTCGCGTGGGGCGAAGGTGATGCCGTGCACATTGGTCGATACAATGGGCAGCGCGCAATGTTCGTAACCGTTGCCGTGCAAGCCGGTCGCAATGTGTCCAACGTGAAGACCGAAGTATGGGCTGAGCTTGATCGGTTGGAGAAGACGCTGCCGCGCGGCGTAACACTGGCGCGCGGTTTCGACCAATCCCTCAACGTCGATACGCGACTCTCGCGACTCGGCGAAGACTTTGCGATTGCCATTGCCCTCGTGCTCATCACGTTGCTGCCGCTCGGCACTCGTGCATCACTCGTTGTAATGATCTCAATTCCGCTGTCGCTTGCGTTGGCTGTGGTGATGCTCAATGCCACGGGCTTCAGCATCAATCAACTGTCGATTGTCGGATTCGTGATTGCATTGGGGTTGTTGGTGGACGATTCAATTGTCGTGGTCGAGAACATCACGCGGTTCATGCGGGGTGGTGTGTCGCGTCGTGATGCGGCGATCGCTGCAACCAAACAGATCGCGGTTGCCGTACTCGGCGCAACGGCCACGCTGATCTTTGCCTTCCTTCCGCTGCTGTTCCTGCCTGGCCTCGCGGGTCGCTATATCCGTTCGCTGCCAATCGCAGTGGTGTACGCCGTACTGTCATCCTTGCTGGTGTCGTTGACGATCATCCCGTGGCTGGCGAGTCGCATTCTCCCCAAGACCGAGCACGCTGAGGGGAATCGTGTGCTGCGCGCGCTCGACAAAGGAATTCACGCAACGTACGCGCCGCTGCTGCATCGTGCGCTGGCGGCGCCCAAGCGGACGCTGGCGGTCGCCGCGATGATGGTAATGGGAGCAGTTGCGTTGATTCCGTCTGTCGGATTCTCACTGTTTCCGAAGGCCGGCACGCCGCAGTATCACGTCGACATTGAGACGCCTCAGGGAACGTCGCTGGCCGAAACGGATCGCGCGGCGCGATTTGCGGAGCAGACAATCGGCGGGCACCCCCAGACACGAGCCGTCTTCTCGAATGTCGGCAAGGACAATCCTGCCGTCTACTACAACGTCTTTCAGCGTGCGGAAGCGCCGAATCGCGCGCAGCTGTTCGTGTTGCTCAAGTCGTACGACAACGAGGGCACGCCGATCATGCTCGACTCGCTGCGTCGCAGTCTGGCGGCCTATCCGGGCGCGCGAATCGAGATCAAGGAGTTCGTGAACGGTCCACCGATCGACGCACCGATCGCCATGCGCATCGAAGGCAGCAATCTCGATACGCTGGCGCAACTCGCGGCGCAGTTCGAGAAAGTGCTGTCGAGCACCGAAGGGACGCAGTATGTCAACAATCCCGTCCGCCTTCGCCGCTCCGATCTGCGTTTGCACGTCGATCGGCAGAAGGCCGGTCTACTCGGTGTTCCGTCGGCCGAAGTGGAGCGGACGCTTCGCCTCGGCATCGCTGGGCTCGAAGCCGGAAAGATTCGTGCGGACAACGGCGACGAATATCCATTGATCGTGCGCATGGAACATCAGGGTCGCCCGGCACCGGAAGCACTCGATCGCATCAAGGTGAGCAGTGTCTCAGGCGCGATGGTGCCGCTGTCGCAGATCGCAACGACTGCGTTCACCGCCACGCCAACGCTCATTGACCACTATGCACGCGAACGTGCCGTCACCGTCACGAGCTATGTGAAGAGTGGCTACAACACGGACGCCGTTACGAAGGAAGTGCTGGCGCGACTCGATTCGCTGACGCTCCCTGCAGGTTACGTGCTGACTCCCGCCGGTGAAATCGAAAGTCGTCAGGAAAGCTTTGGTGGCGTTGGTGGTGCCATCATCGTCGCGGTGTTTGCCATCCTCGCCATTCTGGTGCTCGAATTTCGCGACTTCCGTACGACACTGGTTGTCGCATCGGTCATTCCACTCGGCGTTGTGGGCGGTGTCGTCGCCTTGCTCGCCAGCGGCTACACACTTTCGTTCACCGCGATGATCGGGTTTGTCGCACTCGTGGGCATCGAGATCAAGACCAGCATTCTGCTCGTGGACTTCACCGATCAGCTGCGACGCGAAGGGATGGATCTCGACGACGCAATCCAGAAGGCCGGAGAGATTCGCTTCCTGCCCATCGTGTTGACCACGATGACCGCGATCGGCGGACTGTTGCCCCTCGCGCTGCAGGGATCCGGACTCTACTCGCCGCTCGCGTGGGTCATCATCGGTGGCTTGGTCTCGAGCACATTGATTGCGCGTCTTGTAACGCCCGTGTTGTACAAGATGCTGGCGCCCGCGTTGGAAGACGATTCTGCTGCAGTGGTGGTCGCCCCGTCGCTCGTGCCGGCGTAACCGCTCACGCCATCGCGATCAGCTTCTCTGCCAGTTCCGTATGCCCGCGTGCCGTAGCTAACTGGGCCGGTGTGGTGCCATCCGTCATCGTGGCGTGCGGTTGTGCACCTCGGGCAATCAGCAAATCGCACAATGCGCCGTCGCCACGCGACGCAGCCACGTGAAGCGGTGTGATGCCGGCGTCGCCGGTTGCGGCCACGTCCGCGCCCGCGAGCACGAGTCGTTTGACTAGTGCGTGCACACACGCGCCGGCGATTGCGGCATGCAGCGGTGTGTTGCGTGTCGCGTTGGTGGACAGCGCGTCGAGTGGCGCACCGGAATCAATCAGGAGTACGGCGGCGTCTTCCTTGCCGAAGAAGCAGGCGAGATGAAGCGGCGTCCAACCGTCTGCCGTGCGACGCGAGATGGCATCGGGATCGTGCGTGAGGGCGGCGTCGAGCGCGGCCACGTCGCCCAGCGCGGCGGCTTCGGCGGCGTCGAGGGCGCGCTGCGCGAGCAACGAGGGTGCGATGGCGCTCGCGCCAACGTAGCACGCGTGCAAAACCAGCGACTCACCACTCGGACCAGTCACTGACTGCGCGCCAGGGTCGCTGGCGATCAGCTGTGCAACGGCGTCTCCATCACGACTGCGTATGGCGGCAAGCAGCGCGTCTGATGCGACCGGCACTCGAACACTCCCTATCGAACGGTGGCCTTCACGGCGATGCCGACTGCATCACGGAGACGCGCGACCGCCTCGCGGGCTTCGCGAAGCTGAGGCTGCAATGGCGCTTCGGCGTCTTTCCAGAGCGTGAGAAACCGTTCATAGGCGGCTACTGCGCGCTCCCGTTCACCAAGCTGCTCGAAAAGGTGGCCGCGCGCGAGGTAGCTGCGCAGGTACATCGCCCAACTAGTCTCCGGAATTCCAGTCTGGCCCAAAGCAGTTCTCCGGAAAACGGCTCCACGATCGCACGCGGGCCGATCTTGCGTCGCATTATGGTCACACCGTGGCGGACAGCGGTGGGAGAGTCCAAGCGCATGCTACATTCGGTCACCATGCCCCTGCCTCCGACACCACTGACCCCCCGGATCGTTGCGCTGCTCGTCGTTTTCATGACGACCGCCTGCGCGCGCTCAACCTCCCGCGCTTCAGGCGACGCTCCCGTTTCCGGTGAGCCGAGCCCGCTTGTGATTGCCCATCGCGGCGCGAGTGGACACCGTCCTGAGCACACGTTGGCCGGCTACGCGCTCGCCATTGCCATGGGCGCCGACTTCATCGAGCCGGACCTCGTGAGCACCAAGGACGGGGTCCTGATCGCGCGCCACGAGAATGAGATTGGCGGCACAACCGATGTCGTCACGAAATTCCCCGATCGCAAAACGGTGAAAGTGGTGGACGGCGATACGGTCCGCGGCTGGTTCACCGAAGACTTCACGCTCGCGGAAATCCGCACGCTGCGCGCCAAGGAACGCCTGCCGTTCCGGTCGCACCAATACGACGGCCAGTTCACGGTCCCGACCTTCGACGAAGTATTGGCACTCGCGGACAGCGCTGGTCGCCGGCGAACACGCGCGGTCGGCGTCTATCCCGAGACCAAGCATCCGACGTACTTCCGCAACATCGGGCTGCCGATCGAGCCCAAATTGCTCGCGTCGCTGCGAGCGAACGGACTCGACCGCCGCGACGCGCCGGTGTTCATCCAAAGCTTCGAATCGGGTAACCTCCGGGAGCTGGCCCGGGAAACCCGCGTCCGGTTGATCTACCTCATCTCCGACCCGGCGCAGGTGACGCCCGCCGCGCTCCGCGACATCGCGACCTACGCCTTCGGCATCGGCGCCAACACTCGCCTCGTGGTCGGTGGCGATAGCGCCGCCGTGCCGACGCAGCTGCTGAACAATGCCCACGCGGCGGGGCTCAAGGTACATGTCTGGACGCTGCGGTCGGAGTCGGTGTTCCTCCCCAAACGCTACGGCGGCGACCCCTTGGCCGAAGTGCGTGAGATGCAGCGACTTGGCGCCGACGGGATCTTCGGGGACTTTCCGGATGTCGTCGTCAAAGGGCTGCGTCAGTAGCCAACGGCGCTAGCCAAGGAGGTCATTGCGGCGGTCACGGCAGTGGCCAACGCGCAACATGCTGCTCGGAGGGGCGCGACGGGAATTCCAGCGTATACTGAGTCATGACCGACTCGACGCGCACTGCATTGCTCGACAAGGATCGCCCACTCCGCGACGACATCCGTCGACTCGGCCGTCTACTCGGCGACACCCTCCGCGAACAGGAGGGTGTCGCGATCTATGAGTTGGTCGAGACGGTGCGGCAGACTGCAGTGCGATTCGCGCGCGAAGGAAAGGCGGAAGACCGCGCCGCGCTGCATCTCCTGCTCGATGACCTGCCACGCGACACGATGGTGCTGGTCGTGCGGGCGTTCGCGTACTTCCTGCAGCTGGCGAACATCGCTGAAGACGCGCACCACCTGCGACGTCGACGTGCGCACGAAATGGCGGGAGCACCGCCCCGCGCGGGCAGTCTGTCGTACGCGCTCGACGCAATCATCCGTCAGGGCACCTCCAGCGATGGTACGATAGTCGAGAAACGTCTCGAAGATTTCTTTCAGCATGGACTCGTGTCGCCGGTACTCACGGCGCATCCCACCGAAGTGCAACGACAGAGCACACTGCGCGCGCTGCAGAAAATTGCCGCGTTGCTCGACAGCTCCGATCGGTTGACGTTGACGCCGCACGAGCGCGAAGAAATTGACGACCAGTTGACGACGCTCGTGCTCACGCTGTGGCATACGCGCATGGTGCGCCCCACGCGACTGCGTGTGATCGACGAAGTGAAGAACGGCATCAACTACTTCCGCAGCACGTTCTTCAGCGAGTTGCCGCGCTTGTACAGCACGACTGAAGATCTGTTGCACGAACGCTTTCCCGACCGCGACTGGAAGCTGCCGAGCTTCTTTCGTGTCGGGAGTTGGATCGGTGGCGATCGCGACGGCAATCCGTTTGTCACCGCCGAGACGCTGATCGAAGCAGTGCGTCTTCAGTCGACGGCGGCATTCGACTTCTATCTCGACGAAGTGCATGCACTCGGCGAGGACTTACCGCTTTCGCAGCTGTTGCTCGACGTGACGCCTGAGTTGGTAGCGCTCTCCGAGCGATCGCCGGATACATCACCACAACGTCTGGATGAACCGTACCGTCGCGCGTTGATCGGAATGTACGCGCGGCTTGCGGCGACGGTTCGTTCGTTCGATCTGGCGCAGCCGGTACGCGCGGCAGTTGGTGATGCGGAACCGTACACGAATGCTGCGATGTTCGCGCAGGATCTTGTCGTCATTCGGGATTCATTGCGTGCCAATCATGTGGCGCGGCTTGCGACCGGACGATTGCGGCGACTCATTCGCGCGGTCGATGTGTTCGGATTCCACCTCGCGCCGGTGGATCTGCGGCAGAACTCGGATGTCTATTCGCGCGTGGTCGCCGAGTTGCTGGCGCAGGCCGGTGTGTGCATGGAGTACGAGAAGCTGACGGAGCCAGATCGGATTGCGACGCTCAGTCACGAGCTGCATGGCACGCGTCCGTTGTACGCACCGTATCTGCACTATTCGCCGGAAGTGAGTGGTGAGCTCGACATCTTCTTTGCGGCGCGCGATCTGAAGAAGCGCTACGGCGATGGGTTGCTGCCGCACTGCATCATTTCCAAGTGCGATGGGCTGTCGGATTTGCTGGAAGTCGCGCTGCTTCTCAAGGAAGCAGGGCTGATGACTGGTGCCGTGACGCCATCAATCGCGATGCAGATCATACCGCTGTTCGAAACGATCGAAGACTTGCGTCGGGCAGGCGATACGATGCACGCGGCGTTTTCGCTGCCGATCTATCGCGCGCTTGTGGCGTCGTTGTGGGAGACGCAGGAAGTGATGCTCGGATATTCAGACAGCAACAAGGACGGCGGATTTCTCACGTCGGGTTGGGAGCTGTATCAGGCGGAGATTACCCTCACGCGGGTGTTCCAGGAGCATGGCGTTCGGCTGCGACTGTTTCATGGTCGCGGCGGCTCCGTCGGTCGTGGTGGCGGCCCGAGTTACGATGCAATTCTCGCGCAGCCAGCGGGCGCTGTGAGCGGGCAACTGCGCATCACTGAGCAGGGCGAAGTGATTGCGTCGAAGTATGCGAATCCGGAAGTGGGTCGCCGCAACCTCGAGATTTTCGTGGCCGCGACCATCGAGGCGACGCTCACCGATCACGGCAACCAAGTAGGGCCGGCTGAAGGATTTCATCCGGTGATGGATCGCCTGTCGGCGCTCGCGTTCCGCGCGTATCGCGCACTGGTGTACGAAACGCCCGGCTTCACGCAGTACTTTCGCGAATCGACACCATTGGCTGCGATCGCGACACTCAACATCGGCAGTCGACCGGCAGCGCGTAGATCGTCGGACCGAATTGAAGATCTGCGCGCGATTCCGTGGGTGTTTGCGTGGGCGCAGTGTCGCTTGATGCTGCCCGGATGGTACGGCTTCGGGAGCGCCGTCGAACAGTGGCTTACGGAAGTGCCCGACGGTTTGGAAAAGCTGCAACAGATGGCGCGCACGTGGCCGTTCTTGCGCAGTCTGTTGTCGAACATGGACATGGTGCTGGCGAAGTCGGATCTCGCCATTGCGTCGCGCTATGCCGAACTCGTGAGCGATGTGCGGCTTCGTCAGAAGATCTTCGGTCGCATTGAGGCCGAGTGGCACCGCACGCGCGCGTGCCTGCTGTCGATCACCGGGCAGACGAGATTTCTCGCGGAGAACCGGCTGCTGGAGCGATCGATCGCGACTCGTTTTCCGTATATGGATCCGCTCAATCACCTGCAGATTGCCTTATTGCGGAGGCTGCGGGCGGGTGAAGCGACTGGTGAGGACGCCGTCGACGAGCGGATTCATCGGGGAATTCATCTGACGATCAATGGGATTTCGGCGGGGCTCAGGAATAGCGGGTGAGGGAGATCGGACCCGTAGCTGGCGAAACCCGACACCGGTTCAGTGTCGGGTTCTCTTTCGATAGACGTCAGTGCAGGTGCACCGCGGGCGGGAATCCGCGCTTGGCGCCGCTACGCATACGAAGGCTTGCCGTGCAGCCCGGTGCCGACGGCGCCACCCCACCACCGCAAGGAGCAGCCCCGATGCAGCGACCAGTGCGAAGGTCGAAGGCTCTGGAATCGTGGTGATCGGTCCACCGCCACCGCCACCGCCCCCGCCACCGCCACCACCACCACCGCCACCACCACCGCCACC
>Ga0105044_10003553_pt1 | contig 21392 bp, 21 predicted proteins | sample MAT01_FD_78092 | JGI IMG/M metagenome (GOLD analysis project Ga0105044, IMG submission 78092) | Freshwater microbial communities from Lake Fryxell liftoff mats and glacier meltwater in Antarctica - MAT-01 | ecosystem: Environmental > Aquatic > Freshwater > Ice > Liftoff microbial mat | place...
GCCGCCGCATCGACGATATCCACCGCGCCGCCGGTGACGGTTGCGCCCTTGGCCTTCAGGGTGGCGACGGTTTCATCGACCTGCGCCGCATTGCGGGCGCAGAGCGCCACATGGACGCCGTCGGCGATCAGCGTCTCGACGATCGCCCGGCCGATGCCGCGCGTGCCGCCCAGCACAACGGCTTTCTTGCCCTTCAATCCCAGATCCATTGCATCCTCCAGATTTTATGCAGGCGGACCATAGGCCGGGCGGTCATTTGTTAGAAGTGCCGTCTATGTGGCGAATCGTGCCAATCAGCCCTCGTCAATCATGCGAGGCGACTTTGGCGAAACCGGTCACGATCTACGGCATCAAAGCGTGCGACACGATGAAGAAGGCCCGCAGCTGGCTCGACGGCCACGGCGTTGTCTACGCCTTCCACGACTACAAGGCCGACGGCATCGACCGCGCCTCGCTGGAGGCTTGGGTGAAAAAGGCCGGGTGGGAAATTGTCCTCAACCGCGCCGGCACCACGTTCCGCGCTCTGCCCGACGACAAGAAGCAGAACCTCACGGCGGCCAAGGCCATCGCCCTGATGCTGGCCCAGCCCTCAATGATCAAGCGCCCGGTGCTGATCGCCGGCAAAGACATCCTGGTCGGCTTCAAGCCCGAGATTTACGCAGCGCAGTTCACCTAGACCGAGCGGCGGCTTACTGCGCCGCTTCCTGCGCCAGCTCTTCCAGCTTCTGCGTGTCGATATGGGTTTCGACGCCCGACATGCCGGCAGCGACTTCCGGCGCCGTCATCAGGCCTGCGCCCGCGATCTGGCCGAGTGTCTGGAAGGCAGAAGCCAGGGCGCCGGGGCCTTCGTTCTTGATAGCCGCTACCGATTCGGTGCGGCAATCGGTAGCGAGCAGGCGAACGAACATTTCGCCCATCGCCTTGTCGGTTTGGGCCTGTTGCTCGGCTGAGATGGTAACCGTGCCCATCGACTGGATCGCAGGATGCAGCGCCATGGCCGAGAACATCCATTTCATCAGCAGCGTCTGGTCGTCCGTGCTCGCCTTGGTCGTCAGGCAGCTGCCAAGCTGGTCGGAGTAAATGCCAGCCGTCGCGGGCGGCGTGAGCGCGAGGCCGGTGGCAAGCGCGAGCGCTGAGAAGATCCGGTTTGTCATGAGGGCTTCCTTGGTGGGCCGACCATGATGCTATCGAGCAAACTCCTACCCGCCAAGCCCGTAGCTTGAGGCGAGGCTCCCGACGATCAGGCGCCAGCCGTCCACCAACACGAAGAAGATCAGCTTGAAGGGCAGGGAGATCGTAACTGGCGGCAGCATCATCATGCCCATCGACATCAGCAGCGACGCGACGACGAGGTCGATGATGACAAATGGCAGAAAGATCATGAAGCCGATCTCGAACGCCCGCCTCAATTCCGAAATCATAAACGCCGGCACCAGCACTGTCAGCGGCGTCGCCGAGGGCTCCGCCGGCAGCGGCTGCTTGGAGAGATCGAAAAACATCGCCAGATCGTCGGGCCTCGTATGCGCCAGCATAAACCCGGCGACCGGGGCGCTCGCTTTGGCGAAGCCCTCCTCCAGCGTCAGCTCGTCGTTCAGCATCGGCTTCACGCCCTGTTCCCAGGCCTGGGTCAGCGGTGTCGCCATGATGAAGGCGGTGAGGAAGAGGGCGAGCGAGACGATCACGGTATTGGGCGGGCTCTGCTGCAGACCGATCGCCGTGCGCAGCAGCGACAGCACCACCACGATGCGCACAAAGCTCGTCGCCATGATGAGGATCGATGGGGCGACCGAGAGCAGCGTGACGATCAGGATGAGCTGAACGATCCGCCCCGTCAGCCCTTCGCCGCCGCCGAGATCGACCGTCACCGACTGCGCCAGCGCCGTCGTCGTGATCCCGAAGGCCAGCGAGGCGAGTGCAAAGACAATCGTGCGGCGGCGTGGCCAGAGGCGCGAGTGCTTCGCTGCCGTCGCTTCGCGTGTTTCGCTCACGCCGCATTCTCCCGCGCCGGGATGCCGCTCTCGACCACCGTCTCGCCATTCGGTGAGAGCACAAGCAGGTGCTCCACATTGTCGCGCCGCACCAGAATGAGCTGGCGGCGGGCATCGAGCGTGCGGGCTTCCACCACCGACAGGCGGCGCGGTTCGCCCGACTTGGGGTTGGCGATCCCGCCGAGGCCGTAGCGGCGCATCGCCCAGGCGGCGAGCAGCACAAGCCCCAGCACCGCGCCGAGCGCGGCCGCCATGCGGATGAGAGCTTCGAAATCCATGGGTCGGCCCGGGCGGCCTTCTGCCGCGCCGGTAGACTTGCGTTAACCGTGGTTAATGCTGCGTTAAGGTCGATTAACGCCGCCGCCCGGCCGCCGTTCACCACTCTTAAGGCGCGATTAACCCCACCCGGCACATTCTGCCGGTTAAGGCCGCGTCAACCATGCGGACCCTTGGAAATCGCCGCGATGGACCTCACCAAGCTCCCGCTTTTCGAGACGATGCGTCAACGCATGTCGTTCCTCTCGGCGCGCCAGAGCGTGCTTGCCGAGAACGTCGCGAACGCGAATACCCCCGGCTACAAGGCCCGCGACGTCGAGGCGCCGGACTTCGCGGCGATGGCCAAAGGGGCGGACGGGGTCGGTGCGCTGACCGTCACGAACCCGATGCACATATCCTCAGCCGGCACGCCTGCGGGCAATTTCCGCACGAGGATTATGCCGGACTCCGAGTCCACGCCCAACGGCAATTCAGTCGTGCTGGAAGACCAGATGATGAAGGTCTCCTCCACGCAGATGGACTACGCGACGGTGACGCAGCTCTACCGTAAGGCGCTGTCGATGATCCGCCTCGCGGCGGGCGGTCAGCGGTAGGGGGCGCGGCCTAGATGAGTATGGACATCACCAAGTCGATGACCACTGCGGCGAGCGGCATGCGCGTCCAGTCAGACCGCATGCGGGTGATCGCAGAGAACATCGCTAACGCATCTTCCACCGGCGTCGGACCGAGCGGCAAGCCCTACCAGCGCCAGGTCGTCACCTTCAAGGAAGCTATGGACGATGCGACGGGCGCCAACATCGTGCGTGTCGATCGCACGGTGCGCGACAGGTCGGATTTCAAGATGCAGTATAATCCTGGCCATCCTGCGGCCAATGCCAACGGCTATGTCATGATGCCGAATGTCGATGCACTCATCGAAATGACCGACATGCGCGAAGCGCAGCGGGCCTATGAAGCCAATCTCAACGTCGTCGATGCGGCGCGCAACATGATGTCGCGCACGCTCGATCTTTTGCGCCGGTGATATAAATGACCATCGATATCGCATCGGCGCTCCGCGCCTATTCGCAGGCTCCCAAGGCGACCGGAATCGACAACAGTGAGGATGCCGGCGGCGGCTTCGGCGCGGCGCTCACCGGTGCGCTGGGCGATATGATGAAATCGACAAAGGCCGGCGAGCAGGCGATGGCCGCCAGCGCCTCAGGCAAGGCCGAACTGGTCGATGTCGTTTCTGCCGTTGCCAATGCCGAAACGACATTGGAAACCGTCGTCGCCCTGCGCGACCGGATGATCTCTGCTTATCAGGACATCATGCGGATGCCTGTGTGATGACCGGCGCCGAAGTTCTCGACATTGCCCGCGACTCCATCTGGGTGCTGCTGCTGGTCGCTGGCCCTGTCATGCTGGTCGCGCTCGCGGTCGGCACCGGGATCGGTATTCTTCAGCCGCTGACCCAGGTTCAGGAGCCCACCATCGTCTTCGTGCCGAAAATCATCGCGGTGTTCCTCGTTCTGCTGCTCATGCTGCCGTTCATGGCCCAGCAACTCAGCGGCTACACGACCGAGATCTTCGCGCGCGTGGCGACGCCCTAGCGCGAAGCGATGCCGGGCATACCCATCCTTGATACCTTCCTGCCGCAGCAGATCTTCGCATTCCTGCTGATCTTCACGCGCATCGGCGCGTTGATGATGGTGTTCCCCGGCGTCGGCGAAGGCTTCGTCTCGACCCGCTTCCGCCTCGGTCTCGCGCTCGCCGTTTCTTTCGTCATGCTGGGGCCGCTATCGGCCAGCCTGCCTGCATTGCCTTCCGATGGCGGGGCGCTTTTTCTGCTGGTGGGGGTCGAGGCACTGATCGGCCTTTCGATCGGCATGGCGGCGCGGCTGCTGCTGACCTCTCTGAATGTCGCGGGTAATGTGATCGCGCTGCAGACCGGGCTCGGCTTCGCCATCAATGTCGATCCGAGCCAGGGGTCGCACGGCGCCATCCTCTCAACTTTCCTGGTGACGCTCGGCATCGTGATGATCTTCGTTACGGGCGCCTACCAGCTTCTGTTCGGAGCGATCGGGCGCAGTTACGAGCTGTTCCAGCCCGGCATCGCGCCGCCGGTTTCCGACTTTCTGGAGCTGATCCTGCGCTTCGTTTCCACCAGCTTTCTTCTCGGCATCGAGCTGACGGCCCCATTCCTTGTGCTCAGCCTCGTCTTCTATGCCGGCCTTGGCGTCGTCTCGAAGCTGATGCCGCAGTTCCAGGTGTTCTTCATCGCCATGCCGCTATCGATCATGGGCGGCTTTGGCCTCCTGATGCTGCTCATCGGCGTTATGATGGAGATCTTCCTCGACAGCTTCGCCAACGCCTTCTCGGCCTTTACAGGGTAGCGCATGGCAGACGACAAGGACGACAGCCAAAAAACAGAAGATCCAACGCAAAAGAAGCTGCAGGACGCCCGCGAGAAGGGCGAATTCCCCCGCAGCCAAGATCTTGTCACCTTCGCGACCTTGAGCGCCGCGACCTTCGCTATCATCGTCTGGGGTGGTGAGGCAGGGCGCATATTTGTCGATCGCTTTGGCGCGTTCCTCTCGCATCCCGAGACCTTTGACGCCTCTGCCGGCGGCATTCTCGCCCTGGCGTGGACGGTAGCGGGCGCGCTCGGCCTAATGCTTGCGGTGCCATTTCTCGCGATGCTGGTTGGCGCGATCGGCGGCAATCTCGTTCAGTCGCCCCTCGTCATGACCGGCGAGAAGCTGAAGCTGGACCTCACCAAGCTCTCGCCGATCAAGGGGTTCAGCCGTCTCTTTGGCGGTGAGGCGCTGGTCAATTTTGCGAAGGGTTTGGTCAAAGTCATTTGCGCCTCGGCCGCCGCCGTCTGGGCGGTCTGGCCGAGCAGTAATGCACTTATGAACCTCATCGCAGCAGACCCCCGCGCCACCGGCGCTTCGGCGCTCACTCTTACCACGCGGATGCTGGGCGCGGTGCTGGCGGTCGTCGCGATTTTCGCCGCCATCGACTGGTTCTGGCAGCGTTTCATATTCCTGCGCCGCATGCGGATGTCGAAACAGGACATCCGGGATGAAATGAAGCAGTCGGAAGGCGACCCGCTGGTCAAGATGAAGATCCGGCAGCTCCGCATGGAGCGCGGCCGAAAGCGCATGATGCAGGCGGTACCGCAGGCCACCGTCATTGTTACCAACCCGACGCATTATGCGGTCGCGCTCAAATACGAATCAGGCACAATGACCGCGCCGAAATGCGTGGCCAAAGGCGTAGACGCTCTGGCGCTCAGAATCCGCGAACTCGGCAAGCAGCATGAAGTGCCGGTGGTGGAAAACCCGCCTTTGGCGCGCGCGCTCTACGCGGCGGTCGAGGTCGATGGCGAAATTCCCGTCGAACACTACAAGGCGGTCGCCCAGATCATCGGCTTCGTTATGCGCAAGCGGCGGGCGAACTAAGAGTGGTCGACTGATGTCGTTAAGAGTCTGGAGTCGTTTGCTTCACGATGAATCAACAACCCGGTCGTAACGTACCCGAATCGAACGAGTCCTGGCGGGTTCACAAGGGACAGCGAATGGCTGCGGAACAGAATAATCTTATTGACGAGTTGCACCCGGAGACGGTGCCCATGGGCCGTTCGCGCCGTGACGAGCGCGAGGCCGGCGGCCGCGCTGCGCTCATTCTCTCGGCCTTCTGCCTCGGCATTTCGTTCGCCGCCGGCATCCTTGCCGTCATCTATCACCGCGAGGCCGGGATCGCCGGGCTGGCGTTGCTGATCGGCCTCACCATCGTCGGCGTCGGCGTCCTCACCGCCATCGCGATGCGCCGTCCCGGTTCGGGCGCCCGCGACCGCCGCGCGCGCCTGCTGGCCTCGGCCTTTGAAGGTTTCGGCGATCCGCTGGCCGTCACGCGCGCCGACGGCACCATCGTTTTCGCCAATCTTTCCTATCGCGAGATGTCAGGCGGCGGCGCGTCCACTCTGCCGCCGGAACTCGCCATCCGCCCCGATGCCGACATGGCGGCGCGTCTCTATCGCCTGTCGCGCGTCGCGACCGAGGGCGGCAGCGCCACGGCCGATATCCGCACCACAGAAAACGGCGTAGCGGTCTGGCGCCGCGTCACCGTCGAGAGCATGGCGCGCGGTCGCGCCGACCAGCGCCTCAACATCTGGCGCTTCCATCCTCTGGCCGAGGTCACGCATGGCGACCGCGAAAGCGCCGGCGAAGTCGTCGAGCTTGCGCCGCGCCAGATCGTCCCCGAAGGTGAGGCGCATGCCCCCGGCTTCGGCCCTGATGCCGCTTTCGGTCATCTCTTTGAGAGCGCCCCCGTCGCCATGGCGCTGGTCGCTCCTGGCGGCGCGATCGATGTCGCCAATGCTGCTTTCGCCCGCTTTGCACATGCCGAAAGCATCGAGGCGCTTAAGGGCACCGCACTGACCGTGCTCATCGCCGAGGACGACCGCGTCCTCGCCGACAAGGCCATCGAGACGGTCTTTGAAGGCGGCGAAGCCGCCCCCGTCGAAGTGCGCTTCACGGCCGGCGGTATGGGCCAGCTCCATGCGCTGCCTGTGACGGCTTCCGACGGCACCACCGGCGCGGTGGCACTGCATGTCATCGACATGACGTCGCTCAAATCCATCGAGATGCAGTTCCTGCAGGCGCAGAAGATGCAGGCCGTGGGCAAACTCGCCGGCGGCGTCGCGCACGACTTTAATAACATCCTCACGGCGATGAACGGTTATGCCGATCTTCTGTTGCTTCGGCACAAGGCGGGCGATCCCTCCTTCGCCGACCTCATGCAGATCCGCAATTCCGGCAACCGCGCGGCGCGTCTCGTGCGCCATCTGCTCGCCTTCTCGCGCCAGCAGACTCTTACCCCCAAGGTTTACCCGGTAACCGATCTCGTCGCCGACATGTCGGAAATCCTCAAGCGCCTGCTCACCGAACGCATCTCGCTGGCCCATGATTTCGGCCGCGACATCTGGCCGGTCCGCGTCGACCAGGCGCAGTTCGACAACATGATCATCAATCTCTGCGTCAACGCGCGCGACGCGATGCCCGAAGGCGGCACGGTCACCATCCGCACGCGCAATGTGACCGAAGCGGAGTCGCGCGATCAGGGCCACCAGATCCTGACTCCCGGCGACTACGTGCTGATCGAAGTAGAGGACACCGGCACCGGCATCGCGCCGGAAAACATCGCGAAGATCTTCGAGCCCTTCTTCACGACCAAGGAAGTCGGCGCCGGCACCGGCCTCGGTCTCGCCTCGGTCTATGGCTTTGTGAAGCAGTCGGAAGGTTTCGTCTTCCCGGACTCGGAAGTCGGCAAGGGCACGACCTTCAAGATCTACCTGCCGCGCTTCACCGCCACCGACGAGCAGACCAAGGCCGACAAGGAAGCCGAGGCGGCCGCCAAGGCGCAGCCCGCGCGCGACCTCACCGGCATCGGCACCATCATCCTGGTGGAAGACGATGACAGCGTCCGCAGCCTCACCGCCCGCGCTCTAGAAATGCGCGGCTATGAGGTGCTGAAAGCCAGCGGCGGCGACGAAGCGCTGGAGATCATCCGCGCCTATGACAAGCGCATCCACCTGATGATCTCCGACGTCGTCATGCCCGGCATGGACGGCCCCGAAGTCGCCAAGATCGCGCGCACTATCCGCAAGGACATGCGCGTTATCTTCATGTCCGGCTATGCCGAAGACAGCTTCCGCAAACAGGCCGAAGCCGACGAGGACGTCCACTTTCTCTCCAAACCCTTCCCGCTGCAGGATCTTGCCGCCAAAGTGAAGGACGTGATGAGCGCGCCGCTCTAGGCGCGCTCACTTATCCCGCCACCGAGGAATGAACGGACTCGCGGATCAGTTGATCGCGGCTTTCAGGGCGCCCAGGAGATCGGCGGCGCGCCCGGTGCCGAAGACATAGCGGTCGGGCCGGATCAGCGCCGCTTCCGCATCGCCCAGCCATGTTTCCCAGCCCGTTGCCGGATAGGCGGTGACGTAGTCCGGCGTTGCGATATCGGCGTCGCGCGTCACCAGCCAGAACCCGTCGCTGCGGCCATCGTCGAAACGCTGAGGCTGCGGCGACAACTCACCGGCACGGGGCGAGCGATAGAGCGACCCACCCGTCAAGGCCGGTGGTGGCGGCATCGGTGCAGCGCCCGCCGCGCGATGGTTGGCGGCCATGCCGGCATCGCGAGCAGTGGCCTCCTCCGGGTTCAGCGTGCAGACGACCTTGCCCATCGCGATGGCGAGCTCGATGAACCCGCGCACATGCGGCTCGCGCTCGACCTGGTAGGTGTCGAGCAGGGCATCGGCCGCGCCACCTTTCAGCACGGCCGCCAGCTTCCAGGCGAGGTTTGCCGCATCGCGGAGGCCCGAGCACATGCCTTGCCCGGCAAAGGGCGGCATCTGGTGAGCGCTGTCGCCGGCCAGCAGCACACGCCCAACGCGCCATTGCTTCGCGACCAGTCCATGGAAGCGATAGACCGCCCGGCGGCAAATCTCGACCGGGCCAGCGCCCATCCACGGCGCCATCATCGCCTCGACAACACCCGGCGCCACCATCTGCTCTGCCGTTTCGCCGGGCAGCAGCATGAACTCCCAGCGCCGTCGCCCCGGCGACATCGGCATGATGGTGACCGGGCGGGCAGGGTCGCAGAGCTGAACGCCATGGGGCTTCAAATGGCTCTCATCCGGCATCAAGGCGTCGACGACCAACCAGGGCTCGTCAAAGCCGTAATCGTCGAGGCCGATGCCGAGGGCCTTGCGCACCTGGCTGTTCGCGCCGTCGCAGCCGATCAGATATTTCGCCGTGATCTCTTCGCGCGCATCGTCGCGCGTCAGTATCGCGTTCACCGATCCGCCATCATCCTTGAAGGCGGTCAGCGCCCAGCCGGTGAGAACCTCGATGTTCGGCTGATCCAGCTTTTTGCGCAGCAGGCCTTCCAGCGCGGGCTGGTGAAACAGATAGCCGCTGGCCCAGCCCTGCGACGTTTCCGGCGAGGTGCCGAACTGCATCAGCATGTCGCCGGCGGCGTTGATGAAATCATAGCCGCCGATCGGGCGGCTGTGCGCCAGCATGGCATCGGCGATGCCGAGCTGCTGGAACAGCCGCATGATCTCGCTGTCGAAATGCGCCGCGCGGGGCAGGCGGTAAATCTCCGTCTCGCGCTCGCAGACGATCACCTCAAGACCATGCCGCGCCAGCAGCGCGGCCAGTACCGCGCCGACCGGACCAAGCCCGGCAATCAGAACGTCGCAGCTGCGCACCATCTCAGACGGCCTTCATCACGGCATCGAGCGCGCCAAGCTTGTCGATCTCGATCCGCACCTTGTCGCCGGGCTTCAGCATCACCGCAGGCTTCATCGCGATGCCGACGCCTCCGGGTGTGCCGGTAAAGATTACATCTCCCGGCTCCAGCGTCATCGCCTGCGAAAGTTCGGCAATCTGCTCGAACACATTGAACACGAGGTTCTTGGTGTTGGAATCCTGCCGTGTCTCGCCGTTCACGAGCGCGCGAATGCCGAGGTCATGCGGGTCGCCCACTTCATCGCTAGTCACGATCCACGGGCCGATCGGACCGTGCGTGTCGAAGCTCTTGCCGACCACCCATTGCGGCGTCTTGAACTGCCAGTCGCGCGCCGTGACGTCGTTGCCGCAGCAATAGCCGAAGATCGCCGCCGCTGCGTCGCCCTCCGCGATGTTGCGCCCGCCCTTGCCGATGATCGCCACCATCTCGGCCTCGTAGTCGACGAAATTCGAGGTTTTGGGAATCTCGATATCGGCATAGGGCGCGTGAATGCAGCTCGACATCTTGGCGAACCAGAGCTGGTTCTTCGGCGTCTCCTGGCCGCTCTCGGCGATGTGGTCGGCATAGTTGAGGCCGATGGCCATCGCCTTTCCCGGGCGCGGCACAGGGGCCAGCAACGTCACCTTGTCCAGCGCATGATGCGCGCCGATTTGCGTTGCGGCTGTCACGTCTTCCTTCACTGCGTCCCACGAGGCGATCAGGGCGATCATGGTGGTGGGCAAACGCGGATTTGCGATGCTCAGGTCGACGACCCCGCCCTCGACCACGACTCCTACGCGCGCGCCTTCGCCTGCATCGAATGTTGCCAGCTTCATGATGTGCTTCCCCTTTTTTGTTGTGTGTTCATGCCATCGTCGGCGGGGCACCGGGCCCCCATTGCGTGCCGATCAGTTCATCGAGGCCCACTTTGTTCGAGCCCCAGGCCGCATTCATGCGGTCGCCATCGGTCCAGTGCTCGACGGCATGTCCCCACGGGTCGCGCCAATAGTCGAAAATCTGGCTGCCCAGAATGTGGCGTCCGACGCCCCATTCATGGACGCGGCCCTTGTCCTTCAAGTGTTGGTTCCCAGCCATCAGATCGTCGAAGTCGGTGACCTCGAAGGCCGCGTGATTGAATTTCGGAGCGCCCGCCCCCACCAGGAACAGAGTGTGATGATCGGTCGGCTGGTCACCCCGGTCGCAGCGCATGAACGCGCCGACCGAATCCGGCATGCCGTCAATGGCGATCTCGTCGGAGGTGATGAAGCCGAAGCGATCCTTGTACCACCGCTCCGAGGTGCGGAAATCGGTGACATTCAAAACCGCGTGGCCGAGCCGCTTCACATGCGCCGGCCCCGGCTGCACACGCTTCACCGTGTTGGTGCGCGGTGTCTGGCGGGCGTCGTTCACAGGCTCGCGCGCCGGCGTGTCCGTTTCCGCCGCAGGGGTGTCGCCGGCGATCACATCGACACGGAAACCGTCTGGATCGCTCAGCGTCACGATCTTGCCGCCGCCCGGCTGGTTGCTCGATGCGACGCTGACACCTTCTGCTTTCGCCAGCGCCTCAAGATCGGCCACGCTCTCGGCACGGAAGGCGAGGCCCTGAAAGGCCGCTTCCCCCTGATGCGACACATGCACGAACGGGCTCAGCCCCGTGCCGCGCATATACAGCGTGTCGCCGTCACCATGCGCCACGGTCATGCCGAACTCACGGAGAAACACTTCCATCGCGCCGACATCCGGCACGCTGAAGCGGACATAGGCGATGTCCGCAATCTTGATAATGCTCATGGGGTCTCCCTGAAGATCTCGGCCGCTTCTGCAGCAGCTGTTTGAATGGCTCTCGCGCCGGGCACGCCCAGTCCGCGCAGCATCAGGCCCGTCACATCACGGGCCAGAATTTCAGCGTCCGCCCAGGCCGGGCGCAGCCCGATCAGGCGCGCCATCAGCACATGAGCGGCGCCCATCACCACCATCGCGCCCGTTTCGACCGTGCTGCCTGGAAAGGCCCCCGCCACAACACCCGCTTCGATGTCGTGCAGCAGCCCGCCATTCACCGCAGCATGGGGATCGGACGCCGTCGGCGTCAGCCGCACCATGGCGCGGGCGCGCTCGGGGCGTTCAATGGCGAACCGCGCAAACACCAGCACGCCGCGCACTGTGCGCCGCACCGGATCGATCACCCCGGCATTCGCCGCTTCGACCCGCGCCTCGCCGTCGGCCCGAGCCTGCATCGCGATCTCGGAGGCCAGCGCCTCCTTGTCTTCGAAGTGATTATAGACAGTGCCTTTGGCGATATCGGCCGCCTCGGCGATCTCGTCGATGCTGACGCCATCGATGCCACGCACCCCGAACAGGGCTTCGGCGGCACTCAGAATCGCTTCCCGATTGCGGGCGCGGCGGCGATCGGGGCGTGTGGCAGCTGCAGGCATGACCGTGTCGTCCAAGTATGACTATAAAGTCATTATTGAACGACGCGGTCATAGTCAAGCGCCTTGCGAGATGTGCACTGCCTCCTGATTTGGCTGTCTTCAAGTCAGAAATCCCAGGAAACCCGGAGTTCCTGCAAAACGGGCCAAGAACAAAAAAGAACACTTGCAGAACTGGAACAAAGCAGGCACGTTCCCGTCGTTGCTCATGCCCCAACCTGCATGTCACAAGGACAAACGCCCATGGCACCCCGTCTTCAAGTCGTTGAGAAGCCTGAAATGGATCGCAAAGACCCCGAAAAGAAGCGTGCCCTTGAGGCGGCGCTCGCACAGATCGACCGTGCCTTTGGCAAGGGCTCGATCATGCGCCTGGGCAATAACGACAAGCCCGTCGAGATCGAATCGATCTCCACCGGCTCGCTGAGCCTCGATATCGCGCTCGGCATTGGCGGCTTGCCCAAGGGCCGTGTCGTCGAAATCTACGGGCCGGAATCGTCAGGCAAAACCACGCTGGCGCTGCACTGTGTCGCGGAAGCCCAGAAAAAAGGCGGCATCGCTGCCTTCATCGACGCCGAGCATGCGCTCGATGTCGGCTATGCCCGCAAGTTGGGCGTGAAGCTCGACGACCTTCTCATCTCGCAGCCCGATACGGGCGAGCAAGCGCTGGAAATCGCCGACACGCTCGTGCGTTCGGGCGCCGTCGACATCCTCGTCATCGACTCGGTTGCGGCGCTCACGCCCAAGGCCGAACTCGACGGTGAAATGGGCGACTCGCTCCCCGGTCTTCAGGCTCGTCTGATGAGCCAGGCGCTGCGCAAGCTGACCGGCTCGATCTCCAAATCCAACATCATCGTCGTCTTCATCAATCAGATCCGCATGAAGATCGGCGTCATGTATGGCAGCCCGGAAACCACCACCGGCGGCAACGCCCTCAAGTTCTACGCCTCGGTCCGTCTCGACATCCGCCGCACCGGCGCGATCAAGGATCGCGAAGAGGTGGTCGGCAACACGACCCGCGTGAAGGTGGTGAAGAACAAGGTCGCCCCGCCGTTCCGCCAGGTCGAATTCGATATCATGTATGGCGAAGGCATCTCCAAGGTCGGCGAACTGGTCGATCTCGGCGTCAAGGCCAACATCGTCGAGAAGTCAGGTTCCTGGTTCTCCTTCGACGGTCAGCGCATCGGTCAGGGCCGCGAGAACGCCAAATCCTTCTTCAAGGACAATCCTGACATGGCCGCCAAGGTCGAGGCCGCCATCCGGGCCGGTGCGGCCGAAGTCGGCAAGGCACTGGAAGGCACCCCTGAACCCGATGAAGATGCCTGAGGTCTAACTCCCCTCTGAACGACGTGAGATCCCGGGCGGCAACGTCCGGGATTTCGCCTTTTTGGGGCACAGCTCTCCGGAATCGTCAGAAAGCGACAAACGAATACCAAGGGCCAATCGCGGCTACGCGAAAAGCGACAAACGAATGGCATCCGGGCGGGGCCACGTCCCAAAAGCGACAAACGAATAGGCCAGCGGCACTTTGCGCTGCAGCATCGCACCCATTAGATACTCCCCATGACCAGCCTCACCGACATTCGCAGCGCCTTTCTCGGCCATTTCCAGAAGAACGGGCACGACATCGTGCCCTCGGCCCCGCTTGTGCCGCGCAACGACCCGACCCTGATGTTCGTCAATGCGGGCATGGTGCCGTTCAAGAACATCTTCACGGGCGCCGAAAAACCGCCCTCGCTGCGTGCCACCTCCGCACAGAAATGCGTCCGCGCCGGCGGCAAGCACAACGACCTCGACAATGTCGGTTACACTGCGCGGCATCACACCTTTTTCGAGATGCTGGGGAACTTCTCCTTCGGCGACTATTTCAAGGAAGAGGCAATCAAGCTCGCCTGGGATCTCGTCGCGGGCACGTTCGGCCTCAACACAAATCGCCTGCTTGTCACCGTCTATTCCGAGGACGAAGACGCCGCCGCGCTATGGCGAAAGATTGGCGGCTTCTCCGACGACAGGATCATCCGCATCCCGACCTCCGACAATTTCTGGTCGATGGGCGATACCGGGCCTTGCGGTCCCTGCTCCGAGATCTTCTACGACTACGGCCCCTCGATCGCCGGCGGTCCACCAGGTTCCCCCGATCAGGATGGCGACCGTTTCGTCGAGTTCTGGAACCTCGTCTTCATGCAGTACGAGCAGATTGGCCCCGGCAATCGCGTCAACCTGCCCAAGCCCTCCATCGACACCGGCATGGGACTGGAGCGCGTCGCCTCCATCCTTCAAGGCAAGACCTCGAACTACGACACCGATCTCTTCCGCGCGCTTATCGAAGCCTCCGCCTCATTGGCCGGTGTCGCACCCGACGGCGCGCAGGCCGCCAGCCACCGCGTCATCGCCGATCACCTTCGCGCCTCGTCCTTCCTCATTGCCGATGGCGTGATGCCGTCGAATGAGGGTCGCGGCTACGTCCTTCGCCGCATCATGCGCCGCGCCATGCGCCACGCCCATCTCCTCGGCGCCAAAGAGCCTTTGATGTACCGTCTCGTGCCGGTCCTCGTCGCCCAGATGGGAGCAGCCTATGGCGAACTCATTCGCGCCGAGGCCCTCATCTCCGAAACCCTGCGGCTTGAGGAAATCCGCTTCCGCCAGACGCTGGAACGCGGCCTCCGCCTACTCGACGACGCGGTCGGCGAAATGCGCTCGTCTGAACTGCCGGGCGACGTCGCCTTCCGCCTCTACGACACGTTCGGTTTCCCGCTCGACCTCACGCAGGACGCCCTCCGCGCCAAGAACCTCACCGTCGATCTCGCCGGCTTCGACGCCGCCATGCAGGCGCAAAAAGCCGCTGCCCGAGCCGCCTGGTCGGGCTCGGGCGAAGCCGCCACCGAAACCGTATGGTTCGGCATTCGCGAACGCGCAGGCGCCACGGAATTTCTCGGCTATGATGCCGATGTCACGCAGGGTCAGATCGTCGCCATCGTCAAGAACGGCGCGGAAGTGCAGACACTCGACGCCGGTGAGGAGGGCGCTGTCCTCGTCAACCAGACTCCGTTCTACGGCGAGAGTGGCGGCCAGACGGGCGACACCGGCACCATAGCCGAGGGCGCTTCCAGCTTCACCGTCACCGACACGGCGAAAAAGCTCGGCGCGCTCCACGTTCACATGGGCAAGCTCGACACCGGCCGCCTCAAAATCGGCGACAACGTCACGCTCACCATCGACACCGCCCGCCGTGCCACAACTCGCGCCAACCATTCGGCGACGCATTTGTTGCACGAGGCGCTGCGCCGTGTTCTCGGCGATCACGTCACGCAGAAGGGCTCGCTCGTGGCGCCTGACCGTCTGCGCTTCGACTTCAGCCACAACAAGTCCGTCACCCCCGCCGAGGTCGCCGCGATCGAAGTCGAAGTGAACCGCGTCATCCGCGAGAACAACGCGGTCATGACCCGTCTCATGACGCCCGACGATGCCATCGCCGCCGGCGCGCTCGCCCTCTTCGGCGAGAAATACGGCGACGAGGTGCGCGTCCTCTCCATGCCCAGCGCAAAAGACGCCAAGGGTAAAACCTTCTCCGTCGAACTCTGCGGCGGCACCCATGTCACGCGCCTCGGCGACATCGCGCTCTTCAAGATCGTCGGCGAAAGCGCCGTCGCCTCCGGCGTTCGCCGTATTGAAGCGCTGACCGGCGAAGCCGCGCGCCTCTGGCTCGAAAATCAGGCCGGCATCGCCCGTGAAGCCGCCGCCGCGCTGAAGGGGCAACCCGCCGACCTCGTCGAGCGCGTCGTCTCACTCACCGAAGACCGCCGCCGCCTCGAGCGCGAACTCGCCGACGTCAAAAAGAAACTCGCCCTCGCCGGACCGACCGCATCCGGCGGCGACGAGATCGAAAAGCTCGGCGATCTCAGCGTCATCCTCAAATCCGTCTCGGGCGTGCCCGCAAAAGACCTTAAATCGCTCGCCGATGAAGCCCGCGCCAGGCTCGGCTCGGGCATCGCAGCCTTCGTCACCGACGATGGCGGCAAGGCCTCCATCGTCGTCGCCATCACGCCCGATCTCACCTGCCGCTTCGATGCCGTCGCGCTGGTGCGCGCCGCCAACGAGCAGCTTGGCGGCAAAGGCGGCGGTGGACGCCCCGACATGGCCCAGGCCGGCGGACCCGATCCCGCCAAGGCCGGTGCGGCGCTCGATGCCATCCGCGCCGCGCTCGCTCCGGCCGTGGCGGCATGACGTAATGGCGGCAGGCACCGACGCCCTCTGGCAGTTCAAGGATGGGATGGTCTTCCTGGCGGCTGCCGGTGTGGGCGTTCCGCTGCTCCAGCGGCTGAAGGTTAATCCCGTTCTCGGCTTCATGCTGGCCGGCATTGCCGTCGGCCCTTACGGTCTCGGCCAGCTTGTCGCCCAGTATGACTGGCTCCGCTATGTCACAATCGCCGACCCTGGGGAGTTCGAAGGCCTCGGCGAGATCGGCGTGATCTTTCTCCTGTTTACCATCGGTCTCGAAGTTTCGTTCAAGCGCCTTTGGCATCTGCGCCGCCTGGTTTTCGGCCTGGGCTCCGCGCAGATCGCGCTGACGGCGCTGGTGCTTGGCGGCGGTCTCTTCATCGCTGGCGTGTCGTTGGGCGCTGCCGTCATCGCCGGGCTCGGCCTCGCATTGTCATCGACCGCCGTCGCCATGCAGCTGCTCGTTTCGCGGCACCGCTTCGCCACCCAGGAAGGACAAACCGCGTTTGCAGTCCTGCTGATGCAGGATCTCACTGTCGTTCCCATCCTCTTCCTTGTCGGCGCGTTGGGAGCAGCCAATGCCGAAGACATGACGGGTGAAATTCTCCGCACCATCGGCTATGGCGCAGTCGCCGTCTTCGTTCTTCTGCTGGCCGGCCGTTTTGTCGTACCGCTCGTGATGCGCGCCGCCGCCCGTGCACAAAGTCACGAGCTTTTCGTCGCGGTCGTCCTTCTCGTCGCGATGAGCAGCGCCGTCGTCACCGGATTCGCCGGTCTGCCGACCTCGCTCGGGGCTCTGATCGCCGGCGTGATGCTGGCGGAAAGCTCTTTCAAGCATCAGGTCGAAACGGATATCGAGCCGTTCAAGGGGCTGCTGCTCGGACTGTTTTTCGTCTATGTCGGGATGTCGATCGACATCTATTTCGTGTGGGACAATCTGCAACTGATCCTTGCGGCGCTCGGAGCGTTGATCGCGATCAAGGCAGCCGTTCTGATCGTGCTGGGGCTGCTTTTCCGCATTCCACTCGCCCGCAGCATTCAGGTTGCCTTCCTGCTGGCGCAAGGCGGCGAGTTCGCGCTCATCCTGCTTGCCGCCGCTTCCGCCGCCGGACTCATCGACAACGGAACAAACCAGATCCTGATCGCGACCGTCGTTTTGTCGATGGCGCTCACATCTGTGCTGGATGAAATCGGCCGTCGTATCGGCGCCCTGGTCGAAGGGCGAAAAGCCGAGCGGCCTCGTCTTGAAACCGACGATCGCGACGGGCCGGTCATCATCGGTGGATATGGCCGCGTCGGCCGGATGATCGCGCAGGTGCTTGATGCGGAGGACGTTCCGTGGATCGCACTGGAGGCCGATCCCTATGAGGTGTCTGATGCGCGAAAGGTCGGCGCGCCCGTCTTTTTCGGCGACGCGACCCGCAAGGAAGTGCTGTTGAAGGCGGGCGCCAACCGCGCCCCCGCCTTTGTCGTCACGCTCACAAGTCCGCAGCTCGCAGAACGTATGGTGCGCGCGGTCCGCAGTGAGTGGCCGTCTGCCAAACTCTTTGCGCGCGCAAAGGACTGGAAGCATGCCGATCATCTGCGCGATCTGGGCGTCGATGACGTCATCCCCGAAGCGGTGGAAGGCAGCCTACAGCTCGCCGGTCATGTGCTTGAGGGCCTCGGGTTCGATGAAGAAATGGTCGAAAACCGTATCGAAACCGAGCGTGAGCGGGCAAAGACGATGCACGATACCCATTGAGAAAGTTGCGCGTCAACTCCCACCGCACCGCCCGCTGGCTATTGCCCCGGCGGGCGGCACGCAGTCTGGAACGCCTCAGGCGGCGGCGTTGATGTTCTCGGCTACCTTGTCGAGGAAGCCCTCAGTCGTCAGCCATGATTGCTCCGGCCCGACGAGCACCGCGAGATCTTTCGTCATGAAACCGGTCTCGACCGTTGCGATGGTCACGTCTTCCAGCTTCTGCGCGAAGGCGAAGAGGTCGTCATTGCCATCCAGCTTGGCGCGATGCTGCAGGCCGCGCGTCCAGGCAAATATCGAAGCGATCGAGTTGGTCGAGGTCTTCTCGCCCTTCTGGTGAGCGCGGAAGTGGCGCGTCACAGTTCCATGCGCCGCCTCCGCCAGAACAGTCTTGCCATCCGGGGTCATCAGCACCGAGGTCATGAGGCCCAACGAGCCGAAGCCCTGCGCCACCGAATCCGACTGCACGTCGCCGTCATAGTTCTTGCACGCCCACACGAAACCGCCGGACCACTTCATGGCGGAGGCGACCATGTCGTCGATCAGACGATGCTCATAGGTAATGCCGGCGGCGGCGTACTTTTCTTTGAACTCGGCCTGATAAGTGCGCTCGAAGATGTCCTTGAAGCGGCCGTCATAGGCCTTGAGGATCGTGTTCTTGGTCGACATGTACAGCGGATAGCCGCGGTTCAGCGCGAACAGCAGGCTGGTGCGCGCAAATTCCTCGATGGAATCGTCGAGGTTGTACATGCCCATCGCGATGCCGGCGCCCTTGAAGTCATAGACTTCGTGCTCGATGGTTTTGCCATCGGCACCGGTGAAGGTCATGGTCAGCTTGCCGGGGCCAGGCACCAGGAAGTCGGTCGCCTTGTACTGGTCGCCAAAGGCGTGACGGCCGACGACGATCGGCTGGGTCCAGCCGGGCACGAGGCGCGGTACGTTCTGGCAGATGATAGGCTCTCGGAAGATAACGCCGCCGAGCACGTTGCGGATCGTGCCGTTGGGCGACTTCCACATTTTCTTCAGGCCGAATTCCGTTACGCGGGCTTCATCCGGGGTGATGGTCGCGCACTTTACGCCGACGCCGTACTTCGCGATGGCGGCAGCAGCATCCAGCGTCACCTTGTCGTCGGTCGCATCGCGGTGCTCAATGCCCAGGTCATAAACCTCGATGGGCACGTCCAGAAAGGGAAGGATCAGCTTCTCCTTGATGAGCGCCCAGATAATGCGGGTCATCTCGTCGCCGTCGAGATCGACGACGGGGTTAGCGACTTTGATCTTGGCCATGTGTTCCTCGAGTAACGCGGGGCGTTTGCCTGCGGACGGGGCAGGGTATAACAGCGCGCCGCCGCGCCCGTGAAGGACCGATGACCCCGACTTCCGACGAAATTCCGCCCCCCGCCGTCGTGCTGGTGGACCCCCAACTGGGCGACAATATCGGTGCGGTTGCACGCGCCATGGCCAATTTCGGCCTGACGGACCTGCGTCTGGTGCGTCCGCGCGACGGCTGGCCCAACAGCCGGGCCTATGCCGTCTCCTCAGGCGCGACCTGGATCCTCGATGCCGTCAGGGTGTTCGACACGACGCGCGAGGCGCTGACCGACCTGACACTAGTGATCGCCACGACAGCCCGCGACCGCGAAATGGCCAAAGAAGTTCTGATCCCGGTTGAGGCCGCACGGCGCTTGCGCGAAAGGGCGACGACCGGCGCGCGTACCGGGTTCATGTTCGGGTCGGAACGGGCAGGGCTGGTGAACGAGGACATCGTGCTCGCCGACGCCATCCTGACCGTGCCGACGGACGAGAAGTTCACCTCGATCAATCTCGGCCAGGCGGCGCTCCTCGCCTTCTATGAATGGTTCAAGTCGGGCGATGACACGGCGGCGGCGAGCCTCGATCTCGGCAAGTTCGATATCGCCAGCAAGGAAGAGCTGACCGGTTTCTTCGATCACATCGAGCGCGAGCTGGACGAGGCGGGCTTTCTGTTTCCGCCTACCAAGGTGCCGGCGATGGTCCGCACCATGCGCAATATCTGGCAGCGGGCGCAGCTCTCGCAGCAGGACGTCCGAACGATGCGCGGGATCGTCACCGCACTCGTCCACCGCCCACATGCCAAGCGTAATGCCGAACGCGACGCGGCAGACAAGGGAGAGACGACATGATCCGCGAGGGGTTCGTCTCGATCGGTGACGCCAATCTGCATTATCTGTCGGCAGGCAATCCGGCCAATCCCATGCTGCTGTTCCTGCATGGTTTCCCTGAATATTCGGGCATGTGGCGCGACACGATGGAGCGGCTGTCGGATCGCTTCTTCTGCCTCGCGCCAGATCAGCTCGGCTATAATCTCAGCGACAAACCTGACGAAGTCAGCCGCTATCGCGTAAAGGCGCTCGTCGAAGATGTCTGCGCGTTTCTGGAAGCGTTTCCGAAGCGAGCATTCACGTTGGTTGCCCATGATTGGGGCGGCGCGATCGGCTGGGCCTATGCGCTGAAGTATCCCGAGACGTTGAACCGTCTTGTCATCATCAATGCCGTTCATCCTGCTGCCTTCCAGCGCGAGATCGGCCGCAATCCCGATCAGGCGAAGGCCAGCCAGTACATCGTCGACATGCAGGTGCCCGATGCGGATGCAGAATTCGCGGCGGACGATTTCGCGCGGCTGCGCTTCTCATTCCGCCGGATCGAGGAGAAAGGCCTGTTAGGGCCGGAAGAACTGGCCGCTTATCGCGCGGCATGGGCGCAGCCCGGCGCCGTACGCGCCATGCTCAACTGGTATCGCGCGATGCGCGTGACGCCCAAGGGCGGCGGCGAGGCTGATGTGAAGCCGGTCTATGACGAGGCGACGCTCGTCGTGAAGGCGAAGACGTTGGTGCTGTGGGGCCTCAAGGACGATGCCTTGCTGCCCGGCTGCATCGAGGGGCTGGGCCAGTGGGTGCCGGACCTGACGCTGAAAACCTACCCCGAAGCCTCGCACTGGCTGGTGCATGAGGAGCGTGAGATGGTCGCTGCCGAGATCGCCGCGTTTGCGGGTGCTGCGGTATGAGCGCGCCGAGCTTCGGTTCGGGCGTGAAGCTCTATAATCCGGCCTATATTCATCCGACGGCCCTCATTTATGGCGATGTGACGCTCCGTGACGGGGCCAGCATCTGGCCGAATGTCGTCATGCGGGCGGAGATGTATCGCATCGATATCGGCCCGAACTCCAACATCCAGGATTTCGTGATGATCCATGTCGGTGATGGTGCCGATACGATCATAGGCGCCAATTGCTCGATCACACACCGCGTGACACTTCACGGCTGTACCATCGGCGATAGCTGCCTCATCGGTATCGGTGCGACGATCATGGATGGATGTGTGATCGGAGAGAACTCGATTGTCGCCGGTGGCGCGTTCCTGAAGGAGCGTACGGTCATTCCACCCAACTCTGTTGTGATGGGCGCGCCGGGCAAGGTCACGCGCACA
>Ga0105044_10003554_pt1 | contig 21392 bp, 19 predicted proteins | sample MAT01_FD_78092 | JGI IMG/M metagenome (GOLD analysis project Ga0105044, IMG submission 78092) | Freshwater microbial communities from Lake Fryxell liftoff mats and glacier meltwater in Antarctica - MAT-01 | ecosystem: Environmental > Aquatic > Freshwater > Ice > Liftoff microbial mat | place...
ATGTTGTGTTTCTGCCAGCCTGCGCGACTATGCCCGCATTGGTCAGTTCATCCTGGGTGGCGGCGTGGCGGGAGGCAAAGCCGTGCTGCCCGATGGCTGGATTGCCGCAGCAACGACCAAACAGGCCGATATTGGCCAGCCAGGGCGTGGGTACGGCTATCAATGGTGGACCAATGACGACGGCAGCTTCGCCGCGCAGGGTATTTTTGGGCAGGGTATTTTTATCGACCCTGCGCGCAAGCTGGTGATCGCCACCAACGGCAACTGGCCAACCGCAACCGATCCTGATGGTGTCGGGGCCGAGCGGGAACGCTTTTACCAGGCGGTACAGGCGGCAGTAGACGCCGAGTAACAGCTTTCAGCTGGCGATGCGCGCGGTGCGCCAGCCCAGCCATGCAGCGAGCATTGGCACCGCGAAGGCGAGCGCGGACATCCACCAGACTTCGCCAAGCGAAACGGCGCGGGTTACGCCTGCGCCAAAAACTGCGCCGCCGACGATCCAGGCTGTTGCCGCAACACCCGACGCGCGTGCCGCAAGCCAGCTTCCGGCGAATGATCCAACCAGCCAGCCAAGGATCAGCGACAATGTGTTGATAAGCGGGATATGAATGTCGAGCGCACCGGGATCGGCTGCGTCAGTTACGGCGACGACAGGGTCAATGCTGTTGCCGACCGATTGCACCAGATAGATCAGTGCAAAGGCGAGGAGGATACCGGCCAACGTACCAAGGCCGCTTCTTAAGATATTAGTTTGCATAGCAAAGTTCCGCTCAACCATTCCACCTAAGGAGTTTATGTAGCCGAAAAATTGCCAAGAAGGTGTTAAACCCCCTGTTTTGACAGCTCAAGAAAAGCGGTGCTGTTAAATCCAGCGATGCACAGGTCGGTGATAGCACGGCCAACAATGGCGGGTTCCTTCACCGAAGCACCATCCTCGCCTGGAAAAGCGCGGGCACGCATCTGGGTGCGGGTCGCGCCCGGATCGACGATTGCCGTTCTTACAGTTGAGATATTGGCCATCTCGTCCCCATAACTGGTTACGAGCACTTCCAGTGCTGCCTTTGAGGCGGCATAGGCACCCCAATAGGCGCGCGGATTGCGAGCGACGGACGAGGTGAGGGCGATGAGTTTGCCCGCTGCAGAGCGGCGCAGCAGCGGGTCAAAATTGGCAATCAGCGCCTGTTGTGCCACCAGATTCAGCGTCAGGACGCGATTAAACTCTTTCCCGTCGATTGCTGCCACCGGGGTCAATGTGCCAAGCTGTGCTGCATTCATGATCGCAATATCAAGCCGCTGCCACCGTTCCGCAACAGCACTGGCGAGCCGCGCGATGGCATCCCCATCGGTCAGGTCGAGCGGCGCGATGGTTGCGCTGCCGCCGGCTTCGTGAATCTGGTCTTCCAGTTCCTCAAGTCCAGCCGCGGTGCGGGCGGTGATGATGACATGCGCCCCGGCGGCGGCCAAGGCAGCCGCGGTTGCTGCGCCAATTCCACGGCTGGCCCCAGTGACAAGCGCAATCTGGCCGCCGAGCGGCTTTGCGGCGGCATCGCTCATCGTTAAACGACCCGTTCTGCCAATAACGCAAACTGGTCCACACCCGAATCGTCGTCATGGTCAGTCAGAGTGGTGGGGTAATCACCGGTAAAACAGGCATCACAATATTGCGGCTTGTCCGGTAAGCGGCCTACTTCGCCCAAGGCGCGATAAAGCCCGTCGATGGACAGAAACGCCAGGCTGTCGGCGTTGATAAAATCGGCCATCTGACCCACGCTCATCTGCGCAGCTAATAATTTGCTGCGTTCCGGCGTGTCGACGCCATAAAAGCAGCTGTGTTGTGTCGGTGGGCTGGCGATGCGCATATGCACTTCCAGCGCGCCGGCTTCGCGCATCATTTGAACAATTTTCAGGCTGGTGGTGCCACGCACGATGCTGTCGTCGATCAGCACGACGCGCTTGCCCGCGATCAGCATTCGATTGGCATTATGTTTCAGTTTGACGCCAAGGTGGCGGACCTTGTCGCTTGGCTGGATGAAGGTGCGGCCAACATAGTGCGACCGGATGATGCCCAGTTCAAAGGGGATGCCCGATGCCTGGGCATAGCCGATGGCCGCCGGTGTGCCGCTGTCGGGAACCGGGACCACAATATCGGCATTGACTGGATTCTCTTCAGCCAATTGAGCGCCGATGGCCTTTCGCACCGAATAGACACTGGTGCCCTCGACAATGGAGTCGGGGCGCGAGAAATAGACATATTCGAAGATGCAGGGACGCGGATTTTGATCGACAAAGGGCCGGATCGAGGTCAGTTCACCATCGCGCACGATAACCATTTCGCCGGGTTCGACCGAGCGGATAAACTCTGCTCCGACGACATCAAGAGCAACGGTTTCCGATGCGAAGATGATCGCTTCGTTCAGGCGGCCGATCACCAGTGGTCGCACACCCAGCGGATCGCGGCAGCCAATCAAACCCTCAGCCGTCATACAGATGAGCGAATACGCACCCTCAAGTTGTTTTAGCGCGTCAATGAACCGGTCGAGCAGCGTGCGATAGCTGCTGTTGGCGAGGAGGTGGATGATTACTTCGGTGTCGCTGGTGGACTGAAAGATCGCGCCGCGCCGAACCAGGCCCTTGCGCAATGTCAACGCGTTCGAGATGTTGCCATTGTGCGCAATGGCAAAACCGCCCGTGGCCAGTTCCGCAAACAGCGGCTGGACATTGCGCAGGGCAGTTTCACCCGTTGTCGAATAACGGACATGGCCAATCGCGGCCTGTCCTTCGAGCTGGCGAATGATGTCGTCGCGGTCGAAATTACCGGCGACATGGCCCATGGCGCGATGGGTATGAAAGTCGCGCCCTGAAAAACTGGTGATACCAGCGGCTTCCTGGCCGCGATGTTGCAGCGCATGCAAGCCTAAGGCAACGACCGCCGCCGCGCTTTCGGCGCCATGAATGCCGAAAACGCCGCATTCTTCGCGCAGCTTATCGTCATCAAATGGGTGGGTCGTGAGCATCAGCAATCCTGCGCGGGCGGCGTGGCTGGCGGTCCTATAGGAAGGGCTGCCGCTTTTGTCGCCCTCTTTTAATGCGGCTAGCGTGATCGCGCCTGGCAAGATAATGACATTGTGATGAATATAATTGAAACTGGCACAGACTTTCAACCGCGCTTTGATGCGGCAGGTCTTGTTACCGCCGTGGTAACGGATGCGGACACCGGCGCTGTACTAATGCTTGCCCACATGAATCGCGTTGCCATCGACCGGACATTGGCGAGCGGCCAGGTCCATTTCTGGTCACGATCGCGGCAGGCATTGTGGCTGAAGGGCGAAACGTCCGGCCATTTCCTGACGCTGGTCGAGATGCGGGTCGATTGTGATCAGGATGCGTTGTGGGTGGTTGCGCGCCCCGCTGGCCCCGCATGTCATACGGGCGCACACAGCTGCTTTTATCGCCGCGTCACCGGTCCGGAGACGCTTGTTCGTGATTAAGCGGTTCTGGCTGATCCTTGGCGCCGCGATGTTGCTGGCGGCCTGTGGTCGCGGGAAGGACGGCGGCACCGATGTCAGCAACCCGCTGGAGGCAGCAGCACGCGACCGGGGAATAGTGCAGGCGGATCGCGCGGCCCCCACCGGTGTGTTTGAACGGCGGCACGATATGGGCCGCGATGCCCTGTGCGTCGTGCCGCAGGATGGCGACGACTATCGGTTTGCACTGACGGCGGCCTTTGGCACCGGGCTGGTGTGCCAGTCATCCGGTATCTTGCACGATGCTGATGGCGTATGGACACTGCGCTTTGCCGGAACAGACGGCTGCGAGGTCATCGTACGTGAGGAGAATGACGCATTGCGCCTGCCGGGCAGTATTCCCGCTGCGTGCGCGCGCCTGTGCCCCAACCGTGCGTCGATATCGGGTCTGCGCCTGCCACGCGCAAGCTGGGATGAACAGCATGCCGTAAGGGCGCGCTTTACCCGGCCTGATGGCAAGCCGGGTGTGGGTTGTGCCAATTGAGTGCGCAGAATGCTTGACGTTCACGTCAACGTAAATTAGCCTGAGCAAATGACAACCCAATTCGGCCATTCGCACATCGACACGCCCGATCATCTTGGGCGCGACCAGTTCAGCATCACCGATTTGTCGGCGGAATTTGGCGTGACCGCCCGGGCATTGCGGTTTTACGAGGACGAGGGACTGATCAGCCCGTCGCGGCGCGGCCTTGCCCGTATTTATTCGATGCGTGACCGGGCGCGGCTGGCCTGGATATTGCGCGCCAAGCGCGTGGGTTTCAGCTTATCTGATGTCCGCGAGATGATCGATCTGTATGATATCGGTGATGATCGCCGGACCCAACGGCAGGTGACGATCAAAAAATGCCGCGACCGGATTGCTTTGCTGACTGGCCAGCGCGTAGATATTGATAGCGCCATCGCCGAACTGACGCGCTTCGTTGATACGGTGGCAAAGGCCGACGCGGGACAGCACCCTGCCTGATCTTGCAACGCTGGTTTCGATATTAAAAGACAATTTTTAGAGGAAACTCCCATGCCCGTTTACCGCGCCCCGGTGAAAGACACGCTGTTTGTGCTCAATGAAGTGATGGGCATCGACCGCTATGCCAATCTACCTAATTTTGCGAATGCGACCCCCGATATGGTTGAGGCGGTGCTGAGCGAGGCCGCGCGTTTTTGTTCTGAAGTGCTTGCCCCGTTGAACCGTGTCGGTGACCAAGAAGGTTGTATCCGCCACGCCGACGGCAGCGTCACCACGCCAACGGGTTTCAAATCGGCCTATGATCAGTTTGTCGAGGCCGGGTGGCCGCTGCTGACTGCGCCGGAGGCGTTCGGTGGGCAGGGGATGCCGCATGTGCTGGGCATGGTCATGGAAGAGTTTCTGAACGGCGCGAACCAGGCCTTTGCCATGTATCCTGCCTTGACGCAGGGCGCATCGGCAGCGCTGCTGGTCAAAGGTTCGCCGGAACAACAGGCGACGTATTTGCCGCACATGCTGTCGGGCAAATGGGGCGGCACGATGAACCTGACCGAGCCGCAATGCGGCACCGATCTGGGACTGATCCGTACCAAGGCAGTTCCTGGCGCCGACGGCAGTTATGCGATTACGGGTACCAAGATTTTCATTTCGTCGGGCGAGCATGACCTGACGGAGAACATTATCCATCTGGTACTCGCAAAGACGCCAGATGCGCCGGATAGCGTAAAGGGCATCAGCCTGTTCATCGTACCCAAGTTTCTGGTGAATGCAGACGGCAGCCTTGGTGCGCGTAACAGCCTGTCGTGCGGTTCTATCGAGCACAAGATGGGCATTCACGGCAATTCGACGTGCGTCATGAATTATGACGACGCGACGGGGTACATGGTGGGTGAGGAGAACAAGGGCCTTGCCGCCATGTTCATCATGATGAACGCGGCCCGGCTTGGCGTCGGTGTTCAGGGCATGGCGGTGGCCGATGCCGCCTATCAAAACGCAGTCGTCTATGCTCAGGATCGGCGGCAGGGTCGCGCGCTGACCGGGCCGGCTGATCCTGCGGCCAAGGCCGATCCGTTGTTCGTACACCCCGATGTGCGCCGCATGCTGATGGATGCCAAGGCGATGACGGAAGGGCTGCGCGCACTGTGCATATGGGGTGGGTTGCAGATTGACCTGAGCCACGTAGCTGCGACCGAGGAAGAACGACAGGCCGCCGATGACCTGGTCAGCCTGCTAACACCGGTCATCAAGGGTTTCGGCACCGACAAGGGCTATGACATCGCGACCAATGCGCAGCAGGTGTTTGGCGGGCACGGCTATATCGAGGAATGGGGGATGAGCCAGTTCGTCCGCGATGCCCGCATTGCGATGATTTATGAAGGCGCGAACGGGATTCAGGCGATGGACCTTGTCGGGCGTAAGCTGGCACAGAATGGCGGGCGTGCTGTGCAGGCATTGTTCGCAGTGATTGACGGTGAGTGCGCGCAGGCCAAGTCTAATCCGGCATTGGCCGATGTTGCCGAACGGCTGGAAAAGGCCAATGGTGAAATGAAGGCCGCGACCATGTGGTTCATGACCAACGGCATGACCAACCCCAATAATATCGGCGCAGGCGCGCATCATTACATGCACATCATGGGGCTGGTCGCCGTTGGGTCAATGTGGCTGCTGATGGCGGGCGCAGCGCAAAAGGCACTGCTGGCAGGCACAGGCGACAAGGCTTTTTACGAGGCCAAGCTGATCACGGCGCGCTATTATGCCGAACGGATGTTGCCCGACGCGGGTGCACTGCGCCGCAAGATTGAAGCGGGGTCAGACGCGATGATGGCCCTTGAACCCGCCCAATTTGCTTACGCGTAAAGACACAGCCACCGGAGGGAATGCGGGATGAGCGAAGCCGATGCCGTAGTTTTGTTCGAACAACGCGGGGGTGTGGCCATTGCCACGCTTAACCGTCCCGAGGTACGCAATGCAGTGAATGGTGCGGTATCGACCGCCCTTGCAGACATCGCCGAACGGGTTGAGGCCGACAGCAGCATATGTGTTGCAATATTGGCGAGCAGCAGCCCGCGCGCCTTTTGCGCCGGAGCCGATCTGGCCGAAGTCGCGCGCGGCAACCGCAACAGTATCGCACATCCCAAATATGGTTTTGGGGGCTTTGTTCAGTTTCCGCGCAGCAAACCCTGGATCGCGGCCGTCAACGGCTATGCCATGGGCGGCGGGTTTGAACTCGCCATCAGTTGCGACATGATCGTGGCGGGTGAAGGCGTGCAGTTCGGCTTGCCCGAAAGCCAGCGCGGCCTGTTCGCGGCGGCGGGGGGCGCGTTCCGGCTGGCGCGGTTGATCCCGCGCGCCGTCGCCAACGAAGTGCTGATCACTGGGCTGCGTCTGGACGCCCGGCGCGCCTTGGCGCTTGGCCTGGTCAACTGCGTGGTTCCCGAAGCAGACGTCCTTGATAGCGCCATCGCGCTGGCCGATCGTGTCGCGCAGTCTGCGCCGCTGTCCATCACCGCCAGCCTTGACCTCGCTCGCCAGGCGTTGGACCATGACGAGGCAGAATTGTGGAATTTGACGCGCCAGCACGCCGCAACAGTCATGCGCTCGGCAGACGCTATCGAGGGGGCAACCGCGTTTATTCAAAAGCGTGCACCAAACTGGACGGGAAAATAAGAACATGAGCTATAGCTTTGATTTAACGGGCCGCACCGCGCTGGTCACCGGAGCCTCATCGGGCCTTGGTGCAAATTTTGCCCGCGCACTTGCAGCGTCGGGCGCGACAGTGGTCGTTGCCGCGCGGCGTGCCGATCGGCTTGCAACCTTGGTCGCTGAAATCGCCGCAGCTGGCGGCAGGGCACATGCCGTCACCATGGACGTCGCCGATGCAGCCTCCATTCGCGCCGGTTTCGCTGAGGCAGAAGCGGCTGTCGGGCCGATCAATGTCTTTGTCGCCAATGCCGGGATCGCGTCTGAAACCATGTCACTTGAGCAGCCAGAGGCAGAGATTGATGCGCTGCTGTCGGTCAATCTGCGCGGCGTGATATTATCGGTGCAAGAAGCCGCAATGCGCATGGTGGCCGGGGGCAGCGCCGAAAAACAGGATGGTCGGATCGTCATTATCGGGTCGATCACGGCCGACAAAATCTTTACGGGTGCCGCCGTTTATGGCGCGACGAAGGCGGCTGTGCGCCATCTTGGGCGGTCGCTGGCCCGTGAATGGGCGCGTAAGGGCATCAATGTAAACATTATTCAACCGGGCTATTTCCTGTCAGAAATGACCGAGGCGATGATTAGTTCGGAACTGGGCAAGCGGCTGATCGGCACCTTTCCGCGCCGCCGGTTGCGCACTATGACCGATTTGAATGCCCCTCTGTTATGGCTCTCTTGTGATGCTTCGGCAGGAATTACCGGCACGGTCATCACTGTGGATGACGGGCAGAGTTTATAAACCCATCACCGCTTCATGCACTGGCGCGCGTCATCACGCGGGTATTCGGTGCAGTTCCACAGCGCCTTTTCAAATCCGTCCGTTTCGTTGCGCAGATAGGAAAAGCTCATCGCGGTGCGTTGCATATCGCTCATCGCCTCGCTGCCAGGTTTAAGCACGGGGTTGGTCCAACCGAACAATTTGCAATAATCCCGCGTGCCGCAAACACGCAGCGCATAGGCAACAAACGCATCTGCAGTGGCACGCCGGTCGAGCACCACCAACAGGGTATCGCGGGTGTCGCCGGGGATCACACCGCCATAGGATTTGACCACGGGTTCACCGATCACCGGGTTGGCGGTCGGCAATCCTTGCAACGTCAGTCCCGGCGCTATGCCGTGGACCGACGACAATCCCACCAGCCCGGCAATCATCGGTTCGCTGCCGCTAAGTCCGCCGCGAAATGCCCCTGTAGTCCCCCAGAAACCGGGCCAGCGGAAAAACAGATGCGTATCAACCGCCGCAATTTTTTCCAGACTATCGGACCAATAGGGTCGTACCCAGGCGGTATGATAATGGGTGGCAAGGCCCACGGAAGGATCAACCGTGCCGTTGAGTGCGGCAAGCGCCACCGACTGCGCGCGCAGCCATGCCAGATCGCTGTAGCGGCGCGTAAGTGCGCCATCACAGGTAAAGGTGAACTGGCACCCGGTGATGCGCTCGGATCCCTGAAACACCACGCCACAAACGCTTTTGGGAAAGGCGGAGTGACGCGCGCGGTTGAGCACAACCTGTGCTACCGCGCGTTGGCCCTTATCATCATCGCCAGCCTCATAAAGCACGGCAGCGGCCAGACAGTCGCGCGCCCGTTGGAAATCTTCGCCGCTGCCCGCGAAGCGAAAGGCTGCTGCCGCCGTGACATAGCCTGTCACAAACGGAATGCGGGCATTGGCCGCACGGGCATCGCCCAGCGTCACCGGCGCCAGTTCAACGGGGGCAATCGCAGGCACCGTATCGGCGTGCGGCGCAGCGGGCTTTGCCACGGCAAGCGGCGAAGCGGGTGCCTGGCGTCCGGTGAGCCACAGTACCCCGACAAGAACGGCCAGCATCAGCGCCACAAACAACCAGCCCTGCCAATCACGCGCGGATAGGGTCGGTACTGAAACTTCCTTCATGCAGGATGCCAATCAAACCTCTGGCAGGAAATCCGGCACCGACAAATAGCGTTCACCGGTATCATAATTGAATCCCAATATGCGCGATCCAGCGGGCAGCTCCTTCAGTTTTTGGGCAATGGCCGCCAGCGTTGCACCAGAGGATATGCCGACCAGCATGCCTTCTTCGCACGCGGCACGGCGGGCCATATCCTTGGCTTCGGCAGGATCGACCTGAATGACCCCATCGAGCAAGTCCGTATGCAGGTTAGCCGGAACAAAACCCGCGCCAATACCCTGAATTGGGTGGGGTCCAGGCTGACCGCCCGAGATAACAGGGGACAGCGTAGGTTCGACCGCAAACATCTTTAGGTTCGGCCAATGTGCCTTCAGAAATTGTGCGCAACCGGTGATGTGCCCGCCCGTGCCGACACCTGTAACAATCGCGTCAATCGGGGTGTCGGCAAAATCGGCGAGGATTTCGGGGCCAGTTGTACGGGCATGGACGTCAATGTTGGCAGGATTCTCAAACTGTTGCGGCATCCATGCGCCGGGCGTTTTCTGGATCAGATCGATGGCGCGTTCGATAGCACCCTTCATGCCCTTTTCGCGCGGGGTGAGGTCGAAGGTCGCACCATAGGCGAGCATCAAGCGGCGGCGCTCCAAACTCATGCTTTCGGGCATCACAAGCACCAGCTTATAACCCTTGACCGCCGCTGCCATGGCCAAACCAATGCCGGTGTTGCCCGACGTTGGTTCAACGATCACGCCGCCCGGCATCAAATCGCCGTTGGCCTCTGCCGCCTCGATCATGGCCAGGCCGATGCGGTCCTTGATTGAACCGCCGGGGTTGCTGCGTTCGGACTTGATCCACACCTCGGCATCCGGGAACAAGCGGTTCATCCGGATATGCGGGGTCTGGCCAATGGTATCGAGGATGGAGTTGGCTTTCATGGCGTATCATTCCTGAATTGCGGTTCAAAGGTGCGCGCCCGGCGAAGCTCGGGGAACAGCCATGCCCATAGCGCGGTGACGCCAATCGCACCAGCGCCGCCAAACACAACCGCGCCGACAGGACCCAGAAAAGCGGCGGCGATGCCAGATTGCATTTCGCCCAGCTCGTTTGAGGCCGAAATGGCAAGACCAGACACAGCGCTGACCCGCCCGCGCATGGCATCCGGGGTGTTAAGCTGAACCAGGGAACTGCGCACGAACACGGACAACATGTCAGCCGCGCCGAGCACAACGAGCAAAGTGAGCGAGAGGTAAAAGCTGGTCGACAAGCCGAATCCGATGGTGGCAAGGCCAAACACGACGACCGCCCACAACATCTTTACACCGACATTGGTTTTAAGCGGGCGGATCGACAGCCACAGCGCCACCACCGACGCGCCTAATGCAGGGGCAGCGCGCAAAAAGCCAAGACCCTCTGGCCCGACCTGCAAAATGTCGCGCGCATAAACGGGCAGCATCGCCGTCGCTCCGGCCAATAACACCGCAAACAGATCAAGCGTTATTGCCCCCAGCAGAAAACGTTCGCGCCAAGTGTAGGACAGCCCATCGGCCATCTCACGCAGCGGATGGCGGCGCGCTTCAGCAGGTGGTGGATATACGGGCCGAACAAAGCTGAGCGTGACAATCGCCAATAACAAAAGCGCGGCGGACGTCCAATAGGGCAGGGCGCCATTAGCCGCAAACAGGAAGCCGCCAATCGCGGGGCCGATCACCGACGCCGACTGCCACGCGATCGAACTCATCGCGATGGCGCGGGGCAACAGGGCGGGGGGCACGATGTTGGGGGCAATCGCGCTCATCGCTGGCCCGACAAACACCCGGGCGGTCCCGTGCATCGCGGCTAATGCGAACAGCAGTGGCAGGGTCAGTGCGTCGTTAAAGGTAAACCACCCCAGCGCCAACGCCACCAGAATATCGATCGCGTTGGCACAGCACGCCACTGTGCGGCGTTCGATCCGGTCGGCAACCCATCCGGCCAGGGGTGTCAGCAAAGCAAGCGGCACAAACTGGAAAAGACCAACCAGCCCAAGCTGGAACGAGGCATCACGCACGCTCATCCCATAATCACTGCGGGCAACGTCATAAACCTGATATCCGATGATCACGACCATCGCCATCGTCGCCATGACCGCCGCAAAACGCGCCAGCCAATAGAGCCGGAAATCCGGGATTTGCAGCGGAGAGGTGGGTTCTGAGGGCAATGCGCTGCTGCTCATATGATCACCTGCCCCCTGTTAAAGCTTGCCGGTGACAAGCCCGGAATTGCGTGGCAGAAAGCAACCGGATTGGGGAGAGAAATAAATGCGAACACCGCAAATTTATGCCGTGCTGAGCGTGATTTCGGCGCTTACGCTGGCCGGATGCAGCGGCCCTTCGACAGCGCCGGGTACATCAGCCAAGGCCGACCAAGCGGTTGCCGAAGCGCGCTATCCGGAAACCGTGCTGTGGGGCGATACGCATCTGCACACCAGCAACAGCATCGATGCGTTCGGCTTTGGCGTGCGGCTCGACCCCGAAGCGGCGCTGCGCTTTGCTTCGGGTGAACAGGTTACATCGACGCAGGGCCTGCCAGCGAAGCTTGAACGCCCTCTCGATTTCCTTGTGATCGCCGATCACAGCGACGGGCTGGGCGCGACCCGGCGGCTGTACGACGCGCCGCGCTTGCTGATCCGCGATCCGCAGCTGCGCAAATGGCATGACATGATGCACGAAAGTCCTGACGGGTCACAGCGCGTCACCGCCGAAATCATCGACCGCGTCGCGCGCAACGATTTGCCCGAGGGGATGCGTGATCCGCAAGCCAATGAAGAAGGCGCACGATCAATTTGGAAAAGCAGTGCAGAGACTGTCGAACGATATAATCAGCCCGGTAAATTCACCGCCTTTCACGGATTTGAATGGACCTCGATGCCCGGCGGCAACAATTTGCACCGCGTCGTCATGTTCCGCGATGGTTATGCTGAGGCAATCCAGACGTTGCCATTTGGCAGTCAGCCGCCGCTCGACAAGGTCGAATTGCTCTATGACTATATGGACCGCTATGAAAAATTGACGGGCGGCAAGGCGCTGGCCATTCCGCACAATGGCAATTTGTCCAACGGTCTGATGTTTGAAATGACGGGGCCGAATGGCGGCCCGATGACCGCCGCTTATGCCCGCCGCCGTGCCGCGCGTGAGCCTGTGGCCGAGGTCACGCAGATCAAGGGCGATGGCGAGACACATCCGTTCTTGTCGCCCAATGATGAATTTGCCAGTTTCGGTATCAAGGGCTGGGAATTGGGCAACTTGCCCATGACAGCCAGCAAGACGCCGGACATGTTTGCGGGCGAATATGCGCGTGAGGCGTTGAAACGCGGATTGGCGATTGAGGCGCGGACGGGGGTGAACCCTTATAAATTCGGTATGATCGGTGCCACCGACAGTCACACGGCACTGGCCACAGGTGACGAGAATAATTTCTTTGGCAAACACAGCGGCGGCGAACCCGATGCAGTCCGTGCTGGTCAGGCCCAGAATTTAGGCACCCGGAAAGGCCGGTTCGGCTGGCACTATCTTGCTGGTGGATATGCCGCCGTGTGGGCAACTGCCAATACCCGCAGCGCCATTTTCGACGCGATGATCCGGCGCGAGGTTTATGCCACCACCGGTCCCCGCATGACGGTACGCTTATTTGGCGGATGGGACTTTTCCGCCGCCGATCTGAGCAAAGACTGGGTCGCGGCAGGATATGCGCGCGGCGTGCCAATGGGCGGCGAACTTAAACCCGCCACAAATGGCGCGCCGCGCTTTATCGTTTCGGCACTCAAGGATCCGATGGGGGCCAACCTTGACCGAGTGCAGATAATCAAGGGTTGGGTTGATCCCGCCGGAAATCTGCACGAGCACGTGTTTGATGTGGTCTGGTCCAGCCCCGCCATCCGCCGCCCCGGTGCGGGCGGCAAGCTGCCCGCCGTCGGCAACACGGTTGATATCGCCAAGGCCAGCTATGCCAACAATATTGGCGCCCCGGAACTGCAAACCGTGTGGACCGACCCCGACTTTGACCCTGTGGTCCGCGCCTTTTATTATGCGCGCGTGATCGAGATTCCGACGCCGCGCTGGGTTTTGTTTGATGCCTTGCGCTATGGGGCCAAGCTGCCTGTTGATACCGAGCTGGTGGCGCAGGAACGGGCTTATACGTCGCCGATCTGGTATCGCCCGCGTGGTTAATCGGGTTGACGGACTTTCACTTTCGGTCCGAACAACGCGGACCATGTCCGCCAGTATGAATTTCTGATCGTTGATGATGGGTCAACCGGCGGGACCGGCAATGCCTTGCGTGCGCTGGCCGCTGCGGACCAGCGCATCCATATGATCCGGCAAAAGAATAGCAGCATTGTTGCCAGTCTGAATTGCATGATTGGCATCGCGCAAGGAGCCTTCATCGTGCGCATGGGTCTGCTAGGGACTGCGGCACACGCCACCCGGTCGGCGCGGCGGCGGTGCGCGCACAACTGCTGACCGGGAAGCCACTGTGCAATCCAACCGTGATTTTCTGCGCCGAAACGCTGCGCACTGGCGGGGAAAGAGTTTGCCTTGGTGCTGGCTCAGGCGGGAAAACGCGCGCGCTGTGCTTGGTTCAGGTGGGCGGGGCGACGAGCCGCACGATGAAAAAACCGTCCAGATCGGGGGCGTCGCTGCCCGTTGATGGCAGCGTGCGGACCCAGCCCTGCGGCGCGATAGCGACACCGGCGGGCACGTCATCGGGACGCGCGGCGTCGATACGCCAATCGGTGTGTGACCGCAGGAAATCCGCAATAACGGCCTCTCCCTCTGCTGGCTCTAGCGAGCAGGTGGCAAAGATCAGACGCCCGCCCGGACGAACCCACCGTGCCGACCGCGCAAGCAATTCATGTTGCAGCGCCGACAACGCCGTAATCTCGGCCTGGCTGATACGGTGCAGCACATCGGGATGCCGCCGAAAAGTGCCGGTTGCACTGCATGGTGCATCAAGCAGGACGGCATCATAGTGCTGATCCGGCGTGAAGTGACGAAGATCGGTCGTCACCAATTGAGCGTCAAGTCTGGTGCGTGCCAGGTTTTCGCGCAGCCGCTCAAGCCGCTTTGCGCTGCTGTCGAGGGCCGTTACCTGCCACCCTGCGGCGGCCAGCTGCATCGTCTTGCCGCCGGGCGCTGCACATAGATCAAGCACGGCGCGCCCTTCGCCCTGACCCAACAGGTCCGCCGCAATCGTCGCCGCCAGATCCTGGACCCACCAGTCGCCATCGGCATAGCCCGGCAACAGCTCGACCCGGCCAGCGCGGGCGAGCCGCCGATGCTTTGGACCAAGCGATGCACCATCGGCATAGGCGGCGGCCAAAGCAGCGGTCCTGAACCGCAGATCAAGTGGCGGTGGTGCGGCCCATGCTGCCTCTGCAGCGGTCACTATTTCCTTTCCCCAATGCGCCGTCCAGCGCTCGGCGACGGGGGCAGGCAGGGGCGGCACGGAAGGCAAGGTCCAGTCATCGCGATGCGCCCGCGACAATATCGCGTGGGTCAGGCGGCGGGGGCCAGCAATCAGCATGGCCAGACTTGTCGCAACCACAGCATGCGGCGCAACGCGCATCTGCAATAACTGGACTAGTGCAATGCGCAGCACCGCACGAACTTTGCTGTCCTCGGGTAAAATCTGGTCGGTTGCGCTGTCGATCAGCGCGTCGAGCGGGCCAAGCCAGCGCAGTGCATCGCCCGCAATGGCAATGGCAAGCGCGCGGTCGTCACTGGGCAGGCGCTGGCAGGAAGCGTGGACGGCGCGGTCCATCGGTTCGCCGCGGCGCAAGACAGCATCGAGCAAAGCAAGCGCGGCTTTCCGTGCTGCTACCCCCTCGACCTGACCCCCCGCTGGCTGCTGTCGTGTCTGGCGATCCCGCCTAGTCGCCACGCATGGGGTCCAGCGCGCTGCGGCGGGGGCGAGCGGGCCGATCAAGGTGGGCGGGCAGGCGCGGGCCTTCTCCCATGTCACGGCCCAGATCAGAGAGCGCCGCTATCCTGTCTTCGGTAGCGGGATGGGTCGAAAAAAGCCCCCGCACGGAGAGCGGCGCGATGTAAAGCTGTGCTGCTGCCGGGTTGCGCTGCGCCGTTCGGTTGGGGATCCGTGTTGCTGGCCCCGCAATTTTTGCGAGCGCAGAAGCAAGCCCCTGCGTATTTCCAGCAATCGCGGCACCAGTTGCATCGGCACCAAACTCACGCGAACGGCTGATTGCCATCTGAACAAGCATGGCGGCAAAGGGCGCGACGATGACCGCAAGCAAGCCTGCTATTCCTGCGCTGCGACTGTCACCGCGAAAGAACATTCCAAAATTGGCGAGCATTGAAATTGCCCCGGCAATCGTGGCCACCATCGTCATGATCAGCGTGTCGCGGTTCTTCACATGCGCAAGTTCGTGCGCCATCACGCCTTCAATTTCATCGTGCGTCAGCATTGTGAGCAGGCCAGTTGTGGCGGCTACTGCGGCATTTTCGGGATTGCGCCCGGTTGCAAAAGCGTTGGGGTTGGCATCATCGACGATGTAGACGCGCGGCATTGGCAGTTCAGCGCGCTGAGCCAGCCGGGCGATAATACCAAAAAATTGCGGGTGGCTGCGGGCATCGATCTCGACGGCATTGTGCATTCGCAGGACAATCTTGTCCGCGTTCCAATAGGTAAAGAAATTCATGCCGACCGCGACGATCAGCGCGATCATCATACCCCCGCGCCCACCGATCATGAGACCCAGCGCCATGAATAGCGCCGTAAGCGCCGCCAGCAGCATGGTAGTTTTAAGCCCGTTCATCGCCATCAATTCCTGACTGTTGCAACTAGCGCCCTGCTCTGCGCGTCTATAGGGAATAGCGCAGCAAGACAGCAAGGTGCATCAATGAACCAACCAACGAACCTGCCCGTGAGTTCCAACGACATGCGGGCTCGCACGCGGCCTGCTGGAGTGAGCGCCCCAACACATTGGCAAACCAGCCCCATTCCCCAATCATGCGAGCCAGTGATCGAACCCGCCGGGGATCAACCCGGTGGCCGCAATCCCGTCCGCTATGGCGATTGGGAGTATAAGGGGCTGGCCATCGATTTCTGACGTCAAATGACGCGGCGCCGACTTAGCCGACAGCGGGGAGTTCAGTCACTTGCGGCATTTTTCCGCTGCTGACCTGGGCTGAGAAAATCTCACGCATCAGCTGTAGCGAAAAGAGGTGGGCAAAAATGAGCGCCAGCATGCCGTTTTGCGTCATCTTGCGCAGCACGTCACCGCGCAATTCGCGCAGTTTTGCCTCGTCAACCATCTTGAATCCGCGATAGACGAACGGTTGGGCGGCGTCCTGAACTTCGATGGAAACTTCGCCGTCCATCAACAGGCCGGACTTGACCAGTTCGTCCATGAATTGCCCAGTGCGGGCACCGGCCTGTTCGAACTGTTCACAGAAACCCAAGATCGCTTGCGTGTGTTCGGAAGGCTGATCGTCACTGAACAGCGGATCACCATCAGCAAAATCGCCGATGGCATCTGCCGTCGGGTCAAAGCACAGTGAAAGTTCGTCGCTGTCGCGCCGCAGCTTGGCAAGCAGAAACGGGTAACGGCGAATATACGCCGGAACATAGACCGGGTTGATCAGCGCGCCGTCGGCATCGACAAAGATATTCACACCCTCGTTCAAACCCATCAGTGCCAGCGGAACCGGATTGTCGCCCGCCGAGAAAACGATCGGAAAGTGGCGCGAGGCCGAAATAAATTCATCACTGGTCAGTGGAACGGCGTGCTGGTTGACCAGAAACGGCGCTTTGTCGAGCGCGCGGGCGCGCCAACTGGCATGATCCTGGCTCGAAAGCGGCTGCAGGTCTTGGTAAAAAATCGGCAGATTAGCATTTTGCGGCGCGCTGGCCATGGTGAAAAGCTCCGGACCTGTGGGGCTCCAGTCCTGCTGGATGCCCGAAAAAGCGATTGCGCGCCTTATGCGCCGCGCAGTGGGATGGCAAGGGGCATTGGGTACACCGCCCTGGCTATTAGGGCACCAGCTTGCCTGGATTAAAGATTCCGGTGGGATCCAATCCGGCCTTGACCCCGCGCAGCACCCCTAGCCGTGCTGGATCGGAAAAGCGTTCGAGCAGCGCGCGTTTCATCTGGCCAATGCCATGTTCGGCCGACAAAGACCCCCCCAGCGCAATGACATGGGCATAGACCAGCGCGCTGACTGCTTCGCCATGCTTTGCAATCCAATCTTTGCCGTCGACATCCGTCGGCGGCTGGACATGATGGTGCACATTCCCATCGCCCAAGTGGCCGAAGCTGATAGCGCGCGCGCCGGGAAACACGGCTGACAGACGTTCCGGGTTGGCGGCAATGAATTGCGGCATGGCATCAACCGGGACACTTATGTCATGCTGGATGGCCGGGCCGCTGGCGCGCTCTGCCTCTGATATCGAATCACGGATGCGCCACCATGCGTCGGCCTCTGCCTCTGACTTGGCAAGGCACATGTCGGTCAGCAAGCCATCATCATGCGCCGCAGCAGCCAGTGTCACAAGATCCTGTGTCCGCGCGCTATCGGCGGCGGCAAATTCCATCAGGACATGCCAACCGCGGTGCGCTGGCAGTGGCGCGCGCGTGCCCGGGATATGCGCAACGACAGCCTCGACACAGCTTTGCGGGATTAGTTCAAACCCCTCAACTTCCCGCCCAAATCCGGCGTCAAGGCGGCGGAGCAATGCTAGCGCTGCATCCGGACTATCAACACCGGCCCAAGCGGTAATCCGGTGGACAATGGCCGGAACGAGGGTTAGACGTGCCGCAGTGACAATCCCCAGACTACCCTCAGCTCCGCAAAGCAAGTGCTTGAGATCATAACCACGATTGTCCTTTTTGAGCGCGGCAAGACCGTCGAAAATTGAACCATCGGGCAGTACCGCCTCAACCCCCTCAAGCAGCGCCCGCATCGTGCCATGGCGCAGCACCTGTGTGCCGCCAGCATTGGTGGATACCAGCCCACCAACGGTCGCGGACCCTTTACCGCCCAGCGTTAGTGGAAAGCGCAGGCCGTGTAGCGCGACTGCATTGTGCAAGTTTTCCAGTATCACGCCGCCTTCGGCAACGACCGAGCGCGCAGCAACGTCGATGCGGCGGATCTGGTTCATCCTACGCAAGGAAAGGAGCAGTTGATGGCCGCTGTGGTCAGGCGTGGCACCGCCAACCATCCCGCTGTTACCGCCCTGTGGGACCAGGGCGACACACGCTTCGTTGGCAAGCTTGACCAGCTGTGCCACTTCGCCGGTTGAGGCAGGCGACAGCATTGCAGCGGCCCGGCCATGATATTTCCCGCGCCAATCGGAAAGCCAAGGCTGCATGACGTTGGTATCGGTCGTAAAACCCTTGGTGCCGAGCAGCTGGGCAAGCTGTTCAAGCAGTGCTGGCGTCGGTGCGCGCAATACTATTTTGGGCGGGTTCATCATGCGTTCAATCCATTTGCCCTACCGCGCCGGTTGGGGCAAGAGTACAACAAAATAGCGGGTCAGACAGGAGAGCATAGAGGGTGATCGGCGAAACATTGCTGGTGGGGTTGGCGCTGTTATTCCCCGGCGCAGTGCAGGCTGCGCCGTCCCCAACAGCGGGCGACTATCGCACTGCAACACTCATCATGCTTCCCGGTGCCGGGTCTGATGCCAACGGATATTATCAAGTGGTGATTGAACGCCAGTTGATCATCCGCATACCCGCGCGGCCAAGCAGTCTGACCAGCTTTTCTGCCAGAGATTTGGCCGGACGCCGCGCGCGCGCGGTGCCGGTTGTGTGGAAGGAGACCAAAGCCCCAAAATGTGTGGCCATGCGCTCATTGATCGGTATCCAGGCGGTCCAGAGTGACAGCATCGACCTGATAACTGGTGAGAATCAGCGGTTACGAGCCAGGCTTAAACGCGGCTGCCGTGCAGCAGATTTCTATTCCGGATTTTATATGAAAGCATCGAAGGATGGCCGCCTCTGCGCCGATCGCGACGCGCTTCACGCACGCTCAGGCGCGGAATGTGCGGTCGAAAAGTTCCGGTTGATGGTGCCAGTCCGACAGGAAAGCTGATCAGCAACGCTGACGATTATTAGCGTTTTCCTTGACTTTTCGGCGTTAGCCTGCATAGGCACACTAGCATCCAAGTTGTTGCTACTTTACGCCATATCCTGTTGCGGGGTGCGGCATTTTTTCCGGAAACCAGCCACTTATGAAATTTGCCGACCTCGGCCTGTCCGATGAATTGCTGAGAGCGATTGACGAATCGGGCTATACCGAAGCCACACCCATTCAGGCTGGTGCAATCCCGCCAGTATTGATGATGCGCGATATGATCGGCATCGCCCAGACCGGTACGGGCAAGACCGCATCATTTGTGCTGCCCATGATTGATATCTTGGCCCATGGCCGCGCGCGCGCGCGCATGCCGAGGTCACTGATCCTCGAACCGACACGCGAATTGGCGGCGCAGGTAGCCGAAAATTTCGAGAAATACGGGAAATATCATAAACTTTCGATGGCGTTGCTGATCGGCGGCGTGCAGATGGGCGATCAGGTCAAGGCGCTGGAAAAGGGCGTTGACGTGCTGATCGCGACGCCGGGCCGTCTGATGGACCTGTTCGAACGGGGCAAGATTTTGCTGACCGGATGCAGCCTGCTGGTCATTGATGAGGCCGACCGGATGCTGGATATGGGATTCATTCCCGACATCGAACATATTTGTACCAAGCTGCCCGCAACCCGCCAGACGTTGTTATTCTCTGCGACGATGCCGCCGCCGATCAAGAAACTGGCGGACAAGTTTCTGAACAATCCCAAGATGGTGGAAGTGTCGCGTCCCGCGTCGACAAATCTTAACACTGCACAGCACCTTATCAAAACCAGCGAACGGTCGAAACGCGAAGTGCTCCGCCGCCTGATCGATGCCGAACGCATCGCTACAGCGATCATATTCTGTAATCGCAAAACAACCGTGCGCGATCTTGCGAAAGATTTGAAAAGCCGGGGGTATCATGCCGGTGAAATTCATGGCGACATGGATCAATCATCCCGCATTGCCGAACTGGACCGGTTCAAGGCGGGCGATATCAACATTCTAGTGGCATCGGACGTTGCGGCACGCGGGCTTGACATCAAGGGCGTCAGCCATGTCTTCAACTTTGATGCGCCGTGGCACCCAGACGACTATGTCCATCGCATTGGCCGCACTGGCCGCGCCGGGGCCAAGGGCCGCGCCTTTACGCTCGTGACACCCGCCGATGCCGAGGCGGTCGACAGCATCCAGAAACTGATTGGGCAGAATATCCCGTCGTTCAGCGTCGACCCGTCCGCAATGGCTGGAGGCGAATCCGCGCCCAAACCGCGCACCGAGCGCGCGCCGCGCAAAGATACAGCAGCCAAGGCCGAGCGCTCCACCCCGAAACCGCGCCGTGAAGATACGCGTAGCGAAGAGACGCGTAGCGACGAGCCGCGTAGTGACGAGCCGCGCCGGGATGAGCCGCGTCGTGACCCGCCGCGCCGGGACGCACAGCCTGCACGCCGCCGTCAACCTTCGCCTGCTGACGATGGTCCCGACGATGGCTGGAATGGACCGCTGCCCGATTTCCTTGGGGTAAAACTCGACCGCTGAACCGCACGATAATGCGCGCTATATCCGAACGAGCATCTTGCCGGTATTGGCACCGGAGAACAGGCCCATAAACGCACCGGGAGTGGCTTCGATGCCGTCGTGCACTGTTTCGCGCATCGTCACTGCGCCGCCGGATATCAGCCCCGCCATGTCGCCATAAAATTCGTCCATGCATGCGAAAAACTGGTCGGTGTAGATAAAACCTTCCATACGGATGCGGGCTGGAATGGCGCGGATCAGATATTTCATCTCCTGCGCTTTGCCGTCGTTATAAACGTCGATCATGCCGCAAATCGCAAAGCGGGCGAAATCATTGGCAACGGCAAAGGCGGCGTCAAGATGTTCGCCGCCGACATTATCGAAATAGACGTCGATTCCCGGTTTGCCGAGGGATTTGAGGGCCGCCAGCAGTTGTGGCAGCACAGGCCCGGACTTGTAATCAATCGCAACGTCGGCGCCCAATTCTTGGACCCAAGCGCATTTTTCGGCGCCCCCTGCTGAACCGATCACGATCATTTCACGCGCCTTGGCAAGTTGAACGACCGCCGCGCCAACCGCGCCGCCAGCAGCGGAGACGAACACGACATCGCCTTGTTTCGCATGGGCGATACGGTAAAGTCCAATCCAGGCCGTGCCGCCGGTCAAGCCCAGATTGTGGAGAAAACTC
>Ga0105044_10003558_pt1 | contig 21380 bp, 22 predicted proteins | sample MAT01_FD_78092 | JGI IMG/M metagenome (GOLD analysis project Ga0105044, IMG submission 78092) | Freshwater microbial communities from Lake Fryxell liftoff mats and glacier meltwater in Antarctica - MAT-01 | ecosystem: Environmental > Aquatic > Freshwater > Ice > Liftoff microbial mat | place...
ACCTTTCACGGGCGAAAGGGTGTTGGTCATATTGGGAGAATACCCGGAATTGAAAGTTCCTTTACCCGTTTTTTTGAAAACAAAATCCGTGTAGTCATTTTCATGAACACTGAAATGGATTCAGGGCAAATGGAAATGGCAAACAACATCGCATCATTCTATTTTAATTCCAATTAAAAATATACAGGACAACAATTTTCAAGATGCCGTTACACGAACGCACAATCGAGTAAGCAAGGGGAATTTCACCCCCAGCTCCTCACAGAACCGTACTTGACAGTCTCCCGTCGTACGGCTCTTCAGTTATGTGTTTTCTTCCCAGCCAGTCTCCAACAATAAACATTTCCAGGCGATCCCGAAATAATCGGGACAAGTTGTGTCAGATGGCTTTGTGAGTGGGGGCTGTGGCTCTCGCCGTTTGGCTCTGTGAGGTCTCTGACTTCGCTGTTTATATATTCTCCCCTACTATGTCGGGTAATAACATAATGCTTGCAAAGTCGGAGACTTTGAAGAGCATATTAATACAAAATAAAGTTGCCTCATCGGACTACTTTTGTATATTTGCTAAGTGAGTACAAATAGTAAATACAGGACAATCATTACCTATAAGTATTACTTCGAGGATTTTCTAAATAAGCAACGACAAAAAGTAAGAGAAAAGATTATTTGGACTTTTTTACTCATTGAGGAAGTGCAACAAGTTCCGGAAACGTACCTAAAACACATAGAAGGCACGGACGGCCTTTATGAAATTCGCATTCAGCTTGCAAGCGACATTTTTTGAATTTTTTGCTTTGACGAAGGGAAATTAGTTGTATTGGCAAATGGTTTTCAGAAGAAAACCAAAAAGACACCCAAACAAGAAATTATAAAAGCATTAAAAATAAAGGAGGAGTATTATGAAAGCAAAAAGTAACACTAAGACACTTGACCAGTTAATTGATGAGCAATATGGAAAAAAAGGTACACCGAAAAGAGACAAATTTGAAAAAGGTTACGAAACCTTTAAACTCGGTGCAATGATCCATGAAGCAAGACTTGAAAAAGGCTTGACCCAGGAGCAACTTGCCGAAAAATGTGGAACAAACAAAGCTTATATCTCAAAGGTTGAAAATGACATAAAAGATGTTCGTATTTCAACACTTCAGAAAATCATTGAAGTTGGTTTGGGAGGACAATTAAATCTTTCCATTAAACTTTAGTTCGACATAATAAAAATCGGCTAGTGATAAGCAATTTGCAAACTCTCTAAATTGAACGCCTTAGCGAAAAATAACAGGTTTTAGCACTTTTTTGTACAATAATTTGTACGTTTGATTGTACAAATTAATAACTATGCAAGCTGTTTCAGTATCACAATTACGGTCAAACATCAAGAAATATCTTGATGTCGTTTCTCAGTCTTCCGACGTTATTATTGTTCCAAGAACAACAGAGGATGATGCAGTAGTAATCATGTCAATTAAAGAATATAATTCCCTCAACGAAACAGGACACCTTTTATCTACAGCTGCTAACAGGCAAAGACTACAAGAGTCAATTCACCAACTTAAATCTGGCAAAACTCAAAAATTCGATTTATCAGAATAATTTGAAAAATGAATTTCGAGTTTACACAAAATGCATGGCAAGATTTTGAATATTGGATTGAAACTGATATTGACATAGTTACTAAAATCAAAGAATTACTAAAAGACATTAGAAAGACAAATTTTCAGGGAATCGGCAAACCGGAGCAATTGAAATATGACTTAAAAGGTTTCTGGTCAAGACGGATAACCGGTGAGCATAGACTTGTATATAAAGTGGATGGGAAAAAAGGAATAAACCAAAAATGCTTTATAATTCAGTGCCGCTATCATTACGACTAAATTTTGCCAACTGCCAACATAGCCCTTTTGACCTGAATAATAACGCCATCTTATAATGGAAGATGTGGAGAGTTAATGATAATGATTGCTGAGTATGGGCTTGGTATTACAGCCTTCTTTAAAATTTCATTACAGCCAACTTACCGAAGATCAATTTCCTCCACCCCGGGATATTTTGTTTTATCGAAAGTGAACTGGGCATCTGTCATTGCTGCATTTGTCTTCATGGTGGTTACCGTGTAAGAATAACGGTTGCCGGCATTCTCCAATACCCTGGTGCTATAAATTGTTTTAGCCTTTTTATCCACCTGCACATATACTTTATGAAAAGGCTTGCTTTTATCAATCGGTGTCATTTCTATTTCCTGTATCACTTTTCCCTTCACAGTTTTCTCGCCATTTAATAAATAACGGAAATCTTTATCATAGAAATTGGTAAATAATTTTTGAGGGGTTACCATTCCACTGGAAGCATCCAGTTTGCTGATGGTTACTTCGTTGGCGGCCTTATCGAAGTTCCATACGGTGCTGCCGTTGCAAAATATTTCCTGGCCGCTGAATGTTACTTTGTATTTCGTTCCTTTCATCAGGATATTACCTGTTTTGGAGGAAAGGGCCTTACCGGAAGCATTTTCTACTTTGTAGGAAAAACCGGCCTGTACAGTAGTAAAGGTCTTGAACTTAGCACTTACCCCGTCCAAAATGGTTTTTGCCGCAGGGTCGCTGGCTTGTGACATTGCAAAAAAATTGAGTGTAAGTAATGCTGTAAAAAAGTACAATTTCTTCATCATGGTGGTTTGTATGGTGGCTCTTTCGAACGGGTAAAGATAATACTTACTGTTTATTAGGTTCTGATTGCAAAAATGAAACAAAACAACACGATACAGGACAGGCAATGACCGTACCGGGTTGCAATTCAATGTTTTTCTTAACAACCCACTAACGCACTGGTCCGCTGTAGTCTCGTTTCAAACGAGACGAAAGCGGATCAACCCAGCATATCCAAATGCTGATTCAAATCCATTTCGGTTTTTATTAATACGTCCCTTGCTTTGCTGCCTTGGTTGGGGCCAACTACCCCGGCAGCTTCCAATTGGTCCATCAACCGGCCTGCCCGGTTATATCCCAACTTCATTCTTCGTTGTAATAATGAAGTGGAGCCAATCTGGTTTTGCACAATCAACCGGGCTGCGTCTTCAAACAAAGAATCCCTGTCACTCATATCAAAGTCTTTTCCTTCCAGTTCTTTTTCATCAATATATTCCGGTAGCAGAAAGGCTTGCGGATAGCCCCGCTGGTCGCCTATAAATTCTACAATTTGTTCCACCTCCGGTGTGTCAACAAAGGCGCATTGCAAACGGGTCAGTTCCCCATGATGCGAAATCAGCATATCACCTTTACCAATCAATTGCTCAGCACCGCCAATGTCAAGTATAGTTCTGGAATCAATTTTAGATGAAACTTTAAAGGCAATTCTTGAAGGAAAGTTCGCTTTAATAGTACCGGTGATGATGTTTACTGAAGGACGTTGTGTAGCAATAATAAGGTGGATACCCACAGCCCTTGCCAACTGTGCCAGCCGGGCAATCGGCATTTCAATTTCCTTGCCAGCAGTCATAATAAGATCTGCAAACTCATCAATAACCAATACAATGAAAGGAAGGTATTGATGGCCTTTCTGAGGGTTCAGTTTTCGTTTTATAAATTTCTCATTGTATTCTTTTATATTTCTTGCACCGGCCTCTTTCAATAAATCATAGCGGTTATCCATTTCAATGCAAAGGGCATTGAGGGTATGCACCACTTTTTTTGTATCGGTGATGATGGCATCTTCTTCTCCGGGAAGTTTGGCGAGGAAATGCTTTTCAATATGCCTGTACACACTCAACTCCACTTTCTTTGGGTCAATCAACACTAATTTTAATTGTGATGGATGCTTTTTATACAGTAATGAAACAAGGATAGCATTTAACCCTACTGATTTACCCTGGCCCGTTGCCCCGGCCATTAACAAGTGCGGCATAGTGGTTAAATCAACAATGAAATTTTCATTATCAATTTTTTTCCCGATAGCAATTGGCAAGCTATGATTGTTATGCTGAAATTTTTCAGAAGCCAGTAATGTTTTCATACTCACTACCGTCTTCCTCACATTCGGCACTTCAATACCAATTGTTCCTTTGCCGGGAATAGGTGCAATGATACGGATGCCCAATGCCGCAAGGCTAAGGGCAATATCATCTTCCAGGTTTTTAATTTTTGAAATACGAACACCAGGTGCAGGAACAATTTCATATAAGGTAACCGTTGGCCCTACGGTTGCACTTATTTTTTGTATCTCGATAGAATAATTTCGCAGCGTTGCGATGATCTGGTTTTTATTATTCTCCAGTTCATTGGCATCCTGTATTATTTTTTCGCTGCCGTGGGTTTCCAGTAGTCCCAATGTCGGGTATTTATAATCCCGTAGATCGAGTGTAGGCTCATACGGAGGCAGGTTTTCTACCACGGCTGCTGCATCGTCTTCATCAATAACTTTATCAGGTACCGCTTTTATTTCCAGTTCAATCGGCTCTTCCTTTTTTCTGGTTGCTGGCTTTTCTTTTACCGGCGGAATTATTTCTGCTATTGGTTCTTCGGACAAATCAAAACCGATAGTTATCGGGTCATGCTGATGAAGTATATCTCTTACAATTTCTTTTTCAAAAGTTGTTTGCTGCTCTTCTATTGGCTCCTCCTTTTCTATTACTTTAAAATCATGCAACGGCTTTTCATCAGGAAAATTGATAATAAGGCCAGTATCTGGCTTAGTTGAGTTACCCGATTGTGTTGCTTCCTCTTTATTATAAATGTCATTGATAATTTTACCACTGGTTACCGGTATTAGTTCTGCTTCTTCGTCATTTTCGCTTTCTTGTTCATCAGTTTGCTGTTTTTTATCAGGGAAATTAAAGGCCGGATTAAATTGCCAGATAAAATAACCCAAGGCCAGTAATAGCAACACTGCACCTGTACCAATAGTGCCAATGGCACCAATTAGTTTCCTGTTAATCATATCACCCACTCCGCCTCCAAAGGCAAAATTGCTTTTGATAAAAACGAATGACAGTAAAACAGACAGCACCAATAAGCCCACCGTTACATACTTCAGGTTTTTCCAGATAGAAAAAACTTTTCGGCGGAACAGAAGATTTACCCCGACTACAAAAAAGAAAGTACAAATAAGGAATGATGCAATACCAAATGCTTTGAAAATAAAGAAATGGGATATAACAGCACCGAAACGTCCAAGCAGGTTTGCAACTGGTTTATCGTTATCTAATAATGCAGAAAATCCTTGGTGGGCAACTGCCTGGTCTTCCTTCCAGGTAAACAGGTAAGAAATAAAAGAGATAAAAAGGAAAATAGCTATCAGAAGAAATATTGTGCCGAAAATCTTCCATGTCCGTTCGTCACGGGCAAGAGCTTTCCAGTCAATTTTTTCCTCCTTTTCAGACTTAAAGGCTTTTACGTCGGATTTGGCAGGTTTTTTCTCAGGACTGTTTTTCGTTTTCTTTTTCCCCTTGGTAGCCATGGCTGCAAAGATAAATAGTTTACAGTCAAAATATTACCTGAAAGTGGTATGCCCTGGATACAGGTTCATCTCCATACCAGCAAAAGATTCTGTTACCATATTGGCTGAGCTTACTTTTTAAAAACCCTATATCAATTCAATACGTCCAAGGTTAATTAGCGTAGATTATGAGGGTTTTTTACTGCGGCACCCAGAAGGCATAGCCAGCCGGCAATAAAGAATACTCCGCCCAAAGGCGTTACAGGTCCAACAAATTTTACCCCACTACTCTCCTGTATTTTAAAGAAGGTAAGAAGGTAAAGGGAGCCGGAAAAAAGAATGATACCTGTTATAAAACAAATGCCCGCCCATTTCATCCATTTGGCAGGAAGTTTATCAAATAACATAGCAACAAAAAGTAGTGCAAGGGCATGATACATTTGATACTGCACACCAGTTTGAAAACCATGCAATACTTTCTCATCGCTGGTTATTCTTTCCAAACCATGTGCACCAAAAGCACCTAACACAACAGCGAGTCCGCCAAAGAAGGCAGCCGCAACCAGGTAGTTTTTATGCATGAAATATTTTTTCAATCAAATGTTCCAATTGTACCGGCTCCTCCTCTACTGTTACATCAGCCTGTTCGTAATAAATTTTACGGCTGGCAAATTTTTTACTGATAAAATATTGTAATTGTTCATCGGATAATTCTTTTATCAGGGGTCTTTTTGCTTTTTCCTTTACCAACCGTTGAAATAATGTATCAAGCGGTGTATTGATCCAAACGGTAGTACCGGATTGGTTCATGTATTCAATATTATTGAAATAGCAGGGTGAACCTCCCCCGCAGGCCATTACAAAACTTTGATGGCTTTCTGTAATAATATGAAGCACCTCTTTTTCCATCATCCGGAATTGCTCCTCTCCTTTTGTTTCAAATATTTCCGGGATTGATTTACCTGCATGTTCTGTCACCTGTTCATCCAAATCAAAAAAATGAATACCGAGTTTTTCACTCAGTAAGCGGCCCCAGTGTGATTTGCCGGAACCCATAAAGCCAATGAGAAAAGTTTTCACCCCTGGTTATAGTTTTAAAGTTTAAATTTTCTTTTTCCTCCTGAAGGGGAGGATTGGAAAATTTACTTTATGTAAGATTTATTATTTAAAAGTTGCCCAATGAACAGAACGATGAATAGTGCGACGCAACGAAGTTCATCTGTGTTACTACTGTTCGTTACACAATCATTCAACAAATTTCTAAAAAGAACTTAAAAAAAAGAAAGACTCTTAGACCTAAGTCTCCCCGCCGGTTGGCGGAGGACAGGGGGTTACTTAAACGCATTAAACCCCGTCACATCCATTCCTGTTATCAGCAAATGAATATCATGAGTGCCTTCATAAGTAATCACACTTTCCAGGTTCATCATGTGGCGCATTACAGGATACTCACCAGTGATACCCATGCCACCAAGCATTTGTCTTGCATCACGACAGATATTTGTTGCCACTTCACAGGCATTACGTTTGGCCATACTTACTTGTTGCGGTGTTACTTTACCTTCATTCATTAATACACCGAGCCGCCAGTTTAATAATTGTGCTTTGGTAATTTCAGTTACCATCTCCGCCAGTTTCTTTTGCTGCAATTGAAAACTGCCGATGGGTCTTCCGAACTGTTCTCTCTCTTGTGAATAACGAAGTGCTGTATCATAACAATCCATCGCTGCTCCGATTGCACCCCAGGCGATACCGTACCTGGCTTTTGTTAAACAACCTAACGGCCCTTTCAATCCTTTTACATTAGGGAAAATATTTTCTTTCGGCACTTTTACATTATCAAACACCAATTCACCGGTGGCAGATGCTCTTAAACTCCATTTGCCATGTGTAGTTGGTGTACTGAAACCCTCCATTCCTCTTTCTACAATCAATCCTTGTATTTCGCCAGTTTCATTCTTTGCCCATACAACAGCCACTTGTGAAAATGGTGCATTACTGATCCACATTTTTGCACCATTAAGTATTACATGGTCACCTGCATCCTTAAAATTTGTAAGCATACCGGAAGGGTCGCTGCCATGATTGGGTTCCGTTAAACCAAAACAACCGAGCCATTCACCGCTTGCCAGTTTGGGTAAATATTTTTTTCGCTGCTCCTCACTTCCATATTGATAAATAGGAAACATCACCAATGAACCCTGCACCGATGCAGTGGAACGGACACCGCTATCACCTCTTTCTAATTCCTGCATCATTAAACCGTAAGAAATATAGTCAAGACCGCCACCGCCGTATTCTGTTGGAACAGTTGGACCGAAACAACCCATATCTCCAAGTTGCTTTACAATATGTTGTGGAAATTCTGCTTTCTGCGCATAGTCTTCTATAATCGGAGAAATTTCTTTCTTTACATAACTGCGAACTGATTCCCGGATAAGTTTATGCTCTTCCGTTAATAATTCATCTACATTAAAATAATCGGGACTTGTAAAGTTGTCTGTGCGGGCCGCCATAAAGCAATCTTTTTTTGTTGGCGCAAAGGTAATGGATAAATAAAAAAGGGTGATATTTGGTTTGTGCATACATCAAATAAACAAACCGGCAGGAATATTTTCTCCGTTGTAGCTGGCGTTCTTACTTCTTCTGCGCTTTTTATGCTGGCAGGGCTGATTCTGTTACTATTTATTGCCAGTAAAGCAAAAGGACATGGTGAAGAAAGTGATTTCGGAAAATTTTCAGGTGGAATTGATATTGCTGCGATTATAACAATGTTTGTATGCTGCTCACTGGGTGGGTATGTTACGGGTAGAATTTCTACAAAAAATGATTTGATTCATGGAAGCATTACGGCAGCTGTTTTAATTCTCCTGTTAGCCTATATTTCTGAATTTAAATTCACCAATACTGATATTCTTAATTACTTGCTGATAATTCCGTTTACATTGACGGGGACTATTCTGGCTATACGGATGAAAAAGCGAAAAGCAGTATTAAAATAATAAGTTAATGTAAAATGCTTTTACATTAAATCTATTTTTAGTTTTGCCGTTTGTCATTTTGATGTCCTCATTGGAATCAAAAAGAGGCAGAAAAGTATTATTCCAGATATTGCTCCATCTCCTCCTGATACTCCTTCGCAATAATTCTTGCCTTTTCAGCAAAATCTTCTCCATCCGAAGCATAAATAATAGCACGGCTTGCGTTTACCAAAATGCCACAATCTTTATTCATCGCTTTATCAGAAATTTCTTTCAGGCTACCGCCTTGTGCACCCACACCGGGTACAAGATAGAAATGATTCGGCATTAATTTTCTGATATTAGTAAATGAATCTGCTTGTGTAGCACCAACAACAAACATTAAATTATCTGGAGTTCCCCATTTGGAAACAGTTTGCAATACCATTTCATACAACAATCCATCACCAGCCTGTTGCAATTCAAAATCATTTGCGCCTTTATTAGAGGTTAATCCCAACACAATAGCCCACTTACCTTCATACTGCAAAAAAGGTTTTACACTATCCTCTCCCATGTACGGAGCAACAGTTATGGCATCAAAAGGCATCGTTTCAAAAAATGCTTTTGCATATTGATTTGAGGTATTACCAATATCTCCCCGTTTGGCATCAGCAATTTTGAAATGCTCGTTGCCGATGTAATGAACCGTTTTTTCCATTGCCTCCCAGCCTTTTACTCCCAATGCTTCATAAAAAGCTGTATTGATTTTATAACTGACGCATAAATCTTTCGTAGCATCAATAATAGCTTTATTGAAAGCAAAAACTTGGTCTGGTTCTGTAAGAAGATGTTTGGGGATTTTTGTGATATCTGTATCTAAACCAACGCAGAGGTAGGATTTCTTTTTACGGATTTGGTCAATAAGTTGCTGGCGGGTCATGTTGGCGAAGTTAATACAGAACGCTGATTTTTATGATGGTGATGATTTATTAAGGTCTTATCTGCGACTATCTTAAAAATCATAATTATCTGCGTTCTAATCTTTCCAATATCATTCTCTCAATCTCTTCACTCTGCCAATTTTCTTCAATTGACTTTATAGCCATCACTTCCTGCATTATCGCTTCCTGCTGCTGCCCCCTTTGTAATGCTTCGCTGTATCTTATGTGCGGACTAAACGTAACCTGCGAGTAAGCCGGTATCCATTTATCAGGATATTTTTCATGCAATCTTGCTTCTATCTTTTTTTGCAATAAGAATTTCGGGTCGGCGGTTTTTTCCCGCATCTCGGTAAAATTATTGACAGCCAAATCTGCAATGGCATCGCCATCAGGTTTACGTAGTGTTTGATATTGTTGTAAAATCGTATGCCAGTCATCGCCATTTTGTTCAATCAGTTCATCTAAAATCCGGCAGTCTTCAAACCCGCAGTTCATTCCTTGTCCGAAAAATGGAACAATAGCATGAGCCGCATCACCTATTAAAGCAAAGGTGGAATCCCGTATCCACGGAAAACATTTTACTGTTATTAATGAAGAAGTAGGGTTATTAAAAAACTCGTTGACATAGTCAGGCATTAACGGCACAGCATCGGGAAAAGTTTTTTGAAAAAATTCTTTTACTTTTTCTTCTGTAATCAGATTGGCAAAAGATGCTTCTCCCTCAAAAGGAAAAAACAAAGTGCAGGTAAATGTTTTATCTAAATTTGGTAAAGCAATCAGCATATAATCTTTCCGTGGCCAGATATGGAGGGCATTTACTTCCATAGCAAAATCACCAGAAGCAGTCGCAGGAATAGTTAGTTCTTTATAACCACAGTCAATATAATACTGGCTATAATCAAACTTGTCATGCTGAAGTTGGTGTTGCAAACGGGCGGCAGAGAAAGCACCATCTGCCCCGAATATTAAATCTGTTTTAAATGATGGAAGCGATTTACCGTTTGTGTTTTCAAACTCCATTACATCTTTCGCCCAATCAATCTTCTTCAGCTTTTCGTTGAAGTGTATTTCCACACCATGCTCTTCTGCCAGATCCATCAGTTTCATGTTCAGAGTGCTTCTTGAAACAGAATTGATGTATTGTCCTTCTTTACCATAAGGCTGAAAAGTTGTTGTACCATCCAAGTGATGAATCTGGCGGCCATGCATCGGAATAGCAATCTGTTTTATTTCTTCTGATAACCCAACTTTGTCCAGTGCCAGCAATCCCCTGTCACTCAATGCCAGATTAATTGAACGTCCGGCAGACATCTTTTCCATCCGCATATCACCACGGCGTTCAAAAACTTTTACTTTATATCCCCGTTTAGATAAATAAATGGAAAGCAATGACCCGACTAAACCTGCGCCAATAATTGTTATGTTTTTCTTCATCAAACCGTTTATTGGTTAATTAATTTATTAGTTAATTGGGATGAACCTGCTATAGTAAATGACTTCACCTTATAAAAACCTCCATTGTATTTATTAATTAACCAATTAACTGATTAACTAATGAACAGAATCGCCACACATCTTCAAATGAGTTATACAAAGGTACGGGAGCAACACGGATAACATTCGGCTCCCGCCAGTCAGCAATTACTCCCTGTTTTATCAATTCATCAAAAATCTGTTTACCATTTTTACACATTAAGATTGAAACCTGGCAGCCCCTGTCTGCCTCATTTGAAGATGTAATTATATGCAATACTCTCTCCTTCTGCCTGCTGTTGATATCATTCAACACAAAATGAAGATACCCGGTTAATAATTTTCTTTTTTCATGTAATCTTTCCATTCCGGCTTCTTCGAAAATATCTAATGATGCCTTATGTGCAGCCATTGATAAAACAGGCGCATTGCTCAATTGCCATCCTTCTGCTGTTAGTATGGGATCAAACCCTTTTTCCATTTTGAAACGGGTTTCTTTTTTATAGCCCCACCAACCGGCAAATCTTGGCAGATCTTTATTTGTTACATGCTTCTCATGTATATATGCACCGGCTACTCCACCAGGTCCACTGTTTAGATACTTATAAGAACACCAGCAGGCAAAGTCAACATTCCAATCATGCAGATGTAATTCTGCATTACCTGCTGCATGTGCCAAATCAAATCCGGCATAAGCACCGACTGAATGTGCTGCTTGCGTTATAGCTTTCATATCAAACAACTGGCCGGTATAATAGTTGACACCCCCGAATAAAACAACAGCAATGGATTCTCCATGTTGTTCTATTGTTGACAGAATATCTTCTGTTCGCAATGTATGTTCACCTTCTCCCGGTGCAACTTCTATCACCGCATCAGCCGGGTTCAAACCGTGATATTTTGCTTGTGTTTCAAAAGCATACTGGTCAGATGGAAATGCTTTTGCTTCGCAAATAATTTTATACCGCTGTTTTGTTGGCCGGTAAAAACTTACCATCAACAAATGAAGATTGACAGTAAGCTGGTTCATCACTACCACTTCATTTTCTTTACAGCCCACAATCTTTGATAATTGCTTCGGGAATATTTCATGATAGGGCATCCAGGGATTTTTCGCCTGAAAATGTCCCTCCACTCCGAGCCATGCCCAGTCGTCTAATTCCTGCTGTACATATTTTGAAGTTGTTTTGGCTTGCAAACCAAGAGAGTTTCCCGTGAGATAGATACAATCTTTCCCTTCATGTTGTGGAATGAAAAATTTTTCCCGGAAATTTTTCAGCGGGTCCTTTTCATCTGATTCTTTTGCAAATGCTAAAGTATTTTGATAGTTCATTTTATTAGTTAATTGGTTAACTGGTTTATTAGTTTATTGGGACGAACCTGAAAGGGTAAATGATTTCTTGATTTGCCGGAGTATTGTATTCTCCATCAACCAATTAACAAATAAACTAATTAACCTTCCAAAGTAGCAATCACTTTTAATTCAATCGCAATCGGTGTTGGTAAACTTTTTACTTCCACTGTTGTCCGGCAAGCCTGCACAGAAGTAAAATAGTCTGCATAAATCTTATTATAGATTGGAAAATCCTTTTTCATGTTTGTCAGAAACACTGTTACATCAATTATTTTATCCCAACTGCTTCCGCTTGCTTCCAATACGGCTTTTATATTGGCAAATACTGAATGACATTCTGCTTCAATATCATACTTCACAATATTTCCCTCTGCATCTAATTCCAAGCCGGGAATAGAATTATCTTTTGGATTTCTTGGGCCAATGCCAGAAAGGAAAAGCAGGTTACCCACTTTTCTTGCATGAGGATAGGCACCCAGAGGTTTTGATGCGTTGTCTGTGACAGTTATTGAGTTTGGGGTTGGGAGTTGGGGGTTCATTCACTTTATAGTTTTCCTGTTTGCAAATTTTTGTCCTTTTATTACCGATTTATTAAGATAGCTTATAAAAGCATTAATTTTCTTACAAACCAAATCGGCCAAAAGGTATAGCTCATCAAATCTTTCTTTAGAAATATACTTCCTATCTAAACAGCGATACAATTGAGACTGCAATTCGTTCCCAGAACCATTTGAAATACTCAAGAATTGAACAAACTCCAACCTGCTTGCCCTTCCAAATCCTTCTGCAATATTATCCATAACAGAACCGGACGACGCATTCATCTGATCTTTCAACTTATAGTCCTTAGCAAGCCTTCCTTTTTCTGTCTCCTCAAATATTTTATTCTCCAAACTTCTTGACAACTGCCAGATTTCCAAATCTTCGAATTTCTTAATCGTAGCCATAAAAAAAGATTTTACATTAAAGCAACACCAAACTCATAACTCCAAACAAGAAACTAAAGTTGAATACAAACATTCTTCGCTTCAGTAAAAAACCGCAATGCTTCCCAGCCACCTTCCCTTCCCACTCCACTATTCTTTAATCCGCCGAACGGTGTTCGTAAATCCCGAAGCAGCCAGCAATTAATCCAAATGATACCGCTTTCCACTTTGGCAGCTACTCTATTTGCCTTTGAAATATCCTGCGTCCAGATAGTGGCAGCTAATCCATATTGCGTAGCATTTGCCAATTGCAATGCTTCTTCTTCTGTTTTAAAAGATTGAATGGTAACAACAGGCCCGAAAATTTCTTCCTGGTTGGTTTGACAATTTTGATCTAAGCCTTCAATAATAGTTGGTTCAATAAAATATCCATTGGCGCATCTTCCTTCCAGTTTTACGGCATTACCTCCGCATAAAATTGTACCACCTTCCTGCTTTGCCTTTTCAATATAACCTAAAATTTTTTCGTAATGAACTTTACTTACAATAGCTCCTTGTTTAGAAGTTTCTTCCAACGGGTCGCCAACTGTCAGTTTTTTTGTCCAGGCAACAAAATCTGTTTTAAATTTTTCATACACCGATTCTTCTATCAAAATGCGGCTGCCGCATAAACAAATTTGTCCCTGGTTGCCAAACGAAGAACGAATGGTATGGAACAACATTTTTTCCCAATCACAATCAGCAAAAATAATATTGGGATTTTTGCCACCTAATTCCAATGACAGCTTTTTAAACTTAGGTGCAGCAATGCTTGCAATCCTTTCACCGGCTTTTGTACTGCCGGTAAATGAAATGGCTTTTACCTGCGGATGAGAAACGATGGCTTCACCTGCTACCGGACCTGTACCATGAATAATACTTAGTACCCCATCCGGCAAACCAGCTTCTTTACAAATTTTTGAAAGTAGAAAAGCAGTGACTGGGGTTACTTCAGAAGGCTTTGCGATAACACAATTACCTGCGGCCAGTGCAGGCGCAATTTTCCAGGTAAATAAATACAATGGTAGATTCCAGGGAGAGATACAGCCCACAATACCAATCGGCTGACGAAGTGTGTAATTCACCGCTTTGTCTTCCATATTATGACTCTCCGTAGCAAAGTGCATAATGCCAGTTGCAAAAAAACGGAAATTGGCAGAAGCTCTCGGAATATCAACTTCCTTACTTAACCAAAGTGGTTTACCATTGTCATTGGTTTCGGCCAAAGCCAATTCATTAAGGTTTTCGTCAATCAATTCTGCAATACGATTGAGAATTTTAAATCTTTTTTCAACAGCAGTTGTACTCCATGCAGGAAATGCTTTTTGTGCAGCATGCACAGCGGCCTCTATATCTTTTTCATTTGACTCAGGAATTTGTCCATAAACTTCTCCTGTTGCCGGGTTTGAATTATCAATGAATTTTCCACTTAATGGCCCAATGAGATTTCCACCTATGTAATTCTCTAAATGATATGGAATTGAAAGATTCATTATTATAGAACGCAGATTTTTATGATTATGATGATTGACGCAGGTATATCATGGTTTAACTTAATGATCATGATAATCTGTGTTCTGTTTTATATTCTCCCCGTTCTTCCACCATCCACTGGAATACTTACTCCATTTACATAAGATGCGGCCGGTGAAGCTAAAAACGCAGCAACAGCAGCAATTTCTGATGCATTGGCAAACCGCTTCATCGGCACCTCTTCCACCATATTCTTTTCCACAATGTCAACAACAGTGTTTCCCCTCTTTGCAATATTCTCAATTAATGTTGATAGCCGCTGGGTGCTGGTAAATCCTGGCAACACATTATTCACCGTGATATTATACTGTCCCAATTCATTAGCCATACTTTTTGCCCAACTGGCTACTGCGCCACGAATGGTATTAGATACTCCCAAATTCTTCAATGGAATTTTTACAGACGTAGAAATAATATTGATGATACGTCCATAACCTTCTTTTTTCATCGAAGGCACAACTGCTTTTGTCAGGATATGATTACAAATCAAATGCTGGTTGAATGTATTGAGAAAAGCTTCTTCTGTGGCTTCAATAACCGGCCCTGCTGCCGGGCCACCCGTATTATTAATAAGTATGTGAACCAGGTTTTTTGCTACATGTGCTTCTATCACCTTCTTCACTTCCTCCGGTTTACTGAAATCAGCAACGAGATAACCATGCTGCTGACGGAGGGCAATGTCCAGGATATGAACAGCCGCCTTTAATACTTCTTCATTTCTGGCTATCAGTGTGCAATTAGCGCCGAGCAAAGCCAGTTCTTCAGCTATCGCCAGCCCTATACCTTGTGTGCTTCCGCAGACAATTGCATATTTTCCTTCCAGTGATAAGTTCATGAAGTCAAACCTAAAGAAAATTGTTGTAATTTTTCGACCTTATTAGTTTATCTAAAACTTGCTTTATGGCAGTAATTGCACCTTTCAACCTGAAAAAATGGATTGACGAAAACCGAAACCTGCTGAAACCTCCGGTAGGCAACCAATGTGTATATAAAGACGCCGAAAACTTCATCGTTATGGTAGTAGGCGGACCGAATGCCCGGAAAGACTATCATTTCAATGAAACGGAAGAATTATACTATCAGGTGGAAGGTGATATTGTGGTAAAAATTATAGACAATGGCGAATTCAGAGATATTCCAATTAAAGAAGGCGAACTATTTTTGCTGCCACCCAAAACACCTCACTCACCGCAAAGAGGGTCCGGCACCGTTGGCCTGGTGATTGAAAAGAAAAGAGAATCTGAAGATGATGGCTTTATGTGGTTCTGTGAAAAATGTGGCAACAAACTTCATGAAGAAGCATTGCATGTGGATGATATTGTAAAACAATTACCGCCGCTGATGAATCGTTTCTGGGAAGATACAATGCATCGGACTTGTGATAAGTGCGGAGCTGTGATGGAACCGCCGATACCCCCTCGCAAATAGTTTGCTATACTAAAATTTCCTATGCCCCTAAAGGGGAGAAATAAAAAATCAATATGGATAAGAATAATAATTACTTTAAAAATCTAAAAGCTCCTTTAGGGGTTGGGGTATGAAAATTGACATACATACCCACATAATGCCTGACAAGATGCCAAACTGGACCGAAAAATTTGGCTATGGAGAGTTTATTCATCTTGAACACCGCAACTGCGAAGCCTGCATGATGAAAGGGGATAAACTTTTCCGGGTAGTAGAAGAAAATTGTTACAAAGCTGAGATGCGGTTGAAAGAGATGGAAGAAACCGAAGTATCTATTCAGGTACTTTCAACTATTCCTGTGCTTTTCAATTATTGGGCAAAGCCTGTTGATGGACTGGAAACATCCAGATTTCTGAATGACCATATTGCTGAAACAGTTGCTAAAGAGCCCAATCATTTCATTGGTTTGGGAACAGTTCCATTACAAGATATCAGTCTTTCTATTAAAGAAATGGAACGCTGTATAAAGGAATTGAAAATGCCGGGGCTTGAAATTGGTTCTAACATCAATGGCAAAAATCTTTCTGACGAATCATTCTTTCCTTTTTATGAAGCTGCTGAAAAACTCGGCTGTGCTTTATTTGTCCATCCCTGGGAAATGATGGGAGAAACACAGATGGAAAAATATTGGCTTCCCTGGCTGGTGGGCATGCCAGCAGAAACATCAAGGGCTATTTGCTCCATGATATTTAGTGGTGTCTTTGAAAAATTTCCAAAACTACGAGTGGCATTTGCACATGGAGGGGGTTCTTTTCCATTGACTGTTGGTCGTATCGAGCATGGGTTTAAAGTACGTCCTGATTTGGTGGCTATTGATAATCCTATTAATCCAAGAGATTATATCGGCAAATTCTGGATTGACAGTTTGGTACATGATAAAAAAGCTTTTAGTTACCTGATGGATGTAATGGGAGAAGATACCATTTGTTTGGGCAGCGATTATCCATTTCCTTTAGGCGAGCATATACCTGGAAGGCTTATCGAAAAAATGGACTTAGGTAAAAAATCAACGAGAAAATTGTTCTATAAAAATGCACTGGATTGGCTGGGATTAAGTGAAAAGAATTTACCTGATTTTGGATAAAAGCTTATTCATTGAAAAGATTCGGATAATCAGTAATGATTCCATCCACTCCCATTGCCTTTAGTTCTTCAATTTTTGCTTTCTCATTCACTGTCCACGGTATTACTTTGATATTTTTTTTATGGCAACTCTTCAATAATTTTTCATTTACCAATTGATAGGCCGGGCTGTAAATTGATGGAGTAAACCCCAAAGCCTTTAATTGTTCGCCAAAAGTTCGATTATCAAAATCCTCAATCAGCATGGCGGTTTTAATAGCCGGATATTTTTGATGCAGGTATTGCAAAGTTCTGAAATCAAATGACTGGATGATTACGTAGTCTTCTATATCCTTTTCTTTAATTACAGCCATCAGTAATTCTACAAACTCTTCCGGCTTGGGCTGAAATACACCGTCAAACTCCGGGTTGCTTTTAGTTTCAATATTATAATAAGGAAACGGCCTCCTTCTCGTCATCATATCCTTCTTCACACTATCAATCACATCAGACAGCAAAGGCTTTGTCACTTTCATCTTTTGTTGTTGCGGAAACCGTGGATGTGGCTTCATCCCTACGTCAAAGGTTTTAGTTTGTTCATACGTCATCCAGTAGATATTGTATGTCCTTTCTTCTCTTTCACCAATGAATGCTCCATTGGGTTTAGTGGTGATTTCTTTACCAAACCATTGCTCATGTGATAGGAGTACTTTTTTATCCTTAGTGATTACTACATCCATTTCTAATGTGGTTACTCCCATACCCAGTGCATACAGCATGGCAGGCACGGTGTTCTCCGGCATCAGTCCCCGGCAGCCACGGTGGCCTTGTTTGTCAAAGCCCCCATCTCCGCCAGCCGGCGGAGTGTTTGTAAGAGTCTTTGTGCTTTTACAAGTCATACATATCGTTAATATAAAAAGATAGAAATAATTTTTCATGAAGGATATACTTTAGTTTTTCTTTCCTCCATGATTGTTCCGATTTTTTCTGCATCACCGCCCTGCTGTTTCAATTTATCAATAATGTTGTCATAACTTTTTTCATCCCGGTTCTGACTCAGCTTAAAAACATTTTCTATTGAAACAACTTCTATCTCAAACGAAACGATTGCTTTTATAAGCGGTTGAAGATAAGCTGGCGGTAAATTATCAAAAACAGTAGTCGAGGTGCTGTTATTACTCTCATAATGAAGTGTAAGCCTTTTGAGAATAGCAACAAGTTCATCTTGCCCGCCAAAACTTATTATCCCTTTTGCGTACACACTCATATAGTTCCAGGTGCTGGCCTGGTGCGGATTGTCGTACCAGGTTGCACTGACATAAGTATGCGGTCCGGTAAAAACAGCGAGTACATTATTATTTTGTAAAAAGGCTTTATGATGATCCGTATTCTTCATTATATGGCCGGAGAGAAAAATTTTTCCATCCCGTTCGTCAACGAAAAAAGGTACCTGGGTAGCAACAGGTTTATTGTTTGCATCACACCCACTTAGAAAGGCAAACGGATAATCATTTACAAACTGAAGAACAACTGCTTTATCTTCTTCTTTGAAATAAGGAAGGTTGTACATGCAAAGAATTTATTAACCAAGTGCATACTTATTTTTATTGCCCCTGAAACACAGCGACACGGAATCTTTTTTTCCCTGTTTCGGTGCCTCTGTGGCCATTCTTCAAACTATCTCTGCAATTTTCTCTGCACTAATATTTGCATTTCGCATGGCAATACTTCGTACCACATACGCCGCAAATCCTTGAAATGCTTTTCTCGTAATCATATCATCTCCCATCATTACCGGCACCCCTGTATCACCACCTTCACGGATGCTTTGTACTAATGGTATCTGACCTAAGAATGGAATATCATATTCATCGGCCAATCGCTTACCCCCGTCTTTTCCAAAAATATAATATTTGTTATCGGGCAATTCGGCCGGAGTAAAATAACTCATGTTTTCTACTAACCCGATAATCGGAATATTCAGTTGCGCCTGCCCAAACATAGCAATACCTTTTTTTGCATCAGCCAGTGCCACATCCTGCGGTGTGGTTACTATTACAGCTCCGGTTACCGGCACGGTTTGCATCAGCGTTAAATGTATATCGCCGGTTCCCGGTGGCATATCCACAACTAAATAATCCAGTTCATCCCAATACACATCATTTACAAATTGCTTGATGGCGCTACTCGCCATCGGTCCTCTCCACACCACAGCATTTTTTTCGTCTACTAAAAAACCGATACTTATCAATTTCAATCCATACCGTTCTATTGGTGCTATCATTGGTTTCTCCTTACCCACATCAATCATCATCGGTCTTTCGCCCCGCACACCAAACATAATCGGTACACTGGGTCCATAAATATCTGCGTCCAGCAATCCTACCCTGGCACCGCCTTGTGATAAAGCTAATGCCAGGTTTGCCGCCACGGTTGATTTACCAACACCCCCTTTTCCACTTACTACTGCAATAATATTTTTTACGCCGGGAAGAATTGCTTTATTATCCGTCCGTTTTGTTGTTGTATTGGAAGTAAAATTTACTTTCACTACCGCTTCTTTATTCACCAATATTTTAATGGCATTGGTGCAAGCTGTCTGCATCATATCCTTCATCGGGCAAGCAGGTGTTGTCAAAACAATGGTAAAAGAAACATTGTTGCCATCAATGACTATATCTTTTATCATATTAAGCGTTACGAGGTCTTTGCCGAGGTCAGGTTCCTGTACATTACTTAATGCTGCGAGTATTTTTTCTTCTGTCATATTTTTTTTTTACCTGTATAAACTTTCTGAATAATATGAAGTTCCTTAAAAAATGCTCAGTAGCGAACAGAACCCTGAAGAGTGCCCTGCGTTCCTCAGTGTAAACTGTGCAACAAAAGCTGATAGTAGCACTGCCGTTGGCTCAATAATTTTTCTTTTTAAAAACTTATTACTGAACTAATTGTTAAAAAACCTGATTATCAGCAAAGTTAACCAATACAAGGGGCAATTTGTTTTACGAAATCAGCAACTTGTCTTTATTTTTGACGCAGTGAAGAAAATTATACTTTTTACAGGCTTACTGTTTACACTGTTTTCACAAACTGCCAAAGCCCAGTTTGAAACCTCCCGTGATTCTGTGGTACAATTGTATGGCGTTATCATGACGGCAGATAGCCTTGTTGGCATTCCAGCCGTAAGTGTGATGGTAAAAGGCCAGAACCGGGGAACAATCTCCAATGCACAGGGTGTTTTTTCTATTGTGGTATTAAAAGGCGACCAGGTAGAATTTTCCCATGTTACTTACAAGCCCAAAACAATTTCCATCCCCCGCACATTAGAAGGCACTCAATACAGTGTTGTTCAACTGATGGTGATTGATACCGTTTATTTACCGGCCACCATCATTCGTCCGAGGCCAACTGCTGATCAGTTTGCCCGGGACTTTGCCAATACCAAAGTACCTGATGATGATATTGAAATTGCCCGCCAAAATACCAGTGCCGCAAAACGCCGTATTTTGATGCGAACCGTTCCCGGCGATGGTGGCGAAGCATCAAGAGTACTGTTCAATAAAATAGCCACCCGTGCCACTTACCAGGGACAAACTCCGCCGATGAACATCTTCAACCCAGCCGCCTGGGGAGAATTTATACAGGCATGGAAACGGGGAGATTATAAGAATAAGAATTAAAAACCCTGTCTCCGCCAGCTGGCGGAGTACTTAGTTCTAATAATCCTATTACTGACTTATAGCTTTATAGCAATTAACTTTAAAATTTATTTAGCCAGCTTCAGGTTTTCATGGCATCTTCGTTGTACAGTTTACCCTGAGGAACGAAGGGCACCCTTCATCGTTCAGTTCATTGGGCAGCAAAAACCTCACCCTACTAATATTCCGAATAGTATAAACACCGATCCCATCTCCTCAAGGAGAGGGACGCAGTGTCTCCGATAATGGAGAAGCACAATAGGGTGAGGTTACCAGCTGCATTAACACAGATAATCGTTCCTTGTACAGTTTACCCTGAGGAACGAAGGGTACTACTTATCGTTTGGTTGATTGTTCAGCAAACCCACCCCGGCTTTTTAAAGCAATTAGTTTTCCTCAATCCGCCCCTCCAAGAACGGGATGAATCCTTTATGCTTATTTTTGATTGTCAAACAATCAACCACTCTTACCTTAAAGGAGCTTTTAATATCTCCCCTTTA
>Ga0105044_10003559_pt1 | contig 21378 bp, 18 predicted proteins | sample MAT01_FD_78092 | JGI IMG/M metagenome (GOLD analysis project Ga0105044, IMG submission 78092) | Freshwater microbial communities from Lake Fryxell liftoff mats and glacier meltwater in Antarctica - MAT-01 | ecosystem: Environmental > Aquatic > Freshwater > Ice > Liftoff microbial mat | place...
GCCGAGGCTCATGGACTGTTAAGCCGGGCCTACTACCGGTTGGGAAACGAAAGGCTGGGCGCGGAACACGCCCGCCAGGCCACGGGGCGACCTTAAAGTAACTCCTGGCAAATCTGCCGCGCAGGTGGAGGTTCAGATGGGTGATCTAAACTGAACTGTATGCGGCTCTTCATTTTTCTCCTCCTCGCCTACGCCGCCCCCATCCCCGACACCCTCTTCCACGCCGCAACTCCCGAAAAACACCTCATCGAAACCATGCCAGGCGGCGTCGCCGTGCTCGATTTCGACCAGGACGGCCTTCCGGATCTTTTCTTTACCAACGCCGCCCACGCCAATCGCCTCTACAAAAACCTCGGCCAAAACCGGTGGCGAGACGTCACCGCCAAGTCCGGCCTCGAAATCGCCGGGGTCTACTCGATGGGCGCATCGGCCGCTGATTTTGACAACGACGGCCTTCCCGATATCTTCCTTACCGCCGTCAACCACAACCGCCTTTACCGCAACCTCGGCCACGGCAAATTCCAGGCCATCGAGTTTCCGTCTACTGGCTGGTCCATCTCATCCGGCTGGTTTGACTACGACCATGACGGCGACCTCGATCTCTTCATCGTCAACTACGTCCAGTGGAATCCCGCCACGGAGCCCTACTGTGGCGACCGCCAGGCCGGTTACCGCACCTACTGCCACCCCAAGCATTATGAGGGCCTCCCGAATTCCCTCTTCCGAAACGACGGCAACAACAAATTCACCGATGTCAGCAAATCATCCGGCATTGCCGGCCAAATCGGCAAAGGGATGGCGCTCGCCTTTGCCGACTACGACCGCGACGGCTGGCTCGACGTTTTAATCACCAACGACGCCATTCCCAATTTTCTGTTCCGCAACAATCACGACGGCACCTTCGCCGAGCGCGGCATGCAATCCGGCATCGGCCTGAACGACGATGGCCGCGCCCTATCGAGCATGGGTGCCGACTTCCGTGACCTCAATGACGACGGCCTCCCCGACATCTTCATCACCGCTCTCGCCAACGAAACCTTCCCCCTCTTTCTAGGCCAACGGAAAGGCCTCTTCCGCGACATCACCTACGCCGCCAAAGTCGGCGCCGCCACATTGCAATACTCCGGCTGGTCCACCGGCATCTACGATTTCGACAACGACGGCCGCAAAGACATCTTCACCGCCAATGGCGACGTCAACGACAACACCGAACAATTCTCCGGCCGCAAATCCAAACAACCGAACCTCTTCCTCTGGAACACCGGCGCCAACACCTTTCGGCCGGAACCCATCGGCAGCCCCGCCCAACATCGCGGCGCCGCCTTCGCGGACTTCAACAACGACGGCGCCATCGACCTCGTCACCACCAGCCTCGGCGCCCCCCCCACCATCTGGCTCAACGACCGGGCCCAGCAAAACCACTGGCTTATCATCGAAACCGGCCTGGGTGCCGAGGTCCGCATCGGCAACCAGCACAACCAATCCACCCAGGCTGTGGGCTACGCCAGCTCCTCATCTCCGTTAGTCCACTTCGGTCTCGGCCCTGCCAGCAGCGTCGACGAAATCGAAGTCAAATTTCCCACTGGCCAAACCAGGCGCATCCGCAACCCAAAAACAAACCAGCGCCTCAAAATCAACCCCTAGGATGCCGGGGGCTGCCCCGATTGCTCCCCTTTGCGCAAACCTCGCTCTCTCCTGCACGCTGAACCACCTAGTGCGCCCGACACCAACAATCGTATTTTGGAGCGGGAAAGTTTCCCCTATTTTAAAAACCGCGTTTGGCTAACCAAACACTTTAGCCAAGGAGGTGCCGGGGCCAAAACTCGGCGCACGGCGGCGTCAACCAAACAGATTTCCCTGGCCTTCCACGGGCCGTGGCACGGATTTCCGCCGCGCCGCCGAACGCAGCCCGCTCTTACGGCTGCCGTGCTTCTCCTGCACGCCATCGGCCTCGTCCTGCGCCACCGGCCGCCGCCGATAGGGAGTCATGCGGGCGCGGGCCTGCCGGACGGCCGTCGCATGATCGACGATCGGCAGGGGGTAGCCGTCGAGAAGGGCCGGATAGCGCCAAGGCATCGCGATGCCGGCATCGGGCACATCCCGCAGTTCCGGAATCCAACGGCGAATGAAGACCCCGCGCGGATCTTGATCCAGCACCTGTTTGGTAGGGCTGTAGATGCGCAGCGTGTTGATGCCGGTGGTTCCGGATTGCATCTGCGCCTGCGAGTAATGAATGCCCGGCTCATAGTCGACGAACAAGCGGGCGAGGTGCAGGGCCGGCTGGCGCCAATGAAGCCACAGGTGATAGGCCGCAAACGACATCAGCATGGCACGCATGCGAAAGTTGATCCAGCCGGTTTCTTCTAAGCAGCGCATGCAGGCGTCCACCAGCGGATAACCGGTGAGCCCGTTCTGCCAGGCCGCAAAATGGTCCGGGCGGAAATCGTTTTCCCGCATGCCATCGTAGGCGCGCATGAAATTGCGGGACTCGATTTCCGGCTCGTCTTCCAGCTTCTGCATGAAGTGGCAGCGCCAATGGAGTCGGCCGTCGAAGGCGCGCAGAGCCCGCTTCCAATCGCCTTCCGCGGTGAGCAGACGCGCCCGCAGACGCTGCACCACCTGACGGGTGCTGAGCGTGCCCCAGGCCAAATGCGGACTGAGCCGGGAGCAGCCATCGAAGGCCGTGAGCGGTGACGACAGGTCCCGATGGTAGTTGGCGCCGCGTTCGGTGAGAAACGAATCGAGCGTCGCGAGCGCGGCCGGCTCGCCACCCGGTTGCGCCAATCGCCGGCCATCGCAGTTCAGGCCAAGCTCGGAATGCGTGGGCAGCCCACCCGGCGCAACGTCCACGGGTGCCAACCGGCCCGGCGCCGGCGTTAACGGGCGCGCCATCCGTTCCTCCCACTGCCGCGCCCAGCCGTTGCGACTCGCTAAACGCCGCACCACGCCATTGGCGGGCATCTCCTCCATCGCTACGCCGCTGGCCCGTGCCCAGCGCCGCACCGCCCGGTCCCGCGCGTAGGTGAGGCCGTTGCCGGTCTCCTCGTGGGCCCAAATTTTGGTGAACGCAAACTGGCGGCGTAGCGTCTCGAACACTTCGGGCGCTTCGCCCACTCGGATTACGAGCGGTTGGCCGCGCCGGGCTAATGCTTCGCTCAGTTCGGCGAGGGAGGAGCGCAGAAAAGTCCAGTGCGCGGAGTGAAAGTCCGGGGCTGCGAGCAACGACGGTTCCACCAGATACAACGGCAGCACCGGCCCGCGCGCCGCCGCGGCGGCCAGCGGTGGGTGGTCGTGGATGCGCAGGTCGCGCTTAAACCAAACTACCTGTATGCCGCTATCCATACCGGTACCGATGCGCAATTCGACGCCCGGGAAGGATTATCTACCAACCGGTGGCTCGTCCCATCGAGACCTCGTCCTTGTTCCTCAACCTGCCACCGTGCCGGGAAGCCTCAACCTCCAACTCCTGCCGCCCAAAGAAATTCCGATGTGTCGCACCCTCGGAATCATCCCGCCGACAACCCGGAGGGGCTGAAACTTCCACCAGCGCCGGCACCGATTCCTGGCCCTGGTTCACCAGGTCCAGAATTACATCGTGGGTCGCCGGACGGCCGCTGAACAATTTTCCGTTCTTGACGCCTTGCAGCCCTGGGCCATCTGATGGCGGCCATGTTTTTGTAAACCTCACCGGCGCGGGCAATTTTCACCTCGTGAATCTCAGCCATCGTCTGAGGATCCGTATCGTCAGCGGTTGACACCTCTTTCCAGTCCGCCCACCAGATTTTGCCGGGATGCGGCCGTTACACTGGAGCCGCACCAACTCTCTCGCCGTTTATGCAACGCCCCGGTCGGCTGAAGCGCCGCGGCGACTGTCGGCTTGGATCCCAGCCAAAGACACCTCCTCACGTAGCGCAATCGCCCACCGCACTACCGTCCCCGCAGAACTGTTGGTTGCAGCCCCGAAATCTCCGTGTCCACCGGGAAGTAAGGCCGCTGCAACGAACGGAACGGGACTTTTTTCAACGAAGCCACCGTCGGCCCCGGCGTATCCAATAGAATCGCTCGCGTAAACTTCCCGGCATAGCCCACCCGATAGTTCATCGGATTCTTCACCACCACAAACTTTGCCCCCGTCGTGTCCATCCCCATCGACCGGAACTGCTCGTCCGCCCAGTCGTAGGTTGCGTGGGTCATCACCAGGACATCTACCGTGCCGCCCACCCGGATCCACGCCGACGGCCCCATTTCCGCCACCTGTCCGCCCCAGATTCCCCCCGAATACACAAACCGCCCATCGCTCAGTCCGCAGATTCGCCCGGTCACCTCGAGCGGTGCCCCCCACCGCGGGTCAATCTTATGTCCCAAGGTGACCGTAATCAGATCTCCAACGGAATGCCGGTGACAAACCTCCGCCGCTTCCGCATCCACCACCGGCGCCACCGAGCGTTCCGCCAACCCTGTGGCCAACAAACTCCGCAACGCATGGACGCTATCCCCGGCCGCCCCACCGCCGGCACAGTCCGATGCCTCCAGCAAGAGCACCGGCCCGCCCTTCGCCGTCAAGCCCAGCGCAATCGCCTCCGCGGGCGCATACACCGGCGGCTCCAACGCAAACCGCCGCTCCCAATACATCCACGCCAACTCGGTAGCCCGCCGTACCGCGAACTCCATATCGCCGTCCGTAATCACCAACCCACCCCCGCCCATCCCCGGCAAATCCAAGTGCGGCTGCACCAAAAACGCACTCGTCGAAATCACCCCATCCCGCCCCTCCATCGCTTTGGCAGCCTGCATGAACTCGGCAAACGGCCCGTCATCCGTGCTGCCCATAAACCCGCCGACGATCACTGGAACTTTCGCCATCGCCATCCGCGGCCGCACCCGTCCCTCGACGATATCCAGCAACATCTTCGTCCCCCGCACGCCGGTTGCGAAGGTGTCGCGATGCGGGTAAGTCTCCCAAGCCAGCAGCGCGTCGGCGCTCTGCACCATCGAAGGGGTTACATGCGCATGGCAGTCCAAAGTAGCCACCACGGGCACCGTCTCCCCCACGACTCCCCGAATCGCCGCCAGCAGATCCCCATCTAAATCGCCAATCTCTTCCACCGCCGCCCCGCCATGCAACGGCACGAAAACCCCATCCACCGGCAGCGCCGCCCGCAGCCTTTCCAATAGTTCCTCCTTCAATGTCAGATAGCAGTCCAACGCCAGTGGCCCGCCCGGCACGGCGCTCGCAAACAGCAGCGGCACGATTTCAGCCCCCCGTTCCCGCAAATTCGCCAACCCTCCCCCGAGCACCCCCTCACTCGCCGCCAGTACCTCCTCCCCCCTTCGCAACTCCGTCCGTTCGAAGCAAGAGATATCCATCATCGTGCCCACCAGATGATTGCATTCCGTAAAAATAGCACCGACCGCGATTCGCAATTCCGTCTCCTGTTCATAACGACCATGCCGCTCGCTCCCGGCGTCAGATTCGGCCCTTAGGAAATCTTATCCTCCTTAGGCGCCGGGTGCAGGGGCGGGTCTACCATCAAGCTCCAGGTGGGGTGACCAGACGCAGACCATCGACGTCACCGCCGAAGCCCAGGCCCAGCAGGTAGAGGCGCCCCAACGCGGCGCCAATTTGAGCCAAACGCAAAAATCACCCAGATTCCTGTTTCCGGGCGCAATCCGGTCGCCTTGGCGCTCACCGTCCCCGGCGTTAGCAGCAACCGCGGCTTGTTCGGCACGGCGACCTTTGTCGTCAAGGGCGCGCGCGGACGCTCAAACAACTTCCTGCTCGACGGTACCGAGAATAACGACATCTCCATCGCCGGCCAAACCTTTCAGCTCCGCAATCCCGATGCCGGAGCCGGGGTGGCTGCGCAGACCTTCAATTATGACTCCGAGTGCGGCCGCGCCGGCGGCGGCGTGGTGAACGTGATCACCCGCGGCGGCACGAATTGTTTTTTCACGGCACGGCCGGCTTACTGCTCGATGTCACCAATGATGACGCCGTCACCCTCATCCAGTCGCTCGACGCCAATGACCAAGCGAGGTAAACCGCTGCCCGGCGCGGAGCAGTGGTGGTCCGGCACCGTGTGCGGTGTTCGGGGTTTTAGAGCACCAACCCAAGGCGAAGAGTACGAAACGAACCCGGGAGTAATTGATTCCATGGGAGTTAACTTTTGGGTGCCGACGGCGATGGTGGGTGCGGGTGAGGGGCCCCTATATCCAGGATAGCAAGTGGGACAAAACTCGTGGCACGTAAGTAATTGATTTTATTAGGAGAAATTTCTTGTCACTGGCTGGCGGGCGCTTTCGGCGAGCGGGCGGAGATGCGGTTAAGCGATTCATTCTTATGGGTTAAGGTTCGTGACCAGCTTCGTGGCCGGAGACCCCCCGGTTGCACCGAGGGCTGGAAGAATACAGTAGGGCTATGGATTTTGCGTTGGACGAGGATTTTAAGAGGCATCTCCAGAAGTGGGTGGCGCGGGTGGATCGGGGGGTGGCGTATCATGCGCTGGAATTGCCCGATGGCCAGGTGATTCCTGGGTTCGTGCAGCCGGACGCGTTGCGGGAGCGGCTGGTGAACCTTGGCGTGCCGGGTGACTTGACGGGAAAGCGGGTGCTGGATTTCGGGGCGGCTTCGGGCTGGAACAGTTTTGAAATGGAACGGCGCGGGGCGGAGGTGGTGGCGGTGGATTGCGTGCGGTTCGAGGAACTCCTGGTGGCGAAACGCGCCTGGGGCTCGCGGGTGGATTATCGCATTTCGGATATGGAAGAGGTGAGTCCGGAGAGCGTGGGGCGCTTTGACATCTCGCTGTTTTTGGGCGTGTTGATCATCTGCGGCATCCGCTGTTGGGGCTGGAGCGGATTTGCGCGGTGACGCGGGAGACGGCGTATGTCGAGTCCTTCGTAACGGACGGGGCCACGGAGATGAGCGATCGATGTGCGCTCGATTTTTACGAGATCGATGAGTTAGGCGGGCAGATCGATAATTGGTTTGGGCCGACGACGAATTGTTTGTTGGCCCTATGCCGGGCGGCGGGTTTTGCGCGGGTGGAGTTACTCTATCGGGAGGGTGGACGCGCGGGAGTGGTTTGTTCGCGTAAGTGGGAGGATGGCGAAGGCACCGCGCCGGCGCCGCGGTTGGTGGCGGCGGTGAATAATCGGACGAATCAACCGGTGTTTCACTTGAATAAGGATGAGTATGTTTGTGCTTACTTCTGGCACGAGGGGCCAGTGACGCGGCAATCTTTACGGGTGGAGATCCTGGGGTTAGGAGTGCCGACGCTGATTGTGGCGGCGCGCGGGGAAGGGGAATGGCAGGCGAATTTCCGGTTGCCGCCGGGGTTGCCGGTTGGGACGCATCAGGTGCGGCTGCGGACCCTGGAGAGTGCGTTTAGTAACTGGGTGGAGTTTCGGTTAGTGAGCCAGGAATCTTTGCCAATGCTTACGTTTGAGGCGGCGGAGGTGACGGGGGATGATGCGCCCGTGCTGTGCCACTTGGCGAATAGCGCGGATGGCGGGAAAACCTTTCATGGCTATCCGATGGAGGATCTCTCTGGATACTTTCGGACGCCCGTCTTGGGCTTGACGGGGCGCCAAGTCTTGGTGGTGTGCGGGGACATTGAACTGGAGATCGAGACGCTGATTGATTTGGGGAACGGCGAATGGCAGGTGAATGCGAAGCTTCCGGGGGAGTTAGCGGTGGGGCGCCATCCCGTGCGGGTGAGGCTGTCGACGAGCGAATTTAGTGCTGAGGGGTGGATTGCGCGGGTGTGAGAGCCACTGCATTCCGCCTCGGCCGCCGCGCGGGTGGCTAGATGCGTTCGAGGCGTGTGCGCGAGTCGCCGAACTCTTCGGCTTTGACGCCAAAGCGATCCAGCAGCGAAAGATATAAGCTGCACATCTTCCGGTTTTCGACGCCATCCTTCAGGTAATTCAACACGCGCCCGGTTTGGAGCGTACCGCCCAAACCGCCGGTGAGGAGCAAGGGCAGGCGGAAGTTATCGTGCTTGCGGCCGATCCACAGGTTCGAGAGGAACATGAGGCAACTGTTGTCGAGCACGGTGCCGGTGCCCTCTTTCATGCTGTTGAGCTTTGAAGCCAGGTAAGCATATTGCTCGACGTGGAAGCGCGCGATGCGTTCATAGCCGTCGGAGTTGTTGTTGTGCGAGGCGGCGTGGTGACCGTCTTTTACTTCGAGGAAGGGATAGTACATGGCGGACAGGTCGCGGGAGATGATGAGGGAGGCGACGCGGGTCTTGTCGGTCTGGAAGGCGATGGCGATGATGTCGCACATGAGACGGGCGTGGTCGCGCAGGTCCTCGGGCAGGCCGTTGGCGGGACGGTCCATGGTGAAGGCGACGGTGTTTTTGCCTTTGGCCCGGTCGTCGGCATTCCCTTTCGATTTGCGCATGGTCTCGACGCGCTTCTCCACCTCGCGGACGCTGGTGAGGAACTCGTCAAGCTTGCTCTTGTCGGTGGCACTGATCCTGCGCGTGAGATCCTGCGCGCGGCTCTTGACGCGGTCGAGCACGCTGATATTCAGCAGGCTGCCGCGGTTGTCGAAGAGGTTGTCCCAGGCGAGCGACGGGTACACTTCTACCGGCACCGGCGAATCGGGACTCTGCCAGGAGATGTGCGAGCTATAGGCCATCGAGAAGTTGGTTTCGTGATAGCCGGTCATTGGCTGGTCGCAGGCGAGCACGATGCTCGATTGCGGCGTGTCCTGCCCGATGTGGTTAGCGATCATCTGGTCGACGCTGATGCCGGAGTGGATGACGGCACCTTTGGCGATCTTCGCGCCCGACAGCAAACTGCCCGTCTGCCCGGGGTGGATGCCTTGGCCCGTAAGCGCCTTTACGAACAGGCCATCGATGACGTTGAGCTTCTCTTTCACCGGCTCAAGCGGTGCCAACGTCTTGCTGAGCTTCATGGCGGCGCCTTCGCCCTCCGCGCTCCAATGGTCCTCATGGATGCCGTTGCCCAGGAAGACGACGCCAAAGCGCTTGGGGAAGGCCGAAGGGGGCGGAGTGTCCGCCAAGGCGTGCAAGGATTCGAGCCACGGCAGAGCCATCGAACAACCGGCGCCCCGTAGAACCGCGCGACGCGAGAGAGGGAATGAGAGTTTCTTCATAATTTCGCCTTCGTTGATTGTACCTTCGTTGGTTGTAACGGTTGTAATTGGGAAACGGGTTGCTTTTCGGCCAGGCGCCGGTTGAGGAACTGTGGGCTGGTGACGATGGCTTCGACGAACGACTGGATACGGTAGCCTTTGGCCGGGGCCTGGGCCACCATCTGCTCCACGGTGATTTCGTCCGATAGTTGCAGCGAACGGTTCAACGCGTAAGCCAACATTTTGCGACTGAAGTTTGTCAGATATTCTTTCTCGCGGTGCTCGCGGATGAAGCTTTGCAAGCCGGCCACGGCGGTGCCGGTGCTGCCGCCGGGGTAGTTCACCAACGTGTCGACCACGCGGCCGGCCAAATCCTTGGTGCGGGCGTTGCCGACCGGGCCGTAGCCTTCAAAGGCCAGCCCGAAGGAATCGATCTTTGCGTGGCAGGCCGAACAGAGTGCGTTTTCGCGATGCTTGGCCAGCATGTCGCGCACGGCCAATTCGGAGGTCGCTTCGTCGTGGGGCAACTCGGGCACCACGGGCGGTGGAGGCGGAACGATTTCGCCGAGGACGCGCTGCACCACCCAGTTGCCGCGCTTGACGGGACTGGTGCGGAGGCCTGGCGAGTTCAAGGTTAGGAACACGGCCATCGGTAGCAAGCCGCCGCGGCCATAGCGGTTGGCGTCATCGACCCGGGTCCAGCTTTTCACTTCGGGCATGCCATAGTGCTTGGCCAGGGAAGGATTCACAAACGTGGAATTACCATAGATGAGGTCAAGCACGGAGCGGTTGTTTTGCAGGGCGTCTTCAATCAGCCGGATGGGCTCTTGAAACATCGCTTCGCGTAATTCGTTGTTGAACGTGGGGAAGCGTGCGCGGTCCACCGAGTTACTCTTCTCGAAATTACGGAAAGTCAGCCAATTGCCGGTGAATTCGGTGGCCATGCCGCGGACCCGCGGATCCATGAGCATCCGGCGCGTTTGGGCGAGTAATACTTCAGGGCGTTGTAAGTCGCCGGCGGCGGCGCGCTTGAGTAACTCGTCGTCCGGGTTACTGCTCCAGAGAAAATAACTGAGGCGGCTGGCGAGGTCGAGGCTGGAGAGCGGCCGACCGACGACCCTTCCCGCAGCCTTCGCCGGACGGCTTGACGTAAGTCCGGAATCTTGTAAGTCCAGGCGGTAGAGGAAGTCCGGGGCCATCAGCACACTCACCACTGTTTCGCGCACCGCGTCATCGTGGCTCAGCTCTTTCGCGGTGCGTAACTCGCGATAGTAACCGAGTAAGTCGTCGCTTTCCGGCTTAGTGAGAGGACGGCGATAGGCGCGGCTGGCGAACTGCACGAGTGACTGTAAGTGCAAGGGCTGCGCGTCCTGGCGTTGTTTCTCAAGCCCGCGCAGGATGCTATCGATGCGGGCGAAGTGATGATTGATCGCCGTGGGTGCGAGGGGATCGTTCTTAGGGTCGGCGGCGGCTTTCAAAAGGAACTTATCGCGCATGCCCATGATCGCCGGGGGATCGGTGATGGCGATGCCGACTGGTCGTTCGGCCGCGGCCTCGGCGCCCTTGCCATCGACGGCGCCAGCCTGGTTAAACCAGAACTGGGTCCAGGTGCGTTCGGTGGCTTGCGCCATGTAGTCGAACTCGTTCCACAAGCGGTCGAGTTCTTTCTTGGCCTTCTCGTCCAGGATCAACTCCATCAGCGGCGTGTCATCGCGCCAGAAGCCAACGACGCTGTGGTAACCGGCGCTGAGCAAGCGGCCCTTGTCCTGCGAATCATCGGGGAAGTAACGGCCGCGTTCCGTGACGTAGAAGACATCGGGGAAGACCCGGGCGAAGCGCGAGAAGGCGGCTTCGTAGGCTTGGCGTTGGGCGGTGGGAACTACCAGGTCCATGTCGTCGACGCGCGCCTTGGCCATCAGCGCGGCCCAGCGCGGCGCGCCTTCCTGATGCAGGCCCGGGTAGCGCGGAATGGTGGGGGCGACGCGCGGCGGGTCACTCTCGTTGTGCAGCGCGGCCGGATCGCTTTCGCGCCGGTGCTCCGCATACTCTTTGAGCTTCCAGTTGACGAGCGGCTGGGAGCCAGGCGGTAAGCCCTTCACCACCGGCGCGGCAAACTGCCTCGACGTGCGCAACCGGATCCTCGAGACAAAGGCCTGCATTTCGGCCGTCTTTGCGACTAGTTCCTCAGCTGTCGCGGACTGCCACATTTGCTGGAGCTTGGCCATCGGCCCTAGTGTCTCGGGTGTCTTGAGTGCCTGGTAAACCATCGGCAGATACTTGGGGCTGAGCTTGGCTTCGGCGGCGAGGCTGGCGAGGGTGGCGGTGGGCTGGCGCAAGTCCGCGCGATGCTCGAAGTGCCAGGCGGCGGCGAAATAATCGGCATACTGGGTCGGTTGGGATGAATAGAACTGGATGAGGCGCTGAACGGCGAATTTCTCGCGATCGGTTTCAACCAACATCGGGTAAGGCGCAAAGTCGAGCTTGGTGGGCGTGAGCACCATGTGATTGGCCACTTCGCGGGCGGCCTGCAGATATTTGTTGAGCAAGGCCGGCGACATGGTGAGCGATTCGCCGGAGTTATCGAAGCCGGCCGGATTGGCCGGGTCGACGGGAAACTCGCGGGTGACCTGCATGTCCTGCCCGGTGAGGTCGCGGATGGTGTAGTTGTACTCGGCGTTGCTAAGGCGGCGAGCCGACACGAGGCCCGGATCGCCGGCCGAGCGTTTGATTTCGGCGGAACGCAGGGCGTGGATCCAGGTAACGATTTGGTGGCTGGATTCGGCTGGAGGCTGCGCCATCGGCTTGGGCGGCATGTCCTTCGCCTCGAGGCGCTCCATGACTAAGGCCCAGCGCGAATAGTCCTTGGTCACGTGGGCGAGATTGGTATAGGCCTTTAGATCGAACTGCGCGGCCGGGGAGGCGCCGCTGTGGCAGCTTAGGCAGTGCTTCGCCAAAAAAGGGCGGACGGTCTGTTGGAATTGCTGGTCCAAGGGTACGGTGGTCGCGGGGGCGGCGGCCGCGGTAAGGCCGGCGCAGGCGAATAGGGCAAGCAGGGCTCTCATCAGTTCGTTCGATTCCTCGGTTTTATTATGTCAAAGCGTGGGTGGGCCATAAGAAGGACGCCCACCGCCTCCGGAGCGTTACTTGCGGCCCGACGGGGTCTGTCATCCCAATTTTTTATGGGTGCGCCGCCAGACCGAGGGCTAAATGATGGTGCCAGGCATTGTTTGCGTAGTATGATGTTGCAAAATGCAACATATCTGAAAGGGCCAAGTAGGAGCAAGGCAGCCGAAGGGCTGCTTTGGCGGGACGCATAACTCAGGGGATAACAGGGAGATCTACACGGCTACGGGGCAACTACGCAGTTACCGGACCTCAGCCAGACATCGGCGCCGGCCCAGTCGCGCCCGTCGTCATCGTCCACGCGGGCGCCACCCAGTTCCGAGGCCGATTGTGTACGCACCCGGTCCAAGTTCGGATCCGCAACGCCTGGGCCTTGGCCTCGACCCTTGGCGCAACCAAAAACTGGCTCCAATCCTCGACAATGCGAGCCGGAGCGCCAAACAACTCCCTCCAGCGGTCGAGGCACAACAGCCCGTCCTCATCCGAGCCCGCCAAGTGAGCCGCCGCGCTTGACCAGGGCCATCTTTCGGGCCGCTTGCAAAGCTTCGCGCGCACCGGATTCAGCTCGATATGGCGCAAAAACGACGCCAACCCCGCCCCGTCCACCAGCCACTCGGCATGGAACCGCGGTATCCAATTCACCGGACCCGACCGCAGATACCGGGTAAATCCCCGCGGCTTCTTCGATCCCAGCTTGCCCAACAGCATCCACGGCCGATGCTTATACTTCTGGTTGAGATAGCGCGAATACTGGCTTTGCATATCGCGCATCAAATTGGAAATCGACTCGTCATCGGAAGCCTCCACAATCCAATGACCATGATTCTGCATGAGCGACCACCCATGCACCAGCACCGCATAGCGCGCGGCGCACTTTCGCATTAAGGTCAACGCCCAGCGAAAGTCCTCCTGGTCGACATAGACCCAGCGTCCATTATTTCCGCACTGAGTGACCCCATACAGGCGTCCTCGCCGAAAATCACGCGGCCACCGCATCGCGGCTCCCGAAAATGGTTCTCATACTAATAAGTGGAATTTCGCGGGCAAAGTTCTCATATATTTTTTTTGCCCAGTCAGCGGCCTGGCAAATTCCCCTCACGGCTCGTCTGCTAGGATGACGGAATGATTGCTCGGACAGCTTGGGTCAGCGGTCGGGTGCAAGGGGTCGGTTTTCGGAATTTCGTCCAGCGCGCGGCGCGGAAGCTGGAAGTGGTGGGTTATGCGAAGAACCTGGGCGATGGGCGCGTGGAGGTGCTGGCGGTGGGTCCGGTGGAGGCGGTCGGCGAACTGATGGGGCTCGTGGCCCGTGGTCCTAGCTGGGCCGAGGTCCGGCACGTCGAGGTTCGGGAGACGCCAGTGCTCCCTTGCGAAGGTTTCGATATCCGGTAGTGTGGGGTCTACGAATTGGCGACTCGTCACCTTGGTTGCGGGTCATTCGGTGAATTGCTTCGCTAGAACCAAGTCTCCTTGCTCGAAATGGCGATAGGTGAATCCCGGTAGGCCACCTTGGATTTGGCGGAGCCAGTCGGTAGGATCGGTCCACAGAGTGCGGCGATCTTTGAGAGTAACCCAGTCCGCGCCGAGGCAGGCGCCGGGGGCGGTGGCGTCGTGTAAGTCGCGGTGGACAGGGGTGCCGATCACCTGGCAGTAAGTGGCCGGTGTGCGGTCGAGCCAGATGCGTTTTAAGCGCTGGTCATCGGCGGCGGCGCGGAGTAGCCAGTAGCCGGGGACTCCGGTGGCGGTGGCTCGCAGGTCAGTTACGCCTTTTAGGGTGGCTAAGTAGTCGATAGCGCGGCGTAAGTCGTAGGCGCGTTGGTCGACCATGGGGCGTTGGGGGTCGATGAACCAAGCGCGGGTGTTGGGGTAGAAGTCGCCGCCGTTGCGGATCCAATCGGGGACGGTGGGGCCGATGCCTCTGGGCCGGATGGTGAGTACGCGGTGACCTTGGCGGGCGAACGTCATGGCGAGGGGCGCGGGTTCTAACATGAGGATGGCTTGGTTACTGGGTTGGTCGGGTTCGATGAGGCGGGTGGTGAGCCAGAGGCCGGGTTCGGACTCAAGGAGTTGGTACTTCACGTGGATGCCTTCTTCGACGGTCTCTTTCATGAGGCGCGTGCGGGGCGCGTTGGGTGGGGTGATAATGGGCGTCGGCTTTTGCTGGGTTTTGGGTCGACCCACCCAGCGTTCGAGGATGATTTCGGTAACATCGCGTGCCCCGAGGTCGGTGCTGACTTGGCCGGTTTTGGTGGCCCAGAGTTCATGATCGGGGAGGATCTTTACCGCGACCTCGGGCCTTGGCGTAGCCACGGCCTGGAGCCAGCGTCCGAACCAGCCATAAATCGCTTGCCGCACCTCCGGGGGCGTGCCGTGCGGGCCTGGACCCACCACCCAACTGAATTGTGTCTCCGCGTCAAGTAACTTGTAAATCACCTTGGCTTCTTCAAATACGGCTTGCGCACCGGCGGGCCGAAAGAAATCGCCCTCGGTGGAGGCGATGAGCCAAGGCTTAGGGCTGAATAACTCGACAAAGTCTTTTTGGTCAAGTCCGGAGGCGATGAAGCCGGGCCAGGATTGTTCGCTGTCGCCGATGTCTCCAGGGAACAGGACTTCAAAAGATTGCATGTAACAGGCGGGGGCGGCGACTTTGACCCGGGGATCGAGGGCGGCGACAAAGGTGGTTTGGGTGCCGCCGCCGGAGCAGCCGGAAGCGCCGATCTTTTCGGGGTCGACTTCGGGCCGGGATTGGAGATAGTCGATGGCGCGCATGGAGTCATGAATCATGTAGCGGGCGAAGTTGTCGCCGGCGAGGATGGCGGAAGCGCCGGCCATGAAATGTTGTTCGACGCTGCCGCCGGCGCGGGCTAGGCGCGTGAGCGGGTCATAGCCTTGTAGGCGCTCGCCTTGACCGATGGGGTCGTACACCAACACGACAAAGCCTTGCAGGGCTAAGTTGCCGGCGAGTAACTGCGCGACGGGTTTTCCTTCGTTCCAGTGCCCCATGGAAAACAGGATCGCCGGATGGCGGCCGGGGGTTTGAGGCAGATACAAATTGCCCGTAACCGGGAATCTTTCCAGGCTATCGAAGATCACCTTTTCGATGCGGTAACCGGACTGCTGAATGGTGCCCGTGGTGCGGGCATTGAGGGGGCCCCGGTAATCGGGGAGGCCGGTGAGTAACTCGAGTAACTTGGCGCGGACCCAGGCTTGGCGCTGGCGCGCCTGGGCGGGCGTTTTGATGGCGGCGATGGTGGCGCGGCGCTGCTTGAGGAGGTCCTGCGCTTTAGCGTTCAGCCAGCCGGTGAGGTCAGTGGGCTGGTCGATTTGCGCCAGCAGCGGCAGCGCGCAGAGAGCAAAGAGAAATCGCATCTTCTCATAAGAACAGTTTTTCGAGGGCTTCGGGAATTTCAAACACCGCGCGATTCCGCAGGGCGGCGGCGTTGGCTTGGTAGCGGGCGAGGTTTTGGGGTTCGAGAAGCGTTTCGACGGCTTGGGCGATGCCGGAGAAGTTGTCGAGCACGAGGCCCACTTGCTGCTCGGTGACAAAGTCGGCGTTATAGCGCTCCTGGGGCAAGGTGAACGCATTGCGCTCAACAATCACCGGCAACTTCATGTGCAGCGCTTCGCTGATGCTGCCCGGGCCGGGTTTGCCGATCATGAAATCGGAGAGGTGCATGAAGAGCGGTACTTGCTGGGTGAAGCCTTCGATGTGCAGTTTGAGCGGCGTCGGCATGGCCTCAATCTTGCGTTTCAGCTTTTCGTTCTTGCCGCAGATGACGATGAACTGGACCTTGCCGGCGAATCCGGCGAGGCGCGCGAGGATCTTGGGCATCACCGAGGAGCCGTAGCCGCCGAAGAGGAGGATGCCGGTGGGGAGATCGGGGTCCAATCCGCGGCTGGCCAATTCGGCGCGCCGGTCGGCGGCGATCGGTTGGTAAAAGCGCGGATGGAGCACCATGCCGGTGGTGCGGATGATGGTGCTGCCGGGCAACAGAATCTCTTGGGCTTGTTGCTCGGCTTTGGCGGTACCGCAGAAGACGATTTGCTTCTGGGCTTCGAGCCAAAAGTGCGGGGGGAAGTCAGCCAGATCGGTAATCACGGTGACGTAGGGGGCCCCGGGTTTCACCTGTTGCCAGGCTTGGTAGAGAGCCCGGTCGAAGTTCGGCACGACGGAAAGTACGACATCCGGGGGGGCCTTTGCCCAGTGCTTTTTGAGCAGCCAGACCTGGAGCGGATGGTAAAGGCGGATCAAAAAATGCATCACCCGGAGCATAAATCCGGAACCGTATGTCCAGCCTTTTCGTAGAAACAGGTTGTAGACGTCCTCCAGGCGTAGACGGAAGACTTGGCGGAAAATGTCAATCTTATCAAACACTTCCTGCAGGTGGACCAAACGGACTTGCCAGCCGCGCCCCCGCTCCGTGATGGCCAGCTCAAGTGCGGTCGCCGCCGCGCGATGGCCCCCGCCCGCGTCGAAAAAGATAATGTCGATTTTCATCCCAAGTTACAATGAATAGTGTACCTTTCCCGATGGAAGTTAAAATTGGGTTTCATCGAGGATTCTTCGTCCTTTGATCGTCCTGTAATACGACACCGTTATCATGATGTTGGGTAAGTCTTTATGGGCTACGCGTTAATCGGCTACTTAAACGACCGTGACCATGCTCTAATGCGCCGGGTAAACAGGTGGCGGGCGCCACTGTGGATTCGGCTGTGGATGGTGTGCGCGACTCGAGGCGGCGATGGATGGTTGTGGTACGCGATGTGCATCGCGGTGTTGGTGTTTGGCGGAGCGAACCGGTGGGCGGCCGTGGGATCTGCCATATTGGCCGGTTCCGCCGGCGTGGGCTTGTTTATCACTTTGAAGCGCATCACGGGCCGTCGACGCCCCTGTGCGGTGATGCCGCACTGCTGGAGCACTTTGCTGCCTCCGGATCAGTTTTCTTTCCCGTCGGGCCACACCATTACGGCGTTCGCATTTGCCACTCCGTTGGTATCCTACTATCCCGAGGCGGCGTGGGGCTTGGGCTTCTGCGCGTTTTCGATTGCCCTGTCCCGCATTCTGCTGGGCATGCATTTCCTGACCGATGTGCTGGCCGGCGCGCTGATCGGCATGGGACTCGGTTACGGAGCGCTGGCCCTCTTTAGCTAAGCTGAAGAGATGCTCCGCGCCATACTCCTCTTCCTGGCCCGTCGTCGCGGACTGCGCAGGTTTCTCGAGACATCCCAATTTGCCAAGCCCCTTACGCGGCGATTCGTGGCCGGGGAGACGCTTACCGAAGGGCTTTCCGTGCTGCGCCAATTGAATGCGGCGGGCTTCCTGGTGAGCCTGGATCACCTGGGCGAAAACGTAGCCACGGAGAATGAGGCGCAGGTCTCGGCCGCGGCCATCCATCAGGCGCTCGACCAAGTGGGCGAGGCGACGGCCACCGTCGCCGTCAAACTGACGCAATTCGGGCTGGACCTGAGCGACGACATCTGCCTCGAAAACGTTGAGCCGCTGGTGCGGAAAGCGCGGGCGCTGGGCACGCGAGTCGAAATCGATATGGAAGGCACGGCCTACACCGCCCGGACGCTGGCCATCGTGGAGCAATTGCACCGGCGTCATGGTGCCGTGCGCGCGGTGATTCAGGCCTACCTGCATCGCAGCGAAGCGGATATCCGCCATCTGAATGCGTTAGGGGTGCCGGTGCGGCTGTGTAAAGGTGCCTACTCGGAGCCGGCGGAACTGGCATTGCGGGATCCGGCCGCCGTCGACGCGAGTTACTTTCGATTGGCCAAGTTACTCCTCGACGAGGGTACCGATCCGGCGCTGGCGACGCATGACGAGCGGATGATCGCGGCCGCGCGAGGTTACCCGAAGGATAAGTTCGAATATCAGATGCTCTATGGTGTGCGGCGCGAGTTACAGGCAAAGTTACTGCGCGAAGGCTATCGTCTGCGGGTGTATTTGCCCTATGGCGACGCCTGGTACCCGTATTTTATGCGGCGGCTGGCGGAGCGGCCGGCCAATGTCTGGTTCGTTTTGCGCAGTATGATTGGAAACTAAGTACATGGAAATTCGCCCTTATCAGGTTAGCGATCGCGATGCCTGCCTGCGATTGTTCGATTCGAATGGCCCGGGTTACTTCGCGACGGACGAGCGCGACGGACTGGCGAAATTTCTGGCGTCGCCGCCGGGTAGTTACTACGTGATGGAGAACGACGGCGAGTTACTCGGCTGCGGGGGCTTTACTCTTGGCGAGGAGCCCGGGTCCGTGACTCTGACGTGGGGGATGGTGCGGGGCGACTTGCACCGGCAAGGATTGGGCCGTTTCCTGCTCTTTTACCGGCTGAAGGCGATTGGCCAGTTGGCCGGCGTGTCGCTGGTGAGGCTGAAGACTACGCCCGGGGTGGCTGGTTTTTTCGAGAAAGCGGGCGGGTTCCGCATCGACGGAATCGAGCCAAATGGCTTCGGCCCAGGGCTCGACAAAGTGTCCATGGTGAAACGGTTGGTCGTCTGCGCATAAGTTCTAAGAATACTAGTACTATAATCTAAGAGTTGCTACTTTTCCGGTCACGGACACAGAGTTAACAGCCTGGTTACAAGTGTTTTCTCTATACTGCAATTAGTCTTGAGTACGCCTACGCCATTGCAAAACGCCATTGAGGACTTTCTGATCCGCGATAAGCAGGTGCAGATCCTTCCGGCCAATCAGCGGGAGATCTATCGGGTCGGCGACCCGGCGGAGGCACTCTACTACGCGCGGACGGGGATGGTGAAGTTATCGGAGGATCATGGCGCGCAAGGGAGCACGCTGGGGATTGTGCGGCCGGGCGAGCTGTTTGGCGAAGAGGCGCTGGTAGGATATGGCGCCTACCAGGGCAGGGCTAGCCGGCTGACGATTGGCGAAGTGCTGCGCATTCCGGCGAGCCTTTTTCCCCGCATGGCCGCGCGTCGGCAAGAGTTATGGCAGGGAATGGCGTTGCTGCTCCACGAGCGGTTGCGGCTGGAACAGCGGAACTATCGCTGGCTGGTGCGGTTGAGCACCGAAGAGCGGATTCTGGCCATGCTGGAGCATCTGGCTCCCAGTTGCCCCTTAGTGTCCAAGGTGGGCACCGACCGGAACTGGTATGGCGTGCCGCTAACCCAAGCGGAACTGGCCCTGTTAGTGGGCGCCTCGCGAGAAACTACTTCCAGCGTGTTGAACGAGATGGAGCGCAAAAGCGCGCTGGCCCTGCGGCGGGGGCGAATTCTGATGCCCGCGGCCGCTTCCCGGGCCACGCATGCAGGATGAGCGGGTATACTGCGGAAGGTGAATCGACTTCCGAAAACTTGGCCCGTGTTGCTTAGCGTGCTGGCGATGTTGGGCTTGGTGTTGGGATGGCTGGCGTGGAGCCGCGTCCGCACCAGCCGCACCGCCGAAGATTTGCTGCGCCATCTGCCCGGCGACGGCCAAATCTATGCCTTTGTCGATGTCGAACTGCTACGCCGCACGGGCGTGTTGGAGCGCTTGGCCGGGGCCCGTGGCGCGGAAGATGCCGAGTATCAACGCTTCGTCGCGCAGAGCGGCTTTAATTACCGTGAACACCTCGACGCCGTGGTGATGGCGCGGCGCGGTACGGCGCAATATGCGGTGATCGCCGGCCGGTTCGAACCGGGGCGCCTGGAGGCCTACGCGGTGAAAAGCGCGGGCGTGTGCGCCGCGAAGTATTGCTATGTTCCCGGCGCGCCTCCGATCTCCTTTGTGCCCATTCGCGAAGGGCTCTACGCCTTTGCCAGCGGCTCGGGCGACGCCCGGGAGTTGCTGGCGGCACATGCGCCCGCTGTAAAAGGGGACTTCCTGGGGTCGCCGATTTGGGCGACTGGGCTGGGGCCAAGCGAAGTGCCCTTGTTGCAGAATTTGCCCGGCGCCGAGCGACTATCCCTTTGGCTCACGCCGCGTTTGCCGGCCGCGGTGGAACTGCGCTTCGCGATGGAGAACCACGACGCCAAGTCGGCGACGGCGACGGCGCGAGAGCTCGCCACCTTGTCTAAAGCCGGAGACCTTTCGCGCTACTTGAGGGGTTCCGAAGTGGTGGCCGAAGGGCGGCGGGTAACCGGCCGCTTGCCCGTCGCGCTCGAGCTTTTGGAAGCCTTGGCCGGTGGCACGAGGGCCCGATGAGCGTAGGCATGCTGGTGTCCGGCAATGTGGTGCTCGACATGGTGGTGCGGCCGGTGGAGCAGGTGACTTGGGGGACCACGCAGTGGGTGGAGTCTATTGAGCACCATCTGGGGGGCAATGGCGGCAACACGGCGGCGGCGATCGGCGCCTTGGGAGGGCACGCGCGCCTGTTGGGCCGTATCGGCCCGGATGCCAATGGCGAGGCCTGCCGCGCCCGTTTGCAGGCCACGGGCGTCGACCTCACCTATCTCGAAACCGGTGAGCGGCCCACGGCGACCAGCATTGCGCTGGTGCAAAGCAGCGGGGCACGGACCTTTCTGCACCTGCCGGGCGCAAGCCTCGATGTGTTCTCGAGTGGCATCGCGTTCGATGCGCCGGTGCACGCTGGCTGCGGCCACTACCACTTGGCCAATCTCTTTGCCTTGCCCCACCTGCGTCCCTTGGCTGCCGCGACGCTCGAACGAGCCCGCGCGGCTGGCTTGACGACTTCGCTCGACACGGCCTGGGATTCGCGCGGTGAGTGGATGAAGCTGCTGGAGCCTTGCCTGCCGCATCTCGACGTGCTCTTCGTCAACGAAGATGAGGCGCGCATGCTGACGGGCTTGGACGATCCCGCGGATAACGCCGCGGCCTTTAACGTGCCGCTCTTTGTGATGAAGCTGGGGGAGCGCGGTTGCTATGTGGCGACCCCCGAGGGCGCGGCGCAAGTGGCCGGCTACGCGGTGAACGTCGTCGACACCACCGGGGCAGGGGACTGCTTCGCCGGCGCCTTCCTAACGGCCATGGCGCGTGGGCTGCATCCGTTCGAGGCCGGTGAGGTGGCTAATGCCGTGGGGGCGCTGACGGTAGAGCACATGGGAGCCACGGCGGGGTTACTCGGCTGGGATGCGACCTTGGCGTGGATGAAACGGCCCCAGGCCTAAGGCTGGGTACTGCGGTAGTCGAGTAACTTGCCCCAGGCGCTGGGGCCGAGCCCAACTCTTCTGGCTCGGAATTCTGCCGCGCCATAGC